>Ga0157372_10008981_pt1 | contig 10625 bp, 6 predicted proteins | sample C55metaG_FD_115307 | JGI IMG/M metagenome (GOLD analysis project Ga0157372, IMG submission 115307) | Corn rhizosphere microbial communities from Kellogg Biological Station, Michigan, USA - C5-5 metaG | ecosystem: Host-associated > Plants > Roots > Rhizosphere > Soil | place: USA: Michigan...
ACCCGCTTCATCGGCGGGAGCACCTCGACGAACTCTCCCATTTCTCGGGCCACGATGTTCCAACCTTCGCGGATGTGACGGTTGAGCGAGAGCGCCTTGTACTGCGTCAGGATATAAACTCGGCGCAAGTCCGAGTTCACGCAATTGGAAAGCGTGATGTCAATGATGCGGTAGATACCGCCAAACGTTACAGCGGGTTTGGCACGGTCGCGGGTAAGAGGGTAAAGGCGCTCCCCTGCTCCTCCCGCCAGAAGCACTCCCAACGTATCCTTCATGTCGTTCCGCTTTGATGATTACGGGCGCGTGTGCGACATACGCCTGAGCAAAAACTTAGCAGCCCACGATACTACATGCAATGCGGCGGGAACGCCAAGCAGACCTCGGACGCGCTGGCCGATTGCCGACGACTCAGGCTCAGAACTTGGATTCGCGGGTTATGGCTGTTTAACATGCGAGAAATGCGCGAGAAAACAATGGTTCATAGCGCTCTGCTGTTATTGTTGCTTGCCCCTGCGAGTTCCATGTTTGCCGGCAATGTCCGTTCGGCGACCGCGGTTACCTGGCAGCCGGCAAATCCGGTCCGCGGGTCCGCGGTGCTATTTCAAGTAAGCACTCCCCGCGGCGTGCGCGAGCTTTCCGGCAGGTGGTTTGGACGCGAGCTCAAATTCTCACCCCTCGACAATAAAGGCAGCTTCTACGCACTGGCTGGGATCCCGATTGAAACGGCGCCTGGCAGCTATGACCTGGAATTGAATGGCCTGCGAAGCACCGGCACCTTCCATCTCTTGAAGAAAGTCCGGATTGGACAGGCACGATACCCGAGAGTTGCGATCACCGTCGCCAAACAGTTCACCGAGCCCAATCCGGAACAATTGAAGCAGATTGATGCCGATAAGCAGATAAAGCAAGCGGTCTTTTCAAAAACGTCGGAGGCTCAATTGTGGCATGGAGATTTTCGACCGCCGGCAGAGGCGCCGACTTCCGGAGTATTCGGGACCGAACGGGTATTCAATGGAAGGGTACAGAGCCGACATCTCGGTCTGGACTATGCCGTGCCCTCGGGTACTCCAATACGAGCCATTAACCATGGCAGGGTGCTGCTGGCCGAACACCTGTACTTCGAGGGCGGGTTCATCGTTATCGATCACGGGCGGGGATTGATGAGCCTTTATCTCCATCTCTCCGACTTTATGGTGAAAGAAGGCGATGTTGTCGCGGCCGGCCAGGTCATTGCCTCCAGTGGTGGCAGCGGCCGGGCCACCGGGCCTCACTTGCACCTGGCGGTCCGCTGGCAAGGCATCTATTTGGATCCCGCGGTAGTCCTCAGGTTGCAAGTCCCAAAATACGGGCAATAGGGGCCAAAAAACGAGTTCTGTTACGCTTTCGGAACAGCATTGTCTTTCTTTGACCATCGTCGGAGCAGCAGGAAATTCGTTTTTCTTGGGCTTTTTGAAGGTATGTTCCATTTTCGTAACACAGCTCCAAAACCGACGCACAAACATGGGGCGGGGGTACTCTCTCGATAAGCGTTCGCCGGTTAGGCGTGGGGAAGCGCGACGTTTTCTCGCCGGACGAAGGCTATCGGGATCTTGGAGGGCCCCCCTGACAAGCTCCCGATTTTTGTTGGCGCCGGTTCCGATTTACGACCCAGATTCTTGTGAAAGCTCAGATGGCGGCGACGCGGGTCTGCGGGTTGGGTTCGGTTTCGATAGCCACTCCATCGCGGTAACTCACCACTCGACCAGAGATTGCCGGAACGCGTTCTCCCGGAACGATAATTCCAACCAGATTCAGAGGATCGGCGGCAGAGATAGTAACAACCTCCCCGGACGGGGGGACTTTACGGGTCGCCCGCAAAGACTCAACCGCAACCGGCAGGGCAAACTGCTCACCGAGGAAGCCATCAACGAAGCGGCCGCCGCGGATTTCGCCACGGGCCTCGAGTCGTCGAAACGCCAGCTGTAGTTCACGCCATTTAGGAAGATTGCTCTCGCGGGCTAAAAGGTCTCGGAAGACCACGCCGTAACGCTTCAGAAGCATCCAGCTGGTCGCTTCTACGGCACGATCGCGCTCGACGGCAGAATCAGTATGCAGGATTGCCCAGCGGCCAGTACTGTGGCGAGGACGGGCGCTGCGCCCATTTCCCTGTCCAGAGCGCCGTTTGGGATCAATCAGAGCACGCAGGTTATCGAAGCCATCAGCGGTGACCACCCCTGCTGCCACCAGTTCCCACAGGCCGGTTTCGACTTCCGCTTTAAGTTTTCCGGTTGCGCGGACAATGTCGGCGAAGAATGATGCGCCGCGATGGCGGAGAAAATCAAGAACCTGCTGTGCCACGGGACTCAATCCTCGACCTTCATCCATTCGTTCATGGGGCAGCATCCAGTCGGCTTCTTCGCGGACGAAAAAGGTAATGGGTGCAACGCTGGTGGGGATCACACGCCGGCGGCTCGGGTTCCCGTCTGAGGCTTCGAGGGTCGCGGGATGCGGCGATAACCTTCCCCACCCCACTGCTCCGGTGAGGCAAAGCTGATCGAGCCAGCCGGGATCATAGTCCGCGATGCGGCGTGCGAGCACCTGCCGCTCCCAGGCGTTCGCAGGAATTTCAAAGCCCTGCAATTGGCGTAACATCTCGAGCGTCGCACGTTCGCCCCGTATTTGAGATTCCGCGGTGGCGTGTTGCCAACGCAAGAGCCAGCGCATGAATTGCGCGGGCGTCACCGGCTCCACCTGCTTGCGAAGGGTCGCGACGGTTAGGCGATGAATGCGCGCAAGCAGCCGCCGGTCGCACCACTCATGTTCGGGTACCTCCTGAATATGCGACGCAGACATCTTCCTTCGCAGAGTCGCATCGGTAAATCTACCTCGCAGGATTGCGCCGGTGGCCTCCAGCCGTAACATGGCTTTCTCAATTTCGGTGGCCTTGAGCCCGAGCAGCGATCCGAGTTCAGGCGAGCTGATTGGCCCGATGTGGCTCATCCACCCCGTTAGAAGCGCCAATAAGGCGTCATCCTTGCGTTGGCCGAAATCGGGGAAAGCGGCCTCGAAGCTCCCAGCGGGAAAGATCTCTAGGAATGACTGTGCACACTCGGCGGCAACCCAGTAGAGGCGGTTGTCGACTTGGGCGCGAAGGGCGCGGTTCTGGATTTGCAGGCGCTCAAAGAGTGGCTGCCACGCTGTCACGCTGCGCTCTACCGCGTGGGCAAAGGGGCCCGCAGCCCCGATGCTCGATGGAAAGGCCATCAACGTGTGCAGTACGTCGTGCAGCTCGTCAGCATCCCGCACATCGGGCCACGCTTCAGATCTGACCTGGTCGATGGCAACGGGATCGAGCTTGCCCACCTCTTCGAGAACGGACTCCGGAAGCACACGGCGCATTTCAACGGCTCGAGCGCGACGTTCTTCGAGAGGTGCATCATCGAGGTAGGCGTAAGGATTTGCGTTGAGAATCTCGTGGGAAAACTGCGAAGGAACGGGGGTGTCGACCGCGACACAGCGGATCCGTCCGGCTTCCATGCCGCGCAAGAGTTCTTTCAAACCCTCGATGTCCATCGCCTCGGTGAGGACGTCTTTCATGACTTCCTTCACCAGCGGATGATCGGGAATCTGAATGTCGCCGACGATGTTTTCTTGACAGGCGGCCACATCGGGGAACACCGATGCCAACAAGTCGTCGGAACGAATGCGCTGGATCTGAGGTGGAATCTTTTTCCCGCCCTGGAATCGCAGCAAAGCGAGCGAACGATTCGCATCCCATCGCCACCGCGTTCCGAAAATGGGCGAAGGCAATGCGGCTTGCTCGAGGACGGGCTGAACCGAATCAGCATTCAGGAAATGAAACACATCTGCCAGCGGAAAACTATGCTGTTCAGCCAGCGCAATGTTGAGGCCGTTGTCGGTCGCAGCTGCCTGAAGCTCGAAGTTAAAGCTGCGGCAAAAGCGCTTGCGAAGCGCCAATCCCCAGGCCTTATTGATACGCGCGCCGAACGGTGCATGAATGACCAGTTGCATCCCCCCGCCCTCATCGAAGAAACGCTCGGCAATCACAGTAGCCTGCGTGGGAACATCGCCGAGAACTGTGCGTCCTTCAAGGATGTATTGGATCGACTGCATCGCTGCGGATTCTTCGAGACCGCATTCATCTTGTAGCCACAAGACTGTCTCCGCGACTTGCGGCATTTTGATCGATAGAGCTACCGGCGAAACTCCGGGCAGGCGCGCGCTGATTTCCCGGCGCAACTCGGCAACCTGCCAGGAGTGCTCCTGCGTGCGAGCCGGCGCTTCCCCCAACCAGAATGGAACGCTGGGGGGCGCCCCATGTGCATCCTCCACCAGAACGCGACCGGACTTCCCTTCCACGCGACGAATGCGCCAGGAAGTGTTGCCTAGCAGCATGATGTCGCCGGCATTGCTCTCGACGGCAAAGTCTTCGTCTAAGGTGCCGACCACGGTTCCTTCTGGTTCTGCAACTACCGTGAACAATGCAGTTTCAGGAATCGCACCGCCACTGGTGATCGCGGCGAGGCGTGCTCCTCGACGCGGACGCAGCTTGCGGTTCACGCGATCGTGGTGCAAATACGCTCCGTAACGGCCACGCCGGGCCGCGATTCCCTCCGAGAGCATCTCGAGGATCGAGTCGAAGAGTTCACGTGAGAGACCACGGTAGGGGTAGGCACGCTTGATCAGCCCGAAGAGTTCGTCTTCGTTCCATCCAGGATCGCCTGGGTCTGGTTCGCCGGCTGCGCGAGTGCTTTCCGCCGCCTGCACGCTGCCGGATCGGAATGTCGGGCTCATGTTCTCTGGTGAGGTCGCACATGTCGCCACAATCTGCTGGGCTAACACATCAAGTGGCGAGTCGGGAATAATCAACCGATCCAGATCGCCCTGGCGAATCGCACGCACCAGTGCAGCGCATTCGAGCAGATCGTCGCGCGTTGTTACGAAGAATCTTCCTTTCGGTACAGCCCCGCGCCAGTGGCCAGAGCGCCCAACACGCTGCAAAGCAACCGCAATGGAGCGCGGAGAGCTGATTTGTACAACCAGATCAACCGTGCCGATGTCGATTCCGAGCTCCAACGATGCCGTGGCCACCAAAATCCTGATCTGTCCTTCCTTCAACTTTCGTTCTGCGGCAAGGCGCAGCTTGCGGGAAAGGCTGCCGTGGTGGGCGCCGACGTTCTCTTCCCCAATTCGCTCCGCCAGGTGATGGGCAACTCTCTCGACCAGTCGGCGGGTATTCACGAAAACCAAAGTCGAGCGATGTTGCTCCGAAAGCTGAACAATCCGGTCGTAGATCTCCTCCCACATCTCATTACTGGCGACTGGGCCGAGCAGGGTGGCTGGAATCTCGACGGCGAGATCAAGCTTGCGCGTGTGGCCCACATTCACCACTACAGGATCGGGACGGCCATTCCCGGCAAGAAAGTGTGCAACTTGTTCAATCGGCCTTTGTGTGGCAGAAAGCCCAATGCGAACCGCGGGACGGTAGGTCAAGGCCTCGAGGCGTTCGAGCGACAACGTCAGGTGTGCTCCACGCTTGTCGTCGGCTACGGCGTGGATTTCATCCACGATGACGGTTTCGACATCGCGGAGAATGGCCCGGCTCCTCTCTGCGGTGAGCAGAATGTACAGGGATTCGGGCGTCGTGACCAGAATATGAGGCGGACACTTCAGCATCGCCCGGCGCTCCTGCATCAGCGTGTCGCCGGTGCGGACAGCCGTACGAATTTGCGGCATGAGCAGACCGCGCTCTCCTGCAAGTTGGAGGATTTCGCCGAGCGGGATCTCCAGGTTTTTCTGGATGTCATTGCCGAGAGCCTTGAGCGGCGAGATGTAAAGAACTTCCGTTCGATCGAGCAGTTCGCCACTGAGGGCTTTGCGAACTAAACGATCAATACAGGCCAGAAAGGCTGCAAAAGTCTTTCCGGAGCCGGTGGGCGCCGAGATCAGCGTCGTGTGTCCTGCCAGGATATGAGGCCAGCCCTGCTCCTGCGGCTCGGTGGGCGTCCCGAACTTGGAAGTAAACCATTCCGCCACCAGCGGGTGTGCCCACGCAAGAAACTGCATTCCGTCATTGTAGGCCGCTCGTGATAGTTTCGCAAATTGTTCGCCCGGGAGAGCAAGCTCGAGCAACGAGCTCTGATCGTCATTCGGGGTCGATCGGCAGGACTGGTGGAAGCCTTTTCGAGACTGAACCAGAGCGCTGCTCGATAGAGCGGATCATCGATCAGGGATGACAAACTGCAATCGATCCGAGCCCCGCCGTTGTCGACGAATCTTCTGCGCTGGTGGGAGACTCGGAGGGCGGAAAATTTATGGCGGAACTGTGGGTCTTCCGCGTTCTTCTAGAAAGGCATTCCGCTCTAGGACCCAGAGAGTGGGGTGCCGCGTGCCAGATTCCGAGATCCGGCCCGAAGCTTCAGGGAGCCCACTAATGTTTTGCCTTCCCTGCTTCCCTTCTGCGAAACTGGCTTGACCTGCCATGGGGCGCATCCACGTACTTTCTGAGAACGTCGCCAACAAGATCGCTGCCGGAGAAGTCGTCGAGCGGCCTGCATCGGTAGTGAAGGAACTTCTTGAGAACTCCCTTGACGCCGGGGCTACGCGAATAACGATTCAAATTGAGGGTGGCGGAAAGAAACTGATTCAGGTCACCGACAATGGCTGTGGGATGGTACGGGATGACGCCTTGCTTGCGTTCGAGCGGCATGCCACTTCAAAGATCAGAAACGCCGAAGATCTGCTGAGCATTTCGACCCTGGGTTTCAGAGGCGAGGCATTACCCGCAATCGCCTCGGTCTGCCGGTTGCGCTTGGAAACCCGCGATCGCGAACAGGATTCAGGCACGGTGGTTGAGATTGCCGGAGGAAAGATCTTTCGCGTCGAAGAAGCAGGCCTGCCAGCTGGCACGTCCATCGCAATTCATGATCTTTTTTTTAATACCCCGGCGCGAAAGAAGTTTCTGAAGTCGGAGTCCACCGAGCTGTCACATATTGCGTCTCTGGTGACGCACTACGCTCTAGCGCACCCTGATAAGCACTTCGAGTTGCATTCCGCCACGAACGCGATGTTGGTGGCGCCTCCCGTAAATGGGTTCAGCGAGCGGGTATATCAGGTCTTTGGGAAGGATGTGCTGGAGCAGATGATTTCTGTGGCTGCGGAACTACCGCTCGCGCACGTTGGCTTACCGCAGCCGCCGCCTTGGAGGCGCGCAAAAGAAGAGGAAGGAGCCGCTCCGGCGGCTGACCCCGGCCACCTACGCCTGCACGGCTTGATATCGAAGCCCGAGATTCAGAAGTTGAATCGAAACTCGATCTACACGTTCGTGAACGGGCGTCTCCTTCGCGACCGCGTGATTCAACACGCGCTGACCGAGGCGTATCGGAATATACTGCCGCCGACGGTTTTTCCTGTCGTACTGCTGTTTCTTGAGATGCCGCCCGCCGAGGTGGACATCAACGTTCATCCGTCAAAAACTGAAGTGCGGTTCCGGCAGCCAGCGATCTTGCACGATTTTTTCCGTGACTCAGTCCGGGCCGTCTTGATGAAGGCGCGCCCGGTGCCGCAGTTTGTGACCGAGATTCGCTCGCGTCCTACGTCCAGCCCGTCTCTATCCGCTGGGGCCCAAGCGGTGAGCGGCTCCGCCCACGAGGCATGGAGGGCTTTTTACGGCCAAACAGCGCCCGACGCATTTGCATTGCAAGCACCGCGACAGCCTCCGATCAGCGAGCCCCTTCACTTTACCCAGGCCATTGCGGTCGAGGCGGGCGACGCTCCGGGGGTGGAGCGTTTTCCCCAGCCAAGCTTCGTAAATGAGGGCGAGGATACCTGTGCTCCTCCCCTCGCCGAGGAACCTGTTTCAGCTCAGGACGAGATGGGCAAGCTGTCATCTCTCAGACCTCTCGGGCAACTACGCGACTCATTCATTCTGGCTGTGAATCGGGAAGGCCTTTGGATCATCGATCAGCACGTCGCTCATGAACGGGTCTTATTCGAAAAGGTGTTGAAGCAACGCGCACGGCAACAAGTTGAAAGCCAGCGCTTACTGATGCCCATCGTCATCGAGCTGACTCCTGCGCAGCAGGTGGTTTTCGCGGACATCTCTGACGAACTACAGAAGAACGGCTTTGATGCCGAGCCCTTTGGCGCGCGCAGCATCGCGGTGAAGGTTGCGCCTGCAGGAGTGCAGAGCACTCAGGTCGAGCACATGCTCCATGAACTGCTGGATCACTTTTCTCACGAACAGCAGGCACTCAATCTCGACCAGATCCGAGGGCGTATTGCAGCGTCCATCGCGTGTCATGCCGCCATCAAGGTCAACATGCCGCTCGAGCAGAATAAAATGGAATGGCTTCTCGAGGAGCTGGCGAAGACCGACTGCCCGATGTCGTGCCCCCACGGAAGGCCCGTAGTTTTGCGATACTCATTGAAAGACATTCAAAGAGCCTTCAAACGAATCTAAGGAAGAGAGCTATGAACCAGAAAGAACGCGTCGAGCGCTAAAGAACGAACAACGACAAGAAAACCAGCTATGGCAGAACCAACCACCAGGTCGCAAGCTTCTCGTCGACTCACATGGGCCATTGGGCTTATGGCCCTGGTTATGTCGATTGCGAGCGTCTACCAAGTGCATCGCTACGGTCAGACCCGGCCTACGGTTGCCGACGTGAGCAGCGGCCGCACGCATGCGGTGAAGATTCACCAGAAAGTGGTTTATCTCACGGCTGGAGAGTTTGGCGCCGCGGTCACATCGCACGTAATGGCCATAGCCGCTATTGGAATTTTTCTCGGCCTGCTCCTAAGGGCTCGGGCCAGAAGGTCGGGCCAAGGCCAACCCAGCTAGTGTCCTCATGACCGATCTGGAACTCATTGAACTTCGGCGAGAAAAGTGGCACCTCCTAGGCAAGCCGGTGCGCACCCTCGATGACGCCCGCGCCTTCATCGAGACGGTGGGATTCTGCCTGATGCTGCCGCTGCCCACGCCGATTCTGGTTCCAACGTTTATCGGCGCATGGTGCGGATCAGACGAAAAGCTGCCCACACAGAAGCAAGCCTTTACTGATCCACGGGCGAAAGATGCGATCGAGCTTATGGTCCGGACTTTGCGCGATAAGTCCGCCTACGAAGCGAATCTGTTCGATGAAAACAACGCCTTCCTGCTTTCGGCTGCCGTGTTTCCCTACTTTTACGCTCTCCTCGGCGAGCGCAACCCACGGCAAGCTCCGAAATCGGGGCCACGATCGCCGTATTCTCAGCTTGCCTGTGACGCGTATCAAATCATTCACCGCAAAGGGCCGATCTCGAAGCTCAAGCTGCTCGATGATCTAGGTAAGGGAATTTCCGTCTCCGCTCTTGATCGCTCACTCGCCGAACTGTGGTCGAAGCTGCGAATTACCCGAGTTGACTATGACGAACGCGAGGGGGCATCGTGGGACGTGCTGCAGCGCTGGACTCCGGATGCAGTGTCGGAAGGCGTAAACACGTCTGTCAACTCAGCGCTCTCGGCATTGCTCTCTAAGTACCTGGATTGCGTAATAGCGGCAGACTTGCCGGAACTCGAGTCGTTTTTCGGAAGCTTCGTGCCGCGGTCGAGGGTGCGAGAGGCGGTGAATGGACTGCTGGCGGCACGGGAATTGAGTTTTGTACCCGTCGGACATCGGTCGTTGATTCAGATCAGCCAAACACCCGCAAGGCGATCAGGGACAAGATAAATGCCTAGCCTCGAGCAACAAGGGTTCGAGGTCATTCCGGGCATTCTCGGCGGCGCCGCCGTCTCCTCCCTCCTCCGCGCCGTGTTGGGTTCAAAGATTCCGCGCTCGCGTGCGGGAATGCGTCGCGCCATGGACGTAGAGGCGGTTCGCGAGGTTGCTCTTGATCCACGGATCTGACACTCGCACGCTCGGCTCTCGGGCGGCGAGCCTTTCCATTCAGGGCGACCCTCTTCGATAAATCTCTCGATTCGAACTGGCTGGTTACTTGGCATCAAGACACGGCATTGCCATTGCGAGAACGCCACGAAATACCAGGCTGGGGCCCATGGTCGGTGAAAGAGGGTGTGAGCTGCGCGCATGCGCCAGGTTTCGTGCTGGAAAATATTCTCGCCATCCGCATAAATTTTGACGATTCAAATGGCATCAACGGGCCGCTTCGAGTGGTGCCAGCTACGCACAGATTAGGCGTGCTTTCCGATGACTCAATTCACGAGTTGGCCAACAAGATCCATCCAGTCGAGTGTCATGTGGGAGCGGGAGGACTGGTTTTGATGAAACCTTTGCTGATCCACTCATCCTCAAAGGTCATCGACGGCAGTCGGCGCGTGTTGCACATCGAATACAGTTCTCTGCTTCATTTTCCCGGGGGACTTGAATTGTTTACCCACCACTCGGACGGCAACAAAAGCGGGCATCAGGCTGTCGTCAACTGTGACGCCCAAAGTCTCAGCCACTGAGATTTTTCGAAAGTCAAACCATGAGGCTGCGTCTCCTGCAATAGCCAGGTATCCGTTTTGTGGCATCACTGAAGTTACCTTCGGTGCAGGCTCTTTGACGGTCTTTCATTGACTCCTTTGCGGAAGGCGCTAAGAATGACAGGAACCGTGTCTCCTTCAGCCGCTATGCCCTACGTGG
>Ga0157372_10008982_pt1 | contig 10624 bp, 9 predicted proteins | sample C55metaG_FD_115307 | JGI IMG/M metagenome (GOLD analysis project Ga0157372, IMG submission 115307) | Corn rhizosphere microbial communities from Kellogg Biological Station, Michigan, USA - C5-5 metaG | ecosystem: Host-associated > Plants > Roots > Rhizosphere > Soil | place: USA: Michigan...
AATGCCCTACGCCGTGGACAACGACTATTTTCAGCAGCGCAGCCGGGAAGCCCACTCCAGACGCGATGATCTGCTGGCTGAGCTAAGGCTCGATCCCACACGACCGGTCATTTTGTTTGCTTCAAAATTGCAGCGCCGTAAGCGCTGCGCCGACCTGGTGGAAGCCTATAAGCGCCTGTCCCCGGCACCGGGGGTCGAGCCGCATCCTTATCTGTTGATCGTTGGAGACGGCGAGGAACGTGAAGCGCTGGAACGGCAGGCGACGGAAAGCGGATTGAGCGGAATCAGATTTTGCGGCTTCAGAAACCAGTCGGAGCTGCCGGGGTTTTTCAATATCGCCACGGTGTTCGTTCTGCCTTCGCAGCACGAGCCCTGGGGATTGATTGTCAACGAGGTGATGAATGCGGAGCGTGCAGTGATTGTGTCGGATGACGTTGGCTGCGCGGCGGACCTGATCAGAGATGGCGTGGAGGGATGCATCTTCCCCGTTGGAAACATTGCGGCGCTGACCGATGCATTGCGCAGGGTCCTTGCCACTCCAGAGACCGCGGTCACCATGGGACAACGCGGCCTGGAACGGATTCGGACGTGGAGTTTTGAAGAAGATATTCGAGGCTTGCGGCAGGCGATAGCAAGAGCTACAGGGAAGATAGAACCATGACGCCCACCCTGCTCAGAGTGATGGCTAAAAAGAAACAATCTGCTGCTATGCTCGATAGCGACGAACAACCGGTAATGCGAATTCTGCATGTAATCTCGACCCTGAACCCCACAGCCGGCGGACCGACCGAGTCGGTGCGCGTCCTGCTGAGTTATGGGCCGATCGGCTATACAGGAGAAGTTGTTACGCTGGACGATCCCAAAGCCCCCTACCTGAAAGAGATTCCGTTTCCCGTCCATGCTCTTGGGCCCTTCCGGACCACCTATGGGTTCAATACGAAGCTACTGCCCTGGCTGATAGCCAATCGGGAGCGGTTCGACGGCGTTGTGGTGAATGGTCTATGGCAGTACTGCGGATTCGCGGCGTGGCGCGCTCTGGCTGGCAACACTCCTTATGTCGTCTTTACGCACGGCATGTTGGACCCTTATTTCAAGCGCGCCTTCCCCCTGAAGCACATCAAGAAATGGCTCTACTGGATGCCGTTTGAGCATCGCGTGTTGCGCGATGCATATCGCGTGCTCTTTACGTCCAGGGCGGAGAAGCGGCTGGCCGAGGAAAGCTTCCGTCTGCATAAGTGGAGTCCCTACGTCGTTCCTTACGGAGCGAGCGGGCCGACAGGCGATCCCGAGGCACAGAAGGAAGCCTTTTTTAATCGCTGCCCCAAGGCCAGAGGCAAGCGTTACCTCTTGTTTTTAGGGCGCATCCATCGCAAGAAGGGATGCGACCTGTTGATTGACGCCTTTGCAAAAGTCGCCGCCAGCGACCCCGAGCTTGACCTTGTGATCGTTGGCCCTGACTCACAGCAGTGGTCCGCGAAGTTGCAGCAGATCACGGTCAGGGCGGGTATTGCCGACCGCGTCCATTGGCCGGGCATGGTTACGGGAGACTCAAAGTGGGGCGCCTTTTACGGCTCGGAGGCTTTTATTCTGCCGTCGCATCAGGAAAATTTTGGCATCGCCGTCGCTGAAGCGCTCGGCTGCGGCAAACCCGTACTGCTGGCCGATAAAGTGAATATCGCCGAAGACATCGCCGAGGATGGCGCGGGCTTGATGGAACTGGATACGGCAGAAGGGACTCTGCGGCTGCTCGAACGCTGGATCGCCATGACCGTCGAGGAGCGCGAAGCGATGGCCGAACGCGCCTATCGCTGCTTCCACAGCCGCTATGATATGCGCGAAAATGCAAAGGCAATCATCAAGCTCTTTGAGAATGCAACGGTTCCCGCGCCGCGCCTGAGAAGCTGGAAAACGAGTCTCTGACAAACCTATGCCGAAGCAGATTCACTACAACGCAGCGGAGCATGTCCCGGCAGAAACGGCCGCAGACCCGTACCAGCGTCCTGCGTTTTCCTTGAGCAACCGGCTGCGACGGTTGATATGGGGCATCTGCTGGGCTTTGTTTTATCGCCTGTCGCCGAAGCCGTTTCATGCGTGGAGATCGTTTCTGCTGCGGCTCTTTGGAGCGAAGATGGGGCCGGGCTGCCACTTCTATCCAGGATCGAAGGTGTGGGCGCCGTGGAACCTGATCTGCGCCGACCAGGTGACGGCAGCCGACGGCGCGGAGATATATAACCCGGCGCCAGTTACATTTGGCTCGCACGCCATCTTGTCGCAGAATGCCTATGTGTGCGGGGCGACGCATGACTACAACGACGACGCCTTTCCGCTCATCGCGTATGCAATGAATTTCGGCGCTTATGCCTGGGTGTGTGCGCGGGCCTCGGTTGGACCGGGAGTAAATATGGGCGAAGGCGCTGTGCTCGGGCTGGGGTCAATAGCGTCGCGCGATCTCGACCCCTGGACTGTTTACTCTGGAGTGCCCGCGGTCAAGGTGAAGGACCGGCAGAGGGAGCACTCCGCCTAAGCTATCTGGCCACGTAGCTTTGCAAGAAGGTCGGTCGGGTGGACGGGCTTGGCGAGGATCTCGAACTCGTGGCCTTGTCGGCGGGCTTTCTCCAAAAGGTCCGCGGTCGCGGCCTGGCCGGAGAAGAGCAGGATTTTGCACTTCGGCAGTCTTTTGCGAGTGATGATCGCAGCTTCAATGCCGGTCATGCCGGTCATGATGACGTCGCTGATGAGCATGTCGGGCTGAAAGCTCTCGATGGCTTCGACGGCCTTCTCTCCACTGAACACAGCGCGTGCCTCAAAACCTGCCTGGTTCAGAATAATTGCAAGCGTATTGGCAATGACCTGTTCGTCATCAGCTACAAGAATTTTAAGTTTTGGCGAGGTAGTAGAGGCTGCTGGATCTGCCATGCTGAGTGTCCCCAAATTTAAAAAGATTCAACGAACAGGCCGAATGGAACCACACAGCGTTCGCTATTGCCATTTTAGCTACATAGTAATGATACGCTGACCACATGGTTCTTAGACGAATGGACAATCCGTAATTCTGCGATACCGCCCGTTTATTAGAAGAAATTTTTATGCAGCCAGTCATTATACGCGCCGTGCGCGTCGAGAAATATTACGCGCAACCCAGCGAGAACCGCATCCAGGTAATCGCCCCGACGGACCTCTCCATTGCAACGGGAGAGATCGTCGCGTTGCTTGGGCCCTCGGGCTCAGGCAAATCGACGCTGCTGCGGATGCTCACCGGACTGTCGACACCTTCGGCTGGCATAGTGTACTGGCACGAGAAGCCAATTGCAACGGCAGATGTGAACGTCTCGATCGTATTTCAGAGCTTCGCATTGTTCCCCTGGTTAACGGTGCTTGAAAACGTCGAGGCTCCACTTAAAGCACGCGGCATGGAGCCGGCGGAGCGGCGCAGACGCAGCCTGAAGATCCTCGACACGGTGGGCCTGGACGGCTTTCAGGCTGCATACCCGAAAGAACTCTCCGGCGGGATGCGACAGCGCGTGGGCTTTGCGCGGGCGCTGGTGGTTGAGCCTGAGGTGCTGTTCATGGACGAGCCGTTCTCCGCGCTCGACGTGCTGACGGCGGAGAACCTGCGCAGCGAACTGCTGGAGCTATGGCAGAAGAAGACGATCCCGACGCAGGCCATCTTTATCGTCACGCACAATATCGAAGAGGCCGTGCTGCTGGCCGACAGAATCATCGTGCTTGGGCGAAATCCTGGTCGCGTGCGGACGGACTTCAAAGTGACAATTCCGCATCCGCGCGACAAGAAGAACCCGGCTTTTACGCAGTTAGTGGACTACATCTACAAGGTGCTGACGCAGCCCGAAGCCCAGCCTCCCGCCCTGCCCACGCCAGGCAAGCCGGGTAGAGCCGAGCGGCAAACACACTATCAGATGCTGCCTCATGCGCGTCCAGGCGGAATCGCCGGCTTGCTGGAGCTGCTGCTGGACCACAACGGCAAGGACGACATCTATCGACTGGCCGACGATCTTGCGTTCGAGATCGACGACCTGCTGCCGATTGTCGATGCCGCGCAGTTGCTCGGCTTTCTGACCGTGACCGAAGGCGACGCCGTGATTACGCCTACCGGAGCGGAGTACGCCAACTCCGAAATTCTGCGGCAGAAGGAGCTGTTTCGCAACGCAGCGGTCGAGAACGTGCTGCTGCTGCGCCAGATCGTGCGCGCGATCGAGGCCAAGAGCGACCGCAGCGTGCCCGAGGAGTTCTTCCACGACATGCTCGATGAGCAGTTCAGCGAAGACGAGACGCTGCGACAAATGGAGACAGCAATCAATTGGGGCCGGTACGCTGAGTTGTTCGACTTCGACGCGTCGCGGCGGCGGTTCATTCAGCCGGAGAAGCTGACGCACGAGACCGAACCGCAATCGACAGCGGAGATCGATGTGTGATGAAGTTTCCGGAGAGCTTCAGCAATATCCGGGGACGAGAGACGCTGGCGCGTTCGCAGGTGTTGCAGCGCAGTTGGCCGGTGGTGCTGGATCTGTGCGTGGCAAGCATCGCGCTTGCCTGCTTCTACGGCGTCGTCGTCATTGCGCAATACTGGTTCGGCCATGCGGAGCCGGAGATAGTCATCTCGCAGAGCCCGCGCGCGCTACCGCTCTATGCCTTCTACTCAGTGGTGCGAATTGGGCTGGCATATCTGCTGAGTCTCCTATTCGCCGTGGGCTACGGCTATGTGGCCGCGTACAACAAGCGCGTGGAAGCGCTGATGATCGCGGCGCTCGACATTCTTCAGTCGATCCCTGTGCTGAGCTTTCTTCCCGGCGTGATGCTGGCGATGGTGGCACTCTTCCCGACGCGGCAGATTGGCGTGGAGATGGGCGCAATCGTCCTCATCTTCACCGGCCAGGTCTGGAACATGGCGTTCAGCTTCTACTCGTCGATCAAGAGCATTCCGCGCGAACTCAGCGAGGCCGCGAGTATCTACAAATTTTCCCGCTGGCAGCGCCTTGTGCAGTTGGAACTCCCCTACTCCGCAATCGGCCTGGTGTGGAACTCCATGGTGTCGGTGGCGGGCGGGTGGTTCTTCTTGATGGCCTGCGAGATGTTTGTGCTCGGTACGCGCGACTTCCGGTTGCCGGGGCTGGGGTCGTATCTGCAAACCGCGGCAGGCACGGGCAACACTGCGGCGATTGTTTGGGGGCTGGTGACGATGATTGCAATCATCGTTGCGACCGATCAGTTGATCTGGCGGCCTGTCATTGCGTGGAGCGACAAATTCAAGTTCGAGCAGGTGGAGAGTACGCAGCGGGTGCGTTCGCCGCTGCTGCATCTGCTGCAGCACTCGCGCGGGCTGCGCACCCTGCGGCATCACACCGTTGCTCCATTGAGCGAAGGGATCTACCGGCGGCTGGCGGAAGATCGGAGGGTGCGCACCGAGCAGGCCATCGCCGAGCATCGTTCCGCGGAAAATGGCGCCACTCTCAGAACAATCCTGCGCGGCCTGATCGTCGTGATTGCGGCTGTTTCGGTTTTATACGCAGCCTGGCACGCTCTCCATCTGCTGCGCGAGGTCAGCGGAGCGCAGTTTGGCGAGATCATGAAGGGCGCGCTGGCTACGTTCCTGCGTGTCAACGCTTCGCTTATACTGGCCGCCGCGTGGACGATTCCCGTCGGCGTCGCTATCGGCTTCCATCCCCGCCTTGCGCGTGTTGCCCAGCCTCTTGCACAGATCGCAGCATCTGTCCCCGCAACGGCCCTGTTCCCCGTCATTTTGATAGCGCTCGTACAGATGGGCGGCGGCCTCGGCATCGGCTCCATTGCGCTGATGCTGCTGGGCACGCAATGGTACATCCTGTTCAACGTCATCGCCGGGGCGATGGCGATTCCCTCCGACATGCGCGAGGTGGCTACGCTCTTCCGGTTTACAAAGGTGCAACGCTGGAAGACCGTCATTCTTCCAGGCATCTTTCCGTTCCTGATCACCGGACTGGTGACAGCCTCCGGCGGCGCGTGGAATGCCAGCATTATCGCCGAATACTTCCGCCTGAAGAACCAGACGATGCAGACAGTGGGGCTGGGCGCGGTCATCAGCGCGGCGACCGACAGCGGGCAGTTTCAGATTCTGCTGCTTGCCACCATCGTAATGGCGCTGATGGTGGTGACGATCAACCGGCTGGTGTGGCGGCCGCTCTACCGGCTGGCGGAGTCGCGGTATAAGCTGGGCGACTGACCTTACCGGCCGCTGTGCACTCGCGGTTTGCGGAAGGCGAAGATGACTGCCAGCAGCGGCGGGGCCAGCAGCACGCCCCAGAATGGAATGGCGATGCCGAGGAGGATGGGACCGAAGAACGCCGCCCACCACGGCACGCTCGTCGTGCGATGCAGGACATAGGGGCCGATGACCAGGCCCTCCAGAATGGCGATGAGGCCGTAGAGACCGAGGACCAGGCCAAGACGCCATTCGTCATGGCCTGTCACGGCGACCGAAAAGACCGGGCCAATCAACGCGATCATGCCGCCGAAGGTTGGGATGATCTGGAGAATGCCTCCCAGAACCGCCCAGAACGGCGCGAACGGGACGTGGATGAGTTCAAGGCCGATGAACCAGAGGACGCCGACGATAAGCGCATCGAGCGTTGCGGCGCGCCACCAGTTGATGAGCGCTCCACCTGCAGTTTTGAGTGAGCCGACTGTCTTGTCTCTTCGTGTCGCCATGCCACCTGAAAGTTCCCAAACGCATCTGAAGCTGTTGAAGACAGAACTATAACGCAAGCGCGTTCGTTGCGAGCTGTCTGGATGGAGCAACCGCGATGGCTGTAATGATGCAGGCCTTTTACTGGGACGCTCCAATCAAGGAACAGAAAGAAGGCCAGTGGTGGAACTTCCTTGCTGAGAAGGCCCCTGAGCTGTCCGCCGCGGGGTTCAATGCGCTGTGGCTTCCTCCTATCTGCAAGGGGGCCGAAGCGCGCTCGCCGGGCTACGATCCTTACGACTATTTCGATCTGGGCGACTTCGACCAGAAGGGCGGCAAAAAGACGCTCTACGGCAACCGTAAAGAGCTGGAGAACCTGATCGGGACGCTGCACAAGCACAACCTCGGCGCTTATGCAGACATGGTGATCAACCACAACTCCGGCGCGGACGAAGAAGAAGTGAATCCGCTCGATGGTCAGAAGCGATGGACGAAGTTCAAGCCGAAGTCGGGCAAGTTTCCTCGCGACTGGAACTGCTTTCATCCGTCGCGGTACGAGCGAGTGATGATTGAGGGCGAAAACTACGCCGGCTATCCGCATCTCTGCCATCGCAACCCGCGCGTCTATGAGGCGATGTTCGAGTATGCGCGGATGGTGATTGAAGAGCTTCGTTTCGATGGCTTCCGCTTCGATTTCGCGAAGGGCTTTGGGGCCTGGATGATCGGGCTGCTGGCGAAGTATCGTTACGAACGCGACGCCAAGGAGATCACGCCCTTTGTCGTCGGCGAGTACTGGTCCGGGCCGCAGGACATCGAAGGCTGGCTCGATGGCGTGCGAGCGGTGACGGACAGCCAGATTGCTGCATTCGACTTCCCTCTTCGCTACAAGCTGAAGGACATGTGCGACACGCTGAAGTACGACCTGCGCAACCTGACCTCTGATGGTTCAGTGGTTGCAACCCGCCCATTCAACGCGGTGACGTTCGTAGAGAACCACGACATGCGCGACAACGAGATTGTGAACGACAAGAACCTCGCTTATTCCTTCATTCTGATGAACGAAGGTTATCCTTGCGTCTTCTGGCACGACTATTACAACCTGGGCCTGGCGCGTCCGGGAACGCCGAACGGAATCAACGCTCTGATCGATGCGCACCGCAGGTTCGCAGGCGGCGAGGCCTGTATTCTTCATGCCGACCCGGACCTCTACATCCTGCAACGCGGCGGGCACGAGGGGCAGCCTGGATGCATCTACGTGCTGAACAATCTGGGAAACCAGTGGTCAGGCACGTCTGTAAAGACCAGGTGGCACAACCAGAAGTTCAGACCGGTTGCGTGGGACGGTCATGACATCGCGCACCCGGACGAGCGGACGACGGATGGAGATGGGAATGCCGAGTTCCCTGCTCCACCGCGTGGCTATGCCGTCTACGCGCCTGCTTAGCACTTGCCCGGATGCTATCCTTAAGGTATGAAGTTTGGCGTTCTCGTCTTTCCTGGATCGAACTGCGACCACGACACGTACCACGTGGTCGATGCGATTGCGCAGCAGCCAGTGACATTTCTGTGGCACGCCTCCGAGAATCTCGAAGGATGCGACGCCATCCTTGTTCCCGGCGGGTTTGCGTATGGCGACTACCTGCGCACAGGCGCGATTGCGAAGTTCGCTCCGGTGATGCAGGCGGTGACGCGGTTTGCAAAGAACGGCGGGCTGGTGCTGGGTATCTGCAATGGCTTCCAGATTCTGTGCGAGGCCGGGCTGCTGCCGGGCGCGCTGATGCGCAATGCCGGGCAGAACTACATCTGCAAGCAGATCTGGCTCAGGACCGAGACGAACGACTCGCCGTTTACGCATGGGCTCAAGCGCGGGCAGGTGCTCCAGATGCCGATTGGGCACATGGAGGGCAACTACTTCTGTGACGCCGATACGCTGGCCACGCTGAAACGCGAGGACCGCATCGCGTTTCGCTACGCCACGCCCGAGGGCGAGATTACCGCTACAGCGAACCCGAACGGTTCGCTCGAAAACATCGCCGGTGTGCTGAGCGAAGGTCGCAACGTGCTGGGCATGATGCCGCACCCGGACCGTTCGAGCGAGGCGCTGCTCGGCTCCGCTGACGGGCTACTGCTGTTTCAGTCGATGGCGCAGTCGCTGGCTGGCGCGCGACAAGTCCGGTGATACTCTAGCGGCATGATCGACATTCACCATCATCTGCTGTGGGGCCTGGACGATGGTGCTTCCAGCATCGAGACCACAATGGCGATGGCGCGGATGGCTGCGGAGGACGGCATCACGCACGTCGTCTGCTCTCCTCACGCGAATGGGAAGTACACTTACGATCCCGCGGCGATTGCGGCGAAGATTGCCGAGTTCGAGCGGCTGTTGGAGCGGGAACGGATTGGGTTGACGCTGGGCCGCGGGTGCGACTTCCATCTTTCCTATGACAATATATTGCAGGCCAAGGCCGACCCGGCGCGGTACAGCATCAACGGGCTAGGCTACCTGCTGGTGGAGATTCCCGACTACGGCCTGCCGCCGGGGCTGACCGAGGTCTTTTACGATTTGCAGCTCGCTGGGTTAGTGCCAATTCTGACGCATCCGGAACGTAACCCTACATTGCAGGCCGACCGGCAGCGGATGGTGGACTGGCTGCAGGGCGGCGTCCTGGTGCAGGTGACGGCAGGCTCCGTTATGGGCCGGATGGGGAAGCAGGCGGAGCGGATGGCCCATGAGCTTCTGGAGAGGCGCTGGGTGCATTTCCTGGCCACCGACGCCCACAACACGACCTCGCGCGCACCCAGAATGAGTCCGGCGCACGACCTGGTGGCGCAGAGGTATGGGCCGGACTATGCCCGCCTGCTCTGCGTCTCAAACCCTCTGGCCGCCTTTATGGGCAAGCCGCTGGAGCAGCAGCCTGAGCCTCTGGGGCTGTATGAGGAGTTGAAGCCGAAGAACTGGTGGCAGCGGCTGACGAGTCAACTGTGGGAGTAGAGTGGCACCCCCCCTCCCCCACGAAAGTGTCTAAAGTATTCCAAATAGATACTTTAGGTTCGTACTTCGAGTGTAAAGTATTGATTCCAGGTAGATTTTGCTGCAAAGTATTCTTTTAGCATAAGTTACGGCCCTTACTATGAACCGTACCCCAACGAGCAAAATACGGGGATTCTTCGCTTCGCTCAGAATGACCCCTGTTGGGGATGGTTCCCTGCTGGGGATGGTTATAGTGACAAGAAAGCAGCCATAAATATGAAAAGCCCCGGATGAGTTCCGGGGCTTTTGAGCTTCTACATCGATTATAGCGGATGGGGCAAAACTAGTACGCCACGTTTGTGAAGTTTATTTTCTATCTGTTTTGTATGAGCTACTGAGATTTCCACAGGCGGACGGGGTTGACACGATTCGGCGTTAAAGGCCGAGGCCGCCGTCTACCGCCAGGAGTTGGCCGGTGATGAAGTGGGGAGCGGTGGCGAAGAAGACTGCGGCGGCGGCTACGTCTTCGGCGGTCCCGTTGCGCTGCATGGGAGTCTTGCGGGCGAAGTGGGCGTAGGCCTCGTCGAGTTCTCCCTGGACGATCATGCCGGGGGCGATGCAGTTGACGCTGATCTCGGGCGCCCAGGCCTTGGCCATCGTCTTGGAGAGCATGTGCAGGGCCGCCTTCGACGTGCAGTAGTGGGCGTGGGTGGCCCAGGGGTGCAGGCCGCCGAGCGAGCCGATGTTGATGATGCGCCCGCTGGCGGCGCGAAGATGCGGATGGGCGGCGCGGGCCATGAGAAACGGAGCGCGGGTGTTGGTGGCGAACATGGCGTCCCACTGGGCGACGGAGATCTGTTCGAGGGCAGCGGACTCGAAGACGCCGGCGCTGTTGACGAGGATGTCGAGCCGGCCGAACTCTTCGATGACGGCGGTGACGGCCTGGTCGATGCTTTCGGGATCGCGGAGGTCCG
>Ga0157372_10008983_pt1 | contig 10624 bp, 11 predicted proteins | sample C55metaG_FD_115307 | JGI IMG/M metagenome (GOLD analysis project Ga0157372, IMG submission 115307) | Corn rhizosphere microbial communities from Kellogg Biological Station, Michigan, USA - C5-5 metaG | ecosystem: Host-associated > Plants > Roots > Rhizosphere > Soil | place: USA: Michigan...
AAATTGAGTTTAAAAGCTCTAACGCCCGTAAGGCTCCTAAAAAACGATTTCTTCAATAAAGTTGAACAAGCTGAACTAAGTGGAGCCGGTAAAGAAATACTGATAAGTTTATTAGGCAAAGGCAGATCAAGATTAGGCATGTTTGAAGGAGATTTAAGCGAAGGCGAACTTGAAATAGGCCAGGTTTCTGCTATGCTGAAGGAAATAAGACCTGCTGCCGAAATTTTAAAGGAAATTGTAGGTGAGTTTGAATCAGAAAAACTAAGGCTTTGTAATTTTAATCTTTAACATTACGCTTCCCGTTTTAACTTAAAATTTTAACTATCAAAGAAATGAAACATTTTAATATAACAGTTACCGGAAAAGTTCAGGGAGTATTTTTCAGAGCTTCCACTAAAGCTGTAGCGGATCAGCTGGGAGTAAAAGGTTATGTAAAAAATCAAACAGATGGCTCCGTATTTATTGAAGCAGAAGGAGACGATTTTTCCCTGAATAGCTTTGTAGATTGGTGTAAAGAAGGGCCCGATAAGGCTGTAGTTGAAAATGTAGAGGTTGTTGAAACTGAACTAAAAAACTATCGTAACTTTGAAGTTGTTAAGAAAAATTTGTTGTGGTAAGCAACAACTAAAACACATACTTTTCGAACATTGTCAACTCTTAAAAAATTTGCCGGGCAAACAGCTGTTTATGGATTAAGTACGATCATTTCCAGGCTGCTTAACTTCATACTAACTCCGATCTACATAAAGCTTTATCCGGCCAAAGTTTACGGAATTTTCACAACCATGTACGCCTGGGCTTCTATGTTGAATGCTCTTCTGGCGTTTGGTATGGAAACTACTTTCTTCAGGTATATCAATAAAGTTGAAGATAAAAAGAAAGTTTACTCCACTACGTTTTTCAGTGTTCTTATCTTATCAGTCACCTTTCTTATTATTACCATTCTGTTTACTAAAGACTTAGCAATATGGATGCATGACGATGGGGTTACGAGTTTAAAGGATTACGAGACTTTCATAAGGCTTTTTGTCGGGATTTTGGTAATAGATGCAATTGCAGTAATTCCTTTTGCAAAAGTTAGAGCAGATGGTAAACCAGGCAGATATACAATTATCAAAACTGTTAATATCATTGTTTTCGTAGGCCTGAACCTATTTTTCCTATTTGTTGTACCATGGGGCATAAAGCATGGATTGTTCGAATTTAAATGGTTCCGACCTTCGTGGGTAGGATATGTTTTCATTTCAAATCTTCTGGCAAGCCTGGTTACCTTGCTTCTACTACTTCCTGAACTTTTGAAGTTATCATTGGGTTTTGATACTCAATTATTTAAGGAGATGCTTTTCTATAGCTTTCCGGTATTAATAGCCAACCTGTCCTTCATCATCAATGAAAATTCGGATAAGATCTTTATTAAAAGAATTTTAGGTGGCGATTATGGCGAACAAGAAGTTGGGATTTATGGTGCTGTATGTAAAATAGCGATCTTTCTGAGCATCTTCGTTCAGGCTTTTCGTTTAGGAGCTGAGCCTTTTTTCTTTAGTCACGCTAAAAACAAAAACTCCGGAGATACTTATGCTCAAATTATGAACTACTTTGTAATAGCAGTTTCTCTGATTTTTGTTGCCCTGGTAGCTAATATTGATATTCTGAAATATTTTATCCATGGTGGTACCCCCTCTCAGCAACTGCTTTACTGGTCTGGATTAAAAGTAGTTCCAGTACTTCTTTTGGGTTACGTAAGTTTAGGTATTTATATGAATCTTTCGATCTGGTATAAGCTTTCTGACCAAACTAAATATGGTTTGTATATTTCAGGAATTGGGGCAATCCTAACTCTTGTGTTAAATATCCTTTTTATTCCAAAATATAGCTATGTAGCTTCTGCATGGATTTCATTAACGGCCTATGCCAGCATGATGATTCTATCTTATATCCTGGGCCAGCGTAATTATCCTATTCCTTACAACCTGAAAAAAAATTTAGCTTATTTGATCACTTCAATTATAATAGTATTCTTATCTTTCAATGTATTTAACCGAAATTTAATCATTGGCAATTTACTTCTGATAGCCTTTGCAGCAGGTGCACTATACTTTGAACGTAATAATCTAAGAGCCATATTTAAGAAAAATGATAGTTCCAATAATTAACAAATCAAACCACGAGTTACCTGAGTACCAAACCGAACTTTCGGCGGGAATGGATTTACGGGCATTTCTTCCGGACGGAGAAGTTACTATTAAACCTTTACAACGAACTTTGGTTCCTACAGGTTTATTTATGGAATTACCTAAGGGATTTGAAGCCCAAATAAGACCAAGAAGCGGACTGGCATTAAAACACGGAATTACTGTTTTGAATTCGCCGGGGACTATTGATGCGGATTATCGTGGAGAAATAAAAATCCTTTTGGTTAATCTTTCTGATACTGATTTTGTTGTTAAAGATGGCGAACGGGTAGCGCAAATGATTATTGCGAAACACGAACAAATAAACTGGGGTGAAGCAGAAGTATTAACAGAAACTTCCAGAGGCGCCGGAGGATACGGACATACAGGAAAATAGTATGATTAAAAAACTGACTTTTTTATTAAGCCTTGTAGGAGGATTGGGATTTGCCCAGCAAAAAAATGCTGCGGTATTTGTAGTGGGACGTGCGCTTAGTGAAGAAGACAGTGCCTTAGTTCGCGAAAAATTCTTTAATGGCTTAAGAGCTAAAACAATTGACAGGGTAGGAGAATCGGAAGCTTATTTTAAAGAAGTTATTCAGATTGATCCTCAAAATGATGCTGCTTTATATGAGCTGGCAAGCATTTATCACGACCAGCAGGAAGAGAACAGTGCAGAAAAATATGCCAGGGATGCGGTAACAGTTAAATCAACTAATAAATGGTATTGGTTGCTTTTGGCTGATATCTATAAAAGAAACCGCAATTATGAGCAACTATCTTTAGTTTTCACCGATCTTATTCATCTTGAGCCTAATAATGCCGATTACTATTACGATAAGGCGAACACGCTGTATTTGCTGAACAAAAACAAGGAAGCAGAATCCCTTTATAATGAAATTGAGAAAAAATTTGGTTCATCAAATGAGTTAATTAACGGAAGACAGCGTATTTATCAAAAAACAGGAAGTATTGATAAAGCCACAGCTGAAGTTGAAAAACTAATTAAATCAAATCCAACAGAAGTAAGAAATTACCTTACTCTAAGCGAAATTTACGAGAAGGCCGGCAATACAAACAAAGCCATTGAAACGCTTGAAAAGGCTAAAGCTTTAAATAGCTCAAATGCTTTTTTAAGTTTAACCCTTTCTGACCTGTATAATAAGCAAGGAAAAACAGAAGCAGCTTTCACCGAGCTTAAAGTAGCTTTTAGAAATCCCGAACTACAAGCTGAACCAAAAATTGGAATTATCCTCTCGTTGTTTCCGAAGCTGAAAGATGCCGAAATACTGAAACAAACCATTGATCTGAGTAAAATATTAACAGAAGTGCATCCTTCAGAAGCCCGTGCTTTTTCTGTTTATGCAGAAATTCTTTACCGTGATAACAAGCTGGAAGATGCTCAGCTAAACCTAAGGAAATCTCTTAATCTTAATAATCAAACTTACGCAGCCTGGGAAGAATTGATCCGGATTGAATTAAGCAGATCAGATTTTAAGTCAGCAATAAAAGATGGAGAAGAAGCTTTAACCTTATTCCCCAATCAGGCGTCACTTTATTACCTTACAGCATTAGCATATCAACAAAGCAACCAATTAGAAAAAGCGGTGTCCTATCTGAAAAATGCTACTACCCTGCAGGTAGAAGATAAAGAGAGCTTATCGCAGATGTATGCTTCTCTGGGAGACGCCTATAACTCACTAAAAAAATTCAAAGAGTCTGACGAAGCTTACTCTAATGCTTTGGCTGCCAATCCCGATAATTACTATGTGTTAAATAATTATGCTTACTATTTATCGTTAAGAGAAGAAAAACTTCAGCAAGCCGCAGAAATGGCTCTTAAAGCAAATGAACTAAAACCCAATAATTCTTCCTTCGAAGATACCTATGCATGGGTTTTATTTAAACAAAAGAAATTTCTGAACGCTTTAACCTGGATTGAAAAAGCGGTAAGCGATAACGTTAAAAGCGGAGTTTTACAAGAGCACCATGGGGATATATTATACCACCTGGGGCAAAGCGATAAGGCATACCAAAAATGGTTAAAAGCTAAAGAATTAGGTGTTAAATCTGATATTTTAGAAAAGAAGATTAATGAAAAAAAATACATTGAATAAACTTGCTCTTGCATTAACATTATTAGCATTTACTTCCTGCAAGGCAAAAAAAGCAAGTCTGCCATCAGCTACAACAGTTCCCCCGGCGGTTGAAAAACCTTCCGCTGATCAAGGCGAACTTGTAAATAGCATACAAGCAAAACAACCTGTTTTCAATACTCTTTCTATAAAAGCCAAGGCTGATTTAAAGATCAACAATAACAGTAATGATGTTAGCATGGCTATACGGATAAAAAATGCTGAAACAATCTGGGTTTCTGTAACAGCCATTGCGGGGATAGAAGTTGCAAGAGCATTAATTACACCTGATAGTATCAAAATAATGAACAGGCTCCAGAATGAATACACCAGAAAGCCTTTTAACTATATCTATCAGTTTACTTCAAAACAAGTGGATTTTAAAGCTATACAAGGGCTATTTACAGCAAATGCTTTCCCAGGAACTCTTACGCCATCAGCCAGTATTGATTCCAATGAAGGTCAAATTGTAGTTAAAGGAAAACTTGAAAGTCTGCTCTATAACATGGTCTTTAATTCCAATAAAAATCTCTTAAAAAATGAATTGAATGACGCAACGAACGATCAAAAGCTTAATGTTAATTATGACAATTTCGGTGTAGTAAAAGATCAGGAGTTTCCACAATTAGTAAATATAAATTCCGTTGCAAACAATAAAAGTATTGCTATTGCATTGAAATATAATAATATTATTCTTGACGAACCTGTTGATTTCCCATTCAATGTTCCCAAAAGGTTTACTGTAAAAGATTAAATAGATAGATTTGTCCCATGAGTTTAAAAAGGCTGTTTCTTTTTTTCGGATTTCTACTATTTACTGTAAGTTCTTTTGCTCAAAGCAGTGCTGAACTGAAACGCCGAAAAGAAGCGTTAACAAGGGAGATTGAAATGCTGCGTCGTTCTCAAAGTGAAGTAGCCAGCAACAAAAAACTGTCTCTGAAACAAATTAATGCCTTAAATGCTCAAATAAGGCTTCGGGAGGAAAAAATAGGGACGATAAACTCAGAAATAAGGCTATTGGATAATGAGATTTCTGAGAATACTAATACGGTAAGATCATTACAGGCACAATTAAATAAGCTCAAAAAAGAATATGCAGCCATGGTTCTTTTTGCTTTCCGCAATCAAAGTGCTTATAGTAAACTGATGTTCATTTTTGCATCTAAAGATTTTAATCAGGGTTACAAGCGCCTTAAGTATTTGCAACAGTTTGGGGACTATAGAAAGAAACAAGCCAAATATATTGAGCAAACAGCCCATGAGCTGGGAATTAAGATTGTAGAGCTGGATAGAAATAAACGCAATAAAAACAGCCTTCTTCATGATCAGGAAAACGAAAAAGTAACCCTGGGGAAAGAAAAAAGCAACAAAGCCCAGCAGTTAAGCAAACTTACCAAACAGGAAAAGCAGTTAAGACAAGAACTTAACCGCAAGCAAAGAGAAGCTGCCAGTTTAAGCAGGGCATTAAATGCAGCAATTGCCCGCGAAATTGCTGAAGCCCGCAGAAGAGAAGAAGAAGCAGCAAGAGCCGCAGCAGCTAAAGCTCGTGCTGAAAACAGAGAAGCTCCAACAACCACAAGAGCGTCAGGTTCAAGTGTACTTGCTGCAACGCCTGAAGCAGCTAAACTATCTTCAGACTTTTTGGGTAATAGAGGAAGGTTACCTTGGCCGGTAGCCACAGGAACAACAACAGAGCAATTTGGCCGCCATACAGTAGGCTCCGGAGTTACTATTGATAATGATGGGATCACTATAAGAACAAATCAGGGTGCATCGGTAAGAGCTGTATTTGACGGAACTGTTGCCCAGGTAGGTACTATTCCAGCAACAAATGTTCAGTTTGTATTAGTTAGGCACGGTGAATATTTTTCAGTTTATTCGGGTCTCAGATCGGTTAGTGTATCCAGAGGACAAAAAGTATCCCTGAAACAGACTCTGGGAGTAGTTGCTACCGACTCAGAGGATGGAACAACAGAAATGCAATTTAAGATTTGGAAAGGGTCAACTCCTTTAAATCCTGAAAGTTGGCTGGCAAATTAAATAAATCCAAACCTTAAACTATTACGTATATTTGTAAAAATTAGATAAGATGTCGAATTCAGTTTTATTGTTCCTTAATATTGGAACACCAGAATTAATCCTGATTTTAGGTGTAGTTCTGCTACTGTTTGGAGGGAAAAAGATGCCTGAACTTGCCAGAGGATTAGGAAAAGGCATTAGAGAATTTAAAGATGCTTCTGAGGGTGTCAAGAGAGAAATTCACAGGAACATTAATGCTGTAAATGACGATCTTGACGTTGATCTTAACAGTAACGTAAATAAAAACAAACCTGCCGACGAGGCAAATACAAACTCATAATCATGGTAAATTCAATATTATTGGCAGGCTTAGGCGCACCAGAAATCATCCTTATTATAATTGCTATATTATTATTATTTGGAGGAAAGAAAATTCCTGAGCTTATGAGAGGGTTAGGAAAAGGTGTTAAAGAATTTAAAGACGCAAAAGACGGCGATCCTGATGACAGAGATCACCGAGCTTATTAAGCTCTTAATTAAGAATTTTTAAAGCCTCAGTTTCTTTAGGGAGATTGAGGCTTTTTGTTTATCTATTTCACAATTCCGGTTTACATTTCCCCCTATTTTCTTCAATTTCTACTTGTATTAGATGCCATAATAGTATGATTGAATAGAAATTATTACCTTCACGCCATGGAACAGTACACTTCTTTAAGCAGCGTACAGAGTGATATTAAAAGTGGCAAGCTCAAACTTATTGATCTTGTAGATTCTTATTTGCACCGTATAGAGGAGAAAAAGCATCTGAATGCTTTTGTGGAAGTTTATGCTAATGAAGCAAAACAACAGGCAATTACAGTAAACGAAAAAATATTAAACGGATCAGGCGGCAAACTTGCTGGTATGGTGGTGGGAATCAAGGATTTGATTTGCTATCAGGGACATCAGGTTTCTGCAGGATCTAAAATACTTCAAAATTATACTTCTATATTTTCGTCAACTGTAGTTGAACGACTTTTAGCAGAAGATGCTATTATTATCGGCCGCCAGAATTGCGATGAATTTGCAATGGGAGGATCGAATGAAAATTCCTGGTACGGCCCGGTAAAGAATGACGCGGATAACACTAAAGTTCCGGGCGGTTCTTCAGGTGGATCGGCAGTTGCAGTACAAGCTAAATTGTGCTTAGCTTCTTTAGGTACCGATACTGGCGGTTCTGTAAGACAACCTGCTGCCTTTTGTGGTGTGGTTGGATTAAAACCTACATACGGACGCGTATCCAGACATGGAATTATTGCCTATGCTTCTTCATTTGATCAGGTTGGCCCTATTACTCATACCGTTGAGGATGCAGCTTTATTGATGGAAGTTATAGCAGGGCACGACGACTATGACAGCACCGCATCTCAACTTCCTGTTCCGGAATACACAAAAAACCTTACTACATCAGGAAAAAAACGCATTGCTTATCTTCCTGAAACATTAACTTCTGAAGGTCTTGACCCTGAAGTAAAAGCACTCACAGAGAAAACTATTCAGAAACTTTTGGATGAAGGACATTCTGTTGAGCCAATCTCATTTCCTTATTTAGATTATGTAGTTCCAACCTATTATATATTAACCATGGCCGAAGCTTCTTCAAATTTGGCCAGGTACGATGGGGTGCATTATGGATATCGCAGTCCAAATGCAGTTGATTTGGAAACTACTTACAAAAAATCGCGTTCAGAAGGTTTTGGTGCCGAAGTAAAGCGACGTATCTTATTAGGTTCGTTTGTTTTAAGTGCCGGGCATTATGATGCTTTTTATGGGAAAGCACAAAGAGTAAGACGACTGATCCGTGAAAAGACAGATGAGATACTTGAAAACCACGATTTCATTCTTCTTCCAACTACTCCGGGCCCAGCCTTTGGTATCGGCGAAAAAACTGATGATCCTGTAACCATGTATCTTGCAGATATTTTTACGGTACAGGCTTCTTTAGCAGGAATTCCGGCAATTTCATTACCTTTAGGAAAAACAAACAATAATTTACCATTAGGTGTACAGTTTATTGGGAAACGGTTTGGTGAATCTGAGTTATTAGCTTTTTCTAAATATTTAATAGATGTAACAAAAGCTCATTAAATGGGTAAAAGGTACATACAGTTACCTGGCTTATAAGCCTTTACTTGAAAAATGATGAGAAGGAAAAGTGTTATAGTAATTTTTTATGCATTAAGTTTTACTTTATTATCCCTGACAGTTACAGGGAAAGAGAAAGATTTATCTGCTAAAACCACCAGTGCAAGCAAATCTATTGATCCGTCAGAATACCGGCGAGTATTAGAAGGTATTAGCAAAAGAGTACCTCTTACTTATAACGAGCCTGTAAGAAAGATGATTAATTATTATCTTAATAATCAACGGGACAGGTTTTCGAAAGCACTAGGACTTTCTCAATATTACTTTCCTATTTACGAGAAGATCTTTAATTCTAAAGGTGTACCAGAAGAAATAAAATACTTATCTGTTGTTGAATCATCTTTAAACCCTTATGCAACTTCTACAGCTCAGGCAGGTGGATTATGGCAGTTCCTTGAACCGGTAGGCAAATTATACGGTCTGACAATAAACGAAACAGTTGATGAACGTCGCGATCCTGTTTTAGCTTGTAACGCAACAGCGAATTACCTTCTTGAATCGTATGGGCTTTATAAGGATTGGTTATTAGCCATTGCTTCATACAACTGCGGAAGGAATAATATTCGTTGGGCTATGGAAAACAATCCGGGTTTAACCGATTATTGGTCCTTGCGTCCATACCTTCCTGTAGAAACTCAAAACTACGTACCTGCCTTTATTGCAACTGTTTATCTGATGAACAATTCACGTAAACATGGTATTTACTCGGCAGATCCAGAGTTTAGTGTATTTACAAAGGAAGTAACTGTAAACAGGCCTGTAAGTCTCCAAAGTATTGCAAAAGCTACTAATGTTAGCTTGTCTGAACTTTGCGTTTTAAATGCAGCCTATAAGAATCAGATAATAAACGGCAGTGCAACTTCACCGAAAAAACTAGTAGTTCCTGCTATCAAAGATTATATTTTTTCAGCTCTGGCAGATGAATTAAAAAAACCAGGAAAACTTGAGTACGAGTTGAAACTAGATTATGTAATCCCTGCAGAAACAAAGGTGGTAGCGGTAAATACTTTTGCTAAACCAGTACAAGCAAAATATAAAGTAGTAAATACTTATATTATGTATAGAGTTAAAGAGGGTGATACTTTAGATTCGATTGTAGAGAAGTTTAACTCGACTGAGGAAGAAATAAAGATCCTAAATAAACTAAAACATTACTCTGTAAAACCAGGAATGGTGCTGAAAATTGTACAAAGTTAATATTCCTTATAAGGAGAAATTAAATTAGTCATTACTAAAAAGGCTTTAATCTGGGTGATTAAAGCTTTTTCTATTTTTGCTTATTTTTCTTCAAGCTACTTTCATCCTCCGTTTGTGAGTTTCTGCTCATGAAGGTTTTTTCTGAAAATCTATTTGCTTTTATAGGCCAAGAAGAACTTTCGCAGTACTTTCATTCTCTGTTTATGAGTTTACTCATGAAGGTTTTTCAACAACGATTTCCTGATTCTTTCTATTTGCTTCAAATGATGATTATTATGGATTTCCATAAAACGAAACCATTGTTCGCTATTTAACATTCCTAACCTGGGATGATTAATTTTGCAGGAAGAGGTAATTTTTGAAACCTTTGGCGTTATTGCTTCTATTCTGTGTTTAAGTTTTATAAGAGCATTGCTGGCATCTTCTATACTTATTTTCTTTACAGAGGAAGCGATATTCTCAGGAGCTTTTATTCTAAGAGGAAATTTTCCAAAGAATAAAATCATCCTTGACAGGAAAGGCAAAGAGCCGTTGGTAACGTTTTGCTTTCCGTGAAGGCATTTTTCAATAGCCATTAGTGAAACAGTATTTACCTGTAAAATATGGCTGTAAACCTCTGAATACGACCAGGACCCATCCTTTGGATTTTTCTGAAACTCTTCTGAAGAAAAACTTTTAAGCATATCCATATAAGTCTGCGTGCTTCTTAAAAGTTCTCTGGAAGTATTCAATGTACTCATAACAATTCTTTAAGCTCTCTTAGATGAGAAATTTTGCGTGGGACATCAACTGGCACTTCCTTATTATCAGGATTAAAATAAATAGCATCCATGCCGAAAGCTAAAGCACCACGGATATCAGCTTCTATACTATCGCCTACCATCAAACTTTTCTCCTTTTCAGCTCTGGCTCCATTCA
>Ga0157372_10008985_pt1 | contig 10621 bp, 9 predicted proteins | sample C55metaG_FD_115307 | JGI IMG/M metagenome (GOLD analysis project Ga0157372, IMG submission 115307) | Corn rhizosphere microbial communities from Kellogg Biological Station, Michigan, USA - C5-5 metaG | ecosystem: Host-associated > Plants > Roots > Rhizosphere > Soil | place: USA: Michigan...
GCTCGTGACCTGGCGCATCAGCCGTTCGGGCGAGTAGCGGTCGGGAAACAGCAGCGCGTCGCTCACGTCGTTGAGCGCGGCGCGCAGCAGGCCGAAGCGTTCGGCGGCCGTGGCGTAGAGCGTGGCCAGGCCGTGGTTCTCGGCGAGCCGGTGATCGGCGGCGAGCTGGAAGCCGCGACGCCCCATCTCCTCGTAGTAGTCGAGGTCCGGTCCGCCGCGCCGCCACTTGCGATGCTCCACGTAGTCGGGAAAGAACCCGCTCACCCAGAGCGCGTAGTTGCCGAGATGGGTCCGAACGAGGAAGCTGCGACGCGCGTCCGGATCGTCGAGATCCGCCACGAGATCGGTGAGCGCCACGTACACCTGGTCATCCGCGTCGGAGACCCGCAGTGCGCGGTCGCGCAAGCCGAAGTGCAGCATGATCGCCGCGAGGTAGTCGGCAAGGCGGCGGTCGCCCTCGCCGAGCCGGGTGAGCGCATGCCGTACCATCACGTATGCGAACAGGGGCAGCGACGCGCAGGCGCCCTGGCGCGATCGCAGCAGCGCCGCCGGAAGTCGCGGGTCGTCGAGCACCGCGTCGATGCCGTGATCGGCCAGCTCGCGCTCCACTTCCGACAGCTCCACTCCCGAATCGCGTGCTATGAGCCGGGCAACCAGCTGCGCGTCGTCACGTGTCAGGTGATGGCGGGTGTCTGCGAGAATCATTGCGACGTTCTCCTCGTCGTCTCGTACCCCGTGGGCCGCGCCTTGTGGCGCTCGCTTGCCTTTCCCCAGTGACGATCGTCGAAGGGATAGAGCACAACGCTGGCACTCGCGGCATTCGGGTGCTGCCCGACGGTGGCGAACCCTCGATGTTCCAGCGGGTACGAAGGGTGGCGGGTCTCCCCCCGCCCTCCCTACCTTTCGAGCACACGATTCCCGCGTCCCCAGGATCACGTGCTGTACTTCTGCATCCCTGCCTACAACGAGGCTCCCACACTCGGCCTGCTCCTCTGGCGTCTGCGCAAGGTGTTCCAGGAGCAGCCGCGCGAGTACGAAGTGCTCGTGTACGACGACGGCAGCACCGACGCCACGGCCGAAGTGCTCGAGCCTTACCATCAGGTGATGCCCCTCACCGTGCTGGGCGGCCAGCGCGTCGGCTACGCCGCCGCCCTCGATGCGCTGTGCCGCGAGGCGTCCAAGCGCACGCGATATCCGCGTCGTGATGCGCTCATCGTGCTGCAGGGGGACTTCACCGACCAGCCGGAGAACCTGCCCGAGCTGATCCGCCGCTTCGACGGCGGCGCGGACGTCGTCGTTGCCGAGCGTCCTGTCGACGCGCCGACGGTGCCGCAACCCGTGCGCCGGCTGCGCCAGGTGGCACCGTGGATGGTGCGCCCGTTCGTGCAGGTACCGGGCGTCCGCGACGTGTTCGGCTCGCTGCGCCTCTACCGTGTATCGGTCATTCGTGACCTCATCAAGGAGCGGGGCGATCAGGCACTGGTGGAGGGCGAGGGCTGGAGCGCCAATCTCGACCTGCTGCTCCGAGCCGCCGCCCACGCGCGCCGGCTCGAGACGGTGGAGCTGGCGCCGCGCTACGACGTGCGTCCGCGCGAAACGCGCGTCCGCCCGTGGAACGATGCCATGGCGCTGCTTCGCTTCGCGCGTGCGGCGCGCCGCCGCCGCGCCCGACCGGTGCGCGCATGACAGCCCTCGCGCGCCTTGCTGTGGGGTTCGCCGCGTTGAGCCTGCTCGGCGCGGTGACTCCGGTGGGCGCGCAGGACGACGGCGGTCCGGTGTTGCGCGTCCCCTACGGCGTGGGCGAGCGACTGGAGTACGACGTCAAGTTCGGCAAGATCAAGGTGGGCTCGGGCACCATGGAAGTGGCCGGCGTGCAGGACGTGCGCGGCCGCGAGACCTGGCACACCGTGTTCACGGTGAAGGGCGGCACGTTCTTCTACCGCGTCAACGACCGGTACGAGAGCTGGATCGACCGACGCACCGGAAACTCACTGCGCTTCAGCCAGGATCTCAGCGAAGGCCGGCGCGACGTGGAGCGCGACTTCGAGATCTTCCCCGATCGCGCGGTGTTCATCGAGGGTGCGGGCAGCACCACCCAGCCCAGCGTGCGCAACCCGCTCGACGACGGCTCCTTCCTGTACTTCCTGCGCACCATTCCACTCGCCGTCGGCGAGACCTACACGCTCGATCGCTACTTCCGCCCGGACCGCAACCCGGTCACCATCAAGGTGCTGCGCCGCGAACGCATTCGCGTGCCGGCCGGCGAATTCGACGCCATCGTCGTCCAGCCGATCATCAAGACGAAGGGCATCTTTTCCGAGAACGGCCACGCCGAAGTCTGGCTCTCCGATGACGACAACCGCATCATGCTGCAGATGAAGTCGGGTCTGTCGTTCGGCTCCCTCAACCTGTACCTCAAATCGTACCGCCCAGCCCAGCCGGGGGCGACGACCGCCGAGCGCCCGTAACGGGGCCCTCCGCCGGCACCGACGGCCCGCGCTACGGCGAGGCCGATCTCTCCCGCGTCCGCACCATCCCCGTCGCCGTTCGCCCGAACAAGGTGAGCGCGAGCGACTTCGCGCAGCCGCCCGGCGACGACCGCTCGTTTGCCGCGTTCGTGCGCGCGCTTCCCGACGTCCTCGTCGCGCGCGACTTCCGGAAGGTGGTGGCCGCCATCGCCGAAGCCGCGCGTCGTGAGCGCGGCGTGGTGATCATGCTTGGCGGTCACATCGTGAAGACCGGGCTCGCGCCGGTACTGATCGAGCTGATGCGCCGGCGTATCGTCACTCACGTCGCGATGAACGGCTCTGCCGCCATCCACGATTACGAGGTGGCGAGGTTCGGCGCGACGTCGGAGGATGTGGCCGCCGGACTCAAGGACGGCACGTTCGGCATGGCCGACGAAACGGGCCGAGAGATGAACGACGCCTTCACCGCCGGCATGCGCGCCGAGCGCGGCATGGGCGAGGCACTCGGCATCGCGCTCTCGGAGGCGCCCGCGCTAGCGAACCCCGAACTGTCGATTCTGCTCGCGGCGTACCGCCTCGGCGTTCCAGCCACGGTGCACGCGGCACTGGGCGCCGAGATCATTCACCAGCATCCGGCCGCCAACGGTGCCGCGATCGGCGACACGAGCCACCGCGATTTTCGTCGGCTGTCGCACTCGTTGGGCACGCTCGACGACGGCGGTGTGGTACTGAACCTCGGCAGCGCGGTGATCATGCCGGAGGTCTTCCTCAAGGCGCTCACGATCGCGCGCAACCTGCACGACGGCAGACCGCAGGGACTCACGAGTGTGGACCTCGACATGCAGCGCCACTACCGGCCGCGCATGAACGTGGTGCAACGGCCCACGCTGCAAAGCGGAAAGGGCTACGAGATCACCGGCCACCACGAGATCATGGTGCCGCTGCTGGTGTGGGCGGTGCTGTCGGAGCTGGCTGGCAGCTAGTCGGGCCGCGCCAACTGGCAGCGAGTCGGGGCGCGCATGTCGGGCACACAGTCTTGATGCCCCGACTGGCTGCGCCGTTACGCGCCGTTCAGTTCCCGCTCCACTTCTGCCGCAGGCGCCTTGCCGTCTCCGGGGAGAAGACCCGGATGATCAGGTAGATGATCGCCCCGATGATCGCCACCTTGATGGCGAAGAAGAAGAGCCAGCCGAGCAGCCCGAAGCCGAAGGCGAAAAGGCCGAAGGCGAGCCGGAGGACGAACAGGCCCGCGATGGCGAACAGGCCGATCATGAAGATGGTGCGAAGCATCGAGCGTTCTCCCTTGCGAGTCTGCCTACCATACGACGCACGTGACCAAACGGTTTCGTCCGGCCAGCTGCGCCACTGGATTGCGACCCGGCGCCTCGTGAGATTGCGCTGATGCGCCCTCCTTCCGCAAGCGGCATCGTACGTCGCGAGCCGAGTCGCACCTCGCGCCGCTCGTGAGCGTCCCTGACCTCGTCATCGCCGGTGGTGGCATCGTCGGCCTGACCTCCGCTCTCGTCGCCGCGCGGCGCGGATTGCGTGTTACACTGGTCGACCAGCCCCGCGCCGGCTCCGCGTCGCGCGCCTCGGCGGGCCTGCTGGCCCCGTCGATCGGCGAGTCGGCTCCCGCGGTGCACGACGCATTCGTCGCGGCCCGCGAATTCTATCCCGCCTTCCTGGACCAGCTGCTCGCGCGGACCGAGATCGCCATTCCACTCGATCGCGACGGCGTGATCGATCTCGCGTCGACGAGCGAGGAGCTCGATGCGCTGGCAGCCAAGTCGCCGCCCACGGCGGAACGCCTCGACCAGCGTGCGCTGGCCTCACTGGAGCCCGCGCTCGCCGATCACGCCGGAGGGCTGCTGCATCCGCATGACGGTGCCGTCGACAACGTCACGCTCATGAGCGCACTCGACGTCGCCGTGGCTCGGCAGTCCCGCATCGCACGCATGACCGACGAGGTGGCCTCGTTCGACGGCAGGGGAAACCTGCCCGGATTCCGCTCGCGCGGAGGAACCCGATACGCAGGGAAGCGTCTGCTCGTGGCCAACGGCGCGTGGGCCGGCTCGTTGCCGGGCCTTCCTCGGCCGCTGCCCGTGCGCCCCGTCCGCGGGCAGCTCATGCGACTCGAAGGACGCCCCGTTCGTCGCGTCATCCATGTCCCTGGCGGTTACCTCGTGCCGCGAGGCAACTCGCTCGTGGTGGGTGCCACCAGCGAGGAGGTGGGGCTCGATACCTCGGTCACGCCACGCGGCCTGAAGGATCTTCGCGCGCTCGCCACGCGCACCATCCCGGTACTGGCGCACGCGCCGATGCTGGATCATTGGGCTGGTCTCCGCCCCATGGCGGCCGATGGCCTGCCCATCCTCGGCAACGACCCGCAGGTACCGGCGTTGTGCTACGCCTGCGGCTTCTCGCGCAACGGGATCCTGCTCGCGCCGTGGGCCGCCGAGCAATTGCTGCCGGTGCTGCTGGGCGGAGAGCTGACGGCCGCCGCGGCCCCCTTTTCGGTCGCCCGATTCGCGGCCACTTGAGCCACCCGCAGGCCGGTAGGCTGGCGGGCTCGCCGAAGGGCTTGGACCCACGGGGCGACGACGCGGAGACGGCCACAACCGTCAGTAGAATCACGACTAACCGCCTCAGCTTGAATAGAGAGTTACCCGCACTTACTTGCTTCTGTGACCCCGGCTACTTTCCGCAGCGTCAACGCTTTGCGCCATTTCCGGCCGTCGCGGCGGCCGCCGTCCGGTCCAGGCAGAGCGAAGCTCTCCATCCCTCCCATCGACCTTCCGGTCCATGCCTGACGCGCTGTACCAGATCATGGGTCGCCATCAGGTGCCGGCGCTTCCCGAGCGGAAGCCGCCCTGGCTCAAGGTGCGGGCCCCCGGCGGTGAGAACTACCTCCGGCTGCGGCAGCTCATGCGCGACCTCGACCTCCATACGGTCTGCGAGGAAGCGCACTGTCCCAACGTGGGCGAGTGCTGGGAGCACGGCACCGCCACCTTCATGATCCTCGGCGACGTGTGTACGCGGAACTGCGCCTACTGCGCGGTCGCGCACGGCCGGCCGCCGAAGTTCGCCCCCGCCGAGCCGGAACGCGTGGCGGAGGCTGCAGCGACGATGCGCCTCCAGCACGTCGTCCTCACCTCGGTGGACCGCGACGACCTTCCCGATTACGGCGCGTGGGCGTTCGCCGAGACTATCCGCCAGATCAAGCTCCGTTCCCCGGAAACGTCGGTCGAGGTGCTCGTCCCCGACTTCCAGGGGAAGGAGGAATCGATCCGCGCTGTACTCGAGGCCGAGCCCGACATCTACAACCACAATACGGAAACCGTCCCGCGCCTGTACAAGCGCTGCCGCCCCGGCGGCCGCTATGAGCGCGTCATGGGAATCTTCACCACCGCCAAGCGTCTCGCCCCGCACATCCCCACCAAGACGGGAATGATCGTCGGCATGGGCGAGACGAACGAGGAGATCGTGGCCGTGATGCGCGACCTTCGCGCGGTGGACGTCGACATCCTCACTCTCGGTCAGTACCTGCGCCCGTCCGACGGGCACATCCCGCTCGACCGGTACGTCACCCCGGACGATTTCCGCCGCCTGTACGAGATCGGCATGGAGCTCGGCTTCCGGCACGTGGAGAGCGGCCCGCTCGTCCGGTCCAGCTACCACGCGTGGGAACAGGTGCAGGCGGCGGGACTGCAAAGCACGTGAACCGTGAACGGTGAACCGTGAACGGTGAACCGTGACCGTGACCTGAACGCCGTCCGCTTCACGAGTCACGGATCACGGTTCACGATCCACCATCATTCCTGAATTTGGATTCCCTCATGGCTGCCAAGAAAAAGCCGGATTCCGATACGAAGCCCGCCGCGGATGCTGCCCTCAACATGGAGCTTCTCCGCTCGATGCTGCTGCAGCGCCGCTTCGAGGAGCGTTGTGCCGAAGCGTACGCGCTCGGCAAGATCGGCGGGTTCTGCCACCTCTACATCGGGCAGGAAGCCGTCAGCACCGGGACGCTGAGCGTGCTCCGCCCCGACGACTACGTCATCACGACTTACCGCGACCACGGCGTCGCACTCGCGCGCGGCTTGTCGCCGCGCGCCGTGATGGCAGAGCTGTTCGGGCGGCAGGACGGCTGCTCGCGCGGCAAGGGCGGGTCGATGCACCTGTTCGACGCCAACCTCAACTTCCTCGGCGGTCACGGCATCGTCGGTGGCCACGTGCCGGTGGCGACCGGTGTCGGGTTCGCCATCAAGTATCGTGGCGGCGATCAAGTGATCGTGTGCTTCATGGGCGAGTCGGTGGTGAACACCGGCGCGTTCCACGAAGCGCTCAACATGGCGGCGCTCTGGAAGCTGCCCTGCGTGTTCATCATCGAGAACAACCGCTACGGCATGGGCACGGCGCTCGAGCGCGCATCGGCCATCCACGACATCTACGAGCGCGGCGCGGCGTACAACATGGCCCGCGCCCAGTGTGACGGGCAGGACGTCTTCACGGTGCGGCAGTCGGTCAGCGAGGCGGTCGAGCGCGCACGCAAGGAACAGATGCCGACCCTCCTCGAGATCCGCACCTATCGCTTCATGGGCCACTCGATGTCCGACGCCGTCAGCGGCACCTACCGCACGAAGGCCGAGCTCGAGGAATACATGAAGCGTGACCCGATCACGATCCAGAGCGCGCGCATGAAGGAGAGCGGCGAGCTCACCGACGAGCAGCTCCAGCAGATGGACACCGACCTCAAGGCCGTCGTTCAGGACTCGTGGGACTTCGCCGACGCGAGCCCCGAGCTGCCGATCGAGGCGCTGTGGGAGGATGTGCTGGTGGATACGACGACCTGAAACCACGGAGACAAGGAGCCAGCCATGCAGGGAGCCGGACGCGCGAGCGTCCCTGCGATGCCCTGCTTCCCCGTCTCCGTGTCTCCTCACTCCTGAATTCAATCCATGCCCGTCATCACATACCGCGACGCCCTCGGCCAGGCCATCCGCGAGGAAATGCAGCGCGACGATCGCGTCTTCCTCATGGGTGAGGAAGTCGGCGTGTACAACGGCGCCTACAAGGTGTCCAAAGGGTTCCTCCAGGAGTTCGGCGAGATGCGCGTGGTCGACACGCCCATCACCGAGCTCGGATTCGCTGGCGTCGGCGTCGGCGCAGCGATGGTGGGACTGCGTCCCGTCATCGAGTTCATGACCTGGAACTTCGCACTGCTCGCGATCGACCAGGTGGTGAATGCTGCCGCCAAGATGCTCTACATGTCCGGCGGACAGTTCAAGATGCCGATCGTCTTCCGCGGCCCCAACGGCGCGGCGCTGCAGCTCGCGGCGCAGCACTCGCAGGCGTGGGAGTCGTGGCTCGCGCACATCCCCGGGCTCAAGGTCATCGCGCCGGGCACGCCGTACGACGCCAAGGGATTGCTCAAGAGCGCCATCCGCGACGACAACCCGGTGTGCGTGCTCGAGGGTGAGATGCTCTACAACACGAAGGGCGAAGTTCCGGACGAGGACTACACGATTCCGCTCGGCAAGGCCGACCTCAAGCGTGAGGGCGACCACTGCTCGATCATCACGCACGGCAAGATGGTGCTCGTCGCCATGCAGGCGGCGGATCAGCTCGCGAAGGACGGCATCCGCGTGGATGTGGTGGACCTGCGCACCGTGCGACCGATGGACGTCGAGGCGATCACCGCGTCAGTGAACAAGACGAACCGCGCCGTGGTGCTCGAGGAAGGGTGGGAGCTGTGCGGCGTGGGCGCGCAGGTCGTGGACTACATCCAGCGCGAGTGCTTCGACAACCTCGATGCGCCGGTGGTGCGCGTGCATCAGGCCGACGTGCCGATGCCGTACGCCAAGAGCCTGGAGAAGGCGGCCAAGCCCGATCTGCCCAAGACGATCGCCGCCGTCCGCAAAGTCATGTACCTCGACTGAGGCCACGAATTCCGACAATGGCTACCAAGGTCTTCATGGAAGCGCTTTCCCCCACGATGGAGGAGGGAAAGCTGGTGAAGTGGCTGAAGAACGAGGGCGACGCCGTGAAGAGCGGCGACCCACTCGGTGAAGTCGAGACGGACAAGGCGATCATGGAGCTCGTCGCGCGCGGCGATGGCGTGCTCCGCAAGCGCCTGATCAACGAAGGCGACTCGGTGCCGGTCGGCACGCTCGTCGGCGTGATCGCCGGCAAGGACGAGAACATCGACGATGTGCTCGCCGGCGCCGCCGCTCCTCCAGGTGCGCCCGCGCCGCAGCCGGAGAAGCCTGACGTCCCCGCGCCGGCCGTCGAGCCGCAGCGAAGCACGGGGCCGTCTCGCGGAACTCCGGTGCCGCCGCCTCAGCCTCCCGCTCCTCCCGCACCGCCCGCCGCGCCACCAGCGCCGCCAGCTCAGGCGCCGTCGCAGCAGCAACCGGCGGCAACCGGCGCCGTGCGCTCGTCTCCGCTCGCGCGTCGCCTCGCGAGCGAACGTGGCGTGGATCTCGGCACGCTCCAGGGCTCCGGCCCCAACGGCCGCATCATCAAGCGCGACGTCGAGAACGCGCCGGCAGGCGGCGCACCATCCGCCGGCGCCGGACGCGCGGCCGCCGCGCCGAGCGCCCCCGCCATCTCGCGCGAAGGCGATTACCAGGACGTTCCGCTCAACAACATCCGCAAGGTCATTGCGAAGCGGCTGAGCGAGTCGATCGGCCCCATCCCCACCTTCTACCTCACGGTGGAGCTCGACCTCACGCGCGTGATGGAGATGCGCTCCGCGATGGCCGAGCTGGGCGACGAGTTCAAGGTGTCGGTGAACGACGTGCTGCTGAAGGCGATCGCCGTCGCGCTGTCGCAGCACCCCGAGGTGAACGCGCACTGGCTGGGCGATCGCATCCGCTACTTCAACCGCGTGCACCTCGGCATGGCCGTCGCCACCGACGACGGTCTCATCGTGCCCGTGATCTGGGACGCCGACACGAAGGGCATGGCGCAAATCTCCCGCGAGGCGAAGGAGCTGGCGAAGCGCGCGCGCGAGCGAAAGCTCCGACCGGAGGAGTTCACCGGCAGCACCTTCTCCGTCAGCAACCTCGGCATGTTCGGCATCGACCAGTTCACCGCAATCATCAACCCGCCCGAGGCCGGGATCCTCGCCATCGGTACGGGCGAGGACAAGCTCGTCGTCGTGGACGGTGAGCCGGTCGTACGCAAGCGCGTCCGCGTCACGATGAGCTGCGACCACCGCGTGATCGACGGCGCAGTCGGCGCGAAGTTCCTCCAGACGCTGCGCCGGCTGATCGAGAATCCTCTCATGCTCGTCTACTAACCCGCACGCCACAGCTTCCAATGGCTTCCTACGACGTGATCTTCCTCGGCGGCGGGCCCGCCGGTTATGTGGGCGCGATCCGCTGCGCCCAGCTCGGTCTCAACACCGCCGTGGTCGAGCGTGAAGGCCTCGGCGGCACCTGCGTGCTCTGGGGGTGCATTCCCGCCAAGGCACTGCTCGAAGCGGGGCACATCGCCGACCGCCTGAAGCAGGCGCCGGAGTTCGGCGTCAACCCGGGAGAAGTGAAGCTCGACTTCGGCGTGGCGATGAAGCGTTCGCGCGGCGTGAGCTCCCAGAACTCCAAGGGCGTCGAGTTCCTCTTCAAGAAGAACAAGATCACCTGGATCAAGGGGACGGCGAAGCTCGCGGGCAAGAACAGCGTGAGCGTGAAGACTGCCGACGGCAAGGAAGAGAAGCACGACGCGAAGAAGGCCGTCGTCATCTCCACCGGCTCGCGCGTGAAGGGGCTGCCGCAGATCGGCCTCGAGCTCAACAAGAAGACCGTCATCTCGAGTGACGAAGCACTCATCCTCGAGAAGGCGCCGAAGGCCATCCTCATCGTCGGCGCCGGCGCCGTCGGCTCCGAGTTCGCTGACGTGTTCAGCTCCTTTGGCTCGCAGGTCACGCTCGTCGAGGTGATGCCGAACATCCTGCCGGTGGAGGACGCCGACTCGTCCAAGGAAGTCGAGCGCTCGTTCCGCAAGCACGGCATCACGGTGCTCACTGGCGCGAAGATCTCCAACGTGAAGGTCGGCAAGGACTCGGTCTCGATGTCCATCGAGGCGGGTGGGGAGAAGAAGGATCACAAGGCCGACGTCGTGCTCGTCGCTGCGGGGCGCGCACCGAACATCGA
>Ga0157372_10008987_pt1 | contig 10621 bp, 10 predicted proteins | sample C55metaG_FD_115307 | JGI IMG/M metagenome (GOLD analysis project Ga0157372, IMG submission 115307) | Corn rhizosphere microbial communities from Kellogg Biological Station, Michigan, USA - C5-5 metaG | ecosystem: Host-associated > Plants > Roots > Rhizosphere > Soil | place: USA: Michigan...
AGTAGGGCGCCTCGCTCATGTCGAACCAGTGCCGCGTGCCGTCGGGCACACCGATGAGATCGCCCGCTTCGCACAGGACTTCGTAGACCTTGTCGCCGATGTGCAGCGTGAACTGGCCGGCGCCGGCGACGAAAAAGCGCACTTCGTCTTCGCTGTGCGTGTGCTCGTTGAGGAATTTCTGGCGAAACGCCGCGCGGTCCGGGTTGTCGGGCTTGAGGCTGATCACGTCGACGGCCTGATAGCCTTTCTCCTGCATCAAGCGGTCGATGTCGGCACGGTACGCGGCGATGACTTCATCCTGGCTAGCGCCCGGCACGATGGGCTTGGACGCCTCCCATTGCTCGAAACGTACGCCGACGGTGCCGAGCGCACGCGAAATCGCAGCGTGGTCGGTATGCACGGCCAGCGGTTTTTCGGCGCGGGTTTCCTCGTAAATCGTCAGTCGGCTCATGGCAGGCCTCGCAAGCGCCTCAGGTCGAGTTCAGAGGCTAGCAAAAATTCAAACGCTTCGAGATGACGTCGCGTCTCCGGCATGTCATGGCCCCACGTGTAGATGCCGTGACCATCAATCAAGTAGCCCGACAGTGGTTTGCCCGCATCGAGCCACGTGTCGACCGCGCGCACCAGCACGTTCATGTCCTGCGTGTTCGGGAATACCGGTACGTCGAGCGCGCTTTCGTGCGTCGTGTAACCGGAGATGGCCTTCTGCAGCTCCCAACCTTCGAAACGGATCAGGCCGCTCGCGGCGAACAGGCGCGAGGCGACCGTCTGCGCGCGCGAATGCGTATGCAGCACCGCGTTGGCGTCGGGGAAACGACGGTAGATCTGAACGTGCAGCAATGTTTCTGCCGATGGTCTCGCATCGGTCGCGACGGCGCGCCCTTCGAGATCGACGACCATCACGTCTTCGCCGCTCAAGCGTCCCTTGTCGCGGCCCGAAATCGTGACCGCGACGTGCTGCCCATCGAGCCGCATCGAGAAGTTGCTGCTGGTCGCGGGTGTCCAGCCCAGCGCGGCGAGCTCGCGGCCGGTGTCGGCGATCACGCGCGCGCAGGCGGCGAGGGCAACCGGGTCATAAGGCAGCGTCGTAGGCACGTAGGGTCGCGCTCCGCGGACAGATCGTTCGGACTATAAGGGGACTATAAAGGACGAAGTCACCGCGGCGCCCAGCGCCAGCAAGGCGTCGTTCGCGGCTCCTCCCGGCGCAAATCGAACTGAGAGTTATTCCTATCCCGTGTCAGCCTGGATTAAACGCGTGCGTGTATGCTCGGCGCCGCTCGGGGACTTCTGCCGATTCGATCGACCCGATTCGTTCGTTTGACCCATAAGCCGATCCACACGCATACACAGGAGCCGAAGATGTCCAACCCAGCTGATAGCCAGGCCCGACGCCGCTTCCTCAAGCTCGCCGCCGCGGGCGCGGTGGCCGCACCGATTGCAGCGACACTCCTTCCGCGATTCGCGCGCGCGCAGGACCTGCCGCACCTCGCCGAGAGCGATCCGACCGCGATGGCGCTTGGCTACAAGGAAGACGCGACCAAGGTCGACAAAGCCAAATTCGCGACCTACAAAGCGGGGGCGCAATGCGACAACTGCAAGTTCTGGACGGGCAAGGCCGGCGACGCGTTCGGCCCGTGCGCGCTATTCCCCGGCAAGGCCACGGCCGCCAAAGGCTGGTGCTCGGGCTACAACGCCAAGTAATGATTTCGGCTTGATGCAGGGACGCCGTGCGGATGCGCCGCACGGCGTTTTTGTTGCCCGCGTTCCTCGGCTGTCTCGGCAACTGAGATCGACGGCTGTCACAATGGCAACCTCGAATCGCCCGAGGTTTCCGAGTGCCGAACCTACCGCCCGCTGCGTTTGCGATCGTTGCCGCCCTGATCGGCGCCGTTGTCGGCGCGTTGATTGTGCTCGCCGTCGCGCGGCGCTGGACTGCTCGAGCAAACCTGGCAGGGCGGTCGGCGCGCGACAGCGAAGTCGCTGTGCTGATCGAGCAGCGGGACGCGGCGACCGCCCGCGGGGCCGATCTCACCCGGCGCATCGAACGCCTCGAAAGCGACTGGTCGAGCGCTGAGCAAAGTCGGCGTCAGCTGACGGCACACGCCGCGACACAGCAGGCGCACGCGGAGCGGCTTGCCGTCGATCTCGCCGATGCGCGTCGCCGTCGCGACGATCTCCAGCAGCATCTGCAGGAACTCTCGGGTCGCTACGCTTCGCTCGAAGCATCTGCGCGCGAGCAGGCGCAGGCGGCCACGGAGAAGCTGCAGCTGCTCGATCAAGCCGAGCAGCGCCTGCGCGAAGCATTCCAGAATCTGGCCAACCGCATCCTCGACGACAAAGCCGAGCGCCTGCGCGAACAGAGCGCGCTGCAGCTCGGCGGCCTGCTTGATCCGTTGAAAGTTCAGCTCAAGGAATTCCGCGAGACGGTCAATCAGACGCACGCAAGCGACCAGCGCGAACGCGGCATGCTGGCGCAGGAAATCCAGAGTTTGAAACAGCTCAACCAGCGCATCAGCGAAGACGCGATCAACCTGACGCGCGCGCTGAAGGGCGATTCGCGCACGCAAGGCGCATGGGGCGAGCTCGTGCTCGAACGCGTGCTCGAGGCGTCGGGCCTGCAGGCCGGCCGCGAATACGAAACGCAGATGACGTTCCGCAACAACGACGGCAGTCGGCCACGGCCGGATGTGATCGTCCATTTGCCGGAAGACAAGGACATCGTCATCGACGCGAAAGTGTCGCTCAAGGCCTATGAGCGCTTGGTCGCGGCGTCCGATGACGCCGTGCGCGCGATGGCGCTCAATGAGCATCTCGCCTCGCTGCGCAGGCACGTCGACGAGCTCTCGGCGCGCAACTACGACGAGATCGAGAAGCTGCGCACGCTCGATTTCGTGCTGATGTTCATTCCGGTCGAATCCGCTTTCATCGAAGCGGTGCGCGCCGACGAAGGTCTCTACAGTTATGCGCTCGCCAAGAACATCTCGCTGGTGAGCCCGAGCACGTTGCTGGCCACGCTGCGCACGGTCGCGCATCTCTGGCGCATCGAGCGGCGTAACGTCAATGCGGTCGAAATCGCGCGCCGCGCCGCGCAGCTGCACGACAATTTCGCGTTGCTGGTGAGCGAGCTCGGCAACGTCGGACTCGCGCTCGACAAGGCGCAACGCGCGCACGCGAGTGCGCTGCGGCGCCTGCGCGAGGGCGGCAAGGGCAGCGTCCTGCTGCAGGTGCAGAGCCTCGCCGAGATGGGCGCACCGGTGAAGCGCTCACTGCAGATGTCCTTGCTGGACTCGGGCGCGTCCGCCGAAACAGACGAGAACGGCGATGCGGAATCAGAGCCGGCACCAGAGTCCGCGCCGCCCGAAACGGCGCTACTCAAAACCTCGCCATCAAAATCGCCCCAGGCGACATTGCCGGAGCCGGGATCGCGTGAATCCGACAGCGGCGTTGCGAAACCGGCCTCGGTCACTCCGTTCAAGGCACGAACCTGACGTAGCGCGCACACGTCGGCGCGTCAGGTTTCGCCATCGCCGGTCTGCGCCGAGATGACGATGTAGCTGCCAAGGCGTTCGTGAATCTCCTGCGCGCGGCGCGATCGCCGCCAAGATCGGCGCCTCAGCGCAATTTGCTGTGCTTGAACCCGTATCCGAAATAAATCACGAACCCGACAACCGTCCACACGCCCATCATCGTCCAGTTGTACCAGTTCTCGCCGAGCAGCAGCAGGAACAGGCAACACAGCACGCCGAGCGTGCATGTCACCGGCGCCCACGGCACGCGGAACGTGCGGTGCATCTCGGGCCGTGTGCGGCGCAGGATCATGACGCCGATGCACACCGCGGTGAACGCGATCAATGTGCCCATGGAGACAAGATCGCCGAGCACGTCGAGGGGAAAGATTGCGGCCAGCAGCGCGATGCCGCACCCGGTGATCACCGTGTTGATGTGCGGCGTGCAGTAGCGCGGATGGATCTTGGCGAACACCGGCGGCAAGAGGCCATCGCGACCCATGATCATGAAGATGCGCGGCTGCGCGATGATCATGACCAGGATCACTGACGACAAACCGATCAGCGCGCCGACCTCGACCAGCCAGCGCAGCCAGCCGAGCTCTGGATGCGCCTTGATCGCGGTGACAACCGGCTCGGGCGTGCCGAGTTGATCGAACGGAAGGAGGCCCGTCAGCACGGCGGCCATGCCGATGTAGAGCACCGTGCAGATCGCGAGCGATGCGATGGTGCCGATCGGCAGATCTCGCTGCGGATTCTTCGCCTCTTGCGCTGCGGTCGATGTCGCTTCGAATCCGATATACGCAAAGAACACCAGCGCGGCGCCGCGGATGATGCCGGACCAGCCGTACTTTTCCGGACCCTGATTCTCCGGAATGAACGGATGCCAGTTGGCCGTATCCACGTACTGCGACCCGACGATGATGACGATCACGATCAGCGACACCTTGAGGATCACCATCGCGAGATTCGCGCCGCTCGACTCTTTGATGCCGATGTAGCAGACCCACGTCAACGCGAGCACGATCGCGACCGCGGGAAGATTGAACAGCGCGCCGGTCGTGACCAGGTGGTTATCGGTGAAAGCGAGCGGCGCGTTCGTGAGTTCGGCGGGCAGATGCACGCCGAAATGATCCAGCAGACTCGTGAAATATCCGGTCCAGCTCACCGCGACCGCCGAAGCGGATACGCCGTATTCGAGCACCATGTTCCAGCCGATGAACCAGGCGACGAGTTCGCCGAGCGTCGCATACGCGTATGAATACGAGCTGCCGGACATCGGAATCAGCGTCGCGAACTCGGCGTAGCACAATGCGGTGAAGCTGCAGCAGAACGCCGCGATCACGAAACACAGCACGATGGCGGGGCCCGCGTGTTCGGCCGCGGCTTGTCCGGTGATGACGAAGATACCGCCGCCGATCACGGCGCCTATGCCGAGCGCCGTCAGGCCCCACGGTCCGAGCGTGCGCTTGAGGCATGGTCCTTCGCTGGCGTCTGCGTCGGAAAAGTCGGTCTTCTTCGCCAGGAGTTGATCGAGCATGAGTGCGTCGGCGTTGTGTGGCCAGAGAGAAAAAAGCCGGCGCGATGGACGCCGGCTTCGGTTAATTCGGTCGATTCAACTTCGATCCGCTCATTTCATCTCGTGCGGAGCTTGCTGCGCTTGTATCCGTAGAAGAAGTAGACCAGCAGTCCGGCGATGATCCAGCCGCTCATCCACAGCCAGTTGTCCTTGAACGCCATCAGGAACAACGCGAAGCAGCTCAGCGCACCGAGCACGCAAATGACTGGCGCCGCCGGCACGCGGAACGGACGCGGCAGATCCGGCCGCGTGCGGCGCAGAACGAGCACGCCGATACATACGGTCGAGAACGCGAGCAGCGTGCCCATCGAAACGAGATCGCCGAGCACGCCGATCGGCAGAAGACCGGCGAGAAACGCGGCGACGAATCCCACGATGACCTGGCCGACGTACGGCGTCTGGAATTTCGGATGCACGCGGCCGAACATCGGCGGAATCAGCCCGTCTTTCGCCATCGTGTAGAAGATGCGCGGCTGACCCATCAGCATCACGAGAATCACCGACGACAGACCCGCGATCGCGCCGATCTCGATGACGATGCGCAGCCAGCGCAGGCTCGGGTAACCTTCGATCGCCGTCGAAACCGGGTGCGCGGTGCCGAGCATCGTGTACGGCGTGATACCGGTCAGCACGGCCGATACGATGATGTAGAGGATTGTGCAGACCACCAGCGAGCCGAGTATGCCGATCGGCATGTCGCGCTGCGGATTCTTTGCTTCCTGCGCGGCGGTCGATACCGCGTCGAAGCCGATGTACGAGAAGAACACGATCGATGCGCCGCGGAATACGCCGTTCCAGCCGAAGTGCCCGGCCGCATCGGTCGGCGGCACGAACGGATGCCAGTTCGCCGGATTGACGAATTGCAGACTGAAAGCGACGAACAGCAGGATCACGACGAGCTTGATCGCGACAACAACCGCGTTGAGTGAAGCGGACTGCGTAATGCCGACGTAGCAGACCCAGCTGATCGCGCCGACGATCAAGACCGCGGGCAGATTGATCAGCGCGCCGGTCGTCGAGATCGCGCCATCGGTCACCGTCAGCGGTGCGTTCGCGATCGCAGCCGGCAGCGCGAGCGGCATGCCGACGACTTCGCCGACCGATTGCAGGAGACTGTTGAAATAGCCGGACCAGCCGACCGCGACGGTCGAGGCGGCGAAGAGATATTCGAGGATCAGCATCCAGCCGATGAACCAAGCGACGATTTCGCCGAGCGTTGCGTAGGAATACGAATAGGCGCTGCCGGAAACCGGCAGCATCGATGCGAATTCCGCGTAGCAAAGGCCCGCGAATGCGCAGGCGATGCCGGCGAAGACGAAGCTCAGCACGACCGCCGGGCCGGCGTGCATCGCCGCCGCCTGGCCGGTCAGCACGAAGATGCCGGCGCCGATGATCGCGCCGATGCCCAGCATGACCAGATGTTTCGCTGTGAGCGCGCGCTTCAGCGGGATCTCGCCGGTGATCGGGCCCTGGACATGCTCGCCGGCGTCGACATGCGGCGTCGGATGCACGGGCTGGACGGCGAAAAGATTCTTCAACATCGAGTTCCCCTCGCAAAGAGTCCGATGCGGTCCGTCCCGGACGTTTCGGATTCGCCGGGTCAGGCGTTGCCCGGTCCCGATGGTTCCGGAGCGGCGATCGCTCCGCTCCAAGCACGACCCGTCCCCGGATCGCATAACCCCTCGACCCGGTCGAAGGAGCTCGTCTTGTCGCGATCGCGTGCGCGACGCGATCGCGGGCCAAGTTAACCCACGACCCCGGCGCGCACAAGCTGCGTTGCCGCGCGCGAATCGGATCGCCTTCGTGTACGCGATACCCGCGCGAGGCGTGCCCGCGCGTAGCGTTCAGGCTCGCCCGGAGAACTCGCCGGTCGTCGTATTGACGAGGATCCGCTCGCCGCTCGTGATGTATTCGGGGACCTGAATTTCGATGCCGGTCGAGAGTTTCGCCGGCTTCGGCCGCTTGGTCGCCGTCGCACCCTTGAGCTCGGGCGCCGTGTCGACGACCGCGAGCGCGACCGTCGGCGGCAGCTGCAGCGCGACGGGCGCATCGTCGATCAGCTGCACGTAGCAACCTTCGATGCCGTCCGCAACGTAACCGGCGGCATCGCCGACCACGTTGGCGTCGAGAATGTATTGCGCGTAATCCTCACTGTCCATGAAGACGAACGCGTCGCCCTCCTTGTAGGAATAGGTGACGGCGCGCCGCGTCAGCTCGGTTTCCTTGAGCTCATCTTCGGCGCGCAGCGAGACATCGAGCTTCTGTCCGCCCGGCACGCTGTACATGATGAACCGATAGGTCACGTTGCCGCCGCGGCCCTGCGGCGAGCTGCGTTCGATGTCGCGGATCTGCCAGACCCTGCCGTCGTGCTCGACGACGTTGCCGCGCTTGATTTCGGATGCCCGCATGTTCGATTCGTTCTCCGACACTTCGGCATATTGTAGCGATCCCGCGCGTTACTACCGCATTTCTGGCGCCAACGGGCGGCGCAATGCCCGATCGGCCGGCGCGTACGGATCGCGGCCGCACGCGCCGGGTAACACGAACTCTCACGCCGTGCGCGCACGGGCCTGCGCCAGCGCGGCGACGTGCATCATGATGAAGAGCGGCACCAGGTAAACCGGAATCAGCACCAGTGGAAGGTCAGCCATCGGGGCCGTCGTGACGGTTCCGGCATCGCCCGCGATCAGGAACGAGCCGAGCGCGCCCGTCGTCATGGCGACGGCGAGGTCGAGGAGTCCGAGAAGATTCCACGCAATGATCGTGCGGCTCGATGCGAATGCGCGCGATTGCATCAAACCGGTGAGGATCCACGGCGCCGTGAAGCCGATCGCCATGTCGCCAAGACCCGCAGGCCACGCGAAGTAGCCGGGGAGGACGCCGTGCACGTAGAGCGCGATGAACGCGAATCCGCCCGAGCGCCAGGCTTGCATCGCAACGAGCACGCGCGGATCGAAGTTCAGGACGAACGCGCGAAATGCGGTCGAGGCGCGAAGTGCGATCAGGAATGCCGCGATCGGCGTTACGAACCCGATCAGTAATCCGATCGGCGGTGAGCCGGGGGCACCGACGAACGCGCGGTTCGAACCTAGGATCAGGATCGCGAGCAGCCATCCGGCCAGAAGGATTGCGCCCGAAATGCCCGCGCTGGTCGCCGGCGACGAGTGCGGTTGGGTTGAAGGCATGGTGTTGGACATTTTCGATCTCCAAGTAACTTGCAATATGCAAGTTACGTGACGCTAGCACCGCAACTTGCAATTTGCAAGTGACATGTGTGACAATGTCGCCATGAGCCGAACCGCCAAGGCATACGACTTCGCGCGCTCCGACTGCGCGGTCGCTTCCACGCTCGACATCGTCGGCGACAAATGGTCGCTGCTGGTGATCCGCGACCTGTTCGGCGGCAAGAAGACCTACGGCGAGATGCTGGAATCGGACGAGCGTATTCCGACCAATATTCTTGCCGACCGCCTGCGCCGCCTCGAGGACGCCGGCATCATCGAAAAATCCGCTTACCAGCAGCGTCCGGTGCGCTTTGCCTACACGCTGACCGCGAAGGGCAGGGACATGGGCGACATCTTGCTCGCGCTCGTGCGCTGGGGAAGAAAGCACATTCCAGGCACGAAGGCGCTCGACATCGCGCTGCGCCGCTTGTCCGCATCGACGCGATCGACCGCGGGACGTCCACGGAATCCCGCGAAGCCGCCCCGCGAATAGCGCCGCCGCGAAGTACCTATTTCGGCGCGAGCCGAATCGCTCCGTCGATGCGAATCGTTTCGCCGTTGAGATAGCGGTTCTGCAGAATGAACGCGACGGTGTCGGCGTATTCCTCGGGCTTGCCCAGGCGCGACGGGTACGGCACCTGCGCGCACAGCGATTGGTAGACCTGCTCGGGCATGCCATCGACCATCGGCGTGTGGAACACGCCCGGCGCGATCGTCATCACGCGTACGCCGATGCGCGCAAATTCGCGCGCCATGGGCAAGGTCATGCCGATTACGCCGCCTTTCGATGCCGAATACGCGGCTTGTCCGATCTGGCCTTCGTACGCCGCGATCGATGCGGTATTGACGATGACGCCGCGCTCGCCGTCTTCGCCTGGCGCGTTGTGCTGCATCAAATCGGCGGCCGCCTTGGCGACGTTGAAACTGCCGATGAGGTTGACCGTTACCGTCGTCGCGAAGGTCTTCAGCGGCATCGGACCTTCCTTGCCGAGCACGCGGCCGGCACCGAGGATGCCGGCGCAATTGACGACGACGTTGAGGCCGCCGAGTTTGGCATGTGCGTCTTTCAGCGTTGCCGTGATGCCTTCCTCGGACGTGACATCGGCGCGGAAATAGCTCGCATTGCCACCGATTTCGGCTGCGGACGCAGCGCCTTTTTCGTCGTTGACATCGAGCAGCGCGACGCTCGCGCCGTGCGCGGCGAGGTATTTGCCGACGGCAAAGCCGAGTCCGGATGCGCCGCCGGTGACGACGGCTTTGACCTGATCGAGTTGCATGGATGCGCCCTGGATTGCGAGGGCGCGAATTCTAGCAGCGTGCTTTTCACTTCTCCCGCTTGCGGGAGAAGTCGGCGCGACCGCGCCCGATGAGGGGGTCTGCTAGAACCTCTCGAAAACCTGCCCTCACGCAGCCCTCTCCCGCTTGGCGGGAGAGGGGGAAGAGCCGGGCAGCGCGTCAGCGCACCGGCGCCATCAGATGCTGATACGGCGTTCCGGCCCACATCACATACGGCTGCGTCGTATCGGGATCGGCTCCCTTGGGATACGAATCGTAAAATGCCGCGTCGCCACCGACGACCATGATGTGCGGTCCGGTCTTGATCCAGTGATTGTTAGGCTCGGGCTTGACCGCGTAGGGGTCCGTATTGCTGCCGTCGGTACCGCCCGCGAGCATGTACATCAGACCGACCTTGCCGGACGGCGGAGCCTTGTGGCCGACCCACGCATCGACCCATTCCATCGCGTTCTTGTCCGCGCACATCGGATCGGGTCCGGGCGTCGCCGGGTTGTCCGGCATGCAGGTGAAACCGTTGGTGCCTTTGCGCAGCGTGTGCATGCCCTTGTCGTCCATGGTCACGATCGTGGCGCCCTTGGCGACAGCGGCGGGTGCGGCGTGCATGGCGCTCGCAATCAGCTGCGCATCGCTCGGTGCTTTCTTGGCCGCGGCCGCTTTTTCGGCAGCGGCGCCGTCGGTCGAGCACAGGGCTCCGCCGGCAGCTGCGATGAGTGCGACGATCAAACGGTGTTTCGCCATTGAAGCGATCATGAGTTCCTCCCCTCGGATCGCGGCGCGGATGCGTCGTGGCGCGCAATCTCCTCCTCGGCGCGGGGTGCGTCAATGGCCGCGAAAAAACGCGCGCCGCCGAAGCAAGTGCCGTACCAGACGGCGCTCTTTTCCATCCTTGGCGACGGCGCGCAACAGCTCCGTTGCGCCTCGCACGGATCAGGTCAGGAAGCCGAGATCAGCGTTTCCGAAGTTGCTGAGATACGGGAAAATCGTCGCGATGTCGCAGTCGGAAACCCCAAGCCAGC
>Ga0157372_10008988_pt1 | contig 10621 bp, 1 predicted proteins | sample C55metaG_FD_115307 | JGI IMG/M metagenome (GOLD analysis project Ga0157372, IMG submission 115307) | Corn rhizosphere microbial communities from Kellogg Biological Station, Michigan, USA - C5-5 metaG | ecosystem: Host-associated > Plants > Roots > Rhizosphere > Soil | place: USA: Michigan...
GGGCGAAGGCAGGTCAGACGGCGGCGGCAACGTTCCATTGTTTTCCAGAACCTTGACAACGTATCGCCATGCGGCAAGAACGTAGCCGGTCACCGCGCTTCGCTCTTCCGCAGTAATTTCAACTGCGTTTGCGGGAGCGAGCGAGCAGAGGGTGGAGATGCCTGTGGCCAGCTTTCCATCGCGCGCGGTCTGCAGGAGCTGGTAATAAAGATTCGCAAAGACCTGACGGTCGGCTTCAGCGTTGCGACGCCACAGCTCACCATCAAGACCGGGATCTGAGTATCGGCTGGGATCAAAGCGCCACTCGATGCGCAGTTCCCCGCCGGTCTGGTCCGTCCGGCGCGCAAAGAAATGGTCAAATTGCGTTGAGGGCCACTGGGCGAGGCCGATCACGTCATCATTGGCGCCCACTCGTGAAGGCGGCCGGTTCAAAGGATAGGGGTTCGAAGGAGAGGCATCATCGAAAGGTGACCACGTGTGGTTGCCCATCATGTCACGCCAGTCAAGAAACAATTGCACGAACCCGCCCACGCCGGCATAAGGATTCATGTTGCGCGCCGGATAGGGAGTTTCGGTGCTGCTCTCAGGCACAGGATTGTTGCGCGCATAACGCGCTGCCGGAATGTTGAAGCGATATACCCAGGGCTCTTCCGACGCCGCTAATCGCGGCGCCTGACGTTTGGGAGCGGCCAGAGTCTGCTCGTCTTCGTCATTGGCGGGACCGGCAGGGAGCGGCAGCGCGTCCTCGCTCCCCAGGAAGTCAGTGTTGGCGATAAGGTCATAGCCGAGCAGATTGTACTGCTGCTCCAGATACACCGGGGGCAGCTCTGATTCGCCCGGGTTCTTGCGAGTGATCACCAGGCCCACGTTGCCAGGAGGCATCACTGCCTGCTTGTCGTTCAACATGTCATCGAACGTCAAGGTATTGGCCGGCACGGTCTCGTAGAGTTTCGTGGTATCACGATTTGCCCAGGCCAACGCCCCGAACGTTGAGCTGTAGTAATGGGCAATCTCAGGGAAGGTAAGTCCGGGCGTAACGGCAGCCGGATGCGTCACCAGGTCGGGAATGTGTAGCCCGGTACCGGGTTGCAGGTTGTTGAAATCGACATTCGGGTTCAGAGCCTTGATGGCCGTTTCCGTGGTGCCATATAGGCTGGCAATCTGGGCCAGCGTCTGCCCGCGCTGCACCTGGTGGACAATATCGACCACTTTGATCTCCGTCGTGGTTGAAAGGGGCTTGGTGCGGTTCTGCCACGCAATGTCAATCACGCCGGCGTGGTACAGGTCCGCGACCCCGGCCAGCGTGGTTTCGGCCGTTATCTCGACCGAGGCTGCGCGCGGGCAGGAAGCCACGTACACCACATCATTGCTGTCATCGATCGGATCGGCCACAACCGCCGCATTCATGAAGTCCTTCAGCACGCCGCCCTGGTCGCCGCCAATGCCTTCAATGCGTGAATAGACCACCAGCACGGAGATGTTGGCAAGGTTATCTTCATTGAACAGGGAGTCGGGTAATCCGTTGCCATCGGGAAGGACGTACTTGAAGTAATAGCCGCCGGAGCGAACGATGGAGCCTTCCCACAGCATGGAGATGAACTCGTAATCAGAATTCAGCAGGCCGCGCGGCGGGCCGGTGAGGGCGCGAAGCAATCTCTGATTGACCTGGCCGGTTGGGGGATTTGTTTCTGTGGAAAGATTGCCGCGAACCAGGAATGTGGTATAGATCTCTTCTCCGTCATACTGGAGCCCCTGCGCGCGATCCGACGATTGGTTTGGGGGATAGATGACATAGATACCATTGATGATCGAAGTGTCCGTAGGCGAGATAGCGTGCAGCAGGCGCTCCAATTGATTTACGCCTACCTCATCCGCGCCCACCAGTTCATACGTGGTCAGGGAAACCGGCTGCCCCACTGCTGCGGTTGCCGTGACGCGCTTGATTGCAACGTTGATCAGGGTCGCAAAGCCGTAGGACTGCGCCGCGCGCGGAATGATCCGCCCTCCATCGGCGTTCGTCGATCCAATCTCGATCCGGAAAAGCGGAGCGAGCGCAACCGGGCGCGCAAGCTCGGTTTGCAGCCCCGCGCTAAAGTTCCATATCCTTGGCCGCGGCGTGCTGACGGAACCCTCATTGGGTAATGGCAACACAGCGGCGGTCTGCAAAATGATGTTGTTTTTGAAGGTGTACTCGCGGCCTCGAACCAGGGCCAGATCCTCAGCTGCTGGAGGTTCGATGGGAGCCTGCAATCCGGTTTTGCGCGCGTAGGCCACCAGATCATTTACCTGGCTCGCGCCCTCGGCCGGAACCAGGAACTTCAAGGTAGAGGAATCGCCGGGAGGCTGATTCACGAAGACAACCCAGGAAAGTGCTTTGGGATTCGCCAGCACGATGCTCAAAGGATTCGCCGCGTCATATCCTTCCAGGGACGGCAAAGCGAACTGTTGCCCTGTGAGGTTTTCAAGCCCGCAAGTGGCGCCGGATTTGCAGGGATGCGCCGGGTCCTTGAAGATCAATCCCGCCGTGGGCAGACGCAACCCATTCAGCAGATAACGGCCGCCCATGCCGGAGAGATGCTCCACTCCGCTGGACAACTCAATGTCATTCCAAATCTCACGGTTGGTGAGAGCAGAAAGGCCCGGCAGCAGCAGGTAGGCATCGGCCTTGTCATCGAAAAGCCCACCGACTGTGGCGATGGAAGGCGTGAGAACAGGGACCTCGATCCCATAGAGTTGCGCAAGGGACGCAATCGTGTCCGCTGTTCCTTCTTGTGGAGTTGTATGCTTCAGGCCGTTCAGGATAATGACCGTCAGGGGGCTTAACAGCTCTTTCATGGCGGCAATGCTGTTCCCGAACTCCGCCGGCTGCATTCCGAACTCCGCCGCCGTGAGTTCGATGGTTCCGCGATTCGGCACTGGATGCGTCTGGTTGTTGATGGTGATCGGGCGCCCGGGAATAAGCATCATCTCGACCGTGGCGTTGTTCTGAGCAATTGTTCCCGCATCAACTCCATGCTGCTCGGCGATCCCGCCCAGCGTGTCTTTATCCTGGATGCGGTACGGCACGCCATTCACCGTGAGCGGCACTCCGCCAGCCAGAGCATGGTCGCGGTTGATCCATGCGATCTGCTCATCAGTCAGATGGTTCTGGTTGCTGTCTCCGAGATTGTTGAAAGCTTCGCGTATGGATGCGATCGAATCCCCGCCCTGGAGCTTGTAGGAATAATTGTCGAAGGCGTCGAGAGCGTCCTGCACCAGACCGCGCGCCAGCATCACGAAATAATCACAGAAGACAAAATCTGCGATTGAGCGTGTGTCCACGGAAGCAGAACGGAGCATCATGCGCAGGCTAGTGCCGGGATCATGCTGGCGCTCCAGTTCATCCAGCAGATTGGCGAGCAACTTGTTGATTGCTTCCTGCACGTCAGAGAGATACTTCTCATCCGCCATCACCCAATCGGCGAAGTCCCGTGAAGCCACTTTGGCGCCCTTGTATTCAGCCAACAGAGTCAGCTCAGGCGGGATTGGAAAAGCCGTGCTTGAAGGGCCCGGGTTCGGCGGGACTACCGCTGGCGGGAGCTTGATCTCCAACCGGAACAGGTTTGCGAGGAAGGCGGCGATTGCGGGATACGTAATGGCTCGGCCATCGGAGTTGGCCCCCAGGTACTCGCGCGCAGCCTCCATCTGCACCACGGTCGCCACTTTATCCAGCTCTTCTTCCGGCGTGCCTTTCACCGTCTCGCCGGAGAAGCTGGAAGCGATCCAGAGATAGGTGTCGCGCACCAGGCGGCGGAAAGACTCGTACTGCTGTTGGTCCTGCGTGCGGCTTTCATTGGAGACAAAAAGGTTCGCCGAGTATACGGCCACCTGATCTCCCTTGCCGACCCCTTCTCCGGAAATGGAAAGCTGGGGAACGAAGAATACATCAAGCGGTAGTTGGCCGTAAGAGGGCGTCAGCAGCGGGGCGAAATTCGGTCCCGTGCCCAGCGCGCGAAGCATGATTTCCGGAGGCCGACGCAGCCGCAGCGTGGCCGCGACCGGCAACGCCACTTGCGTGTTGCCGCCGCAGTACCAGGGAGCGTCCTGCAAGTGGTCGGAGCCAATGGTGAATTGTTCGCGGATACGCGCGGAGAACGAGAGATTGATGGTGATCTTGAAGAGGCCACAGTTGATGGACAGCTTCACCGAAACCCGGACTCCGGCTTCCAGTAGAATCACCGTCTTGCGATAAGCCTCAAACGTCCCCTGAAGGTAGGCATAGACCGTCAGGCTGACTTCCGCCTTGATGATGGCAAAGTCCACCACGCCTACGATCCGCCCGATGAGTCCCAGTGTCCCGGTTACCTTGTAGTAGTAGGAAGTGGCAACGTCGGCGGACTCGCCGGTAGCGGATACTAGTTCCTGTCCGCTGCGCGCCAACAGCCTGCGGCGGCCGTCGCTTCCAGGAACGCTCAAGGCGTGCTCGCTATCGCCGGCATAGGGACGCCACGTGCCTACCACGCCCTCGATGATGCCGAAGATCGTGACTGAAATTTCCGCCTTGAGTATGGCGACGTTGACAGATTTGCCCAGCCCCACCTGCATTCCCAGACCGAATTCAATCACCGGATTGAACGTGCCGCACGATGGATTGGCTGGCGTTTGAGTAGAAGTGGCTCCATTGAGCCATCCGAAATAAAAACCGCCGGAACCGGTAAACGGGAATACCTGGACGGTAAAGGAGAGCGAAAAATCCAGATTGCGCGGAAAACCGAAATCGACTTTGAAATTGCCGTTAGTGTAGACCTCCACAGTCACCACAGGCAGAATGATCGTCACGTTGCCGAACTGCAGGTAGCGCATGGCATCTGGGAGCTTCAGCATCACCCGGTACATGCCGATGGTGTCAGTGACCTTCTTGTAAAGGATTTCAAATTCCAGCCCGGCGAAGATTTTCGCTTTAGGCCCAGCCAGCCCGATGCGTAGGCCATACAGCACGGGGTCATTGAAGATCGCTTTCAGGTCAAGCATTCCCGACACGGCATAAAAATGCGTTCCGATCAGCCAGTTGCTGTCGCGCGAAAACTGCGGAGCAGGCGGATCTCCACCTGCGGTAAGGAACACACTGTTCTTGGGCGGTGCGGGAAGCACCGGGACCACGCGTGAGGTCGGCAACGGCTGCTTGAAGCCGGTAAGCTGGTTGACCGCTTCGCCCACGCTGCTGATCGCAGCAAGATCGGGAACGGTCACGTGCTGCCCCAGGGCGAGCAATCGCAGGTCGAAAGCCGAATCACCGCCTCCAGGGACCACCGGCGGGTCCTGCGTCAAGGCGTCCCACTTCACCTGGTCGGAATTGTTGAAGAGGAATTTGCCCGTCAGCGTGACGTTGACCTGTTGGCCAGGTGTCTTGATGACTTCGAGGGTGGAAATCTCGCCGAAGAAAAGTTTCAATCCAATGGGCCAGCTCACGCTCACGGCCTTGGTGGTGAAGTTGAATTTCACCTTCATGCCAGCCAGGGAGACATTGTTGAGCAAGTTCCAGGGGGTCGGCAGTTCCTTGGCAGAGGCGGGCGCTATGAAGCGGACCAGAACCTGGATCACGCGACCAAGATTCCAGGTGGAGTCGGCGGTAAAGATCAGCTCCGTCTGCTGGGTGCCCTGAACGTATTCAAGCGAGAGCCCTTCCCAGATCAGGCGGATGATCTTCGAACCTTGATTGGTACCGCCCTGGTTGACAATCTCATACTCCAGGGTGAAGGTCGCGCCAACGCCAAAGAGATCAAACGTGGTGGTCGCCGAAACTTTGCCGGTGTACGGGCTGGGCTTGGCTTGAGAGTTATAGCTGAGCTGGATGCGTGCCAGCGTGTCAATCTTTTGCCCCAGAATCTCCAGCACCCAGCGGACGCTGCCGCTGCCCGAATAAGTCGTCTTCAAATTGGCATCGGCGGGAGTATCGATGGTGAGCGCGACGTCGGAAATCTGAACGTCAGGAAGAAATATGTCGATGGGAAGCTGGATGGCCTGGAAAATTGAGTTGATGAAATCCTGCAACCGGACAGTGGTACCCGGCTGCATCTTCAACTGGAAAAACCATGCGCCGGCATCGTATGTGGCCTCTACCAGCAGAAATAGAGGCCCCACGACGAGGCTGCCGTTGATGCTTCCGCTGTAACGTGTCCCGTTGGGATCCACCGCCCCAGCGGCGCCCTGGACCATAACAGCGGAGCTTACCGAGCCGGAAGTGGTCGTCTGCGGACGCTGAACGCTCAGTTGAATGGCGACGTCGTTGAGTTCGAGCGTGCCTTCACCCAGTACGGGCAGCTTGATGGAGGTGGTCGCTCCGAGTGAATAGGATCGTGCCGGCTGGTTCACGACCAGGAAGAACTCCTGGAACAATACTTCCACGAACTGTTTGGGGATCTTGATCAGGCCGCCGGTCACTGCGGCTACCAGATCATTGAAGCTTACGTATTCCGCGGGAGTCGCCGCCACGTATCGCCCTGACACGACGAGATCCGTGGTGATGGTGAAAACAAACTCGCCGGGGAAAAGCTCTTCCATGAAACGCGCACGGGCTTCGAGCACTCCGAACTGGCTCATGTCCGTTGTCAGCGGAGCGTTGATCGTCCAGTCCAGTTCGAAGGTGAGAGCCAACTTGGGATCGGCCATAACCACCCACGGCTGGCCGGAAGCAATCACAGCCTGAATGCTGGCAATCCTCAGTTTCGGCTCGACTTCAAGATAGATCCCGAAGGACTTGAACCCGAATGATTGCAAAAGACTCACTAGCTGCGAGGGCACCAGGCGGTAAAACGTGCTGCCAGCCATGAGATAAAACAACTGGTCCGCCGAAAGCGCCAGCTGGTCATGCTGCGGATTGACAATGCTGTAGGAGAAGATAGCGCCAGACTGCATGGGAGACATCTGAGCGCGAAACTCAGGCGGCTTGATCACTCCCGGCAATCGCAGCGCGGAAGACACCACCACTTCGGGCGCCACGCCGATCCCCTCTCCATAATCCACGCTGGTGATAGAAATGTAAGGCGAGTCAACCGTCAGGTAACCGATGGTGAATCCGGCCGTAGCCAGAGGCGTGGTCCTAAGCCACATGCCGGGAAAACCATAAGCAGGGCCGTTGGGCGTGGTGCGCTTGTCAGCCGAAGGATCTAGAGCACCCGAGATGGTGTATTCGGGAAATGGCTGCAGCCCTGGCATCAGAGCCGTAACTTGCTGAAGATAGCCTTGGATCTCAATGGATGCAGCGAAGTTGAGCCCCGGGCTGAGGGCTACGGTGGTCTGGTTCCAGGGGTACGCTCCATCCAACTGTCCGGAAAAATAAAACCAAGGGACTTTCGTCTTCAGCTCAGCCCAGGTCTGGCCGGTGAGCACGATAAAGCTGTCTCCAAACTTCCATCCTGTCTCCAGATCGATGCCCACCACAACTGCTCCCTGACTGCCGGTGGCGGAAAAGCGGATGGAGACGGCCTTCTCCTGCGCGATCTGAACGTTCACCATTCCAGCGACGAAGAAGGCATCATTTTCGATGGGACCGATCTGTCCTTCGCTGGTGGCCACAACCAGCCCTACCGCTACTGAATCGATATCGACAAAGGCCTCTCCGAGAAGGATGTCCAGGTCTTTGGGCGCCAGCAGGCCGGATGAGGTGAAGGTGGCCGCATGAATGGCAATCTTGCCGCCGCCGGCTTCCGCGATCAGATTCTGACGCAGGGTTTCCAGGCTCATCGTAGCGCTGCCTTTCGTGACACAGTCTGCATGCGCTGGCGGATCGCGGAGTTCACTACCGCGAATCGCCCACAGACGGAAAGAGGAGAGGGTCTAGACATCGAAAATCACGGCAAAATGATCGCTGACCGAGTAAACCAGGCCATAGTTGTCCCAATCACGGAAGTGTTCGTTGATGTCATTCAAAGCGGCCAACATGGCATTCGCATTGAAGTTGTTGACAAGGATTCCGATCGTCTCGTTCATGTACACATTTGCCTGGTACGTTCCCAACATAGGCATCGGAACTGGGGGCCCGGCTGGAGCTGCATAGGGTTGCTGACGCGCCCGGGCGAGAATCGTGGTGCGCGGACCCGCTCCAGGAGCAGCCGCGCCTCCCTGGTACCGGACCAATGCGTTGTCAATGGACAAATCGGAATATTCAAGACCGGGATAGTGCCCTTCCTCGAGAACGTTCGGAGGAGGAATCGGATTATCGTCGGCGATGCGCGCCGGAGCCTGACCCGGGATGTTGCTGGCCGACCTCCCGTGCGTGTGATAGTAGGAGTTGTACATCACATTCAAGCCGGCAGGCGGCCTGACGAATGGCGTGTAAGGGGTGGCGATCGCTCCCGGCCCTACTCCTATCAGGGACGCGAAGGGACCTCCGGCCAGGAAATTAGCTGCGTTGAGGTTATCCACGTTGAAGTCGCCCACGATAACGTCCGTCTGGTTGGCGGCATCAGGAGCGCGGGCTGTCATGTCATGGACATTCGCCAGGTTGGTTGTGGCCTGGTCCGCGTATGCACCTGCAACGTCGTTAGGAGTGGTATGCAAGGACATGATCCGCACCAAAGTATTGGGCGTTCCGATGGGGCTGAATGCGGTGAGCCAGGGCTTTCGAAAGGTCGCTCCCGGAAATTGCACGAGCGGCGCGGGACCGACAAAGCCCGGCGGTACGTTCGCCTGAAACTGCCACTGCCCAGCGCTCCGGCGCTCCGGCCGGGCTACAGCGGGATTGGGATCGTACGCGTATCCACCGGGAATGACACGATTGGGCAGGCGAACATGGTAAGCAGCGGGATATGCCGCCGGCCATGTGGCAGGACCTAGAAAATACCAGTTGTTGGTGTTATAGAACACCGCAATCCCTTCGCGCCTTCCATTCTGTCCGCTGACCACCGGTGGAACCATGCCCCAGTTGCCGGGAATCTGCGCCTGGATGTAGTCGTACAGCGCACAGCAGCCAATTTCGGCGTTGCCGCCCACCAACTGCCCTTCGTTGGCGGGACCCATGCGTTGGAAGACCTCCACTACCACAATGAAATCGAGTACCACCGCGCCGCCCGTGTTGGGGTCGACTGGTCTCAAGGTTGAGCGGATCATCTGCCTGTGCACGGGACCACGCGGGCCGCTGTTCGCTTCCATGTCGTCACGGCTGCGTTTATTGGTGTTGAGCGCGATCTTCTCATTCGAGAAGTTATTGACGTTCCAGTAAAGGATTCTTGCCATCAGATTTCCTTCCGGCCTGCAACATCACTCTCAAACGACGCTGGAAGTTCCATCAGTTGCAGCGGGCCAAAGGATTTGTGTGCTGGTTCGCCTGAAAGCTGGCCAGGAGAAGAAGGCTGTTGCTGGTTTGTCTTGTTGTAAGCGGCATACCAGCCGAACGTGTTCTGCGGTGCGCCGGGTTGCGGGTCGCCAAACAGGAAAAACACAGTGTTCCCGGAAGGAGGGAAATTGAAGACCAGGAACCGCAGCGCAATCTGCGCCATCTTTAACATGTAGGCCGGACGTCCATCTGCCGTTTCTCCAAGCAACAACTCGATGTTGCCGATCGAGAGCTTGAGCACGCCCTGGATGGAGAACAGCTTTCCCACGCCTCCCGTGCCCGGCAGCTGGATGCTCACGCTGGCGTCATAAGTTCGCGGCGTACCACCGGAGCCTGGAGACCAGGCAGCGAGCAGATACGCGGTGAAACCGGCGTTATTCGCCAGCGCTCCCATGGTCCCCAGGTCCAACTGCAGTCTTAGGCCATGCCAATCTCCTTTGAGCCCTGTAAAGCGCACGCCCTCGGGCAGTGACACTCCGAGATATCCGATCTTGCTCGGGTTTTCCTCCGCCGTTCCCGCCAGCAGAGCCGAGACCGACAAGGGAAAGTTGGGGAAAAGGCTGGTGGAGCGCGTGGTGCTCTGGGCCATGTTGAACGCGATCTCGGAGATGATGAATGAGAACGTCGGCAGGGTCGGCGCTGATTCGGGAAAGGAGATGTCCAGGAAAAGATTGCTAAAAAAGAGACCCTGGCGCTGGCCGGGTTTGCCATCCGTCCAACTTGAGCCGAAGGAAAAGACGTCCAGCCCTTCCGCAGGCATGAAATTCATGTAGCCCGTCATGGAAAACCGCGAGCGCACCAGGTCGCTTCCCGGCTCACTGGCCAGGGTCGAATAGGTTGTTTGCACCACCTCCACCACTCCCAGGATGTTGCTGTTCAAACGGAAAAGCCGGCTTGAATTCGAGGTGAAAGTGAAGGTTGACTGGCCGCCTCGTTCTTCGTACGCGCCGTCCAGCAGAATTGAATTCGAAGGCAAATTTTGGGGAACGCCGGCGCTGTCCACGATGCTCTGGACTGAATCGCCGAACCAGCGGTTGAGCGTGAGTTGCAGCCGGCTCTCAAAGCTTTTCACCGCCGTGTTCTCAAACAGCACTTTGAGCGTGAGCACGATAAAGCCATAAGGGCCGGGAGGAGCGGGCACGGGACGATCAGGGCTGGCATTTAAGGCCAGTTGCGCCTGGTAAGCCGCATCGACGTAATAAATGAGACCGAACAGAGAGCTGTTGCCCGCGATGTAAGGATGTCCCTGATCGTCGGTCTGGACGAAGTTCACATTGACGCCAAGATGGTGCGCGTTGAACCGCGCCA
>Ga0157372_10008993_pt1 | contig 10619 bp, 27 predicted proteins | sample C55metaG_FD_115307 | JGI IMG/M metagenome (GOLD analysis project Ga0157372, IMG submission 115307) | Corn rhizosphere microbial communities from Kellogg Biological Station, Michigan, USA - C5-5 metaG | ecosystem: Host-associated > Plants > Roots > Rhizosphere > Soil | place: USA: Michigan...
AAAAAAAAATAAAACTATAGAATTTCTAAGTCATGTAATAAAACCCCTACCGCCTTGATAAATTCCCGCTTTTCCTTTGGCATTTAAGAGCCACCCTTCTACATCCGTCCCACGGCCACCAAGTAATAAATAAGTTTCGCCGGGGAAATCTTTATAAGTAAATTTTGAAATAAACTCAGCTTTGGTAAAGGTTTGGATAACGCCATCATCCGGGAAAATACAAGGTGTCTTTGCTGAAATTATGGTTATTGTCCCTGGAGTTACCTCTAACACATAAAGCCAAAAACTAAATAGCTCATGAAAGCTGTCCCCTACCTGGGGGTTATTTAAAGCTGCCATTGTTTCGGCTTTTGCCGCTTCGTAACCATTAACCATTTTTTTTTATACCCAACAATTTAAGCTATTTTGGGAATTTCCCATTACGGTCATAAGCCTCAATTGCCGCTACCGCCAGGGCTGCTACCCGGATAAGGGCGTAGCGGGGGCCGTAAGGGAAATTCGGCATGGACGCTTTGTTCAAGTGCCGGGTAATCCAGTTTTGCCAATCATTTAAGGTGTTGCGGTTATCGTTAGGGATACCACCGTGTTTTAAGTCCTGGGCTTTGCGTTCAGCCTGGATTTCATCCCAAATAGTCATTTTTAGGCTCCTGTTTTATGCAAAAAATAAATTAAAACCCATTCCAAACAAGTTAATCATCCCGCTGGTATTCAACATAAAACCAGCCCTCTAAATTTTCTTCTTCGTCCGGCGGGTTATGTTCAATAACATAAATTAGCTCGTCTTTTTTCCAACCTAACCGGGCAAGTTCACCTTTGTACCGCTCTATGGCATCATCTTTATTTAGACCGGGTAGGATTACCCTGGCCCGGTCATTCCAGCCAAAATTACAATACCAAACGAACATCTTAAATTGGTCGCCATCAACGCCCGGCATAAAACCTCACTTTTATTAGGTTATTCGGTATTCCCCATAGTTTTAATCAAATTTTTGGCATCCTTAAGGCCCAAATTATAGGCTTCCTCTAAAAACTGGATTAAAACCATCGTTGAGTATTCTTTAAGGCAATTCGGTATTTTTAATTCAAGGCGGATTTTATCCGCAATCGGCCCAAGCTCCCCGGCCTCCCTGTAAAGTTTTTCGTGAAAAGCCACCCAACTATCATACTCATCCATTTTAAACAACTTTCTTTTTAATATTCCTCCCCATCACTTTCATGGTGGGAGTATAAGAAGGTGTATAGGGTTTCAACAAGTTGGTCGTGAAACTTACGTAGGAAACGGTGCTCGCCTATTTCAAAAGGCAAATTTTCTTTATTTGAACTTAAAAATTTGCCGGTCTTGCTATCAAGGCCGTGCCCGGTCATTACATCCGTAAATTGTTTGCATTTCGCATCGGTATAGCTAATCCAACTCCGGATATCCCCGTGGGTTATATCGGTTTTTATATACTCATCGGCCCAACTCATTACAAAATCCTTTTATAAATTTAGCTTAACCCCGTTTCAGGTTTATGATTTCACCCGGCTTTCCGGCCCTGTATCGACATCGCCCCGCAACCCTAAAAGACAATATCCCGGTTGGAGGCCCGGCCCAACCGCCTGGATTGAAACTATTTCGTTTACCGATGTCCGGCCAGTTAATTCCAGGTCTTCCGGGGTATATTCCCAAATTACCAGGGTATCCCCTACCTTAAATTCCCGGTCAAATTTACGTAACTCAAATTTCCTTAAACCCAGGTTGGTTTCTTTGAAAACCTCCGGGCTGGCTTTTATATCGTGGGTCATTTTTATTCCTTAAAATTACTGGTTTAATTATCTATTCACAATTTTTAGTATAGCATATGTTGGCAATAAGTCAAGCCCGGAAATTTAAAATATAATAAGGCCATAAATTAGCGGAAAGCGGTTAGAGTGAAATAAAGGAGAGGAGAAAAAGGCTCGTTCGTACGAGCCTTTTTCTTTATCCTCCGGCAAGGGTAAATTAATTATACCCCAAAATTGAAATACCCGGTTTACGAACCCACCCTTTCATCGGTACCTTCCCAAACAAATTCTTCAACAGGTAAGTGCTTTTTACACCAAATGCAAAAGGTTGACCCGTAAAACGAGGGTTTCCGGGCATAGGTTTCGGCAATTATCCGGCCCATCATGGTTGTCTTCCCGCAACCCATGTTCGCAAGCTGGTCAGCAGTCCAGTATTTACCCGTAACCGGGGTATCCCCCGGCGGGTACTCCTCAAATTTTACATAGTTGAAAGCCGCATAACGCTCTTTTTCTTCGGGGGTTAAATCTCGTAAATTTGCGGGCGGCCTGGCTCCGACATGGGTATAGGATGCCCTGTAAGGCCGCACAAAGCCTTTAGACCGCTCCTTTTCACTCAATACCATATAACCCTGCTGCTGGCCCGTCAGGGGGTTTATTTCGGTGTAGCCGGGTGTTACAGGACTACCGTCCGCCAGGGTTATTTCTTCTTTTTCAAAGTTTTTCATAGGTCATCCTTTTATAAATTTAGAGAAGTTTTCAAACCTGAATTTTACAAAATAAGCCTGAAACCAAAATTTTTCTTAACTACCATGACCATTTTAACTGATTAAAGACTGAATACCAGCCTCACCGATGATTTCCCCGGCCCGTTTTCGGAGGGCTGCGCCATCGATACCCAGCTTTTCGCATATATACGGGTTGTTAAAGTAAAACGCCCGGCTGTAAACATCCTCGACCGTTCTTATACCGTAACTTTTCAGGGTGGCGACCGTCTGGTTTGTCCATTCCGGTACTGCTTCTAAAGGGGTGGCTTTAATCGCTTTTTTTGCGGTTATTTCATTGTAATGGGTATTTGTTAATGACCCTAAATGCATTTCTCGGTAGTCCACATCCTCTACAAAACCGTTTTCATTCAAATAAGTTAGATAATCTATGTTAACACCAAGCTCAATAACCTTACGTTTTAATATATCAAGCTCTTTTACCGCATCAAAGTCTTTTAAAACCCTTATTACCGGGCCAAAGCTGTAACCACTGTATTCACCATCAGAAACAACTATAAAAGTCCCGGCCCGGTAAAACCCCTTTTTTTCTTCTGAAACCATAACTTCTTTCCTTTTGAAAATTTTCCTTAGTTACCAAATATCAAACCTGAATATATTTAACTCCTGACCCATCCCGTTAAAAAGGTTTAAGCCAGGTTGTCTATAGATTTTTATTACTCAGTTAAAGTGTAGCATATTTATTTAGAAAAACAAGGCCGGGATTAGATTAAGAGGTATAATAAAACCAAAGTGACCTGAAACCAGCCCTAAAATAAAAAGAGGGAACCTTTGGACAGTATAGAAATTACTTTAGCAAACGGGGAAAGTATCCGGCTAAAAAAAGAAGATTTGATAATTGAAGCGGTGCCGAAACCTGGGTATGAGGTTATAGAACGGGATGGTTATACGGTGGCAATATTAACAACCGTAACCCCTGAACTGGCGGATGAAGGGTTAGCGCGTGATTTTACCCACCTTATCCAGACAGCCCGGAAAATGGCCGGTTTTTCCTATGATATGCCGGTTAAAATCTATTATACGGTCCCGGTTGACCCGGAAGGGGTTGCTGAAAATTTAAACCGGGTTTTAACAAACCGGGTACTTTTAGAAACCATAAAAAAAGAAACAAATACCGAAACTATCGCTACCGGGCTTGTTAAAAAGGTTGGGTTTTTATATAAAGGGGAATTGGGCCGGGCGGTCATTATTTTAAAATTGGTGGGGTAAAATAAAACGGGTTATAAACCCCGTTTTAAAAACCCGCCTTCCGGTAAATTTGTTTCAAGCCAGTCGATAATCCTTTTTGCAAAATCATCTTCGTGTTCCAGCGGTAAACGGGCCGTTTCAATAAGTTTGAAAATAGTTTTTGCTTGCTGGCAGGAGTTTGCAAGGGTCACAAGGTCAGTTTCCAAACCCTTTATATATTTATCCCGCCTCATATCTAAATCCATACTTTTGGCAGCCCTTTCATGAGCTTCCCCTAAATTTTTTAAAATCCCCTCCCGCCGAATTTTATAATGCGTACCGATTGCCGCTTCTAAAAAATGTATCCCGTTATTATAGGTTGCCATAAAACTTCCCCTTTTCAACAACTGTGGTCACTTTAATCCTCTTTTTGGTCAAGAATCTGGGCTAACTTAGCCACCAGGGTATATAGGTAGACCGCGTCCGGGTCGGTAAACGGCCCCGGCAAACTCTTTTGTAAGTAGCTTTTTGCCCCCCGGATGTTCCCGATATCCTTGCTATCAAGCCCGTTCCGGTGCATCCATTTGGCTTCTGGTTTGATTGGTCCTGTCATTTCCCACCCCCCCTAAAAATCACTAAAAAGTTTTTTTTACCTGTTTAACAGTAGATAAAGCATACTCTTCCGGGGTTTTGGCAATTGCCTTAACCATTTTTTGATACGCTTCACCTTTCCCGGCAACCCAAGACCACCCCATTTGGGGACTAAAAATAACAATTCCCTGCGCTTTTAATTCATTCAAAAATTTCTTCACTTCATCATCCATTTTTTTTATACACCACTTTCTTCTCTAATTTATATATAAATTTAAAAACCAAAAATATATTCCAAACAAACCTTTTCAATTATTTGGTTTGTTGTAACGCCAAATCCTTCACCCAACACTTCTGCCGGGGATTTGTTAGCCAAAATGGGGTTAGGACAATTAACCCAATCGGAAAATAAATAGCTTTTCCCGGCCTCCTTAAATAAACCCATCAACGGGTGAAGCACGTTAATGGTGTTAATTATATGCTTATCGGTTAATTCATAACCCTGGTGATTTAGGGCATAAAGTGTGAACGCATCCAGGCCGGTTATTTTGCTCATAAGCTCAACACTTAAAGCCACTTTTAAATCCATTAACTTCAAATAAACATCCCTTTGCCGGGATGCCTCAACTATTTTTAGCCCTGTTTCTAAAAATTTCAAATCCCTTGCTTCTTTTGTAGCCGTGCCACCACCCATTTCTAATAGCCATACTTTGTCAAAATCAGTATTTAACCAGTCCGGTACCTCGTTAAGGGTATCACCTAAGTTTTGGTTTTCCATTTTAAAACTCTCTGCTTCCTGTAGTTTTTTTGTTCAAGTCAAGAACCGCCTGTTTATACTTATAAGCAGCCCTTTTATAAATTCAGCCAGGTATTCGGCCCAATCACCATTGGTATAGGTACCTAACGGGGAATCATAAAACTCAATTTCCCCGGTGAAATAAACCCTTTCACCTTTCTGGTCTTGTAAGATACCCTCAGGCGTGATTGTAAAAATATTTAACATGGAATCCAAACTTTTTGTTTGAAAATGTTGGCCGGAAGGCCATTTTATATTTTCACTTTCCGGCAAGGGGTAGTTACAATTAATTTCATCGTACAAACCCATTTAAGCTTTCCTTTCCTTTCTGATTCCCCCTATTTTTTCTTTTTCTCAACCCCACCTTTCCCCCCAACCTTTTTTTTCTTAAATAACCCTTTTATTTTTTTAAAAAACTTCCGGCGGGCTTTATCCGCTTCCTCTTTATCGTTCATGTACCCCGGATAATAATAATCACCCATAACAAACTCCTTTCAAAATTTTTTTACTCTTGTGCTTTGTTGCTTCGTTACTTTGTTACTCTTTTAATAACCCGGCTTCAACGGCAACGGCAGCAAACCAATCCTTTAGGTAAGCATGGGTTCCCGGTTTATCCCAATGCTCCTCCAGCATTGTTTCATTAGCCAGGGCGTAATATTCAAGTCCGGCCCAACAACGGTCACAAAATAAAAAATGATGATAAACCATACCCCATTTTTTGTTTGAAATTTCCCAGGCCGGATGTAGTTCGGTAATAGCATTACTGCAATATTTACATTTCACAAAATTTCCCCTAAAAACTTAATTTTCCCCAACCACCGGGTAAACCGCCCTGGTTTATGGATTTCTATGATTTTTCCTATTGCCCAGGTATTCTCTTCGATGGCGCGGAGGTGTAATTCACTTACCACTTTTAACTGTTTTTCCACCCTGTCTAATCTTTCCAAAATAGCATAAACACTTACTTGTTCATCATTTATTAAAGTATTTTCTAACTGGCTAATCTTTTTCCCCAGGTCGTCTATACACTCTGCTAAATTCTCCGGTTCTAAAGACTCAGGTGGATATTTACCCATATTAGTATCCTTTTATTTACTTATTTTTTACTTTTATTTACCTTTGTGAATTTCAATCTTACCCGTTTCCCGGTAATCCCGTAACCCGAAAAACCTTTGCTTGCACCTTTGTCTTCTTCGCCCTTTGATACCACAGTTACAAGTCCCGGCCACATACTTCTGGCACCAAAGGGCAAACCCTAATGGCGCATCTCCAGAACTTTCAATAAAGGATTGCACAAAAGCTTTATCGGATGCCAGGTTGATAGCTTTTCTACCATTTTTCCCCAAGAAAATTCCCCTTTCAACGGCCTATTTTTATAACTCTACCGCTTTGAACTTCTTTAAAAACTTTGTCCCTTTGCGATAACCTAAACCGCCGATTACCTCAAATGGCCCGCCATAAAAGTAATCGTTTAAATCATCCCGCACCCCGGCGGTTACTACCTTAAACTCCCGTGGCCTAACCGCAACATAACCATCGGCATCCCCACCCGCAAATTTTACAAGCCGGGCTTCCGGCGGTAGTTTGGATAACTCGGTTATTAATTCCCCTACCGTCATACACCATTCGATTGCTTCGTCTGCGGTAATATTTTTTTCCATTCTATCTCCTTTACCTAATGCTAAGATAGGACAACCTTCCTTGTTTAAACTTGTCAGGTTCAATTAATTACTTTTTAGTTTCTCCAACCACTTTTTAGCATCAGCCAATTGCACCATGAAAATAGTCGGGCTATCTTTCCCGCCCCACTGAACGATGCGCCCGTATATGCCCGGTGCAACCCGTAAGCGTTCGCCCTTACAATCGCGGATAGTCTGGAAAGACATTTCATCATGAGTAAAACCCATAGCGATTGATTGTTCTTTCTTAGCTATCTTTTCCTCTAGTTCTTCAACTGTCATAATCCCTCCTAATGCGACATAACATAGTTTATGATAAATGAAATTATCGCTGGCTATTACCGATACTCCTCATCGAAATAGCTATCGTCACTTTCTTTTTTCAATTGCTCACGTGTTTTGAGTGTGTTCTTGTAGAGGGCAAGTGACCAACCCATACGTTTAACATCCATTGGGTATACCCTAAAATATCTAGGGTCGTTGTTCCTTGCTTTGGTAACTTCTAACTCACTGGCTTTACGCCACTCGAAGGTTGCCCTACTCCACACAACATCAGGCTCATCATTCTCATCGTACATAATCAACCACGCATAACCGTTATTCATCTCAACTCCTTTCCAACCCTACAAAATACCCTTCTGTAGTGTCGTGGACTTCAAACTTACTCGTTAATAAACTGATGTTTTCCAGCAGATTGATATAGCCGGAATGGTTATCCTCACCATAACCTGACATCTCACGCCCGTTAGCTTTGATGAAAGCTCTAATTCTAATTGAGCCTCTATCCCACTCTTGAAACTTAACTTTGCTTGCTCTCATGACTTTCTCCTTAAACATTAGTAAAGATAATGAATAGTAACTTTACCCAACATTAGGTCGATTATCGTTATAGACTACCTCTTAAAGACTGTAATCGAACTAACACTAGATGGGATTTTACGTGGTGGCGGGCAGTATGTTACCTCATATTCCCGGTGGGGTAACATAGCCATTTGGTACAGCCGGGTTTGCATTTCAAAAATAGTATCGGCGGCAATAGGCCATTCGTAGTTATGCCCGGTCATAGGCCAGACAACAACCCCATCAAAATAATCCTGAACTGCAAACCCTACAAAGTTTCCCCATTTTTCAACCTCTTTGCACCCAGCATCCAGCAGAATTTGCTTTATTTCACCTTCCATCTTAATTCCTTTCTACCAAACATAATGTCAAGGTTTCTTGTGAAAACCTGGCATCTTGGTTATTTCAATGGTTATAAAAATCTAAACACCTATTTTGACCCTTCAATTTGCCAATCTACCCCGCTAAACTTAACCGCGACCTGGCCCGTTTTGTCCACCCTAAAACTTTTTATTTCAAGGCTTCCAATACAATCCAAAAGCACCTCTTTTACCTGTTTTATGCTACCGCAGCCAAACTGCATGTTTTTGTTAACCACCATATAACGGGTGCCGTAATCAGCCCGCTTTTCCTCCCTGGTGGCCCTGCGTACTATTACCATGACAAACCTACCATAAACCCTTTCTTTATAAATATTCTACTGTTAAAGTATAACATAGAATTTGAATAAGTCAAGACTTTGTGAAAGCAAAAAGAGGGTTTTCTATCACAGGCTTTAAAATAAAAAAACCGGGCCAAAACCCGGTTTAAAAGTGATTTAGGGCTTAAGCCGTTACCGTAACCCTGTAAAGGTATTTGTGGCCTATTTCTTTATTCCACGGACGTTGGGTAAAAACTGCCAGGTGGTAAATCCCCGGTTCGGTTATCGTGATGGTGTAACACATAATTGCCTCGCCGCCGGAGCGGTTTTCATTATCGGCTGGCGGGATATAAGAATCAATTACAAACATAACCCCCGGCTTATCACATTCATAATGGGCCAGGAAACCGGATGAGGGAATTACCTCTAAAAATACCGAAAAAGATTCGTTTTGGCGTACCGTAACATTTTTTTCTTTTACTTCAAACTCTTTTAGCGTAGTTTCAGAAGAAATTAAGGATATCTCTTTTAGTTCAAATTTACTTATTTCGGTATAGGCCAGCCCTTCCGCCGTTACCTTTTCGGTACTTTCCAAAATTTTACCACCAATTTCAAACCTATTTAGCTCCTGTTTTTTGTGCATAATTACTCACCTTGCTCCGGTTGGTAATCATAATCCTCCCCTAAATCACTATAGGGGACTTCAGATTCCTCTCCAAATTTTAGGCTAAACCGGGGGTTTTCTTTTATTTGCTCGGCCCATTCCACCGGATAATTCGGAACAAATACTTCGAACCTGTCCCATTCCCGCAGGGCTAACCATGATGTGTAGTTTGATTGCTTTCGTAACATAGTTAGCTCGGCTATAAGGGAATTTATATCCTCAGCGGCCTGGGCCATTATCTCTAAATCCGGCTCTAACCGGGTGCTTGCCATCAAATCTACCCCGTTTTTGTACCGCTCCCGCAACACCTCAAGGTCTAAATACGGCTGGGGTTTGTTTTCTTCTTGTTCGCTCAAAGTTACCTCATTTTAACTTTTTGTTACCGCCTGGGCTACCTCATAATATTTACCGTCACGGATATACGCTACCGGGGTATGGTTGTCAAGCAGCGCGTTACTACTAAAAAACCACGCTTTTAAAGTCTCATCGCTTTCCGTTTTAGCTTTAGAAACGGCTATATCAAAGGCAACCTCAATGCGTTTTCGTACCTCCGGGTATTTTAGGTAAAAAATGGTGTAGTGACCGCTTAAACTCTTACTTTGGGGAAATATAAGGTCAAAACCATTATCCGATAATTTGCTTTGTAAAAAACTAACCATTTGTCCATAAGGGGTCATTTGACTCGGCTTCATTTTTATTCCTTCTCCCGCCACGTACTAAATATATTATCTCTTTGTAAAATGTAAAAACTTTGTAGTTAAAGTATAGCATATTTATAATTAATTACAAGCCCCTGTTTTGTGAAAGGAAAACGATAGTTTCCTGTCACAAAGCCTACAACGCGAACAAAAAGACCGGCGGTTGGGCCGGTCTTCAAGGTTTTTTAGATTTGGATTAAATACACATTTTAGGGTTTTGGTGGATATTGTGTGGTTTTGGGGTCAGCTTCTACGATTTTAATTTTCCGTGACATTATCAGGATTGCAATCGGAACCGAAATCATAAATAAGCCTAAAAAGAAATAACTGGCATACCCGTTTAAGGCATCCGGCACTAAAACAATGGTTATTACAGATAATATTAAACTTAACGGGGTAAATAGATTGATAAATTTTAACCATTTGGGCCGGGTGTAAGCGGTAAATATAATTATTATTGTCGTGATTACAAAGGCAGCAAAGAAAGCAATGAAATAATAAGGGTTTTGTAACATCTTAATAACCCTCCTTTATTATAGTATACCATAATTTAAGTTACTCCCCTATCCCATTGGCCCATCTGGTGGGGTGCCCCTAGTTCGGTAGCATCAAAAAAAAAATAAAAATTTAAAACAAATCATCGAAAAGTTGCATTTGCCGGGTTTTGAACGGCTTTTGAGGTTTATCGTAAAGGGACGGCCCCTGCTTGTCCGGGCCTTCGCAATGGTTTGAATTACGGACAACAATCCAGTAACAATGGGATTTACGAAGATGCTTTACGTTAAGCCATTTATTTGAGGTAAGGTGCCCGCCCTGCGGGTCTTCTTTTATCAGCATGTCACAGGCCGTTAGCCCTAAGGTGTTAACGGCATTTATAAAGTCAACGTGCTGCCATTGGTAGCGGTGATTATGGGTTAAATCCGCTATCTTTGCCAGCACAACCCCCTCCGGCCTTAAGACCCGTCTGGCCTCAACTAAAAAAGGGGCGAACAACTGGG
>Ga0157372_10008996_pt1 | contig 10616 bp, 9 predicted proteins | sample C55metaG_FD_115307 | JGI IMG/M metagenome (GOLD analysis project Ga0157372, IMG submission 115307) | Corn rhizosphere microbial communities from Kellogg Biological Station, Michigan, USA - C5-5 metaG | ecosystem: Host-associated > Plants > Roots > Rhizosphere > Soil | place: USA: Michigan...
CGCACCGCCTTCCGCAGCGCGCTGACGACTTCAATGCTTGCGTTTCGCCCGACGCGTATGGCGGGGCTTCGCCCTGACCGGATGCTCGGCACGGTCGAGTTCCGCCCAGTCCTGGTGCGGCAAACCGAGCAGCGCGTCCAGCATCTCCGGCATCAAGCCCGCTGGCGTGTTGCTCTCGCAGTTCCAGAGCACCACGACGCCGGCGTGGTATTTCGGGAAAAATCCGATCATCGAGCGGTAACCCTGCACCGCGCCGGCGTGGAAGATCAGCGTTTCGCCGCCGTAGTCGTACACACGCCAACCGAGTGCGTACGACGCTTTCTTGACGCGTGCGCGCCGCCAGTTGGAGAACATCCGTTCGGTGGGCGTTTCGATGACCGGCGCGTGCAGCACATCGAGCAACGCGTCGGGCAGCACCATCGGGCGGCCACCCATTTGCGCGATCAGCCATTGCTCCATGTCGCGGATACTGGCGTTGACCCCGGCAGCGGGCGGCACGTAGAAATTTTCGTTGGGCTCATACGCGGTCCACTGCTTGCCGCGCTTGTAATGCGGGCGCGCCCAACTGTGGCTGCCTTCAAGGCCGTCGCGTCCGTAGCTGGCGGTGGTCATGCCCAGCGGCAGGAACAAGTAGCGATCGACCAATTGGATGAAGAACTGCCCGGTCTTGGCGTGGATCACGTCGCCGATCAACGAGAACGCGATGTTCTGGTAACCATAGCAACTGCCCGGATCGCAGGTCATCGGAACCGTGGCGAGTTTGCGCTCCAGTTCCTGGTATGACACGCCGCTCGAAAGAAGATTGTCGTACGCGTTGTGCGGCAGCCCGATGCTCTGGCTCAGGATGTCGCGCACGGTCGCCTCCTGCGAGGCGTTGGCGTCACGCAGTTTGAAGAATGGCAGCACGCTGGCGAGCCGCGTGTCCCAGTTCACCAAGCCCTGGCGCACCAGCATGCCGGTGAGCGCGGTGGCGAAGGCCTTGGACAGCGACGCCAGCCGGAACACGGTGTTGGGTTCCACCCTGGCGCCGGTGTTCGCGTCGGCGTAGCCGAGGGTCCGCTCGTAACGCACCTTGTCGTTGATCACCACCGCGGTGGCGAGCCCGGAGGTACGATCCTCCGCGGCGAGTTGATCGATCCAGCGGTCGTAACTTTTCAGCGCCGCATCGACGCGCGCCGCGGGCAGCGTCGACTGGTCTGTGCCTGTGTGCACGACCGTGGGTTCCGGCGGAACCGGGTTGCTATGCGTTTTGGGGGGCTGCGCGGCAAGCGCCGCGCTCGAGAAAACGAAGCAGGTCAGTACTGCGCAGAAAGCGAATAAACGCATGCTATGCTCAAATCGTTGTGCGATCATCCGTGATCGCCGCAGTGGTGACAGGTCGCTCGGCGACAACCACCAAGCTTCGTGAAGACCAGAGCGGCCTTCCATTGCCTGACTTTTCACGACAGCCGCCTTGGACAACACTTCCAAAGGAGGAGAGAACCATGACAGGTCTGATCATCTTCCTGATCATCATCGCCATCATTGTGATTTACCTGATCGCGATCTACAACGGTCTGGTTACTTCCCGCAACGCCTACAAGAATGCGTTCGCGCAAATCGACGTGCAGCTTACCCGACGTCACGACCTGATTCCCAATCTGGTCGAGACGGCCAAGGGCTACCTTGCGCACGAGCGTGAAACGCTCGAAGCCGTCACGGCGGCGCGTACCGCCGCGGTGAACGGCTTGGCAGCCGCCAAGGCGCAACCGGGCGATCCCGGTGCGATGAAACAGTTGGCGGGCAGCGAAAACCAGTTGACACAGGCGCTCGGGCGCCTGTTCGCGGTCAGCGAGGCGTATCCGGACCTGAAAGCCAACCAGAACATGATGCAGCTTTCGGAAGAACTCACTTCCACCGAAAACCGTGTCGCGTTCGCACGGCAGGCCTACAACGATTCGGTGATGAACTACAACAACAAGGTGCAGGTCTTCCCCTCGACATTGTTGGCCGGGCCGTTCGGGTTCACGCAGGCCGAGCAGTTGGCGATCGATGATCCGGCGAAGCGGGAAGCGCCCAAGGTGTCATTTGCCTAGCGATCATCCCTGATCGCGGCTTCGCTGGATTCGCGGACAGACGAATGCGTTGGTGCTGCACCGGCACCAGAACGGGCTTCCTGCCCTGACTATTCACGACAGCCACTTCGAGCGGGGCACGCGGTAGTTCGCCATGGATTTCTTCGCCCAACAAGCCAAGGTCCGTCGCTCCAGCCGTACGCTGGTGTGGCTGTTCATCTTGGCGGTGCTCGCGATCGTGGTCGCGGTCGACCTCGTGTGCGCGTTCTTCCTCGTGGGCTTCCGGCCCGGCGCGCTGCTCGGCATCACGCTCGCGGTGATCGTGGTGATCGGATTGTGTTCTGCCTATCGCGTGGCCAGTCTTGCCGGCGGTGGCGCGGCGGTGGCCCGCGAGATGGATGCCGTCGAGGTGCCGGCGGATACCGCCAATCCGCAATGGCAGCGCCTGCGCAACGTGATCGAGGAAGTCGCGATCGCATCCGGAGTACCGGTGCCCGAAATCTACGTGATGCAGAACGAGGCTGGCATCAACGCTTTCGCGGCGGGCTACACACCCAACGATGCCGCGGTGTGCGTGACGCAGGGTTGCCTCGACAAGTTGAACCGCGATGAACTGCAGGGGGTGATCGCGCACGAATTCAGCCACGTGCTGAATGGCGATATGCGCCTCAACATCCGATTGATGGGCCTGCTGTTCGGGATCATGGCGATCTGGGTGATCGGGCGCTTCCTGATGTGGGGCGGCTACTTCGGGCTCGGCGACGGCGGCCGGCGCCGGCGCGGCGGTGGCAGTGGCCAAGTCGCGCTGGCAGGCATCGCGCTGCTCGCGATCGGGGCGATCGGCCTGTTCTTCGGGCGCCTGATCCAGGCCGCGGTGTCGCGCTCGCGCGAATCGCTGGCGGACGCCTCGGCGGTCCAGTTCACCCGCCAGACCTCGGGCATCGCCAATGCGCTCAAGAAGATCGCGGTGTTCGAAGAAGGTTCGGCATTGCAGGCGCCGCGTCGCGACGAGGTGCGCCACATGCTGTTCGGCGACGCCGAGGCGAGTTCGTTGTTCGCCACGCATCCGCCCATCATCAAGCGCATCCAGGCACTGGAGCCCGGCTTCAAGCCCGAGGAACTTGACGCCTATGTCAAGCAATGGCTCGCGTCGGGCGGCGATCCGGATTCGATCGAATTGCATGCGACGCAGCCGGCGTGGGAAAAGGCAGTGCACGATTTCGCGCGCGCCGATGGCGACGTCGATATCCACGGCGCGCCGACCGCGTCGGCGGAAACGACCCGTGATGGCCCGATCGGCGGCGTGTTGCCGGTGCGCGGGGCCGAGCTTGCGATCACCGCCGCGGCCGTCGCGAGCCAGGTCGCCTCGCCCGGCGCCGATGACTATCGCGCCGCCGCCGACCTGCACGCGCAGGTTCCTGCTGCGCTGGCCACGGCCGCGCGCGATCCGCGTGGTGCGCTCGCCACGATATTCGCGCTCGCGATTTCCGAACACCCGGACGTCATGGCCCAACAGGTGCAGGTGGTCGCGCAAGCCTTCGATGCGGCGCTGGCCGAGGCCACGCGCACGCTTTCCGCCCAGGTGGGCGATCTGCATCCCATGCTGCGCCTACCGCTGGCGCAGCTTGCGTTCCCTGCGTTGAAGCGGCGGCCGCGTCCGGAAATCGATACGTTCGTGAAGGCGCTGGATGCGCTGATCCACGCCGATGGCCGCGTGGACCTCGACGAATACTGCCTCGCCAAGCTGGTGCAGGCGCAGGTGGTCGCGGCGCTGGATCCGGCGGCGAGTTTCAAACCAGGCACGCTGAAACTCGCGGATGCGCAGGACGAATTGCGCGATCTCGCGGCGCTGGTGGCGCACTTCGGCAACGATGACGAAGACACCGCCCGGCGTGCGTTCCAGGCGGCGATGCAGGACGCATTGCCGAACGCGGGCGTGATGTATGCGTTACCCGAAGACTGGCAGTCGGCACTGGATCGCTCGTTCGGCACGTTGTCGCGGTTGCGGCCGGAAGGCAAGCAACTGGCCGTACACGCGTTGACCCGTGCGATCGCGGCCGATGGCAGGGTCACGGTCGCCGAATCGGAATTGCTCCGCGTCACGTGCGCGGCGCTCGGCTGTCCATTGCCGGTATTGTTGAGCGATCGTCCCTGATGGCCGCATCGCTGATGCGTCGGTGGACTGGAGCATCCAGCAGTCATGAATCCAGGACGGGCTTCCGGCCCTGGCTTTCCGCAAAGTCGTGCGGTCATCCCTGATCGCCGCTTTGTCGGAGGCATCGGAGGACCGGAGCATTCAATAGTCATGAAATAGCGGAACGGGCTTCCTGCCCTGGCTTTCCACAACAGCCGCTTCGAACGGGTATCCATTGATTGGCTGCTGACGGCGAACGACACACGGTGGGACTGGCGGCGCCGGCATTCTTCTGCGTGCTGGCTGCGTATTACGTGATCCGTCCGGTACGCGACCAGCTCGCGGGCGCCACCGGTTCCGTCGCATTGCCATGGTTTTTCGCCGGCACCTTTGTCGCGACGCTGGCGGTTGCGCCGGTGTTCGGCTGGCTGTCGGCGCGCTTTACGCGACGCGCCCTGCTCGGCTGGAGCTACGGATTTTTCATCGCCTGCCTCGTCGCCTTCGTGCCACTGTTCGCAGCGCAGGACCGGATCGGAGCGCGCGCGCTCGGCATCGGATTCTTCATCTGGGTCAGCGTATTCAATCTGTTTGTGGTGTCGGTGTTCTGGAGCCTGATGGCGGATCTGTTCGACGGGAAACGCGCGCGGCGGGTGTTCCCTTTGATTGCACTGGGTGGCGCGTTCGGCGCGTTGGCTGGCCCCGCCTTGACATCGCTGCTGGTGGGGCGGATCGGCGTGGCGCCGCTGCTGGCAGTTTCAGCGGTCCTGCTGGTGATCGCGTTGGCCCTGATGTCGTACCTCTCGAAGCAGGATGCGGCGCCGCAGGCATCCGGACCGATCGGCGGCTCGGTGTTGGCAGGGCTGCGCGCGACCTTCGCCGATCCGTTCCTGCGGCTGATGGCGTTGTTGATGCTGTGCTCCGACGGCGTCGGCACGCTCGCCTACGCATTGGTCGCCGATTACGCGAAGACGCATTTCGCGGATGCAATTGCACGCACGGCGTTCTATGGACACATCGATCTTGCGGTGAACATCACGCAGATGGCGCTGCAGGTGGGGTTGACGCGCTGGATGCTGGCGCGATTCGGCATTGTCTCCGGGCTGGTGTTGCCGGCCGTGGTGAATGTGTTGATGCTGCTCGCCGTCGCGCTGTTCGGTGCGACGCAGTTCGGAATCGCCGGTTTTTCGCTGGCGCTGGTCCCGTTGATGCTGGTGGTGACGCGCAGCTTCGCATACGGCGTCACCAAGCCGGCGTCGGACGCGCTGTACACCCGCACCGCGCGCGAGGTTCGCTACAAGGGCAAGAATTTCGTGGAAACCGGGGTATGGCGCTTCGGCGACGTCGCGATCGCCAGCGCACTGGATGGCCTGCGCGCGCTGGGCGCGACGCTTGGCGGGATCGGGTTCGCGTCCGCGGCGTTCGCGGCTTTAGCCGGATGGTTCGGCTGGCGCGCGGTGGTGGCGAGCCGCGTGCAGTCGTGGCGGGCAGCCGGACGCGGCACGGGCGAATGACCTCACGCCAGCAATCGGGCGCGCAAAGCGCACGCGTAGTCGACAAGCTGCGGAAAGAACGCATCGAAGTGCCGTTGCAACGTGCTGGATCGGGCGTACAGCACGGGCAATGCTTCGGCAATCGGCGAGGGGCGCGACAGCCGCAGCGCGAGTGCATGAAATACCGCGTCGAGAGTCTCCTCGTCGCCGTAGGCCGCGGGCAGTCCGTGCGCGTGCATCCAGCCGAGGAACGCGCGCAGCGATGCCGGCAAATCGTCGACATGGGCGTCCAGCAGCGCCAGCCAGCGCCGTGAAAACCGCGCGAGCGATTCGTCCGACGGACATCTGTCCCATTCCAGCACCAGCAGATGATCGAACCAGACGTCCAGCACGATGCCCGCGTAGCGGCGCATCGGCGGCCTGAACAGGTTGCGTGCCGCGACGACCTCGGGATGCGCGTCGGTATAGCCGTCGATCGCGCGATGGAACAGCAGGCCCGCGCGTCGCGCGGCTGGCCACGCGGGATCGGGGTGGCCGCGTACGAAATCGCCCAGCGCGCTGCCCAGCGCAAACTCGATACCTCCGGCATCCGCAAGCAGCGCATGGGCCAGGTGGTTCATGGTTCGACGTACCGCACGAAGCCGCTGTTGTGGACAGTCAGGCCATGGAAGGCCGTTCTGGTGCTCATGACGGTGGGACGTTCCGGTTGGCCGCAGCGCTCAGCGAGGCGGCGATCAGGGACGATCGCACGGTTCCAGTCAGGGAAGGCCGTTCTGGTGTTCATGGAATGGAACGCTTTCGGGTTTACCCGTGCACCGAGCGAGGCGGCGATCATGGACGATCGCACAATTTCGCCATGGAAGCCCGTTCTGGTGTTCATGGCGATGGAACGTTCCGGTTCAGCGCAGCGCTCCGCGGGGCAGGTGAGCATGGACGACCGCAAATATCAATTATCATCCACCCATGAGTGACGCCCTGCCGCCGGCCCCGCCCGGCTTTCCAGACGCCCCCGCCACGTTTGCGCTTGCAGGTCCCGCCGGGACGCTCGAAGTCGCGACCGCGGTGCCGGAAGCGGGCCATGCCCGCGCGGGAACAGTGGTGATCTGCCATCCGAACCCGCAACAGGGCGGCACGATGCGCAACAAGGTGATCACGATGCTGGAGCGTTCGCTGCGCGAATCCGGACTCGCGACGGTGCGCTTCAATTTTCGCGGCACCGGCGCCTCCACGGGTGTGTTCGACAACGGCGACGGCGAAAGCGGTGACCTGGTTGCGGTGGCGCAATGGGTGCGTCAGGCGCGTCCGGGCGATGCCTTGTGGCTGGCCGGTTTTTCGTTCGGCAGCTACATCGCGCTGCGCTGCGCCCGGTCGCTGGGTGCGGACGCGCTGATCACCGTGGCGCCGCCAGTCGGCCGCTACGAGTTCGCGGAACTGGCGATGCCGACCTGCCCATGGCTCGTCATCCAGGGCGAGGACGACGAAGTAGTCGACCCGCAGGGCGTGTTCGACTGGATCGAAACGCTGGACCCGAAGCCGACCCTGATCCGCATGCCCGAAACGGGACACTTCTTCCATCGGCGCCTGATGGATTTGCGCGGCGCGGTGAAGAATGCGGTGCGGGGCTGGCTGCCACATTGATGTGCGATCATCCCTGATCGCCGCCTCGCTGGATGGCTGTTTTTCGGAACGACTCCCGGAGCGTGAAGACCAGAACGGCCTTCCGCGGCCTGACTGTCCATGACGGCCGCTTCGATCGAGGTATCCATCAAGCGCTGCCTTGGCGTCTCGTGCCTTGCACTCGCGGCGGCTTCAATGCACTCGAGTAACGGACTCATCGATGCCTGACGGTATTGATTCGCCCTCCACGCATTACGCGCGAGGGGTCATCGCGGGACGCTGGCAAGACGATCCCGCGCAACGCGCCGCGCTGGTCGCCTTGGACCGCATCCACGCCGCCCTGTCGGCGCCGTCGCCCGGCCCGCTTGCGCGATGGCGCGCGCGCGTGGCGGGACACGCCACGGGCGTGCGCGGCCTGTACCTGTGGGGCGCGGTCGGGCGCGGCAAGACCATGTTGGTGGACCAGTTCGTGGCGTCGTTGCCGGATGACATTGCACTGCGCGTGCATTTCCATCGCTTCATGCTCGACGTGCAGGCCGCGTTGCGCGGACTCGGCGCAACGCGCGATCCGTTGCCGGGTGTCGCGGCTGGCATCGCGGCACGCACGCGGGTGTTGTGCCTGGATGAGTTCATGGTCACCGACATCGGCGACGCGATGATCCTGTACGGATTGCTGAGCGCGTTGTTCGATCGCGGCGTCGCCCTGGTCGCCACCTCCAACACACCCCCGCATGATCTCTACAAGGAGGGTCTGCAGCGCGAGCGATTCCTGCCTGCGATCACCTTGCTGGAGCAGCGCTGCGAAGTGCTGGAACTGGCCTCGCCTCACGATTGGCGTTTGCGCGCCCTGACCCGCGCGCCCGTGTACTTGACGCCCGACGATGCCCACACGGAGGCTGCGCTGGCGCGGCTTTTCGAAGAACTGGCGCAAGGGCCGGTGCGGGAAAACGGAGAACTGCACCTCAACGATCGCGCATTCAGCGTGCGTCGCGTTTGCGCGCAGGCGGCCTGGTTCGATTTCGCGGCCTTGTGCGACGGACCATACGGTTCTGCCGACTACATCGAACTGGCGCGGACGTACCCGGCGATCCTGATTTCGGGCCTGCCGCAGTTCACGCCATTCAACGAGGACGCCGCGCAACGTTTCGTGCACCTCATCGATGAGTTGTACGACCGGCGCGTGAAACTGGCCGTCACCGCGCAGGCGCCCGTGGTGGAACTGTACGACGGCAAGCGCTTGCGTCTGGAATTCGCGCGCACGATCAGCCGGCTGATCGAGATGCAGAGCCGCGAATATCTTGCCGAGACGCATCGCTTGGGCGCCGCATCCGACGCACCACCCGACTGATCCTGGTTGCGGCGATCGCCCGCGTCCACTTGCCAATCATGGGCTGTTCATCGGTCGGGCTGCGGGGTTCAGCCCGTGAGCAGCGGCCGCCTTCACGCGACCCCGAGTCGCAACCGGGACGCGCCTGTCGAAAACCTGGAGCGTCGATCGTCTAAGGGGCATCGGCGTCCTTCACCTGACGATTGTCATGTTGAAAAGCACGACTTTCGACTCTACCCAACAGCCTTCGTTCCGGTTTGAAATACGCATCGTCCCCATCGAGGCACGTGCGTGTCGATAGGTGAGGCCAGGTCGGCCAGCACGAAGCGCCGTGGCTGGTCGATGACGGTTCCGCTTCCATGCAGCCGGTTCCTGCCCCACAAGAATGTTGCAATGCGGGATTGGCCTAAATACAATACCGCGCAGTTTAGTTATATGAATCGCCCTTGCGGCGCCTTTCAACGCGCATCAGACCGTTGTAAGCCTGAATGACCTTTCCCAAGACCCAATTGAAGTCCGGCTTCCAGCGGACCGCGGTGGCGATGGCCCCTGTTTTGTTAGTCGCGCTCGCGCTGGCCGGTTGCGCCGTCGGTCCGAATTTCCGCGAACCGGCATCGCCGCAGGTCGATCGCTACACGGCGACGTCGCTGCCCGCGTCCACCACTTCCGCCGACACGGCGGGCGGTGACGCACAGCGTTTCCTTGAAGGCGAGAATGTGCCGCAGCGTTGGTGGACCACGTTCGGCAATACCGAACTGGACCGCCGGGTGCAGCAGGCGTTCCAACATAGCCCGTCGATCACGGGCGCGCAGGCCGCATTGCGCCAGGCCGAGGAAACCGCCAAGGCCGCGCGCGGCAGCCTGTTTCCCTCGCTGGACGCGAATGTCGGTGCCACCCGCGCCAAGGAACCCGCCGCGCAATCCGGCATCGGCAGGGCGCTCGGTCCCTACACCGTCTACAACGCAGGCGTCAGCGTCGGCTACGTGTTCGACATCTTCGGTGGCGTGCGTCGCGGCATCTAGGCGCAGCAGGCGCAGGCCGACGTCAGTCGCGCGCAACTTGACGCGACGTATCTGACGCTCGCGGCCAACGTCATCACCGCATCGCTGCAGGAAGCGTCCCTGCGTGAACAGGTGAAGGCCACGCACGAGATCGTCGATTCGCTGAAGCAGGAACTCGACATCGCGCAGAAGCAGCAGGCGATCGGCGCGAAGTCATTGTCCGACACGCTCGCTGTGCGCTCGCAACTGGCGGCGACCGAAGCGACCTTGCCGCCGCTGGAGAAGCAGCTCTCGGCCACGCAGAACCAGCTCGCCACCTACCTTGGCGTCACGCCGGCGCAACTGAAGTTGCAGCCGGTAACGCTCGCCGATGTCACGCTGCCCATCGGCATTCCGGTCAGCCTGCCTTCGACGGTGGTCGCGCAGCGGCCCGACATCCGTGCCGCCGCGGCACAGTTGCATGCCGCGACCGCCGCGGTCGGCGTCGCCACCGCCGACATGCTGCCCAAGCTCAGCTTGAACGGCAGCCTGACCAGCCAGTCGCTCACCGAATCGGGCCTGTTCGCCGCCGGCAGCGGCGGCTGGTCGATCGGGCTCGGCTTGCTGCAGCCGTTGTTCCATGGCGGCCAGTTGCTGCACCAGAAGCGTGCCACCCAAGCAGGCATGGACGCGGCGCTGGCGGATTGGCAGCAGACGGTGCTGGTGGCGTTCCAGAACGTGGCCGACGCGCTGCAGGCGCTCGATTACGACGCACAATCGCTGAAGGCGCAGAGCATCTCCGAGCGCGATGCGGAAAAACTACTGTCACTGACGCGCGCCCAATATCGCGTCGGCGCGGTCGATTACCTGACCCTGCTGTCCGCCGAGCGTCAGTATCAGCAGGCGCGCATCGCCGAAATCGCCGCGCGCGCGTCGCGCCTCGCCGACACCGCCGCGTTGTATGCGGCACTGGGCGGCGGATGGCAAGGCTTTCCGGCAAGCGAGGCCACGGAA
>Ga0157372_10008999_pt1 | contig 10613 bp, 20 predicted proteins | sample C55metaG_FD_115307 | JGI IMG/M metagenome (GOLD analysis project Ga0157372, IMG submission 115307) | Corn rhizosphere microbial communities from Kellogg Biological Station, Michigan, USA - C5-5 metaG | ecosystem: Host-associated > Plants > Roots > Rhizosphere > Soil | place: USA: Michigan...
TCAAAGCATTAGGTATTGATACCTACTATGTAGGTGGCTGTGTCAGGGATGAAATCCTTGGCATACAGAGTGATGATATTGATGTATGTTTAGTAAATGTCAAGGATAAGAAGACAGTTACTGTCATATTAGAGCAGCACTGTAAGCATGTTTTGCCTGAAAAAGGCTCATTTCCTGTATGGATATGTAACATTGAAGGCTTAGGTAAGGTTGAATTTGCTTTAGCCAGGACTGAGAAGCTTGTAGGTGATAAGAGAACTGACTTTGTATGTTCTACAGAGCATGTAACTATTGAGCAGGATCTTGAGAGAAGAGATATTACTGTTAATAGTATAGCTCAGAATGTACTTACTGGTGAACTTATTGACCCATTTGGTGGTATATATGATCTTGAACAATGTATATGTAGAAATACATCTGATGCATTTAAAGATGATACACTGAGGGTAATAAGAGCAGCTAGGTTCTGTGCTACATTACATCTTGCACCAACTGTAGAGTTTGTAGATATGGTAAGAGAGCTGAAACCAACAGATATATCTAATGAAAGAGTGGGTATGGAGCTAATGAAGTTATTTAAGAACTCTGATAGCCCAAGTACATTCTTTTATATGTTAGGCTGGTGGGGTTGGCTGGAGTACCATTTCAAGGAGCTTGCAGCATTGAGTGGTGTACCTCAGTCACTGAAACATCATCCAGAAGGTGATGCATTTGTACATACTATGTATTGCTTGGACCAGGTACCTAAGGGTGATTGGTTCATGAGAGCTGTCATGCTATGTCATGACCTTGGTAAGGCTACACATACATTAATAGATGGTGTCAAATGGCATGAAGTTAAAGATGATATTGGTGATTTTAGGCTATGGTCTAAAGATATTAAGGTATCATCACCTGGTCATGAGGCTGCTGGCATACAGTTATGCTATGATATGCTCAAAAGAATAAGTTTTTGTAGTCACTCTATTATTAGGAAGATGGGTTGTTTGGTTAAGAACCATATGGTTAGAGCCTTCTATAATCCTGCCAAGCCTGATAAGGTAGTGAGGCCAATACTTAGAGATTTGATGCAGCATGGCCTCAGTTATAATGACCTTGGAAGAACTGTATACTATGATTTGGCTGGAAGGCCACCATTACAAGTACCTGATTCATTGGATATAGGTCAGGCATATGCTGAGTACCTTATAATCAATGACTTAATGACACCTGTAGTTACAGGTGAGCTACTGATGGCTAATGGTATTGAGCCAGGTGAAGTCATGGGTAAAATGGTCAAAAGAGCACTTGAATTGCAAGATAGGGGCACACTTAATAAGGACAATTGGAAGACAGTCCTAAGAGGTGGTGGCTTCAAAGAATATTTTAAACCAGAATTAGCTCCATCTGGTGATATAGTTGAAGATGGTGATATTTATCCATTATATATGGATGATCCTCACTATGATGATATGCAAAGTATCATTAAAGATCCTGAACAAGGTTAGCAATGGAAATTTGGAATAAACAGGGCTATGGTGTCTACCATTGGCCCTTTCTTTTTTAATCACATTAAAAACAAATTAGTTATGAAAGAGTATACTTTTATGTTGGAAGAGTCTGTTCTTTATAAGAGCAAGCTCAAGTTTATTATATGTGAGGTGGGTAGTATGAAAGAGGATTATATATACTTATCCAAACAGAAAATGATTTACTCACAATTTAGCAGTAACTAGGTTATGAATAAGAAAAATCGAGCACTGTATAGGTTTACAGGAGTTCTGTTCTTGTTAACAGGACTCTTGTGTACCTACATAATTGGTAATGAAGGCTCCCAGGCACCTTGGTATCCATATTTTGTAGCTCCTATATGCTTTGTAGTTGCTTGTATCTACTTTGATACAGTAACTAAGTCATTTAAGCATAGAATAGAGTGGAAATACAGGAAAAAGGATGTTATACAGGGAGATAAGGTTGAGATTATTACTTTTCAGTTTGATGAAAGGAATGTTAAATATAATTAATATGAGACATATTGTGAGAATTGAGCACATCAGGGATGGCCAAGGTATATGGAGAAGTAAGTATAATGTATATTATATGTTTCCTGAACTTACTGATAGACATTCTACCTATAATCCTGAGGGTATGAAAACTCCATATGCTGATGGTATGACATTTATTGAGGATGAGCATTATTGTGCTTATACTTCAATACATAAGTTAAGAAAATGGGTAAAACCTGAAGAGATTAAAGAATTAACCAAGCATGGTTATAGAGTATATCTCTTAAAGGTACCTACAGGTAAGGTACAAATTGGAAAGAGTAAACAACAAGCTGTCTTCAGAAAAGAGGACATTTACTCACAGATTGACATCACAGATAAACTAATAACAGTATGAAAATAGCAGATATGACTGAGGACCAGGCTAAAGAAGCACTGACTCATCTTGTAGAGAATACATACACCTTGGTTCTATGGCCTGAATCACAGGATTATATGGAACAGTGGTGGTTTTGGGAAGAATCTATACTGGCTAATGAGCCCAAGTATGGTAGTTCAGCATATCTTATACCAACTAAATACATATTATTATGAAAATAGCAGTCACAGGTCACAGGCCTAACAAGCTTGGCAGTGAATATATTAACAAGTTTGATATTGAGCATATGTATGAGAACTATGGCCCTATATCTAAAACCATGTTCAATGAAATAGAGAAGTACCTCAAATATAAAGGATGTACTACTGGTATTTGTGGTATGGCAATAGGTATAGACCAAATATTTGCACATGTATGCTTACATCTTGGAATACCATTTATTGCAGCAGTACCATGTGACAATCAAGCTTCTAAATGGCCAACACCTACCAGAATGTGGTATGATTACCTAATTAGTAGGGCTGTAGAAGTAATCAATGTAAGTCCAGGCCCTTATGCACCATGGAAAATGCAAAAGAGAAACCAATGGATGAGTATTGAGACTGATGAAGTCCTTGCTATATATGATGGTAGCCCTGGTGGTACCAGAAACTGTGTAGAATTTGCTAAATCTATTAACAAAAATGTAAAAATCATAAACCCCAAAGATTTTTATGGAATGCATTCATGAAGTTCTAGCCAGAGAACTTAAAACACTAAACATACCATACATTAATAAAGGTGGTTGTGGCTGGTTTGCTATCAATTTGATAAGAGCCTTGGATAAATTAGGTATACATGCACAATTATATGCATTTATAGCTAGCTATGATAACTTTACAGAATACAAAAATAATAACTCAGTAGATATTCTACAGAATGTAGGCCTAGATCATGTTATGGTTTGTATAGATGACAGACTATATGATGGTGTAGGAGAAAGGAAATGGTCAGAGAAACACTGGTTTGGAGTTAGAGATAAGATAGAAAAGCAAGACTTAGAGAATGCTCTTGAGTATTGTGCCTGGAATAGTATGTTTGACACAGACCATATTCCAAGAATAAAAAAATTCTGTAACAAGTTAGTAACCAAGTATAAAGACAAAGTAAAACAAAATTAATCACATTAAAATTAAAAGATTATGTCTAGAATGAGAGCAATTATTAGTGGTATGTTGGGAATGATATTTGCCAACAGGAATTTCAGTGATGACCAGAAAGTAACAGAAGCCAGGCACCTAAATAAAATATCAGGTGGTATGGCATTTGGACACAGACCTGAATCTAGTCCTTATAATCAAAGACAAAAGAGGAAAAGAATCAGGCAGAACCCACACTTAGCAAAAAAGAAGTAGTATGCTAATAACAAGGATGTCTCCCTTCTCTAAAGTGGAGCACACACTGGACTTACCAATAACAGAGCATCAATGGCATTGTTATAATACTGGTAAGTCTAGTGTTCAGATATGCTTTCCTAATCTTACAGCTGATGAAAGAGAGTTCATAAGAACTGGTCTCATGCCTGAAGAGCAGGATATGCTATATTCTGAAGGTGAAGAATAATTATAAGTCCATCTTAAAGGTGGACTTTTCTTTTTTAAAAAAACAAAATTATGACATTAAGTAGTGTATCTTTAGCAGATTATATTGCTATGGTAAGTAACCATGATTGGCACTATGACTGGAGTGATGACCCTAGAGTATATGATAGAGGTAAAGCACAATGGGATGAGCTTAAGAGATTAGCTAAGGAGAATCCTGAGTTTAAGAATGTACTCCAAGAAGAGTATAGAAAGAGATTCAAGGCACCACTTGTAATTTAAAACTTAAACCATGCCTAGTCTGACTGAATCCATATTTGAGACAAAGGGCTATTGGGCCACTTTAACATATTTATTGAACAATGAGGTTGATTTAACTACTGCCATAAAGACAGTTGACAACCTTAGAAAAGAAAAAATATTACAAACAGATAAAAATACTAATGTATGTATGCAGATACTCCCTTACCACCAGGAAGAGACCCCAAAGTATGGGTCTTTGTTATATTAATGATAATAGCAATTGTTTTGCTATGTATGGTTCCAAGCTGTACCCCTGCTCCTAAACAGGACAGAGGAAATCATAGTTTATATATAGTAAAGAGAGATACTATTGGTAGACACTCTTATCTTATCATAGACAGTGATATTTATGGATATGCAACTACTGTAATGCATGACCCAGATTGTACACACAATTTAACTAACCCTTATATTAATAAACCATAATATGAAAAAATATTTTCAGCTCCCAAGGGAGTTTGCAGAGAAATGGATAGCTGCTCTTAGGAGTGGTGAGTATAAACAAGGTAGCAGTGCTCTTGTAATAATAGAGAAAGATATTCCAAAGTACTGTTGTTTAGGAGTAGCATGCTCTATACAAGGTGTACCTAATGGCCTTATGTTAGCTGTAAGCTTTCCTTATTTGATAAGGACTGATTTCAATCTTCCAGCAAATTTAAAAAGAGGACATGATCCCAAGACTGATACAACCCAATTAGGTGGAGTATTAGCTGCTCTTAATGATGGTGCTAAAGTCTCCATAACTGAGCCTGGTGGTGATAATTATATAGAGTTCAATGAAGAATTTAAACAGCATTCTTTCAGTGAAATTGCTGACTGGATCGAAGCCAATGTAGAGTTCATTGATGTAGAGGAGCCAGAGCCTGCAGAACCACAATTAGAATATCCTCAATAATTATTTTATGGAAATAGAAATAACATATGAAGATTACCTGAACTCAAGTAGAAAGTTCATGGATACTCACAACTGTCCTTTAGCTACTGCAATGAAAAGGGTGTTAAATAGGGATCTTATTGTAGGTACTACACAAGTATGTGAGCCTGGAGGAGATAAAACAATAGGTACTATATATCCACAATTTACTATCTTTCACTATGAGGGACTGAGGGACAATCAAACAACATTTAAAACAATATATACACCAAATGAAGAAGTTACTGAGTCTGCTGGCTCTCTCCAGCATAATGATAGCATGCCAGAAGCAAGCAATTGAACCTAATCATGAGGTTCTACAGCAAGATTTGAATAAGGTATCCTGTGACCTGAAGATACCTGCCTCATCATTGAGATATAATGTATACAATGGCCCTGTTGGCAAGGTTAAGAACAAGCCTAATAGGAATTACCCTGTATTATATATTGATTATGATGGGTTTACAACAGATAATTGGAGCTGGACAAGTACACCTACTGAACTGGAAGGTGCAGGTATGAGTACTGAAGCTCTGCAAGCTGTATATGACAGTGTTGCCAAGTTCTTTGAGCCTTATAGGGTATATATAACTACTGATGAGAGTATATATAATAAAGCAAAGCCTGAGAATAGACAGAGAGTAGTTCTTACTAATACAAATAAGATACTCCAGGGATATACAGGTGTAGCTGGATTAGGCACATATGGTCTGCAGAGTGAAGTTGTATGTTTTGTATTCAGCCACCAGCTTGGATATATACCTAAGTTTGTAGCTGTAGCAATAGCCCATGAACTTGGTCATACCTTATCATTAAGACATCAGTCCCTATGGTCTGGAGATCAGCTCATGCTTACATATAATCCTGGTAATAATTATGAAGCACCTATCATGGGCATGGCATATTATGCTAATAGTGCCCTATGGTGGAAAGGTTATAATGACCTACATAATTGGCAAGATGATGATCAAATATTAAAAACAGTATTGAGTAAATAATACTGGTATGTGTTGTAGCTCAGTTGGTCAGAGCACCAGATTAAAAGTCTGGGGGTCAGGGGTTCGAGTCCTCTCAGCACATCTAAATTTTTTAACACTATGGCAAAAGGTGAAATGCAAGAACACATTGTAGTTGAACAGCTTAATAAGAAAGCTGATTTGAAAGTTGATTTCAATAAGAGGATTATCCAGCATATCCAAGGCCCTAGGGCTAAGGGTGATGTTGGTATTAAGAGTAAGGGAAAGCTAGATTTTTTAACCACTCACAAGGGCTATGTATTAGACTTTGTGGATAAATTTGACAATCAATGAGATTAAACAGAACAGAAGGTGGAGCTATAGGATGTAGCTTATTCTCCTTATTATTTTGGCTTGCTTATTTTGTTGGTACAGTCTTATGTATTATTAAGTTAATACATTGTGACTTCCAAGCTCCATACAAGGCTGAAATATTGTATACAATAGGAATGTTAACCCCAGCAGGGATTATTATTGGATTTCTAAACTTTGGAAGATGAAAACATTTAAAGAACAATTTGATAAGCTCACAAGGGCTTACATTAATGAAGAAGTACAGCCCTTCAATGCATGTGCTTGTTTTGTAGGTAATTTGCTTAATAATCAATCTGGTTGGACATTTATAAGAAACTATGATTCCTTACCAATATTAGATAGATCTGATAGGGATTCCTATCTTACAGGTGTTCAAACAATAGTTATTCAATCAGATAATACATATACTCCTCAAGAGATTGCTTACTTAGAGTACAACTTCATGAAGATAGTATGCAATGAGAAAGGTATGAAAAATACAGGCCCTGGAGATATAATCAGTGAGGATTTGTTATTTGAAGCATTTGAAAGTACTCTGGACATGCTGAAGAAGATACATGAGTCTAAAGGAGAAGTAGTAGAACCATTCACATTTATAAAAAGAACAGTAAAAGAAACAGTAAATGAATCTTAAAAGTCTCTTTGTCAAGGAAGATGGTATTGACAAAGCAAAAGTAAAAGAAGAGGTGAAACCATCCCCTCAACCCAAAGTTGTAGCCTTTGGTGGCACTGCAGGTGCTATGCAACAGATTCAAGCTGTTGGTGCTACAGGTAACTATGAGCAGACAATCAATGAAGAGCTGCACAAAGTTGACCAACCTGGTCTTGATTTTCTTGAATTTACTGATGCTGTAAATGAGCTGAATGGACAACCACTCAGTGAGCTACAGAAATATCAGGTTACCTTTCCTACATATCTGAAAAGTGGTGTAACTAAGGATAAACTGATAGAATCAGGTAAGAAGTATCTGGAAGTGTTGAATCATTTAGCCACTGACTTTGAAGCATCTCTGCAGAATGAGCAGAATACTTCAGTTCAGACTAAAAGAGAGTTAGCTGCAGAGATTCTCAAGAAAAATGAGGAACTCAGCAGGCAGATGCAAGAAAATGCTGCAAAAGCTCAGCAACTGACAGTAGATGCAAACACTGCAGAGAACCAATTGGCAACTGAGGCTCAAGCCTTTAATATTGCCCTGAATAATAAAAGGGCTGTGTTAGAGTCTCACATTAATAACATACAAACCTTTTTGAAATGATGCAGTTACCTAGTGGTACTAAGTTACCAACAACAGGAACAGAGAAAATGCTACAGTGGGCTATACCTGTAGGTGTAATAGCCTTACTATTCTGGTTTTGGGGTAGCATATCAACCTTTGTGTTGAATACCCTACAGAATACAGCCTGGATTATATTTTGGGCAAGTGCCTTGTTTTGCTTCTTTACATTCATTGTGCCTAATTGGCCTATTATAGTAAGGAAGATAAACTCAGCTTTCATTAAAATGGATCCTCTGTCCTTTATGGATAGATATGCAGACATCTTATCTGATAAGTTAAAGAATCTTAAGAGAACTTTAGTTACCCTAATGGGTGAAAAGGAAAATCTTGAGAGGATTATACAGGATGAGAAGGTTGCTGGTGAAAAGAATATGAAGTTGGCCAAGGCTGCAAAAGAACAAGGGCATGATAGGGAAGCAGCATCTTATGCTAATGATGCAAGAGGTAATAAGGAGAATGTAGATTTATATACTCCTAACCTTATCAGGACACAGAAGAGTGTTGAGTTCCTTAAAGCCATATCTGAAAATTGGGAATATACTATCAAGGACATCAGGGCCTTCAATGAAAGGAAAAGAACTCAGTATAGGATTCTGAAGCAAAATGCTAAGGCATTGAAACAGTCTGAAGAATTCTTAAGGGGTGATACTCCTGAAAGAAGGAAATATGATGAGAGTATAAGGGTAGCTGAAGAACAGATGGCCCAATGGGTTGCTGTTGCTACTGACTTTGAAGAAAGGGCTCAGCCTATTCTGACTGGTGCTGCTATTGAAGACCAGATGAATCAGAATGAAGGCATGGCTCTACTTGAACAGTATATGAACACAGGTAAGCTATTTGCACCTGACATGAGCAAAATTGAAGATCTTGATTATCAAATGGTAGAATCTAAACAGGTTACTACCCCTAAATTCAACTTATTAAATAAAAATAAATAATGGAAAAGTTAAAAAGCTTCTGGAACAACTCCACAGTACTGACAAAAATTATCATAGGTGCCATATTTGTAGCTGGAGTCTACTTTGGTGTCAATGCATTGAAAAGTAAAGGGGTCCTTAACACAGGTCCAGCAGGCTCAAGTAGTGTTAAAATAGAAAGGAATGATGATGCTGATTTAGTAATAGCATATAATACATTTCCTGGTATGGAAGGTATATTATATATGAATGGTGGTATGGAACCATCAGAGAACAGTAAAATCTTCCAAAAGTATGGTATTAAGCTGCAAATCAAGCAGATGGATGTTGTTGCTGATACAAGGGAAGCTCTAAAGAGTGGACTATTGGATGCAGTATATTGTACAACTGATGTTTTGCCTATTGAAATGAGCAGTGGTAGTACCCTACTGGATATAAAAGCTAAGCAAAGGCTCAAGATTAATGAATCTAGGGGTGCTGATGCTATTGTAGCCACTAAGAATATTACCAGAGTAAGTGATCTTAAAGGTAAGAAAGTAGCCTATGCTGTAGGTACTGCAAGTAATACACTATTAATCAATGTATTAGAAACCAGTGGTTTTACCATGAAGGATATTAATACATATAAGGTTAGTGATGGTGTTGAAGCTGCTAGTGCATTTAAGAATGGACAGGTTGATGCTGCTGTAGTTTGGGCTCCAGATGATGAAGATTGTGTTAAAGCTATAAGTGGTGCTAAAGTATTAATTAGTACTAAGACAGCTACACAAATCATTGCAGATGGCCTGTTAATTACAGATGCTAAATACAATGAGAAAAAGGACTTATTTGTTAAGCTAGCTAAGGCTTGGTTAGAAGGCAATGGTATCCTGAATGTGGATGCCAGTGCTAGGAAAGAAGCCAATGCTCTATTTGCTAAAGGGTTTAACTTCCCTGAAGATGTAGCTGCTGCTAGTGCTGATAAGATAAGGTTCAGTACCCTTGCTGATAATAAACAGTTCTTTGGATATGATGCTACTTATACAGGAGTAACAGGTGAGAAAATGTATGGTAAGATGTCTGTCAAATATACTGAACAGGAATTAGCTAAGAGTCCTGCTCCTTGGAGAAATGTAAGTGATGGTAGCCTGATTGAAGAGCTATTGAAAGACAATACATTGGCCAACAACAGTATGCAAACTGCTGCAGAAGCACCTAAGTTTGCTGCCCCTACTAAGGCAGATGAGCAGGTACAAGCACAGAGCAGCAAGGTTGTAAGTCTTACTTTCCCTACTGCTGGATATATATTAGATGATGATGCTCAAACTCTTATAGATAGGGAAGTAAGTTCTCTGGCTCAGGCATTTGCAGGAGCAAGGATAAGGGTAGAAGGTAATACTGATAATGTAGGTAATCCTGCAGCTAATAAAGCTTTAAGTTTCAAGAGAGCCCAGGCTGTAGTTAACTATTTAATCAGGGAGTATAAATTTGATAAAAATAAGTTCATTATAGTAGGCAATGGCCCTGACAAACCAGTAGCTGATAATTCTACTGAAGAAGGGAAACAGGCCAATAGAAGGACTGACTTTCAATTCATATGGTAAGGAAAACTCCTTATACAGAAATTGGTATTAAAAGAGTAAGGTGCTTCAGATGTGGAGCACCTGCCTCTTACCAATGGCAAATCTGTAGTGATAACAACACTTATAGACCTATATGCACAGAATGTGATATAGCTCTTAATGAATTGGTTCTGAAGTTTATGGGTTTCCCTAATACTGAAGAGCTTATTGATAAATACAAAAAGATTAAATATGACACTTAAACAACAGAAGCAAATAGCCCTTAATGAATATCTTCTTGAAATAGAGAGGCTCAAAGGCTCTGAATCAGAAACCTTAGATATTAGTTATATTGAAGGAGACTCTACTTTACCTGTTAAGTTTGCA
>Ga0157372_10009000_pt1 | contig 10613 bp, 12 predicted proteins | sample C55metaG_FD_115307 | JGI IMG/M metagenome (GOLD analysis project Ga0157372, IMG submission 115307) | Corn rhizosphere microbial communities from Kellogg Biological Station, Michigan, USA - C5-5 metaG | ecosystem: Host-associated > Plants > Roots > Rhizosphere > Soil | place: USA: Michigan...
GTTCGATGTGGCCGTTCACCAGGGTCGCGGTGCCGGCGGAATCGTAGCCGCGGTATTCCAGCCGCTTGAGTGCCTCCATGATGACCGGCGCGGCGTCTTCCGTTCCCGCAATCCCGACAATGCCGCACATGCTAGCCTCTTTTCGCCTTCTCGGCGCTCTTGCGCTTACGGAATTTCTTTGCCCAGCCGGGCACTTCCCTCTGTTCCGCGCGAGTGACGGCCAGAGCATCCCCAGCCACACTCTTGGTCACCACACTTCCTGCGCCCACATACGCGCCGTCTTCCACGGTCACTGGCGCAACGAGTGCGCTGTTCGAGCCGATGAAGGCGCCCGCACCGATGCTGGTTCGGTGCTTGTCGAAGCCATCGTAATTGCAGGTGATGGTGCCGGCCCCGATATTGGCGCCCGCGCCCACATCCGCATCGCCCAGATAGGTAAGATGGTTGGCCTTGGCGCCTTCTTCCACCCGCGAGTTCTTTATTTCCACGAAATTGCCGATGTGGGCCTTCTCGCCGATGCTCGCGCCCGGCCTGAGCCGCGCATACGGGCCGACGATTGCGTTTCGCTCGATGGTACAACCCTCCAGGTGGCAAAACGCGCGAACCTCCGCCCCGCTCCGCACCGTGACATTGGGGCCGAACACGACAAACGGTCCGATCTGCACATCCGGCTCCAGTGCCGTGTCCGAACACAGAAAAACGGTTTCCGGTGCCTGCATGCCGACGCCAGACTCCAGCGCCCGGGTTCGCAGCCGTTTCTGCATCTCGGCTTCTGCGTCGGCCAGTTCGGCGCGGTTGTTAATCCCCATCACCTCCAGCGGATCCGCCTCGACCACAACACAGCGCACGCCCTCCTGTTTGGCGATCGCCGGTACGTCGGTGAGGTAGTATTCCTCCTGGGCGTTGGAATTCTTCAGCTTCGCGGCCCAGCGAAAGAACTTCTGCGCATCGGCGATGACTGTACCCGCATTGCACAGGGGGACGCCCCACTCCGCTTCCGCAGCATCCTTACGCTCGACGATGCGGTTCAGATAACCGTCGTCGTCCAGAAGCACCCGGCCATAGGCACCAGGCTCCGCGGGTCGGAAGGCCACGATGGCAAGCCCCGTCCGTTCGGCTGCCTCGAAGGCCTTCGACAAGGTCCTGCCCGTCACCAATGGCATGTCGCCGTTGTTGATGACCAGCATGCCTGAGAAATTGGCAAGCGCGGAGGCGGCGGACGCTGCCGCATGACCGGTGCCTAATTGCTGATCCTGGATGACCGACTCTGCACCTTCCTTGGAACCATAATCCCGGACAGAATCTGCATTTGCAGACCGGACGACTACGATCCGGTCCACCCCGGCTTCGCGCATCGCGGCGATCACATAGCCGAGGACGGGCCGCCCGGCCACCAAGTGCATCACCTTCGGCTTGGCGGATTTCATCCGCTTCCCGATCCCAGCAGCCAGGATGATCCCTGCGCGCGCCAAGCCTGCCATCCCTCTTTTGTAAGCCTCCCGTTAGGGGCGATAAGCTGCCTCGGATTTGAGGCAAAATGACGATTTGCAACCGGATATTGCCGCCCAATTGGTTACCGGTCACTGTGCTTAAATGGAATCTCCCGCCCTTCTGTTCGACCTTGATGGCACTCTTGTGGACACCGCACCGGACCTTCTCGGCGCGCTGAATGCCGTGCTTCTGTCAGAAAGCCGGCAACCCGTGAATCCGCATACATTGCGCCATATGGTCGGACACGGCGCGCGTGCGTTGATCGAGCAGGCTATGGCGGCAACTGGCGAGCCTGTTACGGCGGAACAATTGCCCGTGCTGGTCGACCGGTTTATCGCCCATTACCGCGACCACATCGTGGACGGCAGCCGACCCTTTCCCGATGTCCCGGAAACCCTGGAGCATCTCAAGCGACAAGGCGCGCGGCTGGCGGTGTTGACGAACAAGCCGCAGGTGCTGACCGAGCCCATTCTCGAGGCGCTGGAACTCTCGCAATTTTTCGGCGTGATTTGCGGCTCTGGGCGCTATGACTACAACAAGCCGGACGCCCGAGTGGTCGCCCATGTCGTGCGCGAACTTGGCGGCGCGGGCGCCGGCACCGTCATTATCGGTGACAGCGCCGTGGATGTGGCCACTGCCCGGGCGGCCCGCGTGCCCATCATTTTATTATCCTATGGTTATACGCCCCATCCGGTGCATACTCTCGGGGCAGATACCGTGATCGATTCCTTCCGGGAATTGGGGGAGACGTTAGCCCGTTTCCTCTGAATCCACCCGCCGCTATCCGGACCGGGTCGCGCAGAAAGAGAGCTCGTAGGAACCGATCAAAAGTGATTCTTATTCCGCTTGCCAATGTGGCGGTGTGCGGTCATTGTCCGCCCGCTTTGCGGGCCGCAGCTCGCCAATCCTGACCTGAAGGGGGTCTTCATGCCATTCTCCAAACATGTCCTGGCCGCCGGCGCGGCGGCCGCAGCTCTCAGCATGGCTGCTTCGGCAAATGCCGGGCCATCCAAGCAATATCACGTATTCAAGCCATCGTCGTTTAAGGCTCTGGCAAAGCAGGTCGTGCCGCCATCCGGCGATATGAATTACTATGGCGGATCGGTCTTCTCGAGCGTGAAGCTCGTCTCCGTGATGTGGAACAAGAACGTTCTGCAGAACACGCAAGACCAAATCCCGCTCTTTTCGGCTGCCATCGTCGACAGCACCTATGTCGATCAGATGAAAGAATATAACACGAAAGGCGTAACCGCGATTAACGGCCACAAAAGCACCAACCAGAAGATCAATCGCGGCACCTATCTTGGCCAGGTTGTGCTGAAACCGCACAACCAGTCCACAAGCCTGACTGACGCTGACGTTCAGAAAGAGATCAAGAGGCAAATTGCCGACGGCGTGCTCCCGCCCTTCGATTACAACACCCTCTACATGGTCTATTTTCCCAGCAATATCAGCATCAATCTTGATGGACTTATTTCGTGCCAGAGCTTCGGCGCCTACCATTTCGCGACCATCGACACCAAGCGCGCGAAGGGGAAGAATATCTTCTACGCTGTGGAGCCGGAATGTAATTCCGGGTTCAGCTTCCTGACCTTTGCCGCGTCGCACGAATACGCAGAAGCGACAACCGACAACGTGCCCACGCCTGGTTCCAATCCGGATTACCCGCAGGCATGGAATGACGCCGCCGGCTTTGAAATCGGCGACAAGTGCGGCGGTAGCGGCACGCTGACGGGGACCGGCGGCAGCTGGACGGTGACGCAATACTACCTGAACAGCAAGCACGGCTGCAGCGTGGGCAACTACACCAGCCCGTAACCACTGGCGCAGTCTTCAATATCCGGACCGGCTCCTGTCGCACGACGGGAGCCGGTTTTTTTGCCCGTAAAGGTCCAGATGTTTGCGGGCCAAACTCAAGTGATCGACTTCGCTGCTGCATGGGACGTCCGAATTCAGTAGCCGCGATCCGGGTCGACGATATTGTCAAGTTCTTCGCCACGTTCGAAACGGGCGATGCGATCGGCAACATACTGCGCCGCGACGCGGGGCTCGGAAATCGCGGCGATGTGAGGTGTGACCGTGATCTTCGGGTGCGACCACAGAGGACTCGTTTCCGGCAATGGCTCGGTGTGGAACACGTCGAGGGTTGCTCCGGACAAATGGCCCGCGTCCAGGGCAACAATCATATCCTCTTCCACCAGGTGGCCGCCCCTTGCCGCGTTGATGACGAAGGCGTCTTCGGGCAGCTGCTGAAACAGTTTCGAATTCAGGATACCGCGCGTTTCCGGCGTCAGCGGCAGCAAACAGATGAGGATATCGCTGCGGTTGAGAAAGGCGCCGAGCTCGCTTTGGCCCGCGAAGCTTTGCACGCCGCGAACCTCGCGCCGTATCCGGCTCCAACCCGCCACAGCGAAATGTAGATCGCGCAGGCGCTCCGCAGTCAGGGTGCCGATTTCGCCCAGCCCCAGAATGCCAACGCGCGTGTCTTCTGCCCGCTTCGGCAGCAGCGCCTGGCGCCATTTGTGCTCGCTCTGCGCGCGGTCGAAGACCCGCTGCATGCGATAATGCATCAGGACATGCAGCACACAGTACTGGGCCATCTCACGCGACAACGTGCGGTCCACGAAGCGTACCAGCGGCACATGCCTGGGATAATCCGGATCGGCGAGGATCCCATCGACGCCGGCACCGAGTGAGAACACTGCCTTCAGGTTCGGCAGCGCTTTCAGCAACCCGTGTGGCGGTCGAAAGGTGAGGACGTAATCGACATCACCCGTCGCGTAATCCTCCTGCCCTTCCACACGGACGATCAGGTCCGGTGTGATGTCCGCGAGCGGGGCGCTCCATACCGGCGCCCATCTCGCTGGGACGACGAGCAACAGCATGCTCATGCGCCGAAGCTCGCGGCTTTGCCGGGCGAGGGCAATTAGCGCTTCTTGGGCAGCGCGCTGGACGGCTTCTTGCCTGTCGCCGGCGCAGCGGACTTGCCGGAAGGCTCACTACTGCTACCTGCTGTGGAGGTTCCACCAGCCGATTGATTGCCCGGCGCAACGGCAGCGGTTCCGTTGGGTCCGTTCGTGGTCGCCGGAGCACCGCTCGCAGGCGCTGCGGCAGGTGCTTTCCCGTTGGCAGGAGCTGCCGCAGGCGCCGCTGCTTTCGCGGGCTGCGGCGGCGGAATCGGCGCGGGGGAATCCATATCGCTCCGCAGGTAAGCGATGAGGTTGATCCGATCGTCCGCCTTCGGCAGACCGGCAAAGCTCATCTTGGTGCCTGGGATGTAGGCGCCAGGCGATTTCAGGAACTTGAACAGCTCGTCATAGCTCCAGCTGCCGCCCTTGGATTTCATCGCGGCGGAATAATCGAAACCGGGATGGGAAGCCCGCGGCCGCCCTACGACGCCCCACAGATTCGGTCCGATCTTGTTTGGCCCGCCCTTGGAAAGATCGTGGCATTGCTCGCAGCGGGTCGACGTCGATTTTCCGTCCGCGACATTGGCCTTGGGTAGCACAGTGCCCCAGTCTGGCAGCTCTTCCTCCGCCGCTGCCTGGGTGACGCCGCTCGCGACGGGGGCTTCCACCCCCTGCACCACATAGCCGGGCTTCGCGGGCTCCTTCACCTCGAAGAGGAAGCCGCTGGCGATTCGCACTGCGACGATGAACAGCAAGGTGCCAAGCACTGCGCCCGCGATCTTGTTCCATTCAAAGGAATCCATAAGGTCAGGCTCCGCTACGCGCGAGGAATGGACGGGTGGAAGGCGCGGGCTTTCGGCCGCATGCCCCCCGAAGCGGGCGCGACATTACTAGGCAGCGTGGGTGCGTCATTGCGGCGTAGCGTCGCATAAATTGCAAGGATTGCGGGGCTTTCGATGAAGCCATTGGTGATCATTCCGGCGCGGATGGCGGCCACCCGGTTGCCCGGAAAGCCGCTCGCCGATATCGCGGGCCAGCCGATGGTCGTGCGGGTGTGGCAACAGGCGGTGCTGGCCAATGTCGGTCCGGTTATGGTGGCCGCGGGCGATCGTGAAATTGTGGACGCCGTCAAGCAGGCTGGCGGCCGCGCAGTGCTGACGGACCCGGACCTGCCCAGCGGCTCGGACCGGGTATTTGCGGCGGCCGAGGCTTTCGATGCCGGCGGCGCGCACGACGTGGTCGTGAATGTGCAGGGCGATTTGCCCGCGCTCGCTCCGGAAGCGATTCGCGCTTCGGTGGATGTGCTGGCGCCGACCGGCGCAGATATCGGCACGGTGGCAGCGAAAATCGAAGACCTCGCGGATTACGACAACCCCGCCGTGGTGAAACCCATCGTGGCTTGGGACGTGACGGGAATGCGCGGTCTGGCCCTCTACTTTACCCGTGCCCGCGCGCCTTCGGGCGAGGGACCGCTGTTTCATCACATTGGCATTTACGCCTTCAAACGCGACGCCCTGTCCCGCTTTGTGAACCTGCCGCCATCGCCGCTTGAGAAACGTGAGCGGCTGGAGCAGTTGCGCGCCATGGAGGCAGGCATGACGATCGCGGTGGCGCGTGTTTCGGAAGCGCCGATCAGCGTCGATACGCCTGGGGATCTGGAGAAGGCGCGCGCTTATGTCCGGCGGCAGGGCGCATGAGCGACACGCTGGTCACGCGCGCCAAACGGGTGGCTTTCCAGGGCGAGCCGGGGGCCTACGCCAACCTCGGCGCGCGAGAGGCGCTCCCGAACGTGCTGGCGGTTCCTTATCCCACATTCGAAGACGCCATCGCGGCGGTGCGCGAGCGCGCCACCGATCTTTGCATCATCCCGGTGGAGAATTCGCTGCATGGCCGCATCGCCGACATCCATCATCTGCTGCCCGAGGCGGGGCTCTACATCGTCGGCGAGCATTTCCATCGCGTGCGCCACCAGCTGCTGGGAATAAAGGGTGCGACACTCGCGGGATTGAAAACGGTGTTCAGCCAGGGGCCTGCGCTGGGCCAGTGCCGCAACATCATTCGCGACCTGACCCTCCATCCGCAAATTTGGCACGACACCGCGGGTTCCGCGCGGCACGTGGCAGAGCTGAAGGACGCGGGCGCATGCGCCATTGCCTCTTCCCTTGCGGCAGAAATCTATGGGCTTGAAGTTCTCAAGAACGATGTGGAAGACGCGAACCACAATATGACGCGCTTCCTCATCATGGCGGCGGAGCCGGACGACGCGCCTTCCGAGGCCGGGCCGGTGATCACCACCTTTATCTTCCGCGTGCGCAACGTGCCGGCTGCGCTCTATAAGGCGCTAGGCGGTTTCGCTACCAACGGGGTGAACATGACGAAGCTGGAAAGCTATCAGCTTGGTGGTTCGTTCAACGCGACGCAGTTTTACGCGGACATTGAAGGTCATCCGGAGGAGCGCAGCGTGCGGTTGGCGCTGGAAGAGCTGAAATTTTTCTCCGCCACGATGACGGTGCTGGGGGTTTATCCCGCCCACCCATTCCGCAAACACATGCCACCGCTTTGACGTTAGGCGCGCGTTTTGGAGGCGCGGGCGAAGCGCTCGAACAGATAGTGCGAATCCATCGGGCCGGGCGAGGCTTCCGGATGGTACTGCACGGAAAAGACATCCTTGCCCTCGACGCGCAGCCCGCAATTGCTCCCATCGAACAGCGAGACATGCGTCTGCTTCACCGACTTCGGCAAGGTCTCGGCATCCACTGTGAAGCCGTGGTTCATTGAGACAATCTCCACCTTGCCAGTCTCAAGGTCCTTCACCGGATGGTTTGCACCATGATGGCCCTGCGCCATTTTGCGTGTTGTGCCGCCCAGCGCGAGCCCGAGCATCTGGTGCCCCAGGCAAATCCCGAACACCGGCACGTTTGCGTCGACGAGGCTTTTGATCGTGGGAATGGCGTATTCGCCCGTAGCGGCTGGATCGCCGGGGCCGTTGGAGAGCAATACGCCGTGCGGCGTATGCCGCATCACGTCTTCATATGTCGCATTGCATGGTAGCACTGTGATATCCGCACCATGCGCCGCAAGCTGGCGCAAAATGTTGCGCTTCACGCCGTAATCCAGCACGACCGCCCGCCAGCCGGGCCTCTCTTCGACGGCATAGCCGCGGTCCCAGTACCAGGGCATTTCGCGCCAGGAATAGAGCTGCCGGCAACTCACCTCTTTCGCGAGATCGAGCCCAACAAGCCCCGGAAATTCGCGCGCCTGCCGCAGCAGTGCATCGGGATTGAATTCGCCGCGTGACTGGTGCGCCACCACGCCGTGAGGCATGCCATTCTCGCGGATGCGATTGGTCAGCGCGCGCGTATCGATGCTCGAAATGCCGGGAATGTTATGGTGCCTCAGCCACCGGTCAAGCGCAGACATCGCGCGGTAATTCGACGGATGCTCCGCATCGGCGCGCACCACCACGCCGCGCACCACCGGCGTAAGCGACTCGATATCTTCCGCATTGGTGCCCACGATTCCGATATGTGGGAAGGTGAAAGCGATGATCTGCCCCGCATAGGAGGGATCGGTGAGGATTTCCTGATAACCCGTCATCGCGGTGTTGAAACAGACTTCGCCCACGGCTGCCCTTTCCGCGCCGAAGCCCGTGCCCTGAAACACCGTCCCATCCGCCAGCACGAGCCGTGCGGTCGCGCGCGGGAATCGGACCGCGCGGGTGGGGGCGCTCGCGGAACTGCTCTCGATCATGGGAGGCCTCGGATTTGGCGGAAAATAGGAATGACGCCGGCCCAGGTCAACGTGCTAATCAGTTCGCCTCAGAGGAGGAATGGCCGCATGGCTTTGCGCGAGCAGTTCAACGAGCAACTGAAAGAGGCGATGCGCGCCAGGGATCAGAAGCGCGTCTCCACCTTGCGCATGGTTCTCGCCGCGCTGAAGGACCGCGACATCGCCGCGCGCACGGAAACCAGCCGCGAAGGCGTGCCCGATGAGGAGGTGCTTTCGCTGCTCGCCAAGATGATCAAGCAGCGCGAGGAATCCGCCGCCGCCTTTGACAGCGGTGGCCGCCCCGAGCTTGCGGCCAATGAGCGCGACGAGGTCGCCATCATCCGCGGCTTCATGCCCCGGCAGATGTCGGAAGAAGAATCGCAAGCCGCCATGCAAGCGGTCATCGCCGAAACCGGCGCTGTCTCCATGAAGGATATGGGAAAGATTATGGCAGCACTGAAGGAGCGCTATGCCGGCCGGATGGATTTTTCAAAGGCCAGTGCAGCCGTCAAAGCGCTTTTGAGCAAGTAGGTGCCCGGCAAGGAATTTAGGGCTGTGCCGCCAGCTGTCGCGGTAGGCATTGTCCCGCGGGCGGATCGCTTCGAACAAGCCGCGGCACTGGATTGGTCGCGCCGCCATCGCAGGCGATCCAGCGCAGATCATAGTCCGGCTGCCCGAAGGCGCTGAACAGTGCGGCGAACGCACCCGGCCGCACTTCCCCCCTCTCCGGGCGTCCGTCGCACGGAGTGACATCCATCCGCGCGGCATTGGCGGTGCAATAGGCAAACCGCACGGAAAACGCGCACCTGTTACGGAACCCGACGTCACCTTCATTCGTGTCCACGCTAAGGCACTGCGATGGCGGTCTCGCGTCGGCTGCGCGACGACTGTCACGGGGAAGCGCAATGGCCGTGTCGGCAAGCGCCGGTCCCGCCGGACCATCGATGAGATGAATCGCGGATTCCCGTATTGGGATCGATTCCGGAGCAAGCCCCTGCCGGTCGGTGTGCGCGGCCGGCGTTTCGAATGGGGAAAGCGGCGTCTCGGTTTCCCCTATGATGCTGCCTGTTCTGATTGAGGAGGCTTCCTTTGCCGGATCGGCCGCGTGGTCTTTGGCGGCCTCGAGCGGCGGTGCATTTACCCTAATCCTTGTCGCAGCGGATTGTGCCTCGTTTTCTGCGGCTGCGAAGGTCACGACGCCCTTGCCCGCCAGCCTTCCGAAATGGGCGCGTCCCTCCAGCCGAGCGCCGTTCGGCCAGTAGATCTGCACCGGCCCATTGGCCGCGCCGTTCACAAACTTCGCCGATGCGAATTCGGCGAAGCGGCCGCGATAGGTGAAGATGGCCGCACCCGCTCCGCTTGCGGCGCGACCGACGCAGGCGCCTGCCCACCTGACTTCGTCCACAGGCACGTCACCGAAGGCAAAGACATAACAACGGGACTGCGGATCGAAGAGCCAGTGCGCCGCAGTGTTGGATTGATATGACGGCCAAATAGTCGCAGGAGCGACTATGCCCGGCGCGCCGATTACTGTTGTTGCGGCAAGCAATGCCAAGCCGAAAACGCCCATGGGGCCATAACTCGTTTATCGAGATCGATTTCAGGAAGGATGCCGCGATGGTGTCTGCTGAAGGCTCATCAGTACCAGGATGCTGACCAGTTCCTCGCGGGTAAGCGTGTCTGTCTGCTGGCCATCGAGCGCGGCACGCGCCAGGCGGGCCGTTCGGACATTAAATGCTTCCCGGCTCACTGCCGAAACCATCGCGGCCTCTTTCAGGCCGGCCCCATGCTCTCCCGGGATTGAATCTCCGGCTGCCGCAGAACCCGTTGCCGAAAAGAAGAGAACTGCCACTAGGCTGCCCAAATATCGCATCGCCCATTGCCCATGTTTCGACACAATCAGTGTGAACGTGCGCCGGTTAAAGTCGAATCCCGAGTCAGACGGCGGTGAAGAGGATGCAAACGGGGCTTCTCCATATTTTGGACAATTGGAGTCATCTGGCGGAAATTTGCGGTTGCTGCCGGCCAATTCTGGGGCGGGAACTCGCAAATGGTCCTGCTCGTTCTGTCGGAACGCGCGAACGCGCGGCAACCGGGAGATATCGATGAAGAATGTTACGAAACTTGGTGCAGCTTTGGGCTTGGGGATTTCGGCCCTCGCGCTGACCGCCACCAGTGCATCCGCTGTGGTGGTGTGCAATAGAGAAGGCGCATGCTGGCACGCCCACAGGGGCTTTGTCGCCCGGCCCGAATGGGGGGTGGTTGTTCATCCGAACGGCTGGCGATGGGGCCCGCGCGAGCATTACGTCTGGAAAGAGCATCCCGGCCGCGGCTATTGGCGGAATGGGGTTTGGGTGACGTTCTGATGTTCTAGAGCTCAAGGGCGGGAGCAGCGCGCTCCCGCCTTTGTTATTTGGCTGCCCCGAGCGGCGGCGGGCGGAAATA
>Ga0157372_10009006_pt1 | contig 10610 bp, 10 predicted proteins | sample C55metaG_FD_115307 | JGI IMG/M metagenome (GOLD analysis project Ga0157372, IMG submission 115307) | Corn rhizosphere microbial communities from Kellogg Biological Station, Michigan, USA - C5-5 metaG | ecosystem: Host-associated > Plants > Roots > Rhizosphere > Soil | place: USA: Michigan...
ACGCCACCGGATCAGGATCGTCGGTCTGGAATGGAGGCCCTGCAAACGCGGTCACCGCTGCCATCATCAGCAATCCCAGACAACAGCCGCGCAGTCCCCACAACCGCGTCGAGAAACGAGTCGGCCCCAACCGCATAGCCAGGTCCTCCGCCAAAGTCGATAGTCTAACAAAAGCAGAACAATCGACCTCAACAGCTACCTCCCGCCGCTTGCCTCCTGCGTCTTCTTCATTTCCAATCGAGAGCCGAGGAAACAACATGAGATCTGCAACCCTTGCCCTCCTTCTTCTCTACGCCATCGCCACTCCGGCTCAGACAAGGTCGTCTTCACCCGCCTCTGCCACGAACCACTCCGAGTGGCCAACACACGACGGCACTTTCGACATCCCCGACTTCCATTTCAAAGATGGCGAGATAATTCCCACGCTCCACCTTCACTACCTCACCCTCGGCTCACCGCACCACAACTCACAAGGCCGCGTCGACAACGCCATCCTGCTCCTCCACGGCACCGGCGGCAGCGCAAATTCTCTGTTCGCCCCGCAATTCTCCAATGTCCTCTTCGGTCCCGGCCAGCCGCTCGACATCACAAAATACTTCCTCATCTTCCCCGACGACATCGGCCACGGCCAATCCAGCAAGCCTTCCGACGGCCTCCGTATGCGCTTCCCCCAATACGACTACGACGACATGGTGCGCTCGCAATACATCATGCTCACCGAAGGCCTCCACGTCGATCACCTCCGCCTCATCTTCGGCACTTCCATGGGCTGCATGCAATCTTTCGTCTGGGGCGAAACCTACCCGCGCTTTGCCGATGCGCTCATGCCAATGGCCTGCCTGCCCATCGAAATTGCCGGCCGCAACCGCATGTGGCGCTATATGGCAATGGAGGCTATCCGGCACGACCCCGCCTGGAACAACGGAAACTACACCACGGAGCCTGAAGAAGGTCTGCGTGGAGCGAGCGATCTACTGGTCATTGCCGGCAGCGCTCCCCTCCAGATGCAGAAAAATGAACACACCCGTGCCGAGGCCGAGGCCTACGTCAATAAAACGATCGCCGCCGACATCGCCCGCACCGACGCCAACAACTTTCTCTACTATTTCAACGCATCGCGCAACTACAACCCCGAGCCGAAACTCTCCACCATCACCGCACCCGTCCTCTGGATCAACTCCGCCGACGACTTCATCAACCCACCCGAGCTAGGCATCGCCGAGAAGATGGTCAAGCGTATGCCCCATGCAAGATTCATCCTCATCCCCACTTCCGACGCCACGCGCGGCCACGGAACCCACACCCAGGCCGCCGTCTGGAAGAACTACATGAGCGACTTCCTTCGCCAGACCGGGCCCAAATAAATCGCCATTCAGCACACAAAGCTGAATACCCCACTCATGCCGCAGCTTCACGGCATGAGTAGGGTATTCAACTCTGCACTACTTCTCCAAAAACCGAACCAGTTTGTCCATCGATCCGGCCCATCCGTGCTGATGCGCATCCCGCGAAGACTCGGTCGCAAACCGCTCATGCGTCAGCTTGATCTCGGTGCCGCCCTCCACATCGCGCAGCGCCACCGTCACCAGCGTCTCCGGCCCATCCGGCTCCCAGTCGCCCTTCCACGTGAACTGCAACAGGTCAAACGGATCGATCTTGATATACCGCCCCGTGGCCCGCGATGTCCGGCTCATATCGATGCCGCCCTCCACCGCACCGCACGGCTCTCCGCGCAGCTCCAGCGTATAAGCGCCGCCAATGCGCGGATCGGTCTCCGCGAGCGAGCACGCCTTTCCTTCCGGCCCAAACCACTGACGCACAAACTCCGGACGCGTCCATGCATCGAACACCCGCTGCTTGCTCGCCTTGATGACGCGCGTCATCTCCAGCTTCAAACCTTGGTCTTTACTTACTGCCTGCTCTGTCATTGTGGCCATCGTCTTCTCCCTTTTCCAGGTAGGTCTGGAGAGCGTCAAGCTGCCGCGTCCAGAATTTTTCGTAGTAGGCCAGCCACTCCTCGGCCGACCTTAGCGTCTTCGCGTTCAACCGAACCATCTGGTGGCTCCCACGCTTCCGCCGCTCGATCAGTTCCGCCGCCGCAAGCACCTTCAGGTGTTTCGAGACGGCGGCCAGCGATACCGGGTACGGCCTCGCAATCTCCGTCACCGTCTTCTCCGCCGACCCCGCAATGTCGCGCAGAATCGCCCTGCGCGTCGCATCGGAGAGCGCATGAAATATCGAATCGAGTTGAGCTGCGTTAGATTCAACCATTTGGTTGAATACTAATCCTCGGCCTGAAAACTGTCAACCGAATGGTTGAATACTTTATCCATTTTATTTCTGATATTTATGCATTTCCATTCCGCAACGCAGCGGAGGAATCCGATTTTCCATCACATAGTTTCCATCACATAGAACGACTGCCCACCCGCCCCCCTGGCGTTCTGCTGCTATCGGCCTGTCACCCCAGCGACCTTGAAGTTCTGCGCATAGACATCGCTGGCCAGACCCTCACTACGTTCCTTCCGCGCCAATGCGTAGGCATCTGCCCGCTCCATCGCCCCGCCAATCGACACCAGATACGGCGCGCGCCCGTTCGGCGTGAACACCTCGGGCTTCAGGTCCGGATGCTTCTCCGTCAACCTCGCCACCTTGGTCTGGGCCTGGTCCTCATGGTTGTAGGTGAATGCGATTACTCGCCACTCCACACGCGTGCCCGCCTGCGACGGAACACTGGCCGGAACCGCGGAGCTAAGAGCGGCCGAGGGCTTCTCCTCTTCAGCGGCACTCACTTCAGAAGCCGTGGGGGAAGAGCCGGCAGCCGGAGCAGTTTGCGAGACGTCCGCCGGAGCAGACGCCCTCTGCTCCGCCGGTCTGCTATGAAACATGCGCCACGCAATCAGCGCCAGCACCACCACGCTCAGCCCCAGCAGAATCTTCAATCCCATTCCAGAGACGGCAGACCGCTCATCATCCGGCTCCGCGCGAAATTGTCTCGTCCGTGCCAGGGGCATCCCGGCAACATCGGGCCGGCTGCCTGCCCCGGCCGGCTGCTCCTTCGCAATCTGCGTCGCTGCAATCACAGGGGCGGAGGCAGCAGCCTGCGCAGCAATCCGTGGCGAAGTCTCCGGAGCCAGCGCCGCGGCAATCTCTCGCAGACCCCAACTTCCGTTCAGCCCGTTCCGCACAATCGCATCGAACGGGGCGGCCAGCGGCAGCTCTGCCTTCGCCTCCTCCAGCGTCCGCTTCTGCGTCAACGACCGCAGCAGCACCGCCGCAAGATCGCGCACATCCCGCCGCTTCAGCTCCGCGCCTTCCGCTCCTTCCGGGGTCTCGCGGATGCAATCGCTCCGCAGCTTGATAACGTCGCCCACGGCCAGCACGCTGCCTGGCTCCACGTGTTCATGTACAAAGCCGGAGTCGTGCAACGCCAAGAGCGCCGCTACCAGACTCGTGGCAACCTCGCGCGTCTCGTCTACAGTCAGCCGCCGCTGCGCGACAATCTCTCCCAGGTTCCCATCCGCCGGCTCCATCACGGCATAGGCCAGCGGAGCGCCATCCATGTCCACCTTGCCAAACTTCTTCAGCTTCACCAGGTTCGGATGGCCCAGTGCTGCAACCCCGCGCCACCGCGCCAGTATCAGGTCGTCGTCGAAGTGCGACTCAATCAGCCGGATGACCGTCGGTGTTCCCGATCCATTCGGCGTCGAGAAAAACGCGCTTCGCCCTTCGGGCTGCAACAACCTGGTTAGAGGAAATGCTCCGTCGATCGTTCGGCCTTCGTACTCAGTCCAAAGTTCCATAAGTTAAATCCAGTCCTGGTTATGGATTCCAAGGAGAAGGCCGTCGAGGCGAAGAGGCGCAAGCGCAGCAAAACTTTCGAGGGGCGTACAACGTCGAACCAGACACCCACCCGAACCATTATCCCCGATAGTGGGCCCTCGCCTCAACGCAATGGCAGGCATCTGACCCGGCACGTGCACAGGGTTGTTCCACGTGGAACAATCTGCAAATCTCGAGCAACCTAGGCCTGGAGCCACACATACCAAAGGCTGTCGCCCCGCCTCTCTCATTGTCATTCCACAGCGCAGCGGAGGAATCCGCTTTTTACCTGCCACCAATGGCAAGCATCTCGCTACCAGCTCCCCGGCGGAATCACCAGATACTGCTCCAGCTTGCGATCCGGCTCCTCATAGGTCGTCACGCGCAACTGCCGCCCGCCAAACTCCGCGCGAAACACCCGGAACGTCATTCCACCGCGCTTCTGCGCGGAGATCTGCGTAAAGCTGGTAGGCGCGCCCATCGGCTTCAGGCTGCTCTCGAAGTCCTCTATCGCCTCCCGCGTAAAGTAGGCGTTGCATAGCTCAGTCAGTTGCGACCGGTCGAGCTTTCCCTGCTGCAAGCCGGTAAAGATCGCCAGCGCACGCGCCTCCGCAGCCTTTGTCGCCGCGGCATCCTCGTTCTTGCCCGCAGCCGCGCCGAGCACCAGCGGGGCAATTCGCCGCGCCAGCGCACCAGCCGCGCTCGAAGCATCCTCGTTCGTCAGCACCGTCACTGCGACCTTGTCGTCGGGATAGACCGTATTCTGCGCCACGAACCCCGACACCTCGCCGGAGTGCGCCACAAACCTGTGGCCATCGCGCTCGCCCACATCCACGCCCAGCCCGTAGCCGGTGCCCTTGCCATCCTTCAGCTTCACCTCGGTAAACATCTCGTCGTAGGAGGCCTTCGACAGCAGCGACCTGTTCATCAGGCTGATGTTCCAAAGCGCAAGATTGTGCGCCGGCATCGCCAGCTCGCCCGCCGCGAACATCCACCCCTCACCCTCCTGCGGAGCGGGCCGCAGAGGCCCCAGCGCATGACGGTAGTAGCCCACCGGGTCGCTCGCAGGCAGCCTGCTCGCGTCCGAGTTCAGCACTCCTGTCATCCCCAGCGGACCGAAGATGCGCTCCTGCAACTGCTCCATCAGCGGCTTGCCGCCCACAATCTCCACGATCCAGCCGGCAATTACATAGTTCGTATTCGAGTACTGCCACTGGGTCCCCGGCTCGAAGTCCAGCGGCTTCTTCCCCCACACGTCGAGAATGTGCTCGGGCGTCGTCTGCGCCATCATCGTGGTCATGACGTAGTCCTCGGGCCAGAAGTCCTGATAGCCCGATGTCATCGACAGCACCTCGCGGATCGTCACGTCCCGCGCGCGCGTCAGCCCCGGCAGATACTTCCCCACCGGATCGTCGATCGAAAGCCTGCCGTCCTGCTGGAGCATCAGCATCAGCGCCGCCGTAAACTGCTTGCTGATCGAACCAATCGAGTACTGCATCTGGGGCGTCGCAGCCATCGCGGGCGAAAGCCGTGCTTCGCCGTACGCCTTTACATAGGCGATTTTTCCGTCGCGCACCACCGCCACCGACGCGCTGGGAACGCCTGTCGCCGCCAGTACCTCGGCCGCAGCCGCGTCAATCGCACCGGTTGTCGCCGCAGGCATTTGCGCCCGAATCGGCAGAGCGGCCAGAAGACAACCCAATCCCAAAACGCACGAACGTCCAATTTTCATGCCCGCAAGACTACCAGCGCCCCTGCCCGTTCGTCAGCATGAATCACTATGTAACTACCGGGAGCTTCGCCGCCTCCCAGGCTGCGATTCCGCCCGCCAGCTCCACCAGGTCCGTGATGCCATGCTGCTTCAGGATGCCGGCCGCGATCGACGACCGGTAGCCGCCCGCGCAGTGAACGGCAATTCTGCGGTCGCGCGGGATCTCCGCAATACGTCCGCGCAACTGAGCCAGCGGCAGATTGACGCTGCCCGCGAGGTGCTTCGCGCTCCACTCCCGCGGTGCGCGAATGTCGAGCACCAGCGGCGGGTTCCGCGAAGCCAGCTCCTCGGCCAGCATCGGGGCGCTCACACGTTCGGTCGTCTGGAGCAGGTCCGGCCGCGTTGCCAGCGACAGCATCCCATCCTTCAAATAGCCCTTCACGTTATCGAAGCCGATCCGCCCCAGCCGCAGCGCTGCCTCCTGCTCCCGTCCAGGCTCGGCAACAATCACGATGGGCCGCGCCGGGTCGAGCACCGTCCCCGCCCACGTCGCATACTGCCCACCCAGTCCGACGTTGATGCTCCCCGCCAGATGGCCCTTGGCATACTCGGACGCGTCACGCACGTCAAGAATCTGCGCGCCCGCGTTGCCCATCGCCAGCAATTCCTCCAACTCAACCGGCCGCAGCTCATGCTCCAGCGTCTCGTCCAGCGTCGGGTGCTCGCGCGTATTCAGGATCGCGTCATAGGTAAAGTAGTTCGGCGCATCCGGCTGGTCCGCCACGACCAGCCGGATGAACTCCTCCTTCGTCATCGGCTTGAGCGCATAGTTGAAGCGTCTCTGCTCGCCCATCGTCGAGACCGTGTCCGACGAGATGTTCTTTCCACACAGCGATCCAGCCCCGTGCGCCGGATAGACCAGCGTCGCATCCGGCAGCGGCAGCAGCTTCCCGTGCAGCGAATCATAGAGATGCCCGCCCAACTCCTCCGCCGTCCAGCCCAGCGACGCCCGCAGATCGGGACGGCCCACGTCGCCGATAAACAGCGTGTCGCCGGTCAGCACTGCATACGGCTTGTCCGGTTCCTTTTCCAGATCAAAGACCAGAATCGAGATCGACTCGATCGTGTGCCCCGGAGTCTCCAGCACCCGTAACCGCACTCCCGGAAACTCCAGCGTATCGCCGTCCTTCATCGGGACGAACTTGTACTCAGCCTCCGCCCGCGCACCCAGCCGTATCTCTGCGCCCGAGCGGTCGCGTAGTTCAAGATGCCCCGCCAGAAAATCGGCATGAAAGTGCGTCAAAAAGACATACCGAATCTTCACGCCCAGCCGCTCGGCGTCCGCCAGATACTGCTGAACGTCACGCTGCGGATCGACCACCACAGCCACGCCGCTCGCTTCGTCGGCAATCATGTAAGACGCGTGCGCGAGACAGCCAAGGTAGTACTGCTTCAAAAGCATGCCGCAGAGACTAGCACACTCGAAGGCCGGTGAGCTACGCCCCGGCCGCCCGCATCGCCTCCCGACCCTCGACTGTCTCTGTCTGCCGCAACTTCCACAACGAAGCCAGATGCAGCAGGAAGGACAGCGGCACCAGGAACACCGGAATCATCACCAGCGGAAACTCGCTGATCCACTCATTCGGCCTGTCGAACGCAAGCCTTTGCAGGGGCGAAGGCGAGGTGAGCAGGCCCAACGTCACCGCCACGATCAAATCAGTCATGCCCAGCAAGTTCCACGCGCGCAGCCATCCCGCCCCCGCCTGCGGTCTCCGCACATATGCCATTCCGGCTGGAATCGCCAGCAGGCCGACAGCAATATCGCCCACGCCCGCCGACCAGGCAAACTCGCCTGGCATCCTCCCCTGTGCGTACAGCACTAAAAAGATCAGGCCAAGCACTCGATAGACCTGTACTCCTGCCATCCAACTCTGCGGCACAGCCATTACAACGCGCCGAAGAAACGTGCCGCTCCAGAACCACGCCAACACCGCCGCCATCGGAAGCAGCAGGCCATACTGAATCGTCGGAATCCGCTGGCTATGGTAAACCTCAAGCCATCCCGGTATCAGCGACGCCGCGAACCAGGCAGCCAGCAGCGCCGCGATGCTGCCCGTGCCGCGCTCGCGGCCCGCCCATCCCGAGAGCTTCAACCCTCGTCTTACCGCGATCAGCACGCCCGCAATCGCAGCCACGCTTCCGCCCAAAACATAGAACGTCAAATAAGCCGGTACCGGATAGTTCATATACAGCCTCCTATGCTTCGTATCAGATAGATGTAGATACATATATCTGGATGCAAAAAAAATCAAGCCCGCGTCGCTGATGCTACGCCTGTAAGCAGCGTCTCCATCTGTCCCCATGCCCTCTCGCCAAGCCCTGCGCGAAGCCTCGCCTGCGCCCGCTCCCACCCGGGCCGCGCCTGCGCGAACTTCTTCCGTCCTGCCAATGTCAGGCTCAATAGCTTCTCCCGGCGGTCTTCGCCAGCCTCCGCCCGCACCCAGCCGCGATTCAGCAACAAGCCCAGAGTCCGCGTCAGAGTTGTGCTGTCCATCGACAGCAGTCTCCCCAGTCTTTTCTGCGTAATCTCTCCTGCTAAATCCAGCGCCATCAGCAGCGTGTACTGAGTAATTTCAATCTCCGAAGCGCGAAGCTCCTCGTTATACATCCGCGTGGCCGCCCGAGCAGCGCGCCGTAGCTGCGCGCACGCGCAAGGCAGAGTCATCATCTCCCGATGTTTCATCTGCGTTCCATTCTAAATGTAGATACACATATCTGGAGCATATCAAATCAGGCTTCCAGCAATCCGTGGTCGCTTAGGACGCAGCCGCCCGCTCCAGTTCCACAATATCGATCTTCTTCATCCCCATCATGGCCCGCATCGCCTTCGGGTTTTTGATCAGTTCCGGCAGGCGCGCGGGCACGATCTGCCACGAAAGCCCAAACTTGTCCTTCAGCCACCCACACTGTCCCTCGCTGCCGCCGGCTGAGAGCTTCGCCCAGTACTCATCCACTTCCATTTGCGAATCGCACCGCACCGTAAATGAAACTGCTTCCGTGAACTTGAACATCGGCCCGCCATTCAGTGCCGTAAACTTCTGCCCGTCCAGTTCGAACGCAATCGTAAGAACGCTGCCGGCCGGTCCCGGCGTAGCGTCGGTATTGCGCACCGCATCCAGCCGCCGCGAGTTCCTGAACACGGTCAGATAAAACTCGACCGCCTCTTCCGCGTTCGCATCAAACCATAGAAACGGCGTAATCCGGGGAAAGCTCTCGAAGACACTCATAGACTCCTCCATGCACACGATACAAACACAGCCTACTTGCAAAACACAAGTTATATTCGACTACCGTGGTCCGCTCCTCATCGACCGTCTTCGCAGCTCAGGCCGTAAGAGACCCGGCCTCGGCATCGGCGACGGTCAGCGCAGCTTCTGCCATCGCGTCGTCGTGCATCTTTTTCAATTGACGTCCTAACAACAGCAGCAGAACGACTCCCGAAATCATGCTCGCCAGCCCGTCGGTCAGCAGCAGCCCGCGTGTGCCGAAGCGCTTGTAACCCTGCCCGTCGGCCCAGGTCATATACACGATGGCTCCGTTGGTCGCTGCAGAAAACAGTCCCAGTTGCGTGCTCGCCACCGGGCTGTGCTGGCCCACCAGTTGATATCCCAGCGCATTGAATGCGGCATACGTGATCCCGGCGATCCCGTTATAGACCAGCACGCCCGAGATGAACGCAGCCGGAGTATGCGGCGTGAACGCCATCGCCAGCGCGCAGCAAGCCGCGCTGATTCCCGCGAGCAGATACATATGCCCGCGCGAGACCCGGTTCGCCATATAACCGCCCAGCAGCGCGCCAACCGACGTGCTGATGGCACATCCCGCTCCGGTAATCCACACCACGGTGTGTTCGCCGGTGTGGAAGTCGCGCCCCATGCCCGAAAACAGATTGATTGCCGCCACCGCGCTCGCCGGAGCCAGAAACAGCGCAAACCCCGTCAGACACTCCCGCGTCTTCGAGGCCTGCCACGTCGCCTTCATCGCGTCGGTAAAGATCTGCCGAAAGCCGAACGACGAACGCGCGGGATCGGGAAACACCATCGTCGGCAGCGTGCCGAGTAAAATGCACGCTGCCAGTCCCACGCCAATCCAATGTAGACCGACATGAGGCGCCATTGACATCACCGCCAGCGAGCCGAGCGCGCCGCCTCCGAGGTTCGCCACGTTCGTCCATCCGCTTACCGAGCCGCGCCGCGCGTCTGGCGTAAATCCGGCGGTCCATCCACTCACCGCGCCTGAGAACAGCACCATCGAAAGCTCCGCTAAGAGCAGCAGCGCCGTCGCCAACCCCAACCGCGCTGGCGAGAGTACAAACAGTGCACCGGCAAGGCACACCGCCGCACTCAGGGACGTCAGCCAGCAGTATGCGCGGCGCGTCAGCCCCGTATCCATCACAGGCTGCAGCAGAAAGCCCCAGAACGTAGGCGACATCACCGTAGCGCTTACCCCGGCCACCTGATAGAGCGGGATCCCCAGGTTTGTCAGCAGAAACGGCAGCGCCGTAATGGTGAACCCGACCACCAGGCCAAACGGAAAGATGGCCAGCCCAACAATCCACGAAGGCGGAATCCTCCCCGCGCCGATAAGCTCCGATCGAACAGTCCGCGACAAAGATCCCCCTGAAGAACCCGTAACAGGTAAGACGGCACTATATCAGCGCAACTAAGAGCCGGTCGAACATGACAAACCGGCTAACCTCTCCCAGCCGCGATGGGCACCGGTGCTCCCTCCAGGGTGGCAAACTTCCCAGGCTGGCAACAGGCGCGCTCCAGTCGCGTCAGATCGGCCTGCATCTTCTTGTCATCCTTCAGGGAGTTGAGCACGGTATCCAGAACCGACGCTCCCGTTGCATCTGCGGGCCGCTCCATGCTGTAGTGCATCCACTTGCCGTCGCGTCGCGCTCGCACCAGCCCCGCCCGGCGCAGATACGCAAGATGGCGCGAGATCTTTGGCTGCCCCTGCTCCAGAATCTTGACGAAGTAGCAGACGCAGACCTCGCGTCCTCGCATCAAGTTCA
>Ga0157372_10009007_pt1 | contig 10608 bp, 10 predicted proteins | sample C55metaG_FD_115307 | JGI IMG/M metagenome (GOLD analysis project Ga0157372, IMG submission 115307) | Corn rhizosphere microbial communities from Kellogg Biological Station, Michigan, USA - C5-5 metaG | ecosystem: Host-associated > Plants > Roots > Rhizosphere > Soil | place: USA: Michigan...
AAAGAAGTTCAGGGTGAATATAGTCGTGCAGTTGAAGACTTCTATTACAACCTGAAGATTTTCCGCGACCTGCAGGAACATGATCTTAAAAAGAACTTTGAGCATAAGACTGAAATAATAAATAAACTGAGGGGAATTCAGTCGCTGGAAAATATTAAGGAGGCTGAACGTCTTATCAAGATCTATCGCAATGAATGGGATGAGATTGGCCCCGTGCCAAACGGCAAGTGGGATGCGCTTAAACACGACTACAAGACGGTACTGGATGAAACTTACGCGAAAATAAAATCGTTCTATAACTCCGTTGAAGAACAAAAAGAACAGAACCTCCAGACAAAGCTGGCACTAATTGCAAAAGCCAAAGAACTTGTTGAGTCTATGAATGACGCGCGTGCCTCCAAATGGAACGAAGCCACTGAAAAGCTGATAGCGCTGCAGGCAGACTGGAAAGCAGTGGGCAGGACAACTGAAAAAGACAACGAAAAGATCTGGGCTGAATTCAGGACCGTTTGCGACAGTTTTTTTGAAAAGAAAAAAGAATTCTTCGCCGGACTGAACGAAAAATTTGCGGCTAACCGTAAAATAAAATCAGAATTAATTGCCAAAGCGGAATCCTTGCAACATAGCACCGACTGGCAAAAGACAGGAAATGACCTGATGAAATTGCAGGACAGCTGGAAAAAACATCCTGCAAACGGGGATAAGGAAGAGCCGAAATTATTTGCAAGATTCCGGAAAGCCTGCAACACGTTTTTCGACGCACGTAAAAAACACTTCGAAGACGTGGATGCATCATATGAAAACAATCTCCATGTTAAAGAAGAGATCTTGTCGCGTATGAATGAATTCAGGATCAGCGATGACATGAACGCCAATCGTGAACAGCTTAAAAATTTCAGCCACGAATGGAACGCAGCAGGGATGGTTCCGTTGAAAGATAAAAAACGGATCAACGATTCTTTTTACAATCGTTTGGATGAACTTTACGATCAGATGCACGTTGACAAACATGAAAAAGCAATTATGCAGTTCCGTTCAAAGATCGAACGACTTGCCGGCTCTGAAAACGGGTTTGACCTCCTGAGGAAAGAGTCGGATCATCTTAAAAAGCAGAGCGACGAAATTAATGCGCGCATGCGGACATATGACAATAACCTTGGATTTTTTAAGACGTCGAAAGGCAACAATACGTTTCTGAAAGAAATTGAGGAAAAGATCGAAGCTGAAAAGGCAAAGATTGCCGATCTGACTGCCAAGCGTAAGATGATAAGCGACGAGCTGTCCAGGATGCGTGAGGCTGATACACAGAAGGCCGAAGCGTGATGACCGGTAGCCGGTTCATAGTTTTAAAATACCGCTACATTCTGAACTTTCTTTTTGCCTGTATCCTGTTTATGCCAGGATGCACCACAACGTATGAGTGCGAATGTACCCGTTATAAAAAGTACATGACCGGCACATCCACGTCCGTAACTGTTTCAAAGTTTAAAGAAAAAAATGTTGAGGCTGCGCGGAAAAAATGCGAATCTGCAAGTGATAGTGCGACATCCTGGAACCGTGAAGAAAAACTGAACTGCAAACTGCGTCTGAAATAAGAGACGTTGGAATACGATTAATCTTTTGACTGATTTACGGCCGGAATGCCAAGAAAAGTGGTAACAAGTTCTTCTGCCTTCGCGCAGGCTTCTTCCAGGTTTTCATTCAGGATAAAAACGTCGAAAAGTTCGGCTGTCTTAAGTTCTTTTTCAGCCTTCCCGATCCTCCTGGCAATACTGTCTTTACTGTCGGTACTGCGTAAATGCAGACGCTCTTCCAGTATTTTGATGCTTGGAGGCATTACAAAAACTGCCAATGCTGCTTCTTTAAACTGATTTTTGAGGTTCAGCCCGCCCTCCACATCAATGTCAAATATCACGGCCTTGCCTTTAGCCCAGATGCGTTCCACCTCTGAACGAAGTGTTCCATAATGGGTTCCGGCATATACTTCTTCCCATTCAAGGAATTCGTTGTTATTGATCTTTTCAATGAATTCGTCTACCGAGAGATAATAATAATCCTTGCCATTCTCCTCCATCCCCCGTCTCGGGCGGCTTGTAGCTGAAATGGAAAACTGTATATGGTCGGAATAATGTTTAAGGATATGCCGTACCAGCGTGGTTTTACCCGATCCAGAAGGCGCTGAAAAGATGATTAATTTTCCGCTGTGCATGTGCAAATATAACAAACAAAGTCCGTTGCCGGGAAAAGTGGGCAAAAAGAGCCTGTTATCAAGGGGTAGAGCCAGTCATAAAAAAACTTCCACGGTTCTGTTCTTTACAGTAATTTTGCAGTTCGAATGAAAAAAACCGTTGTCTTAATCCTGTTTCTGCTTGTTTCATCCTTTATTTATTGCCAGGCGCCCGCTGGTAACAGCAATATGATTAAGGCGATGAAGGACATTCGCGGAAGGGTTTATGGGAAGCTTATTGACGCGAATACCAAAAAACCAATAGAATTCGCGTCAGTGGTGGTATTATGGTTCAACAAGGACAGCCTGATGGGCGGAGGACTTACTGAAGAGAACGGAGAATTCAATATTGAGAACCTCCCCCCGATGGGCACGTTCCGTTTAAAAGCGACCCAGATTGGTTTTAAACCTTACCTCACAAAGATTTATATACAGATACCAAATAAGCTTGAACAGGACCTGGGTGATATAGCACTGGAGGCGGACGAAAAATTATTAAGTGAAGTTGAAGTGACGGCCGAAAAAAGTACGGTTACCATGTCTATTGATAAGCGCACATACAACGTGGATAAGGATATTTCTGTAAGAGGTGGTACTGCCGTAGATGTGATGAAAAATGTGCCCGGTGTTACAGTTGATGGTGACGGCAACGCGCAGCTCAGGAATCAGTCTCCGACCATTTTTGTGGATGGCAGGCCAACCAACCTTACCCTTCAACAAATACCAGCTGACCAGATAGATCGCGTGGAAATCATAACTAACCCTTCGGTGCGATATGATGCCAGCGCTACAGGAGGCATTTTGAACATCATCATGAAAAAAAACCAGAAACCCGGATATAACGGGATGGCGATGGCGTCTGCGGGTACAGGTGACAGGTATGGCGGAATGTTGAGTTTTAACCTTAAACAGGGACGCTGGAACTTATCTACAATGTATAATTATAACCAGGCAATTAATGTTGTTAAGGGTTACACGAAGCGCACACAATTTGACGGTTCAGAAAATGTGAAGGGCTTTTTTAACCAGAACGTGAACACCAGGCTGTCGAGGCAGTTCCACTTCGCTAAAATCGGACTGGATTACGCCCTTAACAACAGGAACACACTTTCCTTTAATCAAATGCTTGTTGCAGGAAATTTTCTCACCAACGACAAACAGGACTTCACCATTCTTGACAGTGAAGGCAGTGAAGTTTCAAACGGGCTGCAGGTTAATGACCAGCAAGCGAATTTTCGAAATTTCAATTCGCAGCTTCAGTATAAACGAACTTACCCTAAAGCGGGCAAAGAGTTAACCGCGGATCTGAATTACAATCACAACAACTCCGGTAATGGTTACTTATTTACAACGTACAGGGATACCAATACCTACAAAAAAAATACAGGTACCTCAGGTGCAAACCAGTATGTGGTGCAGGTAGATTTTATTAATCCGCTTGGCGAAACAAGAAAAATTGAAATGGGTATAAAATCGTTTTATAAAAATTCAACCAGTATAAACACTGCCAGCAATGCAACGCAGACACAGGATATCTATACACGCGATACCAATATGAGCAACAGCTATATTATAGATGATATGGTAAACGCAGCATATGTAAATTATAGTGATCAGCTTAAATCCGGCATCGGCGTGCAGGCCGGTCTGCGGTTTGAACAGTCATATTACCATGGAAATATCACCGATAAAAACGAAACGTTCTCTTACAATTATCCGTCGGGCAAGGATGATCTTTTAAAATCCATTTTCCCTGGAGTTTACTTTTCGAAGAAATTCAGCAAAAACAGGGAGTGGCAGTTAAACTTCAGCCGCAAGATCCAGCGTCCAAACTTTTTTCAGTTGATGCCGGTTGTTATGTTTGCCGATCCCCTCAATTACAGGATCGGTAACCCGCAGCTGAAGCCGGAGTTCAGGAATTTAGCGGAATTAAATTTTAACCAGGTATTCTCAAAAGGCAATTACCTGGGATCGTTTTATTTCAGGTATGATGAACAACCTATTACGGATGTTGCGATCCCTTCTATTGCTAATCCCAACGTGCTGATGAATACAACAGTGAATGGTGAAAACGGTTGGCGTTACGGAACAGAACACAGTGCCAAATACACGTTCTTTAAAAATCTGGATGTTACCCTGAACGCCAACATTTTCTACATTTCAATGAAAGGATATGTGGTGCCAACAGAACCGCAGGTTGTTGCAAAAGGCGTTGCCTGGAATGCGAAAACCATCCTGAATTATCGCTTCCCAAAACAGCTCACACTGCAGGTTAACGGAAATTATGAGTCGCCCCGCGTGCTGCTGCTTGGTCACACGTTACCGGTTTACTCGGCCGACATTTCCCTAAATAAAATAATAGGTACCAAGTGGACACTAAACCTGATGCTGAGCGACATTTTTAATACCAGGCGAATGGGAACTCATTACCAGACGCCATACTATGTACAGGACCTCAGCAGAAGAAGGGAAGCGCGTTACCTTCGTTTCTCAGTAACTTACATGTTTGGAAAAATGGATGCGTCCGTTTTTAAGCGCGCAAAACAAAACCGGAACACAAACGATAATCAGGGTAACCAGGATGGGCTTGATTTTGGACGATAATGCAAAACAGAATTAATATAGAAGGCATAAAACTTTACGGTTATCACGGGTGCCTGGAAGAGGAAGCTAAAATTGGGGGCAATTACGTGGTGGATGTTTTAATGGAAACCGATTTTTCTATAGCTGCCATTCAAGATGATCTGCATAAGACGATAGATTATTGTTCGGTATACGAGATCAGTAAAAAACAAATGGCCGTAAGAAGCAAACTCATTGAAAGTGTTTGTGCCCGTATTTTTGAAGAGATCAAAACGACTTTTCCGGCTATCACTAAACTAACCGTAAAAGTTACCAAACTGGTTCCGCCTATGAACGGAAACGTGGAAAAGGTCAGCGTAGAAATCACTGCTTAAAAGTTCTGCTTTTTTGGGCAGGGTGATTTTTTCAGCTAACTTTATCGTCAAATGCGACCAACTGCCTATTCCGACGCCGAGATCCGTGAGAAATTAAAAGATCTGACCAACTGGTCCTATAACGGGAAAAGTCTGGAAAAAGAGATTCGTTTTAAAGATTTCGTTGAGGCATTTTCCTTTATGACAAGGGTAGCGTTGTTTGCCGAAAAATTAAATCATCACCCCGACTGGAGCAACGTTTATAACACGGTACATATAAAATTAAATACACATGACGCTGGTGGTATAACAGAGCTGGACTTTAAGCTTGCCGCCATCATCAACAAAATAACTTCTTAAATGGATTTCGATAACCCGCTGCGCACCGAGCTTTCAGAACTCGGAGAATTCGGCCTCATAAAACACCTGTCTCAGCACATTGAGCTGAATCATAAGTCAACAGTAAAAGGCGTTGGCGACGATGCTGCAGTGATACACTATTCAGGTGAAGAAACCGTTGTAAGCACCGATATGCTGGTGGAAGGCGTGCATTTTGATCTTACCTACGTTCCTCTCAAGCATCTTGGTTACAAAAGTGTGGTTGTAAACCTGAGCGATATATACGCGATGAATGCAGAACCACGGCAGGTGGTAGTTTCGATCGCATTATCCAGCAGGTTCAGCCTTGAAGCGATTGAAGAACTTTATGCAGGTATGCTGCTCGCGTGCAAAAAATACAATATTGATCTTGTAGGAGGAGATACAACCTCAAGCCTGAGCGGCCTTGTCATCAGTATCACCGCAATAGGAGCAGCTAAAAAAGAGGATATTGTGTACCGCGACGGCGCGAAAGAAAGTAACCTGCTTTGCGTGAGCGGTGATCTTGGGGGAGCTTACATGGGCCTGCAAATTCTTGAACGCGAAAAAACAGTGTTCAAAGAAAATCCAAACCTGCAGCCCGATCTTGAAGGCAAGGATTATATTCTTGAAAGACAATTAAAACCAGAGGCGCGGAAAGATATCATTGAACTTTTAAAAAGTCTCAACGTTGTTCCCACTTCGATGATCGATATCAGTGACGGGCTTTCGTCAGAGATCCTGCACCTTTGTACACAATCAAAAACAGGTGTTGAATTATATGAAGAAAAGATCCCGATCGACCCGCTGACATTTGAAACCGCCAGGGAATTTAATCTTGACCCAACCATGTGTGCACTGAGTGGTGGTGAAGATTACGAACTTCTCTTTACCGTTGACATAGGAGACTATGACAAGATTAAAAATTCAATGGATATTTCCATCATTGGTCATATCACAGAAGAAAAAAAAGGAAGACTGATGGTGGCGAAAGCGGGCACTGTTCATGAACTCATCGCGCAGGGATGGAACGCGCTCCTTCGGAAATAGTTATTCATTTTTCCTGCTTTACTGATATCACTTAAACCACGAACAAGAAACGCGTCCGCCATCCGATGATGCCCCGGCGGGACCGCCTGCACACAAGGTCGCTCAATCTCCCCTCGAGATTTGCCACGGCGGAAAACAAGAATTAAGAAACTGCAATTATTTACTTTTCTCAATCTCCAGCCCAAAATCCATGATCAACGGAAGAGGGTCTGTGCGCATTCCCTGTTCGAAACTGAATTGATATTTACCTGCCTGTGTAAACCGAACATTCTTTTTTACAGGAACTTTAAAGTCGAAAATGTCACCCACACCGCTTCCCTGCCATTCGCCTTTTTGATTGGCCAGCACAACTTCCATGGTATCGGTCAGAACCTTTCCATCGGGGTACCTGGTGGTAACAAAGAGAAAAATATTATTAAAAGGGTATGAATCAGCATGCCTTACCATTAAAGAGATATTGTTCAGCGATTGTGTATCAGTGATCTCCACATCAAAAACAGCTTTGTCTTTTGCAAACCATTCATAGTCTTTGAATTTTCGGTATTCACTGTAAACAATATTGCTATTGCAGGAAACCAGCATTAGAAAAACTGCGAAACTGCAAAATATTCTAGTTACCCGGGTCATTCTTTGACTCATTACCTGGCGCATCTGGTCTTTGATTTGGATTGTTTGAATTAGGCCTGTTTTTATTATTATTCCGTTTTTGATTTTGAGGTCGTGGGTTTGGTCTTCCCTGGTTCTGGGATTGCTGCCCTTTATTCCTGTTCTGATTATCAGTCCTGTTTTGCTGCGGTTTATTCTTATCATGTCCTTCTGCGCGCGTTTGCTGTGGCGGCCTTGGAGTCTTGTTTTCACGTGAACCCGATGGCGAGTTCTCGTCGCGGGGAGGACGTTGCCTGTTACCTGGATTCACATTCTGCTTTTCCGGTTTCGGGCCAGCACTTTGCTTATTACGGTTTTTATTTGGACGAGGCCCGTTGTTTTTAGGTTTTCCACCTTTACGGTCGAAACGCGTTAAACTATCCTGTCCAACTACGTTTTCAAAATTAGGTTCCACGTTAAGAATCTTCTCAACAGCCTTAACAGACGGAATAAGTGCTTCAGGCACCTCTCCCTTGCTGTTCTGCTCCAGGATAGCGTTAACAACTTCCACGTGCATCGGAATAAAGACTCCGGGCTCACTTCTGTAACTGAACCACATCATCCGGCGGAATATATCCGTCTTCTGCAAAAATGCATCTCCTTTTTTGGTAAGCAGTTTCTTGCCTTCCATATCCGGGAACTCCTTTAATGCGTCAACATAACTGTCGAGTTCGTAGTTAAGACAACACTTTAATTTACCACACTGTCCCGCTAATTTTAAAGGGTTAAGCGATAACTGCTGGTAACGTGCTGCGCTGGTATTTACAGTTCTGAAATCAGTAAGCCATGTACTGCAGCAGAGCTCTCTTCCACAGGAACCGATACCACCAAGTCTCGAAGCTTCCTGTCGCGAGCCGATCTGACGCATTTCGATCCTGACCTTAAATTCGTCGGCAAGTACTTTGATCAACTCCCGGAAATCCACCCTTGCGTCAGCAGTATAATAAAAGATTGCTTTCGATTTGTCGCCCTGGTATTCAACATCGCTGAGCTTCATTTCAAGACCCAGGCGCAATGCAATGGTCCTGGCGCGATACATTGTATCAACCTCCAGGGATCGTGCTTCTTTCCATTTATCAATATCTGCCTGTTTTGCCTTACGATAGATCTTTTTTATCTCGTCACTGTTAACATTCACGTTTTTTTTCTTCAGCTGCAGGCGCACAAGCTCTCCCGTTAAAGACACTGTACCTATATCATGACCAGAACTTGCTTCCACAGCAATCGCATCACCGACGTTAAGCGTCAGATTATTTACGTTCCTGTAAAATTCCTTCCGAGAATTTTTAAAGCGTACTTCCACTACATCAAATGGCTTCTGCCCGGCCGGAAGACTCATATTTCCCAACCAGTCGAAAACAGTTAGTTTGTTACATCCGTCTGCAGTACCGCATGACCCGTTATTATTGCATCCTGCGGGGATTCCACTGGTTCCGGTACCACATCCACTTCCACAACCCATATTACTTAAATTTATGCTTAAAGATAAGAAGATTCAGGGTCCCCTGCAATTCATGCGAGGATATGTTCACCCCGGCAACGGGACCTCCTTTCCTGTCACAGCGGGCAGACTCATTCTTTTCATATCTTTGGCCGGTGAAGGCAGTTATAATATTCTCTTTGTTTTTTTCAGCGGCCATACACGCTCAGGACAAAGTATACCTTTTAAACGGGGAACTTGTGGAGGGAAAGGTTCTCGAAATTAATCCTGACGAAATTATCCTGGACTCTGGGTCAGGGAGAGAAACTATCGTAAAAACCAATATCCTTTTAATAGAATTCAAAAACAAACAGGTAGAAAGAATTAATACACCTGAAAAAAGTGTGATTGTACAACCAACAGGCGACAGGTTCCTTAAAAAGCCACCGGCAGAAACGGACGATAAGCTGAATCAACTATCAATTAATACACTGGCATTTATAAACGCCGACATTTCACTTTTTTACGAGAGGTTATCGCGCGGTAAGAAAGTAGGTTACGGTGTAATGGGCGGATATAACTTTAATAAATACGTGATCAGCTATAATACGTTCATGTACCTTCTTACAAATGCCAAAAAAAAGATGGACGCCGGTATTTTTCTGAACTACTATCCGGGAAAACTTAAAAAAAAGAAAGATATTTTCGTGGGTGTACTTTTCAAATACACTTCATTCGACTTTAGTTATATGCATGAAGATACTGTGTGGAATGGCGGACAATCTTCCATCAACGTAAGGTACACTCCCGCTTCCGGTTACCAGTTTGCCACAATGCTCACAGTAGGTGGTCATTATAAGATAAATCAGAACCTTTTCATAAAAACCCTGCTGGGAATTGGTGGTTTTAACCTGCGCGGAGATTTTTACCAGCAGTTCAATTATATGCTGAACCAGGGAGCTGACCCGCGAAATAAGGTAGATTTTCACTTCCTCCCCAAAATTTATTTCGGATTTAATATTGGCTATAATTTCTGATGCGGATTGTAATCATCATACTTTTGTTTTTTACTTTCTCCTGCTTTGGACAGGATAAAATATTTCTGAAAAACGGAAAAACACTGAACGGTATTGTGGTTTCTGTTTCAAGTGAAATTGTATATTTTAAACTTACCGACACTTCAGCCACTCAGAAACTAAAAAAAACTGATATTCTCCTCATCGTTGCTGCCAGAGGAACCCGTTACATTTTTGGAGAAGATAGTTCTCCTAAACTGAGAAATGCCTCAGAACCTACCGGCTTTAAAAGAAATTCAGTGGGCATGCAGCCGTTTGGAATCTTTTCAGGCAGAATTACTTTTATTTATGAAAGGTTGAATAAGACCGGTACAATTGGAGTTGCAATCCCCTTGATCCTCACTTTCGATCCGACTGGCTCGGTGCTCAAGCTCGACAGTGCAAGAACCACTGAGAGAATACCCGGTATGAAACTAATTACAGGACTCGACGTTAATTTTTATGTTGTGAAAAAACAATACTCACAACTTTTTGTCGGACCAAGGATCAGGTACGGTACCGATATGTTATTGGGAAATATTGAAGGATATTCCATTCAGACACAAATAGGTTATCGTTTTGGCAAACCCGAAAAATTATTTTCACAACACTTGTCTGTGGGCTTCGGAGTTGCAGGTATTTTAACACCACCTGCCGGGGCTGTTGTTCCGGCAGGCCAGTTTTATTCGTGGTTCAGTTTAAACTACCGCCTGGCATTTAACTGGTAACGTTTTTCAAACGCGGCATTACCCTGCAAGCCCCCTGAATGTATCACGAGCACTTTTGATGACGCGGGAAAAACGTGCCTGCTGAAAAGATCAAACACGCCATAAAAAAGTTTGGAGGTGTAAATGTAATCGAGTGGGATCTTGTACCTCTCCTCAAAATTAATTTTAAATGCATGCACGTTGTCATCGT
>Ga0157372_10009009_pt1 | contig 10607 bp, 11 predicted proteins | sample C55metaG_FD_115307 | JGI IMG/M metagenome (GOLD analysis project Ga0157372, IMG submission 115307) | Corn rhizosphere microbial communities from Kellogg Biological Station, Michigan, USA - C5-5 metaG | ecosystem: Host-associated > Plants > Roots > Rhizosphere > Soil | place: USA: Michigan...
AATTAGCCACCTTCGGGTGGCTTTTTACTGCCCGGAGAAAATATGGCAATCGACACATTTACCTGGTGTCCACAAGTGCAGGCCAGCGAGGAGCTGAACATAGCGACTCTTCAGGCCCAGTTTGGAGACGGCTACAAGAAGGTGGCCAGCGCGGGAATAAATGCCGCAGTGGAAGCATGGTCGCTGTCCTGCAATGGCAATAAGGGCGATATGCTCGCATTGCGAAGCTTTTTAAAAGCCCACGTGCTGAATTCATTCTGGTGGACTAATCCCTGGGGGGAGAAAAAACTCTACCGGGTTAAATCGGATTCCATCAACCCGAAATTCATCAACGGAAATTTTGCTGAAATAGCTTTCACATTCGAACAGGCCTTCGCGCCTTAAATTTCCCTTCCGGTAACCGGGTCGCTCAGGCGGCCCTTTTTTATGGGCTGAATATGAGCTTTACACAGGACATACAGCAGCTGGAGCCGGGCCAGCTTATCCAGCTGCTGGAAATAGACGGCACCGCCTTTGGCCTGGACAACATCCTGCGCTTTCACGCGCACAACATCGCATCAGATGGCTGGGCCTCATTCGCTGCGGATAACCTGCCGTCGATTATCTGGCAGGGGCATGAATACGAGCCTTACCCTTACGAGCTGAAAGGGCTGGAGCTTTCCAGTACCGGGTCGCAGCCGACACCGACGCTTTCGGTAGGCACCGTCGTAAACTACGTCACCGCTCTGTGCCTGCAGTTCGACGACCTGGTTAAGGCAAAGGTAAAGGTTCACACAACGCTGGCCCGGTATCTCGACGCGGCGAACTGGACGGCGGGCAATGCAAACGCGCAGCCGACGGAAGAGCGCGTGCAGCTTTTCTATGTGAACGCGAAGACAACCGAAACGCGATCACAGGTGGATTTTGAGCTGTGCTCGCCGTTTGACGTGCAGAGCCTGCAATTACCCTCCCGGCAAATCACGCCGGTCTGCACCTGGTGTATGCGCGGCTGGTACCGTACGGGCACAGGTTGCGACTACAACGGCACGCGCTACTTCCTGAAAGACGGCACGCCGACGGATAACCCGGCGCTGGACGTGTGCGGCGGCCGCATGAGCGATTGCAAACTGCGTTTAGGTGCCGATCAGCCTCTGCCGTTCGGTGGATTCCCGGCGGCAAATCTTCAGGGGAGGTAGCAATGCGAAAAAAAATCATGGCTGCCATCACGGCGCACGTTCAGGCGGAATATCCCAACGAGGCCTGCGGCGTGGTGGTGCAGGCTGGCCGGGCGCAGGAGTACCTGCCGTGCCGGAACATCTCCGACACGCCGGCCGAAAGTTTTACCCTGGCGCCGGACGACTACGCCGCAGCGGAAGAGCATGGCGAGGTGCTAATGATTATTCACTCTCACCCTGACGTGGTGCAGCTGGTGCCGTCAGAGGTTGACCGAATTCAGTGCGATCACTCCGGCGTTGAGTGGGGAATTATGTCCTGGCCTGACGGCGATTTCTGCACGCTTTCGCCACGGGGAGATCGGGAGCTGGCCGGGCGGCGCTGGGTGCTGGGCCACGCCGACTGCTGGACGCTGGTTATGGATTATTACCGGCAGGAGCACGGCCTTGAGCTGAATGACTGGTCGGTGGATTACGAGTGGTGGAAAGGCGGCAAAGAAAACCGCTATGACGACAACTGGCAGACGGAAGGATTTGTTGAGGTGCCGCGTGAGGATATGCGGCCAGGCGATATGGTGATGATGCAGGTCAGTGCGCCGGTCACGAACCACGCAGCCATTTACCTGGGCGACAACATTATTCTCCACCACGCCTTCGGCAACCTGTCGGCGCGGGTGCCGTACGGACAATACTACCGGGATCGAACGGTGCGCGTCGTGCGCCGGAAGGAGTTAATGGATGCTTAAAACACTGACGCTCGGCGGCGCGGCGGGTAAGAGATTTGGCAAAACGCACCGGTACCACGTGGCCGATCTGCGCGAGATGCTGCGCGCCATGTGCGCCACGGTGCCGGGATTCAAAAAGTACATGTCGAACGCGCATCTCAACGGCGTGCGCTTCACGTTCTGGTGCGGGGGCAACAACATCGGCCTGGCGGAGTTTGATATGTCGGGCGGCGCGGAAGAGTACCGCATGATGCCGGTGATCGAAGGGCGCAAAAGCGGCGGCGCGCTGCAAATTGTGGTCGGTGCGGTGGCGCTGGTCGCGGCGTTCTTCACTGCCGGCGCCTCGCTGGGCGCATGGGGTGCAACGATGGGGCTGGCAACCGGCGCGGCGGCGGCAACGGGCGGAACCGCGTTGGCGGTAACTGCCCTGACCGGGATGGGCCTGTCGATGATGCTCGGGGGCGTGGTGAGTATGTTAACGCCGCAGCCAAAATACAATATCGGCTCGGCTTCCAGCACCGATAACCAGCCCAACTACGCGTTTGGCGCGCCGGTTAACACCGTTTCAATGGGCTATCCGGTGCCGCTGCTGTACGGCAGCAGGGAGATTGGCGGCGCGATTATCAGCGCGGGTATCTTCTCCAGCGACCAGCAGTAACAATCAAATCAGCTTCAGGCCGCCACAGTGCGGCCTTTTTTGTGGGTGAAATATGCAATTACTCCAGGGCGCAACGATGATCCAGGGCAGAAAAGGCGGCGGCGGAAGCGCGCATACGCCTGTGGAAGAACCGGACGATCTGCTGTCCGTAGCCAAACTGAAAATGCTGCTGGCCATCTCTGAGGGAGAGATTCAGGGAGAGCTGACCGCGCAGCAAATTTTCCTGAACGATACGCCGCTGGCTAACGATGACGGTTCATACAATTTCAGCGGCGTGAAGTGGGAATACCGCAACGGTACGCAGGATCAGGCCTACATACAGGGTCTGCCGGAAATTGATAACGAGCTGAGCATTGGCGTGCAGGTAAAGGCCGCTTCGCCCTGGGTGCGCCAGTTCACCGATCTGAATCTCGACGCGGTGCGCGTGAAGCTGAGCCTTCCGGCCCAGTATGCCTATAAAGACAACGGCGACATGGTGGGCACCGTGACGCAGTACGCGATTGACCTGTCTGTTGACGGCGGCGCATGGCAGAACATCGTGAATGCCACGTTTGACGGAAAAACCACGTCAGAGTACCAGCGCGATCACCGTATCGTTTTGCCTTCAGCTACCTCCGGCTGGTCTGTCAGGGTGCGCCGTATCAGCGCCGATTCAACGTCCACGAAGCTGGTTAACGCCTTCAGCGTATATTCAGTGGCAGAGGTCATCGACAGCAAGCTGCGCTATCCCAACACTGCGCTGCTGTATATGGAGCTGGACTCCAGCCAGTTTAACGGCAGCGTGCCAAAAACGACCTGCAAGCCGAAAGGCAAGCTCGTGCGGGTGCCGACAACCTACGATCCGGTAACGCGCACCTACAGCGGTACCTGGGCGGGGGACTTCCGCTGGGCCTATTCCAATAACCCGGCGTGGATTTTCTACGACCTGGTGCTGGACGAGATTTACGGCATGGGCAACCGCGTCGATGCGACCATGATCGACAAATGGGAACTGTACGCCATTGCGCAATACTGCGATGAGATGGTGCCGGACGGCGCAGGCGGTACGGAGCCGCGCTTCACCTGCAACGTTTATATTCAGAGCCAGCAGGACGCCTATAACGTGCTGAAGGACATTGCGGCGATTTTCCGGGGTATAACGTTCTGGGGCAACGACCAGATTTATGTGAAGGCTGACGTGCCGCAGAACGACGTGGATTTCGTCTATCACGCTTCTAACGTTATCGACGGCCTGTTTACCTACGCGGGCGGCACGTACAAGAACCGCTACACGTCGTGTCAGGTGTCCTGGTCCGATCCGCAGAACCACTATTCCGATACTGTTGAAGGCGTTTACGATACGGACCTGGTCCAGCGCTACGGCGTAAACGAAACACAATTGACGGCCATTGGCTGTACGTCGCAAAGCGAGGCACACCGCCGTGGACGTTGGGCTATCCTGTCGAACGCGAAGGATGGGACTATCTCGTTTGGCGTGGGCCTGGACGGTTATATCCCGCTGCCGGCTGAAATCATTGGCGTGGCCGATCCATACCGGGCTGGCAAGCCGAACGGTGGACGCGTCAGCGCCGTTAATGGCCTGAGCATTACCCTTGACCGCGTGGTCGATTATGCTGTCGGCGATCGCCTGGTGCTGAACCTGCCGGACGGCAGCGCGCAGACGCGAACCATAGCTTCTGTCAGCGCAGACAAGAAAACCGTGCGAGTCAGTACGGCCTACAGCCAGACGCCAGCCGCTGGCGCGGTGTGGGCTATCGACAGCGACAACCTCGCTATCCAGTACTTTCGCGTGACCTCCATCGCGTCCGGCGACGACGGCACCTTTACCATCTCCGGTGTGCAGCACGATCCGAACAAATACCGTTATATCGACGACGGCGTGAAGATTGACCCTGCGCCAATTACCGTGACGCCGCCCGGCGTAATGCAGGCGCCAAAAAACATCATCATCACCGAAGTGGATCACGTTGCCCAGGGCCTGACCGTGGCCTCTATGCAGGTGACGTGGGACAGGGCCGATAACGCCATTCGCTACAACGCACAGTGGCGCAAGGATAACGGCGACTGGGTGAACGTGGGTCAGGTCAGCTCGCAGGGCTTCACCATTCAGGGGATTTACGCCGGGGTTTATGACGTGCGCGTGCGGTCAGTGAACGCGATGGAGGTATCCTCGCCGTGGGGCTACGCCGAATCAACCACCCTGAATGGCAAGGTTGGCAAGCCCGGCACGCCGGTCAGCCTTAAAGCCACCGATGATGTGGTGTGGGCAATCGACATTACCTGGGCGTTCCCGGACGGATCCGGCGACACGGCCTACACCGAAATCCAGCAGGCCACCACGGCAGACGGCCAGAATCCGCTGCTGCTTGCAAACGTGCCATATCCCGGCGTCAGTTATCAGCACGGGCCGATGCCCGCAGGCGTGCGCCGCTGGTACCGGGCGCGGCTGGTGGACAGGATAGGCAATAAGGGAGACTGGACAGCGTTTGTGGGCGGTATGTCAAACGTGGACGCCACCGCGCTTCTGAAAGATGTTACTGATAAATTCCTGACGGCAGAGGACGGCAAGGCGCTGATTGCAGAGCTGGAAACCGACCCGGAAGCCCTGCTGCAGAACATACTGGCAACTTATGAAACGGTGGATCAGCAATGGGCGACATACGGCGAGAACCGGGCAGGCATACTCCAGGCGCAGAAAGTGGCTGCAAATGCGGAAAAATCTGTCGCACAGCTGGAAACGGATGTGGTGGCACAGTATGCCCAGACGCAGGCAGCACTGCAGCAGAAGTTCACAGCCTACGCTGATGCGACTGGCGGCTCGGCCATCTACACGCTTAAAACCGGGCTTCGGTATGGTGGCACAAACTACGACGCGGGGCTATCTGTTGCGGTCACTATCAACGGATCGTCGGTTGATACGCGCCTGGCGGTGAATGCCAACCAGTTTGTCGTTATCAGCGGCAGCGGCGGCAACCTCTATTCGCCTTTCGTTATCAAAGACGGACAGGTGCTGATTAACCAGGCATTCATCGGTGAGGGCTGGATAACCAGTGCAAATATCCAGGATGCCGCCATCACTAATGCAAAAATTGCGGGAACGCTGGAATCTGTAGGTTATGCCTCGGGAAATGGTTGGCAATTTGGGAAAGATAACAACCAGCTTAATTTCCGATCGTCATCAAGTGGCGCATTTATGGATGCTTCAGGGTTTGGTGTAAGGAACGGCAGCGGATTGACCATGGTTAAACTGGGAGCGAGGCCATAATGGCGGATGTTGGATGCTGGATAACAAATGATAATGGGGCGACCTATTACAATCTGAACGGCGGTGGCGGCAGGGCTATCAGTTTTTTGCAGCGTATTCAGGCCGCCCCAGATAAAACCTCATACACATATACCATCAGCAACAAGCAGGCAAACAGCACATTGTTTGTCGTTCCTGTAACTGGTGGGAAGGTCTATCAGGGCGGCGTTTCCGCTCTACCGCGTGGGGTGGGGGTTGCCGGAATTGGTATTAATGGCAATCAGGTCACAATAAATTTCAGCGATACCAAATTGGAGGGGCAGGGATCGATTGATGGAAACTCTTGGTTTTACTTCGACGTTTATCAGAGCATTGATGCGGGTGATAACTACGGACTCTATTTTCTTAATGACCTGACGAGCTTCACGGCAATCACTGATGTAATGACATCAGGGCTGTGCGTGTACAAGACAACAATAACTGTTAATGGTGAATGGGCTGTCCCTTCCGGCATTGATGGCTATGGTAATTGCTGCGTTTGCGCAAACTGGGATCACCCCGGCGCGGTGGTAGAGTTTGATAACAGCCGCAAGGTGATGACCGTAACAGGCGGACCCGTCACGATAAACGTCGCGGTATTTTCTAACGGTTTTAATTTAAGGATGCCGGATTACGGCCTGTTCATTTACAACGCTCAGGGCGTATGCACATTTAATTCACTGTACATACCATTTTTTATCAAAGGCTCATTGTCTGTTAATGATAACTGGCAGGGTACGGGCATCGCAAAGCCGATGGTTCCTTTGTGCGTGACCGGAGTTGGCTTTGAAAAAACAGGGGGAAGCATTATCCAGATTTTCAATAAAGGGATAATGATGTCAGATCAAAGCATTCGTGCGGCGCGTGGGAAAAATACGGCGAAATATAACCTGGGTAATTATGGGATAAGCTTCCCTGGCTCAAATCTACCCATAAATGTACTTGATGGTAGCCAGTACTTTTAAAACCTCATCAACTTTATAGACCCGGCCACTGAGCCGGGTTTTTCATGCCCGGAGAAAACTATGCCAGCAGGCACTATTGCTTTAACGAACGGATCGGCCACCGTAGCCGGTACCGGAACGGCTTTTACCACTGAGTTTAAAGTCGGTGATTTCCTCGGCGTAATTGTTGGCGGCGTACCCTATACGCTTATTGTTCAAACGATCGCTTCCGACAAGTCCCTGACGATTGCCGCGCCATTTACCGGGCCGACAACGAGCGGCCTGGCCTGGAATGCTGTTCCTGCAACACTACAGACTGCTATCACACAGCAGGCTATGAACGACATGTCGAAGATTATTCGCGGCATGATCCAGGAGAAATCGAACTGGCAGCAGGTTTACAGCGGCACCGGCAATATCACTGTTAAGTTGCCAGATGGCAGCACCTACAGCGGGCCTGCGTGGAACTCAATCACAAACCTTATTGCAACTAAAGCAGATCTCACTAATGGAGCAGTGGCGATTAGCCAGGGCGGCACGGGTGCTAAAACAGCTGCCGATGCGCTGACAGCGCTGGGCGCGTTAGCTAAAGCAGGCGGAACAATGACAGGTGCGCTGGGCTTCAGCAGCACTGCGGCCGCAAGGGCCACTGCCGGTAATTTGGGGTTCTCCTCTCCGGCATCTAACCGAATAATCATACCTTTTAACGGTGGGGCTTTTCTTATTCAAATGGTGACCGCAGTTGCGACCGCTTCGGGTGGGAATATTTCTTTTACTTTTCCACAATCTTTTAGCTCTATTTCCACTGTCCTCGGAACTAGCGGAGACGCTAACGTAAGCTCAGGGCCTGTCACTACCCTAAACCAATCAAATATAGGTGTTGATTTTAGAATACTTGAAAAGGATGGTGGTCTTAGGTCAGGCACCTCCCGCGTTAACTATATTGCTATGGGGACTATCAGCTAATGAACGTTGAAAAAATGTATTACAGCATAAAAGGAAAAGGCTTCTATAGTGATATGTTCCCGGAGGTGTTGAATAAAGCGGCCGAAGAGTACGGCGATATTACTGAGATAAAACAGGAAGATTATAATGCCTTTTTCGCCCCTCCTGAAGGCTATTATGGTGTTTTTGACCAGACAGGCCCGCACATTGAAAAGCTTCCCGATCCTGATTATTTAGCAATAGCGGAGGATCAGAAAAGAGGCTTAATTGAAAAGGCCACAACAGCGATCGTCGTGTGGCAGACCAAGCTGATGATGGGTCGTAAACTCACAGCTAAGGAAACAGCATCGCTGAATGCCTGGATGGACTATATCGACGAGCTTAACGCTGTAGATACCTCAACTGCTCCTGATATTACCTGGCCTGAAGCTCCCGCCTCCTGACCCTTCAGCCAGTTGCCATACTGCCTCGTACTGAAATACTGTATATAAAAACAGTAAAAAGGAGGGCATATGGCACGCTATGACGATATCGGGACGGCATACAGAGAAAGCATCAAAATAAGCCCACAGGGCCGCCGCACGGTCACTACAGTGGATTTTGTACAGAACCTGGCAAAGTACCATCACCATTTCACGCTACGCGAAGCTAACGAGTGGATAGAAATCTACCAGTGCAGCTTCAAGGATGTATCAACTGAAGAGGGCGATCGGCGCACGTTCCAGCTGTTCAATCCGAACAACGGGGGCTTTTGATGGGCTTCCAGTCACCGGCGCAGGACTACGTTGAGTCACGCATCGATTTGAACAATCTGTTCATCCTGCATCCATCCGCGACCTTCCTCGTTGAGCGCGGCAATCTGAGCTATGTCGTGGACTCGTCTCTGAAGCCGGCGCCAGGCGACGAGGTTTGCTACGAGCTGTTCGGGGAGCAGGGGGTCGGCAAGATGATGGGGCGGGCGATAATCACGCCGGACGGGAACGCCCTGGAGGGAACGATGCTGGACGACATGCTGATCCGTGGCGTTGTCATCGTCCAAGTAATGAAAGTGTGGGATGACCGGCAGCCATATTGATGGGACAAATTTGGGACATACATTTTTATGCTTCCACATAGTTTTGACAAAAAGTGTCATAATCAATTAATTGGATATTAGGATGGATTCGTAAGGCTTCGTCAATTTCATTTTTAGATGCGTTATCAAAATTCCCAACCACCAAATAAAGGTTTGGTTTTGATACTAATATACCGTATTTTTCTTTTGCATGCTTATGGTTTTTGGGAAAGCTAAAATATTCCTCATAATTTATCAGCTGTGCAATGCCCTCATAAACATAATCAATAAATCGCCTTCTCTTGTGTGCACCTTTAGTTAGGTTTTTATGTTGAAGTGCAGCTGTTTTTAAATCATAAATGTCATAATAGCCATCATTTCTTTTTATTATAAGGTCAGGATTGATGGCTGTTTCATCATGTGATTCCTTTCCTTCCAACCAAAGTAAGTAGGGTTCGTAAATGAAATGATCTGTTCTTAAGACATCTTTGATTAATTGGGGCTGAAGACGCAAGTAGTCACCAATAGTAGTTTCACGTAAGCTAGGAGTTAAATATAAACTTTGTAGACCGCTAATTACCGCTAATTTTTTTGAATATGAATCGCTTACAGCGTGGCTGAATTTGTTACGGAATGTTTTAAACGCCCGTTGACTAAGTGGTATATCTTCATGTACAAAATTATCAATGGTATCCACAAGCTGTTTTTCCGTTATCTTTTTCCTAAATGCGCCTAGAAATATGATGTATTTGCTTCTGGTTATATTTTTATCTTGATTGATAATTAGGCAGTTAATTAAAGTGACGAAACTAAAGTCTTCACCAACATAGAACAAATCTCCATCATTTTTTAAAGTAATACTTGCTGGAAAATAATTTATAATAGGGAAGCGTTTTTTATAATCCTCAATATTATTAATTCTTGAGAAAAGAGTGTCTTGAATATGATAAGAGTTTACAGAAGGTAAAATATTCTTTTTGTTTTTTTTTCTGAATTGGTTGAGGTATTCATTAATTGATTTTTCCTTATGGTGCCTTACTTCTAATTTGGTGAATGTTTCCCTAGCTCCAAATAATTCAACTATATAACAATCTTCAGTTTCAGTAAATAAAGCTATAGACGGGTACAGGAAGGAAGTCGCGCCATTCAACCATCTTATACTATCTGTATTAGACTGAAGAGTGATTAAATAATTATTTATTATTGCAGTTGTGGTATCTACAAATTTATTGAAAAGCATAAAGTACCCCTCCTGTTAGTAGCAGTGCAACCTTAAATTGTAGGCGTCTGATTTTAAATTGAACAGATATTTTGTTTGATTATATATGCTATATCCCAAACAATTTTTAGGACTTATCACAAATCTGCTGTTGAAAGCGTCAGCTGGTTACAAGGAAAAACATGCAAAAAAGCCCGCATAAAATGGCGGGCAATGGTAGCAGATATCTTTTTTTGTAAGCGCATAGTAAACGCTCCAGCTAGGCAGGCTTTGATTCTTATCAAGGAATAGTGCGGTAAAAGCGGCGCTGAACGTGTGCCATTGTCTTGCTTCAGGTGATGAAAGTGTGGGATGAACGGGGGCCGTTTTGAACATGGGGCATGTATGGGGCAAAAAATTACCGCAAACCACCTCAAAGCCCTTTAAGGCGATGAATCAGTTTGCGGTAATACATTGCAAAAACCCAGATACTACCTACATCAACAAGCCTTTCAGTAAATGCACCTCACATCATCAATAAGCCGCGCTGGTACGGTAAATAGACTGATTTGAAAGGATTAGCTTAGCTTGCGCTGCTCTGGAGCATGGGTGGGGCATCGCGAGTGAATTTGGCCTTTAAAAGGCCAGT
>Ga0157372_10009014_pt1 | contig 10604 bp, 10 predicted proteins | sample C55metaG_FD_115307 | JGI IMG/M metagenome (GOLD analysis project Ga0157372, IMG submission 115307) | Corn rhizosphere microbial communities from Kellogg Biological Station, Michigan, USA - C5-5 metaG | ecosystem: Host-associated > Plants > Roots > Rhizosphere > Soil | place: USA: Michigan...
GGAAGTCGACCTTGCGGAAGTCGGGCCAGTACGCCTCGCAGAAGTAGAACTCGCTCTGCGCGCTCTGCCACAGCAGGAAGCCACCGAGCCGTTGCTCCCCCGATGTCCGGATGACCAGGTCGGGGTCGGGCTGGCCCTTGGTGTAGAGGTGCTCGGCGATGTGGTCGACGTCGATCACCTCGGCCAGCTCCTCCAGGCTCGTGCCGCGCTCGGCGTGCTCCTGGAGCAGCGAGCGTACGGCGTCCGCGATCTCGCGGCGGCCGCCGTACGGCACGGCGACGTTGACCAGGATCCCGTCGATGTCGCGGGTCGACTCCTCGGCCTCCTTGAGCCGGTTCGCGAGGGCGGCCGGCAGCAGGTCGAGCGCTCCCACCGGGTGGATCCGCCAGCGTCCCTGCGCGGCCAGCTGCTCCACCGCGTCGCCGATCACGGCCAGCAGGCCCTCGAGCTGCTCGGGCGGGCGGTTGAGGTTGTCGGTCGAGAGCAGCCACAGCGTGACCACCCGGACCCCGACCTCCTCGCTCCACTGCAGCAAGGGCTCGATGTTGGCGGCGCCGGCCTGGTAGCCGTGGGTGCTGTCGCCTCCCACGCCCTTGGCCCAGCGACGGTTGCCGTCGAGCATCACGCCGATGTGCTGGGGGATCCGGTCCTTCGGGAGCGCCTTGACCATGCGCGCCTCGTAGGCGGGATAGAAGAGCCGGCGTACGCGCTCCTTCAGCTCCGGAATCGCCGCCACCCCTCGATGGTAACCGTGGGCGGGCGCCCGCGAAGCAGCAACGGCGACCTTGCGTCGCCGGTATCGTCTCCGCATGGGCGACTCGATCCGCGCCGGCCTCGACTCCCTCGCCCAGCACGTGGCCGAGGGAGTCGCCAAGCCGCGCCTGCGCGGCTGGCTCCATCTGGCCACCGCGCCGGTGACGCTCGCCGCGGGTGTCGTGCTGATCGCGCTCTCGCCGACCGCGGCCACGCGGCTCGGCTCGGTGGTGTACGTCGCCTCGTCCGTGCTCCTCTTCACCGTCTCAGCGGTCTACCACCGCGGACGGTGGTCGCCTCGGGTCACCGGGGTCCTGCGACGACTGGACCACTCCAACATCTTCCTGCTGATCGCCGGCACCTACACGCCGTTCAGCCTCCTGCTCCTGCACGGCACGGACCGGGCGGTGATGCTGACCGTGGTCTGGATCGGTGCCGCGCTGGGGGTGGGGTTCCGCGTCCTGTGGATCGACGCTCCCCGCTGGCTGTGCGTGCCGATCTACGTCGCGCTCGGGTGCGCTGCCGTCTTCGCCCTCCCTGCGTTCGCCGAAGGCTCCGAGCGCCTCGGGGTCGGGATCGGCACCGCGGTCCTGGTGCTGATCGCCGCCGGCGGAGTGCTCTACATCCTCGGCGGCGCCGTCTACGGGTTCCGCCGACCCGATCCGTGGCCGCGGTACTTCGGGTTCCACGAGGTGTTCCACTCGTTCACGGTGCTGGCGTTCGTCGCCCACTACGTCGGCCTGTCCCTCGCGACGTACTCCTTGCGCTGAGCCGAGCCGGCGTGAACCCGCTCACTTCGGGTCTGATCCCGGAACATCTGACCGGCCCCCGTCGTCACACCCTGCGATGTCCGACCAGAAGACGCACACCCTGAACTACCCGACCGTGATCGCCGGCGCGGTCGCTGCGGCGACGGCGACCGCGCTCTCCAGCCAGCTCGGACTGCTGGGGACGATCCTGGGAGCCGCCATCGCCAGCGTGATCAGCGCAGTGGTGACCAACGCGCTCGGTGGGTGGATCGCCCACCTGCACGGCGCCACCCGCGAGCACAACCCTCTCCCGTTCCAGCGACTGCTGGTGGGGGTCGTCGCGATCACGCTCGTGGTGCTGGCCTTCCACACCGGGATCGACCTGCTGACGCGTGGCATCCCGGCCGACAGCTTCGCGGGGAGGCTGGTCGCCCAGACCGGCCTGAGCTGAGCACGGTCCGGGCGGGTGCCTCAGCAGGGGATGCGGACGGTGAACGTCGATCCCTGACCCTGCGTCGAGTCCACGGTGATCAGTCCGCCGAGACGGGTGACGATGCGGGCGCAGATCGCCAGCCCGATGCCGGAGCCGGGGAGCTCCTCGCTGCGCGCGTCCGGCGTACGGCGTGAGATGTCGAAGATCGTCTCCAGCCGGTCCGGTGGGATCCCGATCCCCTCGTCGCTGCACCGGAACTCCACCGCGTCGTCGGTCCGGGAGAGGTGCAGCCCGACGCGGCCGCGCGGCAGGCTGAACTTGACCGCGTTTCCCACCAGGTTGGCGAAGACGCGGGCCAGGGCGTTGGGGTCGACCTCCGCCCACAGCTCCTTCGGGGTGTCGAGGTCGAAGCCGACCCTGCGGAGCCGTGCCTCGGTCTCGGCGTGCTCGCACGCGTCCCGGAGCATCTGGACGAGGTCGACCTCGACGAGGTTGTCGGCGCCCTCCTCCGCCCGGGCCATGGCGAGGAGATCGTCCACCAGGTTCGACAGCCGATCGGCGCTGCGACGGATCGCGGCGACCGGGTGGGAGCCCGCCTCGGCGAGGCGTCCGTCGGACTCGAGCAGCTCGGTGTTGAGGGCGATCGCGGTCAGCGGCGTCTTCAGGTCGTGGGTGATCGACGCGACGAGGTCGCGGCGGTAGTGGTCGAGCCGCACCAGCTCCCGGACGATCTCCTGGTCGCGACGACGTCCCTTGACCTGGTCGGCCACGGTGCCGAGCCGACGGCCGAGTGCGAACAACGCCTCCCGGTCCCCCTCGCTCCAGGGCTCGTCCTCGACCCGACGGAGCACCAGCAGCGCGCCCCGGGTGCCGGTGCCGTCACCGATCGCGGCGAGCAGTGCCTGCTCGTGCCCGGTGACGGCGGCGAGTCGACCGAGCAACGGCGCCGACTCGTCGGTCAGCGTGGTCTCGTCGGTCAGGCAGGTGCCGATCATCGGCTGGAGCAGCGTGCACACGTCTGCACCGAGGCGCTCGGCGACCTCCGGCGGGTACGACGCCCCCTCAGCGTGGACGCCGGGCTCGAGCTCCGCGCAGGTCCAGGCACCGCGGGCGCGCATCATCTCGCCCAGGCTGCCGGCCACCGACTCGAGCAGCGACGGCACGTCCTCCGCGGCGGCGGCGCCCTGGAGCACCGCCTGCCCGGCGTACGACAGCCGGAGCCGCTCGGTCAGGACGTCCTGACGGCGCAGCCCGGTCAGTGCGAGCCGCGCCTGCTCGGCGTACAGCTCGACGAGCTCGCAGGTGCCGGGCGGCGGATGCGCGATGTCGACCGGCCCCTCCGTGGTGAGGACGCCGAGGAGCTCGCCGTCCGGGGCGTGCAGCGGCGCCACCAGGAGACCCAGGTGGTCGCCGACGTAGAGCGAGGTCTCCGGCACGTCGGTCGGCACCTCGACGTACGACAGGGTGCGCCGCTCGGTGGCGTGGAGCCGGCCCAGCTCCTCCGCGTTGGCGAGGAGACCGGCCAGGTCGGCACGGCGCCAGCGGAGTCCGTCGACGAGCCCCGACGACGGCTGGCCGACGACGGTCATGACCTCGAGCCACTCGTCGTCCAGGACGCGACTGATCATGGCGGCGCGCGCGTCGACGACCTCCCTGACGTACTCGGCGATCCGAGCCACGTCGTCGACGAGCTGCTTGTCTGCCGGATGGGCCGAACCGCCCCCCCAAGGGCGCGCATCACCCGCGGCTGGTCCCCCCAAAGCCGTTCACCTTCGGTCCGCCGCAGGCCCCCCGGTCGCGGTCGCTTGAAGATTAGGTCAGCGTCAAGACGGTGGAAAGAATTTGCCAGGCGATGGCACCGGATGGTCACAAACGTTGCCACGACAGACGTAGGCCGCGGGCTTTCCGCCGACGGGACCGCGCCCCTCGAGCAGCGGGATTGCGCCGCTGGGGCCGTCGGAGACGGCGACGACGGCGCCCGGCCAGCGCCGTGCCTGACGCTCGAGATCGTCACGTTCGGGACCGCGCGGGCCGACCACCGCAATCTCCGGTGCGCCGCCGACCAGCGCCTGGGCGGCGGCCAGGCCCCAGCCCGCGAACCGCGGGGCTCGCCGCGCCAGCTCGGACACGCTCGCCAGCGCCTCGTCTGCCGCGTCGCGCCAGTGCCCGTCGCCGGTCAGCGCGTGGGCCGCGAGCAGCGCGTGGATCGTCGCCGAGGTGCCCGAGGGGCTCGCGTTGTCGCCGGGGTCGCGCGGCCGGGCGACCAGTCTCTCGCCGTCCGCGGGAGTGTCGAAGAACCCGCCGTCGTCCGCCCGGAAGTGCGTGAGCGCGGCGTCGAGGAGGTCGGTGGCGTGCGCGAGCCAGCGCTCGTCGCCGGTCGCACCGCACAGCGCGAGGAACCCGGCCGCGACCGCTCCATGGTCCTCGAGCACGCCCGCCGGGCCGCCTGCTCGCCCGTCGCGAGAGACGCGGCGCAGCCGGCCGTCCACGAGGTGCACGCCGACGAGGAGCTCGCCCGACGCCAGCGCGGCGTCGACGTACTCCTCACGGCCGAGCAGGCGACCGGCGTCGACCAGGCCACTGAGCGCCAGGCCGTTCCAGGCGGCGACGATCTTGTCGTCACGCTCCGGCCGCACCCGCCGCTCGCGCGCTGCCAGCAGCCGGCGTCGTACGTCGTCGAAGCGGCCCCAGTCGTCGGGGTCCTCCCGGAGCTGGAGCGTGGACGTGCCGTGCTCGAAGGTCCCGGTGACCTCGAACAGCCCGGTCGCCCAGCGACCGTCCTCCTCACCGAGGACGTCGGTCAGCTGCTGGGGCGTCCACACGTAGAAGCGCCCCTCCTCGCCCTCGCTGTCGGCGTCGAGCGCGGAGGCGAAGCCGCCGTCGGGTGTGCGCAGCTCGCCGAGCATCCAGTCGGCGGTACCGGCCGCGACCCGGTCGCCCAGTGGCGTTCCCCAGCGCGCGTAGAGGCCGACCAGCTGGGCGTTGTCGTAGAGCATCTTCTCGAAGTGCGGCACGACCCAGGCGGCGTCGACGCTGTAGCGGGCGAAGCCGCCGGCCAGCTGGTCGTGGATGCCACCGCGGGCCATCGCGGCGAGGGTGCCGTCGAGCATGCGCCGGGACTCGTCGTCCGATCGTCGCCGAAGGAACTCGAGCACCATGCTCGGCGGGAACTTCGGGGCGCCGCCGAAACCGCCTCGCTCCTCGTCGAAGTCCGACGCCAGTGCGGCTGTGGCGGCGTCGAGGTCGCCGGCGGTGAGCGCGGCTCCGGTGAGCGAGACCTCGCGCGCGAGGTGGTCGCGCACCGTCCCGGCCGCACGTCGTACGTCGTCGGGCCGGTCGCGCCAGGCCTCGGTCAGCGCGGAGAGCACCTGTCGCAGCGCCGGCTGACCCGCGCGCGGGCGGTCGGGGAAGTAGGTGCCGGTGAAGAACGGGCTGCCCTCGTGGTCGAGCACGACCGTCATCGGCCAGCCGCCGTGGCCGGTCATCGCGACCGTCGCCTCCATGTACACCGCGTCGACGTCCGGCCGCTCCTCGCGGTCGACCTTGATGCAGACGAAGTCGGCATTCAGCTGAGCCGCCGTGGCGTCGTCCTCGAACGACTCGTGCGCCATCACGTGGCACCAGTGGCAGGCGGCGTACCCGACCGACAGGAAGATCGGCACGCCCCGCCGGCGCGCCTCGGCGAACGCCTCCTCGCCCCACTCCCACCAGTCGACCGGGTTGTCGGCGTGCTGGAGGAGGTACGGCGAGGTGGCGGCGCTCAGCCGGTTGGGCATCCGTCCACGCTAACGCGAAGGAGGAGGTCCCGATCCGGCGGAGCCGGTTCCGGAACGCGGGGATCGTGCCGGGCGCCCTCCCCGCGTGAGAATGGGCCCGTGGATGCCGAAGCCTGGAACGAGCGCTACCGGGCGAGCGAGCTCGTCTGGTCGGCCGGGCCCAACCAGTTCGTGGAGTCCGAGCTGTCCGGCCTCCGGCCCGGCCGGGCGCTCGACCTCGCCTCCGGTGAGGGGCGCAATGCGATCTGGCTGGCGCGGCAGGGCTGGCGGGTCACAGCTGTCGACTTCTCCCAGGCCGGACTCGACAAGGGACGGATGCTGGGCGAGGGGCTCGACGTCGAGTGGCTGTGCGCGGACGCGACCACCTGGTCCGGCGATGCGTCGTACGACGTGTGCCTGGTGGCGTATCTCCAGCTCGCCGAGGCCGAGCGCCGAGCCGCCGTCCGCAACGCCTACGAGTCGGTCCGCAACGGCGGCACCTTCCTCTGGGTCAGCCACGACCTCAGCAACTTCAGCGAGGGCGTCGGCGGTCCGTCCGACCCGGCGGTCCTGATGACCGCGGAGGACGTGCTCACCGACCTGGGTGGGCGGACGTTCGAGGTGCAGCGCGCCGGGCGTGTCGCCCGCCTCGTCGCGGACGGACATCGCGAGGACTCGGAAGACACAGCCTGGGACTGCCTGGTGCGGGTGGTACGGCGCGACTGACGCGTCCGGCGCGGCTCAGTTCTGGTGGCGCGTCGGTGGCACGTCGGAGGCCTGGTCGGAGGGCTCGGACTGCTCGGACTCCTCGGACTCCTCGGGCTCCTCGGGCTCCTCGCCGAAGACGCCCGCCTGCTTCGCCGCGTCGACCTTCTTCAGCTGCTTGGTGAAGCTGCGGAGGATGAACACCACGGCCACGATCAGCGCGATCATCACCGCGAAGCCGACCCATCCGGCCACCACGTTGTTGTCGTCGGGCCTCGGGTCCGAGGCCAGCGCGAGAGCGACGACGGTGGTCATGACCCCATTGTCTCAGGTGGGGCCCGTGTCAGCGAGCGCGGATCCCGGCGAAGAGGTCGTCCTCGGGGATCGAGGTCTCGACGTGGCTGGCCACCAGCTCGAAGTCCTCGGTCGGCCAGGCCAGCACCTGCAGCTCGCGCGGCACGGAGAACCACGGCCCGTCCGGGTCGATCTGGGTCGCGTGCGCCAGCAGCGCCTGGTCGCGGACCCCGAAGTAGTCGGCGCAGGGCACGCGCGTGGTGAGCCGCTTGTCCCACTCCTCGTCGCGCTCCCAGGTCTCCAGGCGCTCGGCATAGGGCGACTCGAGGTCGTGCTCGACCAGCAGGTCGTGGATCACCTTGATCCGCGCGTAGCTCCAGCCGTGGTGGTAGTAGAGCTTCTGCGGCTGCCACGGCGGTCCCGCGTCGGCGAAGCGGTCGGGGTCGCCGGCCGCGTCGAACGCCGCGACGCTCACCTCGTGGCAGCGGATGTGGTCGGGGTGCGGGTAGCCGCCCTTCTCGTCGTACGTCGTGACCACGTGCGGCTTGAAGTCGCGCATGAAGCGGACCAGCCGCTCGGTGGCCTCCTCCAGCGGCACCAACGCGAAGCAGCCCTCCGGGAGCGGCGGCTGGGGGTCGCCCTCGGGCCAGCCCGAGTCGACGAAGCCCAGCCAGTCCTGGCGGACGCCGAGGATGTCGCGCGCGCGCTCCATCTCCTGACGGCGGACCTCGGTGATGTTGGCCGCGATGTCCGGGCGGTCCATCTTCGGGTTGAGGATCGAGCCGCGCTCGCCGCCGGTGCAGGTCACGACGTGCACGTCGACGCCCTCGGCGACGTACTTGGCGGTCGAGGCCGCGCCCTTGCTCGACTCGTCGTCCGGGTGGGCGTGCACGTGCATCAGCCGGAGACCGGCGCGCGGGCGCGCGTCACCATGAGGGTGCTGGGACATGCGCCTCAGCCTAGGTGGGACCATCGACGACGTGGAGCAGACCCTGACCGAGCGGTACGCAGCGCCCCCGGCGTGGCGGCGGTGGGTCACGATCGCCGCCGTCGCCGTGGTAGCCGTGGTCGGTCTCGGCTGGCTCGCCTGGGCGGCCTACCACGAGTCCACGCCCCGCGTGCAGTCGCAGCTGGTCGCGTTCCACGTGGTCGACGAGCACTCCGTCACGGCCCGGATCGACGTCCGCGTCGCCTCCGGGACGACGGACCCCAGCTGCACGGTCGAGGCCCTCGCCGACGACCACTCGATCGTCGGCGAGCGGCACTTCACGCCGACGTCGGGGATCAACCAGGTGACCATCCGCACCGAGCGGATCGCCACCGCCGTGGACCTGCCGGGCTGCATCGCCGAAGGTCAGGATCGTCCCCGCTGAGCGGGCTCCGTGGGCGGCGTCGGGGCCGACTCGTGAGCTGGCTCGCTCCGGCCCGGCTCCGGTCGCCCGCCGGCCGGCTTCGCCGAGGTGCGGCCGTCCTCACTCGCTCCTGATTTGTGGGTTTGGCGCCGGTGTCTTGGTAGACTCGTCCCTTCTGGCCGCGCCACGACGACGCAACCAGCACGACCCAGCAGTCCCACCGGTGGCGCACCCACACGACACGACGACGACGCGCATCTCCACGCGTCTATCGAGGAGTTCCGCATGATCTGGCTGACTCAGCAGACCTTCGACCGGCTGCACGCCGAGCTCGAGGATCGGCGCGGGCGCATCCGTGCCGAGATCGTGGAACGGATCAGCGCTGCCCGCGACGAAGGCGACCTGAAGGAGAACGGCGGCTACCACGCCGCCAAGGACGAGCAGGGCACCAACGAGGCGCGCATCCGCCAGCTCGAGGACATGCTCGCGAGCGTCACCACCGAGCCCGCCACCGACGACGGCAAGGTGTCGCCGGGCAAGGTCGTGACCCACCGGTTCGACGGCGACGACGAGGAGACGTTCCTCCTGGCCGCTCGCGACGTGGCGGACGACGACGGCATCGGCGTCAACGTCTTCTCTCCCGAGTCACCCCTCGGAGCCGCGCTGCTCGGGCACTCGGCCGGCGAGACCGTCGACTTCGAGCAGCCCAACGGGCGAGTCGCGAAGATCGAGATCGTCAGCGCCGTCCCGTTCTCCGGCTGACCCGACTCACTCGAAGATCCGGTAGCCCCGTTCGCGTAGCCGGGCCAGCACCAGCTCGGCCTGCGCCTCGCCACGCGTCTCGAGCTGGAGGTGCACCTCGACCTCGTCCAGCGAGAGGTCCGCGTCGATGCGGGCATGGGACACCTCGATCACGTTGGCCCCCGCGTCGCCGAGCTCGCCCAGCAGCTTGGCCAGGCCGCCGGGTCGGTCGGGGATGCGCAGCCGCAGGTTGAGGTAGCGGCCGGCGGCGGCCATGCCGTGCTGGATCACCTTGCCCAGCAGCAGCGGGTCGATGTTCCCGCCGGAGAGCACCCCGACGGTCGGCGAGCTGAAGCGGGAGGGGTCGTCCAGGATCGCCGCCACCGCGGCGGCACCGGCCGGCTCGACGACCATCTTGGCCCGCTCGAGCGTCGCCAGGACGGCGCCCGAGAGCGAGGCCTCCGACACCGTGATCACCTCGTCGACGAGGTCGCGCACCATGGCGAACGTGACCTCGCCCGGCAGCCCCACCGCGATGCCGTCCGCCATCGTCGCCATCGACTCGAGCGCGACGGGATGGCCGGCCTCGAGCGAGGCGGGGTACGCCGCGGCGCCCTCGGCCTGCACGCCGATCACCCGCACCTCCGGTCGCATGGCCTTCACCGCAATCGCGATGCCGCTCAGCAGCCCGCCACCTCCACAGGGCACGACGATCGTCTCGACGTCCGGCGCCTGCTCGAGGATCTCCAGGCCGACGGTCCCCTGACCCGCCACGATGTCGGCGTTGTCGAAGGGGTGGATCAGGATCGCGCCGGTGCGCTCCTGGAAGGCGCGTGCCTCGGCCAGCGAGTCCTCGATGTAGCGGCCGTGGAAGACGACGTCCGCGCCGTAGCCCCGGGTCGCCTTCTCCTTGGGGATCGGCGCGCCCTCCGGCATGAAGACGGTGGCCTTGATCCCCAGCGCCTGGGCCGCGAGGGCCACCCCTTGAGCGTGGTTCCCGGCGGAGGCGGCGACCACGCCGAGCGCTCGCTCCTCATCAGAGAGGTACGACATCCGGGTGTACGCGCCGCGGACCTTGAACGACCCTGTGCGCTGGAGGTTCTCGCACTTGAGCTCGACCGCGCTGCCGGTGAGTGAGGACAGCCACCTGGACCCCTCCATCGGGGTCCGCAGCGCCAGCGGCCTGATCGTCTGCGCGGCCCGCTGGACGTCCGCCAACGACACCCGCACCACGTCACTCACGGTGGTCCTCGCCGGGCTCCCCCGGCTCCGGTGTCGAGTCGGCGTCGAACTGGTCGGCGACCCCGGCCTCGTCCGTCTCCCCGACTCGCCCGTCCTGCGCGCCGCCCGGGGGGTGGCTCGGGGCCTCCGTGTCGACGTGCTGGCCCGTGTCGTCGTAGTCGTGCTCGAGCGCCACCTCCGGGTCCTCCCCGACCTCGGTCTCGCTGGCGAGGTGCTGGACGACGGCGTTCGCGGCCGCGGCGAACGGCACCGCGACGAGCGCGCCCGGGATGCCGGCGACCAGGATGCCGGCCGCGATCGCGACGATGATGCCGAGGGGATGGATCGCCACGAAGCGGCCCATCAGGAACGGTTGCAGCACGTGGCTCTCGATCTGCTGGACGAGCACGACGGCCCCGAGCATGAGCAGCGCCACCACGATGCCGTGGTCGACGAACGCGACCAGCACGGCCACGGTCCCGGCGACGAAGGCGCCGACGATGGGGACGAACGCCCCGAGGAAGACCAGCACGCCGATCGCGAACACGAACTGCACCTGCAGGATCGACGCCGCGATCATCACGCCGACGGCATCGGTGAC
>Ga0157372_10009017_pt1 | contig 10602 bp, 7 predicted proteins | sample C55metaG_FD_115307 | JGI IMG/M metagenome (GOLD analysis project Ga0157372, IMG submission 115307) | Corn rhizosphere microbial communities from Kellogg Biological Station, Michigan, USA - C5-5 metaG | ecosystem: Host-associated > Plants > Roots > Rhizosphere > Soil | place: USA: Michigan...
CCGGCACAATGCTCGTTGGCTTGATCATTCATCTTATAAATTGATTTTATGAACGGCGATGAGGCACCAGGCAAAAAAGAGTTCACGATTGTCTTAACGGCAGTAGCCATTCTTATCGTTCTGTCCCTCGTTGCTCATTTCCTACTTAAAATAACGTAATCATGACTTTCTCATTAATTCTTACCGGGCTTATTGGTTTCTGGCTCTTTTACAAATTCATCGACTGGTTCGAAAACATTTAAACTATGACGGCACTATTCATTATCGCAATTCTCGTCTTTATCTATTTGTGTTACGTATTGGTAAGGCCCGAAAAATTTTAAACCCATGCAATCATGACAACTGAAATTCTTGGTGTAATTCTAATGTATGTTCTCACGGTTGCAGTTGCAATTCCATTAGGAAAATATATTGGCAAAGTGTATGAAGAAGGAAAAACCTGGCCGGACAAAATCCTAAACCCTCTCGACAAACTCTTTTTCAAATTAGGCGCCATAGATCCTTCAAAAGAAATGAACTGGAAGCAACATTTGCTTGCTTTGCTTACCGTCAATTTGGTATGGTTCGTTTTATCAATGCTGATACTAATGAACATGAGTTGGTTACCGCTCAATCCGGATGGCAATCCCTCCATGTCTCCTGATCTTGCGTACAATACTACAGTAAGCTTTGTCAGTAATACAAACCTTCAGCACTATTCTGGTGAAACAGGTGTCTCTTACCTGGGACAATTAACATTGATGTTATTCCAATTTATAAGTGCGGGAACCGGAATGGCTGCATGTGCGGTAGTTTTCATTGCAATGAAGGAAAGAGCAACCGACAATCTTGGAAATTTTTACAACTATTTCATCAAATCCTGCACACGGATTTTATTGCCACTTGCCATCGTAGTTGCCCTCATACTTGTTTTTAACGGAACTCCAATGAATTTCGAAGGGAAAGCTCAGTATGTTTCAATGCAAGGCGATACCGTGCATGTAAGCCGTGGCCCTGCGGCAGCAATGGTTGCGATTAAACAATTAGGCACAAACGGCGGAGGGTTTTTTGGCGCTAACTCTGCACACCCATTAGAAAATCCAAACTACTTCACAAACATTGTTGAAAACATATCCATCATTCTGATTCCAATTGCAATGGTCTTTGCCTTGGGGTACATTATCAAAAGGAGACGATTTGCATGGATAGTTTTTGGTGTAATGACAGCCGGATTTCTAATTCTACTGGCAAATTCTGTTTACCAGGAAATGCATGGAAACCCCATGATCACCAGGATGGGAATCTCACAACCGTTGGGCAGCATGGAAGGAAAAGAAGTCCGTTTCGGTCCTGTTGCATCAGCCTATTGGGAAGTCACAACAACGGTTACATCAAACGGATCTGTCAATGCTATGCATGACAGCTTTACGCCCCTTGGCGGCATGAGTGCATTGGTTGGCATGATGGTCAACTCGTTTTATGGTGGTGTCGGCGTGGGATATCTAAACTTTTACATCTTCATTATTATCGCGGTTTTCATCAGTGGCTTGATGGTTGGACGAACACCCGAATTTTTAGGGAAGAAGATAGAAGCAAGAGAAATGAAAATTGCTTCCGTCATTGCCCTGCTCCATCCCTTGTTAATTCTTGCAGGAACCGCCCTGGCATCCTATCTCGCCGCCCACAATTCCGCTGCTTATTCGGGGTGGTTGAACAATCCGGGTAATCACGGGTTTAGCGAAATGCTCTATGAATTCACATCGTCATCCGCCAATAACGGTAGTGGTTTCGAAGGCCTTGGCGATAACACTCCTTTCTGGAACATTGCCTGTGGAACAGTAATGTTAGTTGGAAGATTCTTGCCAATAATCGGACCCGTCGCTATTGCCGGAATTCTGGCCCGGAAGAAATATATCCCCGAAAGTTCAGGCACCCTAAAGACCGATACTACAACATTCGGTATCATGGTCTTTGCCGTCATCCTGATCGTCGCAGCCCTATCCTTCTTCCCTGCACTAACACTGGGACCCATTGCAGAACATTTCGGTATGAAATAGTCACTAATAGTAAATGAAATAAAACATGTCAGTCCACAGGAGAAAAAATAAATTGTTTGAAACTGGTCTAGTGAAGCAGGCGTTGAGGCAGTCTTTCGTCAAACTCAACCCCGTAATACAGTTTCGTAATCCCGTGATGTTCACCGTATGGATCGGGACACTGGTAATGGCAATGGTCTGTGTTTGGATAGCAATGGGTGAGAAAGCCCAGGGAAGTTTAGCTTACAACGTCCTCATCACTTTAATCCTTTTTATCACCCTACTCTTTGCCAACTTCGCAGAAGGAATAGCGGAAGCACGCGGCAAGGCCCAGGCTGACAGCCTTCGAAAAGCCCGGGAGGATACTCCAGCCAAGAAGTTAATTGACGAACGTAATAAGTCGGAAATCAAAATAATTTCCTCATCCCAGCTACGGAAAGGGGATCTGTTTGTTTGCGAAACAAACGATGTAATTCCCATGGACGGTGAGATCATCGAAGGAATAGCAACTATCGACGAATCTGCAATTACTGGCGAATCGGCCCCCGTAATTCGTGAGGCCGGGGGAGACAAATCGTCGGTAACGGGGGGAACAAAAGTATTATCCGATCGCATAGTCGTTCGCGTATCTACAGAACCGGGTGAGACTTTCCTGGATAAAATGATCTCGCTCGTTGAAGGCGCCTCGAGACAAAAAACACCAAACGAAATAGCCCTCACTATCTTACTGGCTGCCTTTACCCTGGTGTTCATTATCGTGTGTGTCACCTTGAAACCTTTCGGAGATTATGCTAATACGCCTATAACGATAGCAGCGTTCATTTCTCTTTTTATATGTCTTATCCCAACCACTATCGGGGGATTGTTAAGTGCAATCGGCATCGCCGGAATGGACCGGGCTTTAAGAGCCAATGTGATTACCAAAAGTGGTAAAGCGGTGGAAACTGCAGGTGATGTTGATACCCTCCTTTTAGATAAGACCGGAACGATAACCATCGGCAATCGAAAAGCAACAAATTTGTACCCGGTAAACGGAGCAGATCAAAAAGCATTTACAAAAGCGGTTGTTCTGTCGTCGATGGCCGATGAAACACCCGAAGGAAAATCAATCATTGAACTGGTAGGCATAAATCCCCTAAGCTATACAGTGAAGGATCCAAGATTTATAAAGTTCACAGCAGAAACACGAAGCTCCGGAATCGATTATGAAAACACCAGGGTAAGAAAGGGAGCTGCCGATGCTATTAAGAACCTCGTGGAAAGAGCTGGAAATACCTTCCCTGGCGAAGTCGCAGACAGGGTAAAAACGATTGCCTCTAACGGAGGAACGCCACTCGTTGTTTCTGAAAATGAAAAAGTAATTGGTGTCGTTGAGCTTCAGGACATCATAAAGCCGGGGATGCAAGAACGTTTTCAGCGCCTAAGAAAAATGGGAGTGAAAACGGTAATGGTCACCGGTGATAATCCTCTTACTGCAAAATACATTGCTGAAAAAGCAGGTGTCGATGACTTTATTGCCGAAGCAAAGCCCGAAGACAAAATGCACTATATCCGGCAGGAGCAGCAGCGAGGCAAGTTGGTGGCTATGATGGGCGATGGAACCAACGATGCTCCTGCCCTTGCCCAGGCCGATGTTGGAGTAGCAATGAACAGTGGCACACAAGCTGCAAAAGAGGCAAGCAATATGGTGGACCTGGAAAATGATCCAACCAAGTTGATTGAGATTGTGGAAATAGGAAAGCAGCTATTGATGACACGAGGAACACTAACAACCTTTTCCATTGCCAACGACGTGGCCAAGTATTTTGCCATTGTGCCGGCCCTGTTCATAGCATCAATACCGTCATTGGAGGCGCTCAATATTATGCGCTTACATAGTCCCGAAAGCGCTATCCTCTCAGCAGTCATCTTCAACGCCATCATCATTCCATTGTTGATTCCATTGGCCTTAAAGGGAGTCGCATACAAGCCCATCGGAGCCAGCGCCCTTTTAAGAAGAAATCTATTGATCTACGGCCTGGGTGGAGTTATAGTTCCTTTTGTTGGAATAAAATTGATTGACCTCCTGGTCTCTATATGGTTTTAAGCTCTAATAAAAAATGAAACAAAATCTTATACCTGCAATCCGTTTAACATTTGTGTGTATGGTCTTTTTTATGGGGATATATTCTTTCATTATTTGGCTCCCTGCACAACTGGCGCCGTCGAAAGGGAAAGGCGAAATAGTAACGGCGAACAATAAAATTATAGGATGGAAATTGCTGGGGCAAAAATTTACAGCCGATAAATACTTCTGGAGCAGGCCCTCTGCTGTTGATTACAATGCCGCAGGAAGCGGCGGTAGCAACAAAGGGCCTACTAATCCGGATTATTTGAAACAGGTACAGGATAGAATTGACACTTTCCTGGTCCATAATCCCGGCATCCAGAAGAGCGACATTCCCTCCGACCTCGTTACCGCATCCGGTTCCGGGTTAGACCCCGACGTTTCCGTTCAGGGCGCTTATATACAGGTAAAGAGAATTGCCTCCACAAGAAAACTTCCTGAACAGAAAGTGATGGATTTAGTTGACCACCATATTGAAAAGTCCCTGCTGGGACTTTTTGGACCGCCAAGCGTTAATGTCTTGCAATTAAATAATGATCTGGAAAACTTAAGATAGAATGAAAGGCTTTCTTATTTTTTGTACCATTATGCCTTCTCTTGTTTCCAATGCCCAGGATTCGACAAAACAAGGCAACCTAATTCTAAGTGGGTCTGTTGATGCTTATTACCGGTATAATTTTCAGAACGCGAAAGATTCCATGCGTACTAATAATTACACAAGCTATACGAATTCCCAGAATTCATTCGAACTGGGGATGGCCTCCTTCAGAGCGGACTACTCAAAAGGGAAAACTGGTAGTGTACTGGATATAGGCTTCGGAAGAAGGGCCGAGGAGTCTTCTTACAATGACGGTGATAAAGATCAGGCCAAGAACGGGTTCATCTCACTGGCCAACATCAAACAGGCTTTAGTTTCTTATGCCCCTTCAGACAAGGTTAAATTTACAATGGGAAAATGGTTCACACATGTTGGATACGAGGTCGCCGATGCCTACTTAAACCGCAACTACAGCATGGATTATATGTTCTCTTATGGTCCATTTTTTCATACCGGAATTAAAGCCGACATCACGGCCAACAGAAACTTTGCCTTTATGTTCGGCATTGCAAATCCTACAGACATGAGTACCGCCAGTTTCTCACCCAAACACTTCCTGGCGCAAATTCATTTAACCAGTAACGATGCAAAAGCCAATGGGTATATCAATTATTTGGGAGGCGAGAATGTATCGAAAAAAACTACAAACGAAATCGATTTGGTTTTCTCTGACCTACTCTCTGATAAATTTAGCATTGGATATAACGGCGCTATGCGAATCGTAAAGCCAAACACCGGCGGAAGCAATTCATGGTGGGGCTCTGCACTTTATCTCAATTTTGACCCGACAACTGTGTTGGGGCTCACTGTAAGGGCGGAATATTTTAATGATGAAGATTCCCTTGCAGGATTTGGAACTGGCATTTTTGACTACACGATATCAGCCAACATTCACATTGACAATCTCACTATTATACCTGAAATTAGGGTTGACACCGCGAAAGATCCGTTATTCTATAAAAACAGCGATGGAAACACACCATCCGCCAAAAGCACCCAAAGCTTTATTTTCGCTGCAGTATATCATTTTTGACACTTGCATTAATGATAGATGAAATAAACGATAGGGAAAAAAGAGTTGAGCAGTTTTTAAAACTAACACAAACTGACAATCGTGGCAAACTCAAGATCTACATTGGCATGAGTGCCGGTGTCGGGAAGACCTATCGTATGCTACAGGAAGCACAACGGCGATTGGCCAATGGTGAAAACATTAAGATCGGTTATATAGAAACGCACGGAAGAAAAGAAACGGAGGCGCTGATTGAGGGCTTACCGGTCATCCCTAGAAGAGAGGTCTTTTATAAGGGGAAAAAACTGGAAGAACTGGATGTGCAGTCAATTCTTCTTCTCCATCCGGACCTGGTAATCATCGATGAACTGGCGCATACAAACATCCCCGGCAGCAAAAACGAAAAAAGATGGCAGGATGTTCTCGACGTTCTGGAAGCAGGCATAGATGTTATTTCAGCGGTTAACATTCAACATATTGAAAGCATCAATGAAGATGTGAGAGCAATTACAGGAGTTGAAGTGAAGGAAAGAGTGCCCGACCGGATATTACAAGTAGCCGACGAAGTTGTGAATATTGATCTTACAGCAGATGAATTGATAACACGGTTAAAAGAAGGTAAGATCTATGATCATACAAAAGTCCAACAGGCGCTTACTAACTTTTTCCAACCGGAGAAAATTCTTCAGCTTCGGGAACTTGCGTTGAAGGAGGTGGCTGGCCAGGTCGAACGTAAAGTTGACTATTCAATTGAGTACAAAAAGAATCCTTTTCGACATGAACACTTCCTTGCTTGCATTTCAAGTAGCAACGAGATAGCTCAACGTATTATTCGTAAAACAGCCAGGCTGGCTTCATACTACAATAGTCAATGGTATGTACTATATGTCCAAACTCCAAAAGAGGCAATGGACAAAATTCCTTTGGACAAACAGAGGTATTTAATCAATAACTTTAAGAATGCTACGGAACTGGGTGCTGAAGTGATCCAGAAAAAAGAGGAGAATATCGCAAAAGCCATACTCGAAACCATCGCTGAAAAAAACATAACTACTGTGTGCCTGGGCAAACCGCATCTAAAACTGTGGCAGATCATTTTAAAAACAGGAGTGTTCAACCAGTTGTTGCGAACCATGTCAAGAAATGATGTCGACTTAGTCATTTTATCCTAATGTCAAGTGTAAAAAATAAGATACGCCTCGGAACCATATTTCTGTTCCTGCTTGTGGTTACCTCGGGAGCATTTAGTATTTATTACCTCGTGCGGTTGAAAGAACAATCAAAGAACGTCTTAAAAGCCAATTATGAAACCATTCAATATTGTCATCAAATGCAAAAAGCACTGGACAGCATTCTGGATGGGAAAAGAACGTTTGTTGATACTTTCGAAACAGAATTAAGAAATCAGGAAAAGAACATCACAGAGGCGGGTGAGACTGGGGCAACGCAAAATTTGAGATCGGCATTTGATAAGTTGAAAAAAGGAAATACAACAAAAATCATTTCTGCTGAAATAAGTTTTGAGTTGCAGCACATACTTGTCTTGAATATGGCAGCCATCAAAAATAAAAACGAAAAGGCTGAAGGATCAGCTGAGGACGCCATGACTCTCCTGATCTCTATTTTTGTTGTCATTTTTATTATTGGATTCACCTTTTCCTACAACTTTCCCTCAATCATTACAACGCCAATTCATAAACTTACCTCCGCTATTAAAGAAATAGGTCAAAAGAATTACTCTCACCGAATCCATATAGAATCAAAAGATGAATTCGGACAACTGGCCGATGCCTTCAATGAGATGGCAGAGCGGCTTCAATATTTTGAAAACAGCAATCTCAATAAGATAATCTTTGAAAAAACAAGAGCGGAGGCCGTCATCAATAGTTTGAAAGACGCCAGTATAGGAATTGACAAGGGAAATCATGTTCTCTTTGCAAATGAACAGGCATTGCAATTACTGGGTCTGAAGGCCGATGAAACGGTCGGTAAGTCAGCTGAAGAATTGACCAGGCGAAATGATTTGTTTAAATTCTTGATAGAAAACGAGGGAAAGAATCCATTTAAGATAGTCGTCGATGGCAAAGAGAACTATTATATAAAGGAAACAATCGACGTCTCCCAGGGTGAATCAAGCAACAAAGTAATCGTGCTAAAAAACATTACGTCGTTTAAAGAACTTGATGTGGCAAAAACTGATTTTATTGCCACAATCTCCCACGAATTAAAGACTCCACTAGCCTCTTCAGATCTCAGTCTGAAATTATTGGAGGATGGGCGTATCGGAAAGGAAGAGCAAAAACAATTGATACAGCAATTAAAGAATGATAATCAGAGGATGCTTCGTATTCTTAGTGAGTTACTGAATATGTCCCAGGTCGAAGCAGGAAAGCTCCAATTAGATATTCAATCAGTTGATCCATACCAAATAACCGAAAACTCAATCAAGGCTGTTGAAACTACTGCAAAGAAAAAGGGAATCAATATTCATACGCAATTTGAAAAAGATCTGCCCAATATCAAAGCTGATGCCGATAAAGTAAGCTGGGTATTAAATAACTTTCTCACCAATGCAATCAGATATGCACCCACAAAGACTGATGTTATTATCCAGGGTAAAAAGACAGATCACCAACTTTCGCTTTCGGTTGCCGATAACGGGCAAGGAATCGATGAAGCCTATTTAGGAAGGATCTTCGAGAGATATTTCCAGGTCCCTGGACGCTCCGATAAGACTGGTTCTGGCATTGGCCTCGCAATCTGTAAAGAATTTATTGAAGCAATGGGGGGCAAGATTTGGGTAAGAAGTAAAATCGGTGAAGGGAGCACCTTTGGATTTGATATACCACTCGCTTAGAAAAAAGGCCGATTGACTTCAAATCTTTCAATGCAGATGTAATCTCGTATTATTCTTTTCTTCCTCGGCAGTCACACGAAAGAAGCAACCTTTTGCTATTATCCTCACGCATACGCAGAAAGTTAGCAACCCAACAAGGATACCCTACCCTATATTCTGGAAGCGGATGTGATTCATAGTGTATCAAATTGCTGGAAGGAGAAGGTAAATAAAAGGACCTGGTTAACATCCCTCCGCACGATCGTATTATTGCTGGGCGATATTTTTGAACTGGTCGCGAGAAACCTCACCCTTTAACTGCTTCCTGTTTTATGGCATTATAAACAAGACGTACCTCAACTGCTGGCTTATTTCCTACTGCCATTGCACGGTTCAGGGCTTTGACCTTCCTGACTACACCCATTGTAAAAACAAGGTAGGAAAGTGGTATCAGCATCTCCTTATATTCCTTTTCATCAAAATTGCGAACCATACGCTTGCCAAACACGAGGAATAAAACCTGCGTCGTCACAAATAGCAGGAACATCACTGTGGTCCAACCAAAACCGGTTTGCTGGCGGTAACGGTTTCGGAGTAAGTCAAGCAACACAAAGAATGTGATACCTACACTCAGTTGAGCCGCAAAAACGTTTAGGTTTAAGTAGTTGTAAGCCACGAAAGGAATGCTGAACAGGAGCACAAATCCGTCCGGCGTAAATAGTGAAACAACTGGTGACTCCTTCAACAGAGGGGTACGTTCTTTCAAAAATGGAACAAAAACAAGGAAAGCAAAGGACATGAAATAGTATATGTTCTCAAGTGGGTGGGTAGCGAAGTTGTGCAGGTTCATTTCGTGCTGAAGGTTGGAGGCAAAAGCACCGGGAGTTTTTATCTCGAGTACTCTTTGAAACCAGGACACTTCTTCCCCGGCGCACAGGAAGAAAAATATTACGAATAAGGCCACTACCGATTGATATACGCCCTTGCGCGGTAGGCTGCTACGTCTAATTAGTATGAATATATAGATAAAGATTCCACAGTTAAGAAACTGGAGCACATCCGAGAAGGTTTCAACCGGGTGGTCTTCTAAGCAGAGTGAATTGAAGGCAACAGGATTAACCAGGAAAAGCAGAAGGAAAAAGATAGAGAGTGTAGTTCCGATTGTGAGCACAACGTTTTGTGTGCGTTCAGGGAAGACCGTTTTCGATAGTTTAGAAATGGCCTTGATGTCAATAGAGTGATTGCGATTGCTGTTTTTCCTGGAAAAAAGAACTATAGACCATGTGATCAGGGCGCTGCTTGTGAGGAGCAATAGCGTCCGTAAAAGATATGGAACTGACATTGCGGGAAATTCTTCAGCCGTGATTTGCCGGGAGAGGCGTACCCAAAACGACGTTGTGGGACGAAGACTGTAATACACAAGATGGGTGACGTCGATATAGAGCGCCAAAGCGATGCAGCCAAGAGCTGCCGTAATAATGATAATCGGACTGGAAAAGCTTTTCGGCCGAGGTAGAACTTTAGTTATCGAATAGATAGTCGAGGGTCGCGATACAGTTTCCATTTTTGAGTTGTTTTCTAAGGGTACGGTTATTAAACGGGCACTTGGAAATTCAGCGGACGGAGGATTTTCAGGTTATCTTCAACGAACTGCCGGGGGCAATTAGTTGATATAAACATCAATTAGATAGCTTTCTGGTTTAAATAGAATAGCAAACAGACCAGTTCGCTTGATGGGCAAATATAATTAGAATTGAAACTAAAGTATTGCGAGTTGCAAATATGATGGTTATCACATATAGCGAGTAAGTGTTTCTAATTACACCCAATTGGGAGAGCATGGCCAGAACAACGAATATTGATTTTTTACTAGCTTATAGGGCGGTAGTCCGCGCTCAGTTTGAAGATTGTTCCTGTCTCGTTTTTGCCCAGAGCCTTTACGTGTAGTAGGTCATCTTTAGCCTTGATGGATACTGAAATCTGTGCTATTTCTCCGAATTCAGGATCTACTACTCTTAAAAATTTGCATGTAGA
>Ga0157372_10009018_pt1 | contig 10600 bp, 7 predicted proteins | sample C55metaG_FD_115307 | JGI IMG/M metagenome (GOLD analysis project Ga0157372, IMG submission 115307) | Corn rhizosphere microbial communities from Kellogg Biological Station, Michigan, USA - C5-5 metaG | ecosystem: Host-associated > Plants > Roots > Rhizosphere > Soil | place: USA: Michigan...
ACGAGCGCCGCGTCGTTGCCCATCACGCCGGTGGCCGTGTGGCCGAGCGCGATGACGCACGCGCCGGTCAACGTCGCGGCGTCGATGACGGCGCTCGGATTGAATCGCTTGGCGTAGACGAGCACGTCGGCGAGCACGAGACGACCTTCGGCGTCGGTGTTGATGATCTCGATGAACTTTCCGTTCGACGCTTGGACCACGTCGCCCGGCTTGACGGCCTCGCCCGACGGCATGTTGGTCGTCGAGCCAATGAGACCCACGACGTTGACGGGAAGTTCCAACCGGCCGATCGCTTCCATGGCGCCGAGCACGCCGGCGGCGCCGCACATGTCGAACTTCATCCACTCCATGCCTTGCGCCGGCTTGATCGAGATACCGCCCGAGTCGAAGCAGAGACCCTTTCCCACGAGCACGATCGGCTTCGCTCCCTTCGGCCCCTTCTGATACTCGAGCATGATGAGCCGCGGTTCCTGCGTCGTCCCCTGCGCGACGGCGAGGAAGGAGCCCATCTTCGCTTCCTGCATCGCCGCTCGGCCCATCACGGTCGTCTGCATGCCAAGTCGCTTGGCGATGTCGCGCGCGGTGTCGGCGAGATAGTCGGGCGTGCACACGTTGCCGGGCAGCATCCCGAGCTTGCGCGCGAGTGCCAGCCCTTCACCGAGGGCGGTCGCGACGCGCGCGCCCGTCGTGCGCGCGTCCGCGTCGGCGGCGAGGATCACCGCCTCGTCGAGCGGCGCGCGCTGTTCGTCGGCCGGGGGGGCGGTCTTCATCTCTTTGAAATCCCACGCGCCGACGCCGAGCCCGACACCCGCCGCCTCGACTTCAGTCGCGTTCAACGCGCCCGCGTAGAACGCGAGTCGTCCGACGCCGAGTCGAGTGGCCTGGCGTGCCGCGATGGCGCCCGCGCGACGAAGCGCCGCCGGGCGATCGGTCGCTGTGCCCAGCCCAACGAGCAGAACACGCTGAATTCCGCGCTCGCCGCCCGCGAGGTGCAGCGTCTCGTCTCGCCCGCCGCGAAAGTCGCGACGTGCGATCGAGCGGCCAAGCGCGCCGTTGGTCGCGCCGTCGACGGCGCCGAGCTCCGTTGCCAACGAGGGCGACGACGGCAGTGCGATGACGAGGAGAGGAACGTCGAGCGTTCAAAAATCAGGGGCGGCGCCTGAGACTATTGGTTTCATGCGCGGTTCGTGCGAAGGTCGGTTCGCGCTCGCGCCCGATTTGGCGTCACGCGGTCATTCCTTTGATGATTTCATCGCCGAACGCCGTCGTCGACACTTCGGTCGATCCCGGCATCTGGCGCGCGAGGTCGTAGGTCACGCGCTTCGACTTGATCGCGTTTTCGAGTCCGCGCGTGATGAGCACGGCCGCTTCGTTCCAGCCCAAGTATTCGAACATCATCACGCCCGAGAGCACCACGCTTCCCGGGTTGATCTTGTCCTGGTTCGCGTACTTGGGCGCCGTGCCGTGTGTCGCCTCGAACACCGCGACGCCGTCGCCGACGTTGCCGCCCGGCGCGATGCCGAGTCCGCCCACCTGGGCCGCCGCGGCGTCCGAGACGTAGTCGCCGTTCAGGTTCGGGGTCGCGATCACGGAATACTCATCGGGGCGCAGGAGCAGCTGCTGGAACATCGAATCGGCGATGCGGTCCTTGATGATGACCGCGTCGGCGCGGGCGTTGGCGCCGCCTTTGGCGAGGTCAGCTTCGGCCACGACACGCCCGGCGAATTTGTCGCGGGCCACCTCGTAGCCCCAATCGCGGAACGCGCCTTCCGTGAACTTCATGATGTTGCCCTTGTGCATCAGCGTCACGGACGGGCGGTTGCGCTGCAGCGTGTAGTTGATCGCCATCTCGACGAGACGTTTCGAGCCGAACGCCGACATCGGCTTGATGCCGATCGCCGACTCTGGGCGGATCTCTTTCTTCAACTCGCTCTCGATGAACTTCCGGAGCTTTTCCGCCTCGGGAGATCCGGCCTTCCACTCGATGCCGGCGTAGACGTCTTCGATGTTCTCGCGGAACACGACGATGTCGAGCTTCCCCGGATCTTTCATCGGGCTTCCGACGCCCTCGAACCAACGCACGGGACGGATGCAGGCGTAAAGGTCGAGCACCTGCCGCAGGGTGACGTTCAGCGAGCGGATGCCGCCGCCGACCGGCGTCGTCAGCGGCCCCTTGATCGAGACGCGGAAGTCCTGCATCGCGTCCACGGTCTCCTGCGGGAGCCAGTCCTTGTAGCTGGTGAACGCCTTTTCGCCGGCGAAGACTTCCATCCAGGAAACGCGACGCTGGCCGCCGTAGGCCTTCTCGACCGCCGCGTCGAACACGCGCACGGACGCGCGCCAGATGTCTGGTCCCGTCCCGTCGCCCTCGACGTACGGAATGATCGGGTTGTCGGGGACCCTGAGAACGCCGCGTTCGTATGTGATGCGTTCGCCGGCCGACGGAACGGTCGCGAGCTTGTATGACGCCATTGACGATTGAGTGAGTGCGGATCGATCCGAGCCGCGGAAAGCTATGCGGCGCGGAAAATCGCTTCAAGTTAAAGGCTGGATCCGTCGCTCGCGGGCGTATCGGCGGTATTCGCTCAGCGCACCCCACGAGCGCGCAGCCTCGATGTAGCTGTCGATCCACGCCGGGTTTCGTGTGGCACGCTGCCAGAGATACCTGGCGTGAGCTTTCGCGGCCGGCAGGAGCATCCAGCGCGGAACGCCGAAGAGGAGTGATACCCCCTCGGTGTCCCACCCGGACATGCGCACGTCGGTCACCCCGCGGCCGATGAAGCTCCGCCGGACGAACGGAAGGGTGAGTCTCTTCGGGCCGACGATGTGCTGTATCGTGGCGGCGGGAAGCCACACGCCGTGCATTCCGGCGTCGGCCAGCTCCTGGCAAAAGACCTCGTCCTCACACGCCGCACGGTCGTCGCCGATTCGGCCGAGCTCCGGCCGGAACGTGAATCCCTGCACCGCCGTCCGGCGGAACGCCATGTTGCATCCCCACGGAAACTCCCCGGGACCTAGCTGGCGCTCCGTGGCGCCGAGATCGTGCGCCTCGCCGACGTTCGTCGAAAGCAGGTGATGGCCGCGAAACCATGTCGGCAGCTCGCCCTCGTACTTCGGCACGATGACGCCGCCGAAATAGGCGGCGTTCGGCCATCGCGCGATCGCCACCGCGTACGCGTCCAACCAGTCGTCGTCGACGAGCACGTCGTCGTCGATGTAGATCAGGAGGTCGCCGGCGGCGTGCTTGAGCGCGCAGTTGCGCGCGTTCGAGAGGCCCTGCACCGGCTCGAGCAGCCGGGTGACCGGCAGCCGATCGGCGTACCGGGAAACGACCGTGGGTGTGTCGTCGGTGCAGTTGTTGTCGACGACGAGGACTTCCCACGTCAGTCCGTCGGGGACACGGAGCTCCGCGAGACGACGCAGCGTACGATCGAGCAATCCGGCTTGATTCCAGGTACAAATGGCGATCGTAACGTCCATGCGGGATTCCTCGGCGCAGAATCTCGTGAACGATAGCGTCGTGTCTGCAATGCCCAAGGCGGGACTCGAACCCTCAGGGCCCGAAGGCCGGGGATTTTGAGTTGAATTTGGCGGCTCTCGCAGGCGGTACGCGCTTGCGACGTGCTAATGAAGGGATTCGGTCGTCAGAATTGGGTACCGACCCGACGCGGGGCTCATGTCCCTCATCCGAGCAGACCTCGCCGGTGCTGCCGACGCCGGTGATGACGATCCCACCGCCCCCGCGGGCGCGCAGCTCCCGGCGGGGAGGCGCGGGCATGGCATCAATGAGCCTCACGGAGCGCCGGCGGTCCTCCCGCGCGAGCTCGGCGACTTTCTGGTCGAGCTCGCGATCGCCCTGCACAAGCACGCGATCTACCCCGCCGGTCATCCGCTCCTCAATGGCGCGGTCGACACCGTCGCCCGCGCGTTGTTCGGGCTGCTCGCCGAACGCGCGGTGCTGTCGATCGGCGTCGCCCGCCGGCAACTCGTGATCGAGGGTGTCGCCACCGATCCGAATCATCCGCTGCTCAACGAGCTCGCGCACCGCTTCCATCGCCACCACCTCGGCGCGGCCAAGTTCGAGCGCGGCGTGGAGCGCGCGGAGCTGGCCGACTTTCTCGCGACGCTCGCGGTCGACGCGGGGCGAAGCGGCGGCGCGATCGGACTCGACCCGGACTCGCTGCCGACGCGCTGGAAGCGCATCCACGCATTTCCGCTCGCCTACGACCATCTCGAGTTGCTTGACAGCGACAAGACGGACACCGTCGAAGGGCAGATCTCCGCCGGCCGCGGCGCGCAGCTCTGGGTCGGTCTCGCCACCGCGGCCCTCGCGGCCGAGGCCGTGCATGCCGGCGAGATGGACGGCGGGACACCGCTCGAGCCGATGGCGGTCGCCAAAGCGATCGACGAGCACGAGCACGAACGAGCGTACGATCAAGTCATCGTCGGTTACATGCTGCAAATCGCCGAGGAACTGACCACCGCACAGGTCTCGGCATTTGGCGCCGGACAGGGCTCTGGAGCCGTGTCGCTCGAGACGGCGGCGCTCCAGGCGCGAATGTCCAAGATGCTCGGCGCGCTCAAGCCGGAGACACTCGAGCGGCTGCTCGACATGGGCGGCGACGCCGCGCAGCGGCGCAGGTTTCTGCTCGAGGCGACGCGGGGGATGAGCGCCTCGGCCGTCGTGTTCCTGATGCAGGCGGCCGCGACGACGGAGAAGCAGACGGTGTCGCACTCGATGGTCCGTCTCCTCGCGAAGCTGGCGCAGCACGCCGAGTCCGGCGGAACGGCGCGGCGCGCGATGGCGGACCGCAGTCTTCGCGACACGGTCATGCGAATCCTGAGCGAGTGGACGCTCGCGGATCCGAATCCCGCCCACTACCGCGCTGTGCTCGAGGAGGCGTCGCGCAGCGCGGCGCCCTCGATCGGCGAGTCGGTCCCCGACCTCGCCCCGGATTGCGAGCCCGAGCGCATTGTGCAGATGGCGCTGGAGATCGGCGCCGTGGGCGCGACGCTCTGGCGCGCAGTGGAGCGGCTCGAGCGAGGCGGTCGTGCGGGCCTCGTGCTCGATCTCGTGGACGACGCGCCCGATCAGACGGCCGCGGCCGCCGTCGTCCACCACATGGCCAGGCACGATGGGCTGCGCCGCCTGCTCACCGCGGACAAGATCGACTTCGCGACGGCGGAGCGGATCGTCGAACGCGCGGGCGTGAAGGCCATCCCGGCGATTCTCGGAGTGGCAACGTCGGTCGCCGACGCGCGCTCGCGCGAGCACGTCTACGATCTCGTCGCGGCGCTGGGTGATGCGGCGCCGCCGCTCGTGGCCAAGCGGCTGTCCGAGCTGGATCGTCGCAGCGGCGGCGCCGTGGTGCAGCGGGATCTCATCGCGTTGCTCGGCCGCCTGGTGCCGAGCGGCGTTCTTCCGCAGGGCGTCGATCTCCTCCGCTATCTCACCGCGCAGGACGCGCAGGTGCGGCGCGAGGCGATCAAGCTGCTGCTCAGAGCCGGCGGGCCGGGGCGCGACGAAGCGCTGGCCGCATCGGTCGACGACGGCGATGGGCGCATCACCTACCTTGGGCTCACGGCGGCGTGTGAGCGATGCCCGCCTCACGTCGCCGCGCTCATCCGCGCGCGCCTCGACCGCGGGGATCTGGCGCCATCGCTCCGCGCGCTCGGCACTCGCGCGGCCGCGACAGTGCGCACGGCGGACACGCTGGCCTGGCTCGTGTCGCGCGTGGTGAAGTCGTCACGTCTGTTCGGACGGCTATCGTTGCTACCGGCGACCCCGGAGACGGTGGAGGCCGTGACGGCGATCGTCGCCGGATGGCGGAACGATCCCGCGGCGGCGCGCGTGGTGGCGCTGGCGACGAAGAGCCGCGACGCCCAGTACCGAGCCGCGGCGCGCGGGCAGGCGAACGCGGCGACGAGCGTCGCATGAGCGATCCCATTCGCTTCCTCACGTCGTTCGTGCAATCGCTGTCGACGATGGCGTTGTACGCGGAGAAGCATCCGGCGCGGGAGCGCGCTGTCGATCGTTCGTTCGACGTGCTGCGCGAGCTGCAGCTCGTGGACGCGCGCCCGCAGTTCACCTTTCTCGGCGAGGAGGTCATCTACGGGCAGTTTTCGCTGCGCGAGTTGCGTGACTGGGAGTGGGCGGCGCGGCTCGGCAACGCGGGCGTGCAGCGGCTGGAGTTCGAGCCGGAAGTCACGCGCGACGATTACGTGGAGTTCCTGGAGGAGGTGCTGGCACGGCTCGCCCTGACGGCGATCGACACGTCAGAGTTGCGGACGACGCGGAGGACGACGATCAAGTTCGGGCCGATCGGCGTGCGGGGTGAAGCGCGCGAGGTGCGGGCGTCCGCGGGGGCGTTCGACGCGCTGGCGACGATCGTCACCCTGCACGAGGAGGCGGCCGCGATCGAGTGGATGCACGAGGAGGTTGGCGAGCGCGGGAGGCTGCCGCTCGCCGAGGCCGAGACGGTGGTGCGGTCGCTGTCGCTGGCAATGCACACCGAGAGCGAGATGCTGCTGCCGCTGCTCGAGATGCGGCAGTTCGACGAGTACACGACGACGCACTCGCTCAACGTGGCGGTGCTGACGATGGCGCTCGCCGAGTCACTCGAGCTGTCGGCGCGCGAGGTGCGCGCCTTCGGCGTGGCGGGACTGCTGCACGACCTCGGCAAGGTGCGAGTGCCATTAGAGATATTGAACAAGCCGGGCAAGCTCAGCGACGAAGAGCGTTGCGTGATGCAGCGCCACACCGTCGACGGCGCACGCATCATCATCACGAGCGACCACGCGTTGGATCTGGCCGCGGCGGTGGCGTACGAGCACCACATCATGCTCGACGGCTCTGGGTACCCGGGCTGCCACTATCACCGCGACTGCCACCAGGGGAGCATGCTGGTCCACGTATGCGACGTCTACGACGCGCTGCGCACTAACCGTCCCTACCGGGACGCGTGGGAGGCCGACCGGGTGCTGGATTTCGTCGAGAAGCGCGCCGGCGTCGATTTCGAGCCCGCGATCGCCGCAACCTTCGTGGGGATGATGCGTCGGCTGGAGCACCGAGTGCAGCGAGGGCCAAGGGTCTAGGCCCGCGTTCGTCGGCGCGGGCCCGCCGACGCCCGACTATACATTGGCCAAAGGATATGTCCGTGACGAACAAGGCGAGCCGCGCCAGGGCTCGCCGTCTTCGCTTTTCACCTGTTGGATGGTACCACATGCCCAAGGCGGGACTCGAACCCGCAAGGCCCGAAGGCCGGGGGATTTTGAGTCCATTCCCAGGGTAGAAACAACGTACAGCAGCAGACGACAAGAGGCCATATCGCAGGGACTTAACGATACGGCCTCTTGTTCGTTGTGGTGTGCCCTGTCCTGCTGTTCGGGCACAATACAGTCACAGAGAACGCGGACGCGACATCCCCTGCATTGGCGCTCGGCGCCCGGAACCCCGAGCCGCCTATGGTTCCGGTTTCGATACGCGACCTACCAGAGGAGTGCATGTGAAATCCCACGCTCCTGGGTAGCGCTTTTCGACCGTCAGCTCGATGGGAATAGACATCTCGCGCGCAGAATCCTCGGGGCGGCCCGGGTCTGTTTGAACAGTTAGCATGGCGCACCAGCCCTGTTTTCGCCAGAACACCGCCAGGCCGTCGTGGAATGCGCGTGCCATGCCTGTCAGCATGCGAACGGAGTCAGGCGCTCCAAATCGAGCCGCATAGTCATCCTGCATGCGATGCCACACGTCGGGCGAAGTGATGAACTCGCGGGAGAACTCAAGCCAACTGCTATCGACTTCTATCAGGGTATCGCGGCGGATGCGGAGATAGATATCACCCGCAGGCTGACAAAGGAGGTCGCCTTCGCTGTAACGACAGGGCAACGCCCGGCGGTCAAGGTTGACCGTGCCGAGTCGATAGCCTGCGACCTGGGCTGGCGCTGTCGGGGCAAGTGCCAGCGCGAGGACGACGACCCATACCGGCCTCCTCACAGAATCAAGCATCCCTGTGACCGCCTACTGCGGAAACCAAACGATTCCGAGATGCAGCCTGGCCGTCATCACGTCCACCGAGTAGTTGCCGACTGACCAATTATCGACCCGGAAGTCGTCGAAGTTTCCGACCGCCCAGCTCAAGACCCCCGACAGGGCCACGGACGGCGCGAGGTGAACGTTGAGACCACCGCCGAAAGTCACACCACCCCCTGTCCCAGTCACGTTAGAACCGTTCACATACGTGGAGACCGCTCGGCCCGCGAGCCCGAATTGCAGGAACGGAACGACCACGTTCGGCCCCGTGCGAAAGTGCACGCGCGCCCCCAAATCGACGTTCGTCAGCGAATAGGTCCCGCTACCGTCCGCGCTCGTCATGGTTGCGTCGCTGGCGTCAGCGTACAACGCCCAGCGTCGGTCAAAGCCATAGCCAAGCATCAACGCACCGCCTGCGCCCCCATCGGCTGGTCCGCCATTCGTGCTGGCAAGGGCGTTACTCTCGAGCCCGGCGCCAATGAAGAAGCCCGAGGAATGCGACTTGTCTATTGACGGAACGCGCGGAATGTCGTTCGTCTCGGCCGGGGGCGGGGGAGCGGCGTAACGCGGCGCTGTTTCCCCGTCTGAAACCGCCACCACGGCGGCGACGCGACTGATGGTTGCCTGACTGCTCCCCAGATCGACGGCCTGCATGTCCTCACGAACGACCACGGCCGCGTTCCACGAATAACGCAGGCCCTTCCATTCTACGGGGACGACAGACACCAAGCGGTACTGCCCGGGCGTCAAGAAAATCGACGCCTCACCGGAACGGTCAGTGACCGCCAATGCCGTGTCGTTCGCAGATCGAATGAACCCCAATGTGAGGCCAGAGACGGGGCGCCTCGATATTTGGTCGTCTGCGATGGTTACAAACACTTGCACGGCGACGCGGTTGTTCGGGCGCGCGGCAGTTGTGCGTGGCGTCTGAGAATAGACTGGGTTTGCCGCTAAGATGAGCGAAGCTGTCAGCAGGCCACGCGGGTTTAAGAGCATCGTCATCGGGCTGTTCCGCCTAGCGGGCATAGACTTGTGCAAAACCATTGACGATCTCCGTCAGCGCGTTGCCCGTTACCGAGCCTTGATAGACGACGCCGTCCGTTTGATCGTCGAAGGTGATAGAGCCGTTGGTCGCACTCCACATCCCCGCTTCGAGGTGTGTGGTCGTTGCGGCGCCGCCCGGACCCACAAGAAGGATAGAGTCGATTTCGTTGTAAGCGCCGTCGCTGCTCAGTGTCAGAACAGACCCGGTCACGGTTATGGTCACTCCCTGCTGCGGCGGAAATGAATAAGGCAGGTTCGTACCATTCACCGACCGGAGGTTCCACGTTCCCGTTACCGATCCGCCAGACGGGCCGGTCGCGTCGCTACCACACCCCGCCAGTGCCACAGCCAAGAGCGCGATCACAATCCTCTTCATGATGTCCTCATGGTACTAGTTGTCGTAGTGCCATCGAATCATCTTAAGTAGCGGCAGGTCGCTCGCGTTTCTTGAGCCGTCGCCCGGCGCTTATGACCGCCTGCTTAGCGGACTTGTAAGATTAGAGCCCTCTTACGCGGCGGATCGGGCGTGCTGGGCCCGCGTGGCGCATGCCGGCCGCCGGGCTTCCGAGGCCGGCTTGTTTAACGGGCGTACGTCGTCGGCTGGAACAGACTTGAGACGGACGCAGGCAACGCCGTCATTACGCCGCGAATTGCTGCGTTGCTAGCGCGCCCTAGCGGCTTCGGCGCGAGCGCCGCGAGCGCGTCCGGCGATGCTGAGGGACGAACGATGTAGTCGAGCATCGCTTGCGCTGCGTTGGGGCTTGGGTTTCCGGTCAGCACGTTGACCGCGCCGAGGGCCAGCGCTTTGGGGCTGAGTGGAACGCCAATGCTCGGCGAGCCCGGTGCCCGGCCCGCGACGGTGTTGCTGAGAGCCCTGCCCCGCGCCTGCTGAATCGCTTTCAGGTTGGTGAACGCCGCTTCATTCTCGCCTTTGAGCAGGGCGTAGTCACGATCAAGCGCGCCGAAGTCCGGCCGCGCCGCGCGCAGCTCGGCGCTCAGCGCCCGCTCGGCCTGCGAGGCGCGGAACAGCGCGGCGCCGTTCTGCGCGCCACTCTGATTGGCGTTGGCGAGCTGCTCCACGATCCCACGCAACTGGCTCAAGGTGAGACGCGCATCCTGTACGCCGACAGTCGCCGGGCCGGTCGGCAACGCCGGTTGGCCCCTCGCGTTGAGGATCATGCTGGGCTGCGGCAGGGTGATGTCGGGCGAGTTCTTCGCGCCAACGATGTCCTGCGCGGCTTCCAACGCGCTTTGCAGTCTCGGCGTCACAGGGATGTCGCCGTCGAGCAAGTTCATTTTGTCGCCGACGGCGTCGAGCCCTTTTTGCAGCACGTTGCGCTGCGTGAGCAATACTCCCTCTGCTTCGCGAGCCGCGCCGGGGTTGGCGCTCAGGTCCGAAAGCGCCTTGAGAAAGCGTGGCGAGCCGGTGCCAACGGGCATGCCGTTGGCGTCGCGTGGGATCGTCGCGGTACCGACAGACGTGCCGCCCGGCGCGAGCGCGTCGATCTCCGCCATGTGCGGCGCAAC
>Ga0157372_10009020_pt1 | contig 10599 bp, 9 predicted proteins | sample C55metaG_FD_115307 | JGI IMG/M metagenome (GOLD analysis project Ga0157372, IMG submission 115307) | Corn rhizosphere microbial communities from Kellogg Biological Station, Michigan, USA - C5-5 metaG | ecosystem: Host-associated > Plants > Roots > Rhizosphere > Soil | place: USA: Michigan...
ATAGAGCGGCAGGCTGAATCCCCCTAATTTGATCTGATAGATCGACGAGCTAAAATTTTGCAGCACTGCCAGAGTAGTCCCAACTATCAGCCCACCAATTAGCCCGATGAACAACGCACTGCGGTGGAACCAGTTCGTATAAAGTCCCAGAAAGACCACCGGCAGCGTCTGGAGAATCCAGACCGTCCCCAGCAATTGCAGATTAATCGCGAGCGTGGTCGGAAAGAAGATAATAAAGGCCAGCGCGCCCAGTTTGACCAGCAGAGAAACGGTGCGGGCCATATTCGATTCTTGCCGCTCTGTGCAGGTAGGACGGAAATACTCGCGGTAAATATTGCGCGTAAAGAGATTGGCGGCAGCGATCGACATAATTGCGGCAGGAGCCAGCGCCCCGATGGCAATCGCCGCGAGCGCAAAGCCCGAGAACCAGCCGGGAAACATCTTCGTAAAGAGAGCTGGCAGGGCGCTATTGGTCTGATACGCGGTCGAAGGCTGGATACCAGCCGCAATCGCCACATAGCCCAGCAGGGCAATCAGACCGAGCAACAGAGTATACGCTGGCAGGAGGGCCATGTTGCGGCGGATCACCTTGCGACTATTCGCGCTCAAAACGCCAGTCAGGGAATGCGGATAGAGAAAAAGCGCAAGGGCTGAGCCAATCGCCAGGCTGACGTACGCGCTATACTGGCTCGACGGCAGGCTGGCGTGAAAGGTCGTAGGGTGTTGGAGCGCCTTGAGCTGAACCGCCTCAAAGACTTTGCCCATACCGCCCAGCTTGAACGGAATGTAAATAATTGCGACCAGGACCACCAGCCAGATACAGATATCTTTGACCACCGAGATCACCGCCGGGGCGCGCAATCCGCCAGTATAGGTATACGCGGCCAGAACCACGAAGGCGATAATCAGCGATGCTTCGATGGGGACACCCATTTGAGCCAGGACAACTTCGATGCCGAAAATTTGGAGCGCGATATAGGGCATGGTGGCCAGAATCCCCGTAATCGCCACCGCCAGTGCCAGGCCGCTACTTCCAAACCGCTCGCGCACGAAATCGGCTGGAGTGACATAGCCGCGATGGCGGGCCACGCTCCAGAAACGCGGAAGCACGAGCAAGGCAATTGGGTAGACCAGAATAGTATAAGGGATCGCGAAAAAGCCGAGCGCGCCCGATGCAAAGATCAAGCCCGGCACAGCGATAAACGAATAAGCGGTATAGAGATCACCACCGAGCAGGAACCAGGAAGTGATCGTGCCGAAGCGCCTGCCAGCCAGTCCCCATTCTTGCAGGCGGTTCAGATCGCCAGGTCGCCAGCGCGCGGCTCCGAATGCCAGAGCGGAAACCACGACAAAGACGACGATAAAAACGCTCAGCATCTCCCAGTTAATCATAGCAGACTCCCTTTTCCACGCGAAATAGTTGGTCCAGTTTACTTGATGGCGAGCGCCCCCAAACCTAAACGTTGCGCGGTCGCCATGTCGATCACCATGCTCTGTAGCGCACTTACATCTACATCTAAAAATTCAACAGAGCTGGCCTGAATGCGCTGCAAGTTCGCGCCAATGAAAATCGCATTCGTGAGAACTGCCCCTGTCAGATCGGCCTCCTGCAAAACGGCCAGGCGGCAATTAGTGGCGCGCAAATATGTTCCTCTGAGGTTGGCCTGAGCCAGATTGGCCCGACTGAGATTGGCTTTGCCCAGGTTCGCCTCGCTCAGATCACAACCGAGCAGATTAGCCATGCTCAGATCGGTCTTGCTGAGATTCGTCTTGTTCAAATAGGTGCGGAACAAGTATGCGCGGATGAGATTCGCTTCACTAAAATTTCCCTGGCTCAGATTCGCTTCTACCAGATTGACTCCGCGCATATTTGCGCCATAGGCGTAGACGTTGCTGAGGTTCGCCTTACTGAGATTGGCCAACGCCATATTCGCCTCGCCCAGATTGGCTTTGCTCAGGTTCGCGCCACTCAGATTGGCTCCGACCAAGCGCGCCCGGCTGAGGTCGGCGCGACTGAGGTCAGCTCCATTGAGGATCGCCTTTTCGAGATTGGCCTCGCTTAAATCTGCTCCGCTCAGATCGGCCTCGCTGAGATTGGCGCGATTGAGATTGGCCCCCACCAGATCGGCTTTGCTCAGGTCGGCTTTGATGAGATCGGCCTCGATCAGAGCGGCCCGGCTGAGATCGGACCCACTGAGATTGACGCCACAGAGATCGGTAGAACGCAGATCGCTGGCGCGCAAATAAGCTCCACGCAGGTTCGCACCAATCAAGTTGACGCCAATCAGCACGGCTTTATTGAGATTCGCGCCACTCAGGTTCGCACCACTGAGGTTCGTTTTGCGTAAGTAAGCACCACAGAGATACGCCCCACTGAGATTCGCTTCGCTGAGATTGGCCTCGCGGATATTCCCTCCGCTCAGATCAGTTTTCCGTAGATCAGTCCGGCTGAGATCAGCCCCATCCAGCATTGGAACGCGCTCGTCCCGTTGGGCCAAAATGATTTCGCGCAAGGCCTGTCCTTGCTCCAAAGCATAAACCTGCTCTAACAACGCTGTCTCTCCTTCCGTGCATTCTGCTTAACCGTTTAGCCACCTCTTGCTCGCAGGTCTCATCAGCTTAAAAGCTTCTCCGCAAACGGAGTTTCGACTCCGAGCATAGAACCACGTCAGAAAGGCTCCTGGACCACCCTCCAGGCCCGCTTCGCTTAAGAACTGAAGAGACGAATGATTCCCAACCATTCGAGATTCAGCAGCATATCGCGCATTTCCTCGACCTTTTTCCCCAACAATGCTGCCAGTTCATATTCCGAACGACGTCCATCGATCAACAGAAATAACCGCCGATGTGTTCGTGAGAGGCCAGATTGTTCAATTCTGGCCAGAGCCTCACTCAACGGCATACAAACCGAGGGCGCTCTGACGCCCGCTTCAGTCCCGAGTTTATCCGTATTCGTCCTTGCCACCAGCCTGTCAGTCACATTTTCTTCTTCAGCAGCAGAAATAGGCGGAGGAGTCAACACATCCCTGGCAGGTTGGACTGCAAGCCCGGCTGAGAAAAAAATGTAATACGCCTGGCCCCAGGTGCTGAGCCAGTTGACAGCGTCAGCCCCATTCCGCCTACCCACGTTTGCCTGTGTAATCTGTCCCTTGACGAATGTCAGGATGCCTTCTTCAGAGGTTAACCCCTCTCCACGTCTTACCCGCAATTGTCCGCTTTGTCGTTCCAGTTTGATAGTTGTGATAATGCTAATCAGGCGATCAGTGACGGTTTCACGTTGCTGTGCCATGACTCATATCCTTCCCTGAAGAGTTCAGGGAGCACTCCCCCCATTCTCTGCATTGAACGTGCCTAATGTAGAGTTCCCTCTTTGCTATGAGACATTTTCCCTTGGTGCCTGTTGGAGTCCAAGTGTAGCATGAAAGTTTACCGAATACGCGCTTTTCTTTCCCCACTGTTACTTTTTGGCTAGTGGTCTTTCTTCTATGATTGTAATTGAAAAATCTACATCCACTTCCATCTATGTTGTTATTCTCTTACATATGAGGTTAGAAATACTGTCAGTACGCAAAATTTGCTGGCTACACCGACAGAATAAACCGACGCATTTCACACACGCGCTATCTTCCCTCTGCTCTATGTTGCTGGCGGGTATAGAAAATCGCGAGGACAATTCCCAGCGCGATCAGCAACAGGCCAACCAGGCCGAGAACGATAGAGAGTACAATGCCGATGGTGCTTCCTCCGCCTCCACCGTTTGTGTTCGGGCTAGAAGGCGTAGTGGTCACGGTTGGCACAACCGATGGGCTGGGACTCGGTGACGGCGAGGGTGAAGGCGATGGCGACGGTGAAGGACTGGGACTTGGCGACGGCGATGGACTAGGGGATGGTGAAGGGCTTGGCGTTGGCGACGGCGTGGGACTTGGCGACGGGGACGGAGTCGTGCCAACTGTCGCAGTAGGTGTGTCTTGAGGTTGGAGCATGCTGGCATAAACCGGGACAGGCAGACCCATTTGAGGAAGCGCGAGCCAGCCAAAGGCCAGCAACCAGAGCAAACAACAGGTAAACAGAAGTACGAAACGCTGCAGCTTTTTCAACGCAGAATCCCCCTTTGTGCGCAATCTATGTCAAGATGATGGATGGCTCTTCTTTTGAAACGTTGCGGCCTTCCATCGCGTAACAGCGCGCAAGAAAAAAAGAGTGTGCCATTGCTGCCACACCCTGATTTCTCTTCGTCTTTAGTGCGTTTTGTGGGCCTTCTGGGTGCGCTGACGCAGGGCTTCATAGAGAGCAATGCTACCCGCGACGGCGGCGTTGAGCGAGTTGATCTGGCCATACATGGGCAAGCGAATCAGCAGATCGCAATGTTCGCGCACCAGGCGACTGATGCCCTTGCCTTCGTTGCCCACCACGAGCGCCAGAGGACCTGTCAAATCGGCCTGCGCGTACTCAGTTTTGGTCTCCCCGGCCAGCCCGATGACCCAGATATTCTCTTTCTTGAGCGCGTCGATCGTGCGCGTTAGATTGGTTTCCTGCGCAATGAGCAAATGCTCGGTCGCACCTGCCGAGGTTTTAATGACGGTTGCGTTGACTTCCGCCGCGTGATGCTGGGGCAGCACAACACCGTGAACGCCCGCCGCCTCAGCTGTGCGCATCAGCGAACCCAGATTATTGACATCCTGGATCGCGTCGAGGATCAGCAGGAAAGGATCTTCGTGTTTGCCGCGCGCGTAGTCCAGAATCTCATCGAGCGTGGCATAGCGGCGCGCCTCGACGATCGCCAGGCAACCCTGGTGGATCGCGCCCTGGCTCAATTGATCCAGGCGCGGGCGCGGCACGGTCTCCAGGGGAATCTGCTGCCGGGTGGCCTCCTGGAGAATCTCGGCCAGAGCTGGTGCTTCGCGCATTCCCTCAGCGAGCAACAGACGTTTGACCCTGCGACCCGCGCGCAAGGTTTCGAGAACGGGATTGCGTCCCCAGACATACTCAGGCATCGAATCGGTTGACCTCCGCGTTGCCTCTCCCACGTGGCGTTTCATATATCACAAAACCTCTCAGGCATAACGAAAACATAGTTCCGCCGTGTACGATCGGGCGGCGTTCACTAGCGTACAGCCTGAGAGGCTTTTCTGTCAAATATCCGGCTCAACAATTTCTGCTTCTTCATCAACAAACAGCCCATGCAGGGCGCGCACGGGAGCAAAGCTCTGGCGATGATGAGGAGTCGCGCCGTGTGCGTGGAGCGCGGCCAGGTGCGCGGCTGTGCCGTAACCTTTGTGCTGGGCGAAACCATAGACGGGATACTCTTGATGCAGTGCGAGCATCAGGCGATCGCGGGTAACTTTGGCGATGATCGAGGCTGCCGCGATTGAGAGACAGGTAGCGTCGCCTTTAATGAGCGAGCGCTGTGGCAAGGGAATATCGCGCAAAAAAAGCGCGTCGAGCAAAAGAGCCTGGGGAGTTGGCGAGAGCTGAGTAAGCGCGTCTTTCATCGCCTCTTTGGTGGCCTGTAAAATATTGCGGCGATCGATGAGTTCAACTGAGCCAACGCCGACGCCAATCGCCAGAGCGTGCTGGTGAATCACGGAGAAGAGTTGTTCGCGGGCGAGCGCGGTCAGTTGTTTTGAATCGCGCACACCTGTCAGAAGGGTGGCGATCTCATCGTTCAAGGGTAAGATGACAGCCGCCGCCACGACCGGTCCAGCCAGGCAGCCGCGTCCCGCCGCGTCCAGACCTGCTACACAAGAATAGCCCTGACTGAGCAGGGCCATTTCTTCTGTAAGCGTGGGAACTTGCCGACTAATCTTCGCTTGTGGCACTGCTCGCGCTCGCCTTGCTGGCAGCCTTTGCCGCCTGAGCTGCCTCTTTGGCCGCAATTTGTTTGGCGGACATCGGGCGAATCTCTTTCAGGCGCGCTGCTTTACCGGTCAGGCCGCGCAGATAGTAGAGTTGCTTGCGGCGGACGCGGGCATGGCGCAGCACCTCAATTTTTTCGATGCGCGGGGAATTAATCAGGAAGGTACGCTCGACACCAACACCGTGCGTGATACGGCGCACAGTAAAGTTGCGGTTAACGCCACCACCGCGCAGGCGCATGACCACGCCCTCAAAGGGCTGAAGGCGCTCGCGGTTGCCTTCGACGACCTTCACTTGCAGGCGAACCGTGTCGCCCGACTTAATTTCTGGAAGTCCCTGGCGGAGTTGGGCTTGCTCAACCGCACGCAGCAGGGCCTGACCAGCGGATTTCACCACCGTCTGTTTCTCGGCCATATCTTTTCTTCATCCTGCCTTTCAAAATGCATGAGTTACTACACACGTCCTCTGGAGAGGCATCAACCGCCATTCAATCCAGGGTCAAGCATGTAGCGCACTGCACAGGCAATCCCGTGTGCGGCCCTGGTCGGGCAAAAGACTGCTTCCGCTCGTGTCGGGACTCATCCCGTTATGATCTGGACCTGGCTGGTTCAATTCCTGTTTCACGTTTGCCGCTGAGCACATGACTGCATGCGCGGGCGCGGGCAACGGATCGGTTGTTCACGCCGTCTCTTACTTGGCGAGCGTGTTGAGCTGCTTCATCAGCCGGGATTTGCGGCGTGCAGCGTTGTTGCGATGGATCACGCCTTTTTTCGCGGCTTTATCGAGTTCGCTGACCGCGGCGCGCACCGCAGCTTCTGAGTCAACGCCAGAAGTAATGGCCTGGCGCGCTTTTGTAACGTTCGTTTTCACAATCGATTTGACCATGCGATTGTGCGCGCGGCGCTTCTGTTCCTGGCGCATACGCTTCTCTGCTGAGGCATTATTGGGCATGTATAACTATTCCCTCCCGGCACATCGTCCCTTCACACGGGTGCGTTTTTTAACACAAAATGCCGACGATTTGTCGGACTGAATGCCAGTGGATTATAGCAGATGTCTTCAGGACTGTCAACGCGATTTGCTTCCAGCCGACAAAAATGAGAGAGGAGTACATGCACTCCTCTCTCATGATCAACTCGTCCCTTTTTTGCCGTTAGTACAGAATGACTTTGGCATTATAAACAGTGTTATGATACAACCAGCCCATCTGCTGCTCCTGCACGTTAATGCAGCCGTGACTACCGTTGCCAGAGAACGATTCATCTCCACTTGTATCATAGTGGGGGAAATTCGTTCCCACGCCATAATTGGCCCGCCACCAACTATCGTGGAAGAAGTAGCCACCGGAGTGATACTCCATCGCGAAATTGATGTTGGTATCGGGATACCAGAAAGCTGACCCTTTCGGTTCGCTCGACTTAAAGACAGTCGGCGACTCACGCAAGAAGACTTGCCAATAGCCCGGAGGCGATGGCTTATCATATTGACCAGAAGTAATATGGAAAGATTGCACCAGCTTCCCGTTCTGGTAGTAGCGCAGGGTTTGCTCAATCAGCGAAACGACCAGCACTTCGCTATAATTGGTGATCCCGTAGTGATTCATCAATGTCAGATCTTCTTGATGGGCCTGGTTGTACGGCGTATTATCGTTGTAATCCTGCTCCATCATCTTCAGCTCTAACATGTCATTGTTAATTAGATCGATCGCCGACTGATAGTCGTCCAGCGTTTGCGCAGACTGCACAGCGTAGTCCGCATCGGAGCCGACACCCTGCTCATCATATTCGTAGTCCAGCGGATAATACTGGCCATTGTAGGTATCGTGATACTTATGAGCATTGCCCCAGGCTTTGACCTCCTGATGAAATTGTTGTAAGAGGTAGCCCGCCTGCGCCTGCGTCAGAGGCACCTGGATCGAGGTAATATCGGCGTCGATCTGAGACGAGACTTGCAGAAAATCGCTGACCGTCTTCGCGCTACTCAACGCCTGCTGATCCTTCTGGAGCTGCTGCTCATACTTGCTGACATCCGTGCCATCATACTGTTTGATAAGCTGGATATCCGAGTTGAATTGATTCAGCTTGACCCGGCCAACGTAAGGAATAGCCACCGTTGAGACGGTCGTCGTCTCGTTCAGTTGCGTATTAATCAGAGCATTGAGATCGGTGAAAGCGGCTGGTGTACGAGCCGCGTTAAAACTCTGCTGATCGCTCTGTTCTTCCTGCGTAAACGCGGTCACATCGATATTGGAAGATTGCAATTGGCCGATAATTTTCTGAAACGAATTCAAATTGTCATAGGTCGAACCCATTAAATGGAGAGATTGAGTGTCGCTGTTGGCGCTGGCGCTGATCTGTACATAGTCTTTGGGATACTGAGCCTTGGACATCTGACTTTGATAAGTATTCAGGCGTGTAGCGAACGCCTGCACCTGCGGCAAATTCTGCCCCTGGCGCGTGGCCAGGGCGTTCGAGAGCGTTTGCAGATCTTGCGAAGCTTGATAGTCGAGGGATTGCGTGGCCTGTGTCTCCAACCCGATCACCTGAGCATTCAATTGAGAGTAGCTCAGAGCCAGATTTTGATAGTATCCATTCACGGGTTGGTCGCCAAACAGGCCGAGTGGCGCGTGAGTAGTGGTAAGCTGCTGCTCTTGCTGGATAATTGGCTGGAGCATACTGGCAGGAACGCCAATATGCTGCGCGCTGGCCAGCGACTTGTTCAGAGTTTGCCTGTTCTGATTGGCCTGCTGCTGCGTTTGCGGATTGCCGCCGCACGCGCTGAGCAAGAGCGTCAAGAGCAAGAGCAGCAGACCACAGGCAAGTGGTTTCTCCACGCCCTTGCGCAGAGTTGAGCGAGATTTCATGAAGAGCCTCCACATAGAAAAGAGAAGCAAAATAGTTTCTATATAAGAGATAGTCGCGCGAAAATGAGAAGTGTTTCTTAGAACTCTACTGATATAGACTAATTGTTACATATAAACGTAACAGAGAATATCCATCTGGCTGAAAAGGAGCGCGAGGGCTGTGTGGATCGAAATGGGCCGAAGTAAATCGGGTGTAGGAAAAAATTGTAGCCAGTAGCCAGGAGAGAAAGAAAGAGAGTATCCTGAACTCAACTCAAATGTACTGAGAAAGGATGCTCTCACTATGAAAACGAACGAGGCGGTCAAAAGACAGTTGCTGAGTCAAGCAGAAGAAGTGATAGAAGGGCTGCTCGAACAGATGGAAGAGATCAAGAGAGGGGATTTGCAGCGCCTGGAGCAGTGTATCCTGGAGAACGTCATGGAGTTGGGGCGCAGAAGTATGGAAACGCTTCTAGTCTCGGAGGCGAGGGAAGAACCGATGGCAGTTCCGCAAGAAGGGCGGTGTGGGCATGGCTTGAAGCGTGCCGGGGAGCGAGAAAAGACGGTGCTGACCCTGATGGGGCCACTCGTCATCAAGCGAGCATATTACCATTGCAAAGAGGAGAAGCCAGCCGAAGGAGCGCCCCAACGCAGGTGTCCAGGAACGGTCCCGTTCGATGAGCGATGGGGACTGACACGCCATCAGGCCAGTCCAGGAGTCCAGCGGGTGGTCGCCAAGCTGGCCGCACGGTTGACTTTTGAAGAAGCAGCGGACTCGATCGCGGATCTGTTGCCGGTGTCGTTGTCAGCGCGGCAGGTGGGATTGCTTCTTCAGCCCATCGGAGCAGCGTTTGTGCAGCAGGAAAACGAGCAGGCGAGCCAGTATTTGCACCAGGGGAGCGAGAAAAGGCGGAGCGAGGGAGAGCAGCAGGAAGAGCAAGGAGAAGCGATCAGGCGATTGTACGTGGAAATGGACGGAGTGATGGCGCGTTTGCGTCGAGGCAGTGTGCTGATGGAGCGGCAGGAAGAGGAACGAGCAGGAGATGTGTATCGAGAGGTCAAAGTCGGAGCAGCTTTTCTCGGCTTGCCAGGCCGCGAGCGTTCGGAACTGGTGCCAGGAGTCCTGGTGGATGCGTGTGGTCCCAAAGCGTATGTGGCGCGCTCGGCCACGGCGGAGGAGTTTGCTCCGCTGGTGTACTCCTTGGCTCGCCAGATGGGTCTGCTGCGTGCGCAACAGGTGGTCATTCTGGGGGATGGCGCACGGTGGATCTGGAAACTGGCGGACGAACAGTTTCCCGGCGCGGTTCAGATTGTGGATGAGTATCATGCTCGCGAGCATGTCTGGAAGGTGGCGCGAGCGGCCTTTGCAGCAGAGCCAGAGCTGCAGGACACCTGGGCAACTCACGTGATCGAGTTGCTTGGCAACGGTCGGGTTCACGAAGTCGTCGCGGCCATCGAACGTCTGCCCACGCTCTCCCCGGAACCGGGAAAAACGAAGAGTGTGCAGGACATCGAAGCGGAGTATTTTCGCCACAATGCCCATCGCATGCGATACCCCGTGTTTCGCGCGCAAGGCATGCATCTGGGCAGTGGGATCGCCGAAGCGGCTTGTAAAACGGTGGTCAGCACCCGCGCCAAAAAGTCTGGCATGCGCTGGCTTCCTCACGGTCTGGCTACCGTCCTGGCGGTGCGTTCGGCTCTTCTCAGCAACCTCTTCGATCGGCGTTGGCAAGCTTACTCTCAGAGGGTCTCGTGATCTACAATTTTTTCCTACACCCTCCTTCCGCCATCCCTCTATAAAAATGCGGTATCTCTGTTACAATGAAGACGTTTCAGGGAATGAAGGGAGCAAGAGGCAGCATGGCAAAACTGAGCGAAACAGAACTGAAAAAACTTATTCA
>Ga0157372_10009021_pt1 | contig 10599 bp, 8 predicted proteins | sample C55metaG_FD_115307 | JGI IMG/M metagenome (GOLD analysis project Ga0157372, IMG submission 115307) | Corn rhizosphere microbial communities from Kellogg Biological Station, Michigan, USA - C5-5 metaG | ecosystem: Host-associated > Plants > Roots > Rhizosphere > Soil | place: USA: Michigan...
ACTCGCGCCGACTACATCATCATCGATCCCGTCGGCCGGCGCCTCTACGGGCTCGGCGACAAGGTGATCGACGTCGATCACGACTCGATCGTCGGCACGGTCGCGGGCGGCGGTGGTGGCTACGTCATCGACGATGCGGACAACCGCGGTCTCGTGCGCAACGGCACGCTGTTCGACCTCAGGACGCTCGCCGTCACGGGTCACATTGATATGAAGGCCGACGGCAGCCGCTACGACCCCGTGACGCACCGTGGCTTCGCGTGGGCCGACAAGGATGGCTGGGTGGTCGACATGCGCACGGGTCAGCTCGTCGCCACGACGATGATCGGCGACGGGCTCGAATCGGGCGTCGCCGACGGGCGTGGGAAGCTCTTCGCCAACATCGAGGAGCAGGGTGCGATCGAGCAGTTCGATACGCGCTCGCTCAAGATCGAGAAGACGTATCCCGTCCCCGGATGCGGTCGGGCGCAGGGGTTGTCGATGGACACGGAAACGCGACGCCTCTTCATGGCGTGCGACACCGACATGGTCGTCATGAACGCCGACAACGGCAACATCGTGACGCGCATCAAGGTGCCGAGCCGTTCCGACATGAACTGCTTCGATTCCGTCACGAAGCTCGCGTTCAATCCGAACCGCGCGGACAGTACGGTCACGGTGGTGCACGAGGACTCGCCGGAGAAGTTCACCGTCGTGGAGAAGCCGTCCACCGGCGGCGCCGCGCGCACGTGCGCGGTCGATCCGAGGACGCACAAGCTGTACGTGTTCTACTACGAGGGGAACCCGCGACAGGGCGGCAAGCTCATCGCGGCCGTACTCGCGCCGTGAGCTGCGCTCGTCTGCTGACGGTTCGATGAAACGACGCGGGGGTTCCCCCGGATTCGGGGGAGCCTCCGCATCTCACTAGATCGAGCCGTCGCGAGCTAACGCTGCATGACGAGCAGTGTGAACGTCCCTGGCAGCACGGGCGGATACGGGTGAGGGTTCGCCGCCGTCGGTGCGGGACGCGGGCCGAACTTCGCCGACACGGTGTAGATCGTATGCGTGCGCGGATCCAGCTCCATTGTGCGCGCGCCCGGCATCGTCGGCACCGTCTGGACGACGTGGTAGCGGTTCGGTGCATCCTCGTGGATCACCGTGAGCGTCCCATCGCCGTTCGACGTGAACACGTCACCGGTGGCGGGATCGAATCGCCCGGCGTCGACGCCTCCGCCAATGGGGACGGTCGCGACGACCTTGCCGGCGGCCGCATCGGAGACGACGAGGGTCTTGCTGCGGCAGCCGCTGAAGAGCCGCTGGTGCGCGACGTCGACGGCGAGCGAGGTGGGCTCGGTGCACGGCACCGCCCAGCGGCGTGTCACGGTGCGGGTCGTCGCGTCGAGTTCCACGACCTCGTTCTTGTCGGCGATGTTGACGAAGAGGTGCCCCGCGCCGTCGGTCACGCCGAACTCCGGCTTCCCGCCGAGCGGTATGGTCGCGACGCGCTTGCCCGCGACCGGATCTATCACGCTTGCCGATTCCGCGTCCCCGTTGAAGGTGAAAACGTCGCGCGAAGCCGGATCGTACTGCGTTGCGTCGTCATCGACCGAGACGCCGATCTTGCCGAGCGGCTTGAGCGTCGCGAGATCGAACATCGCGACGGTGCTGTCCTCGCCCGAGGTGATGAATCCGCGACCCGTCGGATACGCGAATGCGACACCGTGTGCGCGATCGAGCCCACCAATCTCGCCGAGCAGCTTTCCGGTGTGCTCGTCCAGCACCATCATGCGGTCAGCGCGTGCGATGAAGAGTCGATTCCGCGCGGTGTCGACGGCGATGTAGTCCCATGACCCGTCGCCGCCGAGCACCGTCTTCCGAACGACGTGGTACCTGGTGTGCCTCCCGACGGACGTTGTCGCACGTTGACCGTGTGCGGCGATCGGAAGGACCGAGGCCGCGAGAAGCGAGAGAGCTGCGGTACGAAGTTGCATCGTCATCGGGACGGAGAGTGTGATGGAGGCGGATGCTGGCGTCGGTGCGTACGAATGCGTGCGCGGTCGTCGCAGCACAGACTGCGACTGCGTGTGCGGCTTCATGATACGGTGCGCTGCACCGGTCTGCTGGGCCGCCAGCAGCTCATGCGCGGGTGCGCCAGCGATGTGACGACCTCGTGACGGATCTCGCCGCTGCGTTAATCTGGCGTTAAGGAAGGGCGACGTATCGTGGGGGCTCATCCAAACCCGCGCAGGAGCCTTGATGTTCCCACGGTGTTCGTCGATCCGCAGTGCTTCAGTCACGCTCATGCTCCTGTTCCCGTGCGCTGTCGCAGCACAAGGAACCCTCCGTGGTCGCGTTACCAACGCCGCCGGCTCCCCGCAGCCAGCGGCGTCGATTCACATTCAGGGCACCGTGATGGGCGCCGCCGCCGACTCGAGCGGGAACTACCGCGTCGACAGGCTCCCGGCCGGACGGTACCTGGTGCGCGTCATGAAGCTCGGCTTCGCGCCCGACACGGGTACGGTCACCATCGCCGCCGGTCGCACGACGATCTTCGACGCACACCTCTCCGCCTCACCCGCCGTTCTCGGCAAGGTCGTCGTGACCTCGCAGCGCATGGGCGAGACCCAGGCGTCGGCGCTCGAGCGACGCGTCGAGGCGCCGAACGTCGTCAACGTGCTCGCCGGTGACGTCATCCGCGCGCTGCCGAACGCGAACGCGGCCGAAGCGGCGGGGCGCATTCCAGGCGTGACGACGGAGCGTGACGAAGGCGAAGGGAAGTTCGTGCAGGTGCGCGGCACCGAGCCCCGCCTCACCAACGTCACCATCGACGGCGCGCACGTCCCCGGCACACAGTTCGGTGACCGCATGCCGAAGCTGGACGACATCCCGTCGGACGTCCTCGCCGCCGTCGAGGTGAGCAAGACGCTCACCGCCGACATGGACGCGGACGCGATCGGCGGCTCGGTCAACCTCGTTACCAAGACGCCAGAAGGCGCGCCGCAGGGCTACATCTCGGGCCAGTACGGGGCGATCACGCTCCTCAACAAGAACCAGTACCAGGGCGGTTTCGCCTACGGTGGGCGCTACGGCAGCGACAAGCAGTTCGGCTTCCTGCTCGGGGGCTCGGCTGACCGCAACAACCGCACGAGCAACGATCTGGAGCCCGCGTGGTCGACCGACGCGAATGGGCGGCCGATCCCGATCGAGTGGAGTCAGCGCGACTACGAGTACCGCCGCAATCGGTACGGGCTTGGCGGCGACATCGACTACCGCTTCCCCGGCGGCTCCGCGATCGCGCTCAAGGGGCTGTATAGCCTCTTTCAGGATTACGGCACCACCTACAACAACGACGTGGCGACGGGCGTCACCGGCTCGAGCTACGGCACGAACGGCGACTCGGCGGGCGTGGGCGCGACGGGGTACGGCACCGGCGCTGAAGTCACGCGCATGGCGTTCCGCCGCACGCCGGTCGAGCAGCTCATCGGCGGGAATCTGAGCGGGCGCACCACGTGGAATGGCGTGACGGCGAAGCTCACGCTGAACGCGTCGCACACGAGCTCCACGCTCAAGGACTACCGCTTCCAGCCGTTCGTATACGATGGTCCGGGCGGGCAGGGACTCACGGTCGCGTACGATGCGTCGAACACGCAGGTCCCGACGTTCCGCTACGCGACGCCCGCGATGACGGCGGCGGTGAACGATCCCGCGAACTTCGCGCTCTCGGACTACTTTACCATCGATCGCCGGACGCGCGGGCGTGACCTCGGCGCCGCGCTCGACTTCACCGCGCCGTGGCATCAGGAGTCCGGCTGGAGCTCGGTGCTCGGCTTCGGCGGCAAGGTGCGCGACGAGAACCGGACGCACACCAAGCTCGGTGGCTTCTGGTACGGTGGCGATCCGCTTGCGCTCCCGAGTGCACTCAGCAGCTTCTCCGACCCGCAGTACTACTCGTACGCCACGAACGCCTTCAGCCTCGGGCCCATGCCGAACGAGGCGACCGCGCGCGCGTACGAGAACGCGGGGCATAACTTCCAGAACGGCACCGACACCGTCGGCAACGCACTCGCGAGCCTCACCGGGTCGGAGCGCATCTACGCGGCGTACGTCAGCGACAGGGTCACGAGCGGACCGGCCGAGCTGTATCTCGGCCTGCGCATGGAGAACACGCACGCGCGCTACGTCGGCCACGCCGCGACGCTCGACACGGCGGGCGATCTCCAGTCGCTCATCGCGGTCCCGGGCTCGCAGACCTACACGGATCTCTTCCCCAGCGCGCAGATCAAGTACACGTTCGCGCCGGGGACCGACGCGCGCATCGCTGTCACGCGCGGCATTGCGCGCCCCGATTTCACGTCGCTCGCACCGTCACTGCAAGGGACGCTGGGCGGCAGCAAGTCCGATCCGGCAAATCTCACGGTGGGCAATCCGAATCTCCGGCCGCAACACGCCTGGAACTACGACTTCCTTGTGGAGCACTTCTTCCCGTCCGTCGGCGTCATCTCGGGCGGTGTGTTCTACAAGGCGCTCAGCGACTTCATCTTCAACCAGACCTTCACGTACAACGGTCCGGATCAGGTCTTCGCCGGGCAGCTCGGCACCCGTCCCGAGAACGGCGGCTCGGGCCACCTGCTCGGCTTCGAGGGGGAGTGGTCGCAGCGCCTCGTCTTCCTTCCGGGGGCCTTCGCGGGAGTCGGCTTCGACGCCAACTACACGCACGTCGAGTCGCGTGCTCTCATCGATCCCACGACGGGACGCTACGGCCCGTTGCAGCGCCAGTCGCCCAACCTGGCGAACCTCGCGGCGACGTACGACTACGGTTCGGTGTCGTCGCGGATCGGGTGGGCGTACCAGGGCGCGAACATCTCGTCCTACGGCGACGGCTCTGCGACGCCGAGCGGCGACACGTACTTCTACGCGCACTCGCAGGTCGACGCGTCGGTGATCTACAACTTCACGCCGCGCATCCAGGTCCAGCTCCAGGGGCTCAACCTGAACAACGCCGTCTTCGGCTTTTTCAGTGGGACGCCGAAGCACGATTACGCGATTCAGCGGGAGTACTACGGCCGCACCATCTATCTCGGCGGGAAATACAGCATCTGATCGCCGCGTGCCACAGAGCCCTGGTTCGATCCCAGGAGGGGCAACTGGAGAGCCCGCAATGACTTGGATCATTGCGGGCTTTTCTCGTCCGACACCGCGGCCATGGTCGGCCTGAGACCTTCTGCCGGTTCAGCCGCCCTGTGGCGATTTGGGCGCGTTGGCCTCGTGACTTTTGTCATCTCAATGTGGTGACAGCCTTCACTACTGGCCCGGAGGCGCTTCCAGCATACTCCTCCCACCAACGCTTCACCCCAGGAATCCACGATGCGCCTGTCCGCATTACACCTGCTTCGGATCACGTGCGTCGACGTCGATCCGGTGACCATTCGATGAGCCAGATCCTCCCAGCGGCCCGTCTCGAGTCCGTCAGCAAGAGCTACGGCGGCAAGGTCGCATTGCGCGACGTGTCGCTCGACATCGCGCCGGGCGGCGTGGTCGCGTTGCTCGGCCCGAACGGTGCCGGCAAGACGACCACCGTCAAGGTGCTGCTCGGGCTCATCGCGCCGATGTCCGGAGCGGTGTCACTGTTCGGACACGACCCACGCAGCTCGGCGGCGCGCCGCCACATCGGGGCGATGCTGCAGGTCGGGAAGGTGCCGGAGACGCTGCGGGTGCGCGAGCACGTCGCTCTCTTTCGCAGCTACTATCCTTCGCCGCTCCCGGCCGACGAGGTATACGCGGCGGCCGGACTGGAGGGACTGGAGGGAAGCAAGTTTGGCGACCTGTCGGGCGGCCAGCGGCAGCGCCTGCTCTTCGCGCTCGCCATCTGCGGCGATCCGCAGATGCTGTTCCTCGACGAGCCCACGCTGGGCTTCGACGTCGAAGTTCGGCGCAGATTCTGGGAGCAGATCCGCGCCTTCGTGGCGCGCGGACGCACCGTGCTGCTCACGACGCACTATCTCGAGGAGGCCGACGCGCTCGCGGACCGGATCGTCGTCATCGATCACGGACAGGTGATCGCGGATGGCTCGCCAGCGGAAATCAAGCGGCGCGCCGGGGGGCGAAAGATCCGCTGCACGACCGCGCTGACCGAAACGGAGCTCCGCGACATTCCCGGCGTACTGGAGATCTCGTTCGATCACGGCACCGCGGAGCTGGTCGTCACCCACGCGGAGGCGGTGGCGCGCGAGATCCTCTTCGCCGATGCAACCCTGTCCAACCTGGAGATCTCGGGCGTGCGACTCGAGGAAGCGTTCCTCTCACTCACGCGCGCGCCGGAGGCAGCGTGACGAGCGCAACGATCGTCACATCAGTATCGGCGACGGATGTTCGAGGGGCACATTCCCGATCGGCGCGGATCCGCATCTACCTTATCGAAGCGAAGTACGAGTTGGTCAAGCAGGTGCGGATCCCGGCGTTCATGATCCCGACCATCGGCTTTCCGATCATGTTCTACGTACTGTTCGGACTCGTGATGCAATCCGGGCGACCGGATGCGCTCCGCATCGCGACGTACCTGCTCGCGACGTACGGCGCGTTCGGCGTGATCGGGATCGCGCTGTTTGCGCTCGGCGTCGGCGTCGCGGTGGAGCGCGGACAGGGGTGGCTCGCGGTGAAACGGGCGAGCCCGATGCCCGTTTCGGCGTACTTCACCGCGAAGTACGTGACGACGTTGGTCATCGCGCTCGTCCTCATGCTGCTCATGAGCCTCGTGGGGGTGCTGTTCGGGCACGTGCGCATGTCCGGCGGGCACTGGGCGGCGCTGATCGCGGCGGAGTGCTTTGGCGCGGTGCCGTTCTGCGCGATGGGATTGGCCATCGGCTACATCGCCGGCCCCAATTCCGCCGCGCCGATGGTGAACGCGCTCTATCTCCCCATGGCATTCCTGTCGGGGCTCTTCATTCCGGCGGAGATGCTCCCCAGATTGCTCCAGGGATTCGCGCGGGTGCTGCCACCGTATCATCTCGGCCAGCTCGCGCTGGACGCGGCGGGTGCGGCGCCAGCGTCGGATGCGTGGGGACACATCGCGGCGCTGCTTGGCTTCCTCGTTCTCTTCACCTTCATTGCCTTCATCGCGTACCGTCGCGACGAGGGGAAGACGTACGGCTGATTCGGGGGACTGATGCGGGCAACGCGCTTTCGGCTGCTTCCACCGGACTCGGAGGCCGGGTGGACTCCGTTCGCGTGGCTGATCTACCTCCCGGCACTGTTCCTCTGGCCGGTGATGGTCCACGCGTCCACCGCGGCGTGGACCGAGACGATCATCGCGGGCTTCGTTTTTCTCCCGCTGTACTTCCGGGGCTACTGGTGCGTCAGCACGACCGAGCGTCTCTGGGTCATCGGGGGAATCGCTGCCCTGGGCATGCTGCTCTCCCCGATGAACGCGGCCGCGCCGGTGTTCACGATCTACGCTGCGTCATTCGCGGGCGTGGTTCGACCGACGAAACGCGCGGCGCAGATCATCCTCGTGATCGTCGCGGCTGCACTCGTGGAAGCGTACGTGCTGCAGCTTCCGCCCTATCGCTGGATCTGGCAGTGCGTGTTCAGCATCATCGTCGGCTTCACCAACACCCACTTCGCCACCATGCGCGAGTCCAACGCCAAGCTGATTCGCGCGCAGGCGGAGATCGAGCACCTCGCGAAAGTCGCCGAGCGGGAGCGAATCGCGCGAGACCTGCACGACCTGCTCGGTCACACGCTGTCGCTGATCACGCTCAAGGCGTCACTCGCCTCCCGGCTCGCCGATCGCGATCCGGCGCGGTCGATTGCGGAGATCCGCGACGTCGAGCGTATCTCGCGCGACGCCCTGACGGAAGTACGAGCGGCAGTTGCCGGATACCGTGAATCCGGCCTGGCGCATCAGCTGGCCAGTGTGGCGTCGATGCTGCAGGCTGCCGGCATCGAGCTCGCGACGGACATGGCGCCGGTTGCATTGTCGCCCGCCGAGGAGAATGTCCTGTCGTTGATCGTGCGGGAGGCGGCGACCAAAGTCGTTCGCCACTCGCACGCGACCCGATGCGAGATCACGCTGTCCCAGGCGGATGGCCTGCGCTCCCTGTGCATCCAGGACGACGGGCGCGGTAAGCGCATCGCTGACGGCAACGGGATCACCGGAATGCGCGAGCGCGTCGCTTCGCTCGGTGGCACGCTCTCGGTCGAATCGATTCCCGGGACTCGGGTCCGCGTCACGCTCGCATCGGCTCGCAACAGCGGAGACGACCCGGAGTCGCCCGCGCGGCTGACGATCATCGCGTGATCGTCGTGATCGCTTCATCGTGATCCGCGTCATCGTGGCAGAGGATCAGGGGATGGTCCTCGGCGCGCTGGCCGCCCTGCTCGAGACCGAGGCCGACATCGAGGTGGTTGCCCTTGCGCACGACGGCCGCGAAGCGCTCGCGCTCGTGCGCGATCACCGGCCCGATGTTCTCCTGACGGACGTGGAGATGCCGCACCTGACGGGGCTGGAAGTGGCCGGTGAGATCCAGCGGCTGAAACTACCGACGCGCGCCGTCATCCTCACGACGTTTGCGCGCGGCGGATATCTGCGCCGCGCGCTCGAGGCGGGCGCGAGCGGCTATCTCCTGAAGGACAGCCCGCCAGACATGCTCGCCGATGCAGTGCGTCGTGTGCATCGAGGGCTTCGCGCGGTCGACCCGACGCTCGCGGCCGAAGCGTGGAGTGCTCCCGATCCGCTCACCGACCGCGAGCGGCAGGCGTTGCGATTCGCGGGGGAGGGAAAGAGCAGCGCGGAGATCGCATCGGCACTGAATCTTTCCGAGGGAACGGTACGCAATTACCTGTCGGAAGCGATGTCGAAGCTTGGCGCTTCCACGCGCGTGGAAGCGGCGCGCATCGCGCGCGACAAGGGGTGGTTGTAGGTCACCCGCAGAGCACGCTCCCACCGTTCACGTTCAGGATCTCACCGGTGACGTGCCGGGCGAGCGTGGAGCAGAGAAATACGATCGGCCCCGCGATGTCCTCCGCCGACGCGAGGCGACCGAGTGGAATGGTCGCAGCGATACGCTCGCGACCACCGGATGATGTCGCCGATTCGACCATCTCGGTATCGACCCACCCCGGTGCGACGCAGTTGACGGTGACGTCCTGCGGCGCGAGCTCGACGGCGAGCGACTTCGTGAGCGAGATGACAGCACCCTTGGTCGCTGCGTAATCCGCATGCATCGCCTCGCCACGCTGGCCGGCGGTACTCGAGACGAGGACGATGCGTCCACCCGACGTGATCACGCGCGCGACCGCACGGGTCGTGTAGAAGATCGAGTCCAGATTCGCGCGCACGGTCGCGTGCCAGCGTTCGGCGTCGAGGTCGCGCATCGCGCGCTCCTCGGCGGGCCAGACGCCGGCGTTGGCGATGTAGATGTCGACGCCGCCGAGCGTGTCGACTGCGGTCCTCACGAGCTGCTCGGCGCCGTCGGGTGTGCCGATGTCGGCTCGCGCCAGTGCAGAGCGGCGGCCGAGTGCGCGCACGTCCGACGCGACACGCTCGGCGTCGCTCTGACGCGATTGGAATCCGATGACGACGTCGGCGCCAGCGGCGGCGAGGAGACGTGCGGTGGCGGCGCCGATGCCGCGCGATGCGCCGGTCACGATGGCGCGCTTGCCGGCGAGACCGAGGAGTGAAGTCGTCACAATTGGAGCGGCTGAAGACGAGTCGAATGGGTACGTCGTACCGCGCGCAAGCTACACCAGAACGGAGAAGTGAAAAGCCCGGGGCTCGTGTGAGCGCCCGGGCTTTTCATTCGTCACCGCGACGTTGCTACGGCGTCGCTGCGTCACGTCTTCGGCGTGAAGACCTCGACCGCGAGTGAGAAGGTGCGCGTCTCCGATGGCTGGAGCGCACCCACGCCGACGATCTGGCGTGCGACTTCCTCGCCGCGCTCATTGCGGATGGTCATGATCATCGAGTACTCGAGCACCTGCGTGGTGCCCGGATGCCGCAACGTTCCCTCGACCTTGAGTGCCGTCGCACTCGGAAAGACACTCGCCGCGCCCGACGTGCCGGATCTCAGGTGATGCCGGCACGGAGGGCAGAGGTTCGCGCTCTCCAGGATGGTCGTCCGACAGTGGGGACAGACACGAGTCTTGCCCGGTGTCGGCGCACGGAGCGTGCTCACCGAACGCTCATCAGCGAGGTGATGCTGCGCGCGACAGTCACGCGGTGGCGCTGTATTCCAGCGTCAGCCCGCTGCGCTCTGACTGACCCGCGTGCGCCTCGGTCCATCCGAACTCCACCTGGCCACGCATGCGCGACCCGGCGGCGACGGTGAGCGATCCGGTCTTGAGGTTGCCGTTCAGCACGCCGGTGGTGTGCAGCTCGACGCGCGACGCGGCGTCGATGTTCCCCTCGAGCTCGCCGTCGATGATCACGGTGCTGGCGCGGACGCTCCCGACCATGCGGGCACCGTGCTCGATCGTGAGGCTCCCCTCGACATTCACGTCGCCGTGGAACTGGCCGGCGATGCGGACGTCGCCGTTGCCCGAGACGGTTCCCTCGATGGTGAGGCCGGCGGCGATCACCGACTCGGGAACGCTGCGTCGATCGGGCGTCCGATGCACGGGCGC
>Ga0157372_10009025_pt1 | contig 10595 bp, 7 predicted proteins | sample C55metaG_FD_115307 | JGI IMG/M metagenome (GOLD analysis project Ga0157372, IMG submission 115307) | Corn rhizosphere microbial communities from Kellogg Biological Station, Michigan, USA - C5-5 metaG | ecosystem: Host-associated > Plants > Roots > Rhizosphere > Soil | place: USA: Michigan...
CTTTTACCCGAGCCCGCGACACCGAAAATGGCCTTGGTCTCACCGTGCAGCAGCTCAAACGAAATACCATCCAGAACCACCTTGTCTTCGAAGGCAATCGAGACGTCCTCGAACTTGACCGTGATTTCGTTGGTCGGTTTTTGCTGAATGGGTTGTTCAAGAACGGATGGAGGCGTCGACATAAGAAGGTTCTACTGTCCGAAGAGAGTCATGGAAAGGCGGGTCACGAAGAAATCCACTGTAATAATGAGAATAGACGACGCGACCACCGCCTGCGTGGTTGCACGGCCTACGCCTTGCGTCCCTCCGCGTGCACTGATCCCGTAATAACAGCCTACAGTGGCGATGATGAAGCCGAAGAGCACAGGCTTGGCCAACCCCATGAAAACATCCTGGAAGACCAGAATCTGCCAGGCTGTGCTCCAGTACTGGTGGGAATCAACCCCGAAAAACAGCGATGAAGCGACGCCGCCGCCGGCGAGCCCCAGGAAGTCCGAGATGATCGTAAGGAAGAACAACATGGTCACCGTTGAGAGCACTCGCGGCGTGACGAGCTTCCTCATGGGATCGGTGCCAAGCGCACGCATCGCGTCGATCTGCTCGGTAACAACCATCGACCCGAGTTCGCTGGCCATGCCTGAAGCGTTGCGCCCGGCGACCATCAACCCTGTAATGACCGGGCCGAGCTCCCGCACCATGCCGAGAGAGACGAGTTGGCCGATCAGAGTTACAGATCCAAAGCGCTGCAGCGTGCTGCCGCTGTTCTGGGCTAGCGCGGCCCCGGTAAAGAAGCCGGTTAGGACGATAATGGGCAGCGATCCCCATCCGATGAGATCAGCCTGCTGCGTGGTGTCAGCGAGATATCGTGGCCCAGTGAATAAATTCGCAATCGAGCGCGATGCAATGAGCGTGTAGTCCTGGACAGACTTGACCTGCTGCTTCACCCACTCGCTCGGGGAGATGAGCTCGATGTCCATGAGAGGGAATATAGCAGAGAGCGGCGAGCGATGAGCAGTGAGCGGTCAAAGCACACGCTACGAAAATGTTGACAGGACTCGAGAGAAGAGCCCTTCCGGGTTTACTCGCGGCTCGCCGCTCACTGCTCGCTTGCCTATTCCCGCCCCTTCTTCTTTATCTCGATATTCAGACGCTTGATTTTCTGGTTGAGCGTGGAAAGAGGGATGCGGAAGCGGTCGGCGGCTTCGGTCTGGTTCCAGCCGCACTTCTCGAGCATGGTCACGATGATCTGGCGCTCGCACTCCTCCATGACTTCGAACAGTGAGGCGTCGGCGCGGGTTTCCATTAGGGGCAGGGTCGTGCCGCGTCCTGCGATGTGGTCAGGAAGCAAGTCAGGCGTGATCTCCGTAGAGGAAGAGAGCACTACCGCTCGTTCCATCACGTTTTCCAGTTCGCGCACGTTGCCCGGCCAGGAATAATTCATCAATGGGCGCAACGCTTCCGGAGTCATCCGGCGGAGAGTCTGTTGGTTCTCTTCGGAATATTTCCGCAGGAAGAACTCTACCAGCAGGGGAATATCTTCTTTGCGCTGCCGCAACGCAGGGAGATCGATGGTGATCACGTTCAAGCGATAGAAAAGGTCCTCGCGGAACTTCCCTTCCCGAACCAATTGGCGCAAGTCCACATTGGTTGCCGCAATAATGCGGACATCAACCTGAATTTCATGAACGCCGCCCAGATGCATGAACTTACGGTCCTGCAGGACGCGCAGTATCTTCGCCTGAGTCTCGATACCCATGCTTCCGATTTCGTCGAGGAACAGCGTGCCGCGGTCGGCGATCTCAAACAAGCCCTTCTTCGAGGCGATGGCACTCGTGAACGCGCCTTTGACGTGGCCAAAAAGCGTGGATTCCAGCAAGTCGGTGGGCATCGAGCCAGTATTCACCGGAACGAACGGACGATCGCGACGCGGAGAATTCAAATGCAATGCCTTGGCAATTAGCTCTTTTCCGGTGCCGCTTTCGCCTTGCAGCAGCACGGTAGAGCGACTCGGCGCCACCTGGCCGACGAGGTCGAATATCTTCAACATCGGCTCGCTCTTCCCGACGATGCTCTCGAAGTTATAGCGCTGCTTGAGGGCGCGCTTGAGCTGGATGTTCTCTTCCTCGGTGCGGCGGCGTGACACGGCGGCGCGAACATCGGCGAGCAGCTTTTCGTTGTCCCAGGGCTTCTGCAGGAAGTTGTTCGCGCCCGACTGCATGGCGCGCACCGCATCTTCCACGGTGCCATAGGCCGTGATCATGATGATCGAAAGCTGCGGATCGATGGCGCGGATTTCCGGCAGCAGTTCGAGACCATTGCGATCGGGTAGCGCGAGATCGAGGAGAACGAGGTCGAAAGGACGATCGCCCAACCGGGCAAGCCCCTCTTCACCGTTCTCCGCAGCTTCTACGTCGTAGCCCTCGAGCTCAAGCAACGTCTGCAGCGACTCGCGGATGGCCGCTTCATCGTCAATGATGAGCACACTTCCCTGGCCCGGTACCAAACCAGGGCTCGTGCCTCGCGAGATGACGGCAGCTTCAGACATTCACGGCCTTCCGCAGCATTGGGAACTGCAGGAAGAAGGTTGTGCCCTCTTCGGGAGTGCTTTCCACACGAATCTTGCCGGCGTGCTCTTGAATGATTCCGTACGTCACCGACAGGCCGAGCCCTGTGCCGCGACGCTGGCCATCCTGCGGCGCCGTCTTGGTCGTAAAGAACGGGTCGTAAATGCGTTGGATATGTTCCTGCGCGATTCCACTGCCGGTATCGGAAACTTCCACGCTTAGGCCATCGCCGTTGTAGGTAGCGATTCGCAGTGTGCCACCGCGCGGCATCGCATCCTTGGCGTTGAGGAATAGGTTCAGAAACACCTGCTGCAGGCGGCCTGCGTTCCCCTGGATCGGTGGCAGATGCGGTGTAAGCTCGTCCTGGATGCGAATCTTAGTCGTCTTGAACTGATGCTCGAGCAGGTTCAGCGTGTCCAGGATGATCTTGTTTACATCGATTTCGGTGAACTCGGCGGCGCTGGTTCGTGAGAAGTTCAGCAGGTTGTTAACGATCTCCGACGCGCGGAACGTCTGTCGCGTAATCTTGTCAAGCAACGCGCTCTTCTGGTCATCACCCTGAAGCTGCTTTGAGAGCAACTGCGCGTAAGAGGAAATCACCGCAAGGGGCGTGTTGACTTCATGCGCCACGCCCGCCGCGAGCAAGCCGATAGAGGAAAGTTTGTCCGACTGCGAGAGCTGCGCTTCCAGTTCGACGCGCTCGGTGATGTCGTCCATGATGATCAGGCGGCCGGCCACGCTGAACTTTTTCGTCACTAACGGGGCGATCGCGACGTTGACAATCCGCGTCTCGCCAGTGGGTGTCGCCAGGCGGAACTTGTACAGGTTGTGGATGCCGGGGCTTTGCCGCAGGCGATAGAACTCCTGTGCGAATGGGCCCGAGAACACTTCGCCTAGGGGGCGAGTCAGAGCCTGCCAGCGCGGCAGGGCGTACATTACTTCCATCTGCGAGTTCCACGACTCGATACGGTCCTCGAGATCCACTGCCAGCACGCCGACGTTGATAGATTCGACAATGTTCTCGTTGAAATCCTTCAAGCGCTCATACTGCGCGATCTTCTGCTCCAAGGATGCGTACAGGCGCGCATTCTGGATAGCGATGGCGAGATATCCTGCAAGAGTTTCGAGAAGTTCGACATCTTCGCTGGAGAGGAAGTCGCCTTCCACCGTTTTGCCAAGCGCGAGCACCGCAACGGTGCTCTTCTGCGCGCGACAAGGGATGTAGTAATTCAAGTCCAGACGGGCGATCGTTTCTTGGGCACCCGCGCTCTCGCGCGGCACCGCATGCGTGTTTTCGAAAAACAGGTGCGCCTCGGCCAGCTCGGGACGAGGCGCGGTCAGGAAACTTAGATCTAGCTTCCCGGTTTGCTGGATTCCGAATGATTTCGCCAGCGCAAAGCCGTCGTTCTCTCCGGCCAGGAAAATTGCCATTCGGTCGACGAGCAGCGTGCGCGAGAGTTGGTCGACCACGGCAGTGAGCATTTTGTCGAGGTCGGTTTCGGCGTTCAGTTCGCGACCGAATTCGATTAATGTGTGGCGATAGTCGTAACGACGGCGGTAGAACAAGCGATCAATGCGGTCCTGGATCCACTTGCGGATCGGATCGAAAAGCAGGGCTGTCACGACGATGGCTATGACCAATCCTGTCTTGCCTGCGCCCGGTACACGAGTGCTAACGAATCCACCGACAATCGCCACAGTCGCGAAATAGGCACCCGCGATCGTGGCCGCTGCCAGCGTGTAGGCCATGCCACGCTTGAAGATGAGGTCGACATCCATCAGGCGGTAGCGCACGATCGCGTAGCCGAAGGTCAGCGGCAGCACGCCCAAGAACACAACCGAAATCTTCATCGCGCCCGTGGGCACCATCCCGAGCAAGTACGGGATTGCATAAAAGAGAGCGAATGGCGTGATTGCCAGAATTGTTCCGCGAGTTACCCACTTCAGTTGCTGGCGAAGTATTGGCTGCGTCGCCTGGCGATAGCTGTGCAGATAGACCAACGCCGCGGCGGCGAAATACAGCACCAGGTAGGCCATTTCGACGCGATCGATCTGCCAACGCAGCATCTCGCTGGCTCGCGACAAGACCTTCGAGAGAATGTGAAACCCGAGCAGCGCGAGACCCGGCACATAGATCGCCGGCAGCAGCCACTTGTTCTTTTTCAGAAACTTGTGTTCTTCGGGGAAGGTCAGCGCAAAATGGAGGAACAGTGCGGGCTGCAACAGCCACGCCGTTACGTTGCCCCAATAAATCGTCCAGTCAAACGAGTTCAGCTTGCCGGTGTACTTGAATGCATAGAAGACAAACGAAACGACGCAAAATATGTAGAAGTGCGTGGAACCTGGAGCCGTCCAGCGCCGGAAAAGCACGTAAAGCCCGATGGCCAAGTAGATCAGAGCAATCAAACGAAGCCAGTCGTTTGAGCCCCTCTCCGCGGGCTTTAGGATCGCAGATGCATCCAGGGTGTATTGGCCACGCTGTAAAGTGTAAGTCGCCTTTGTCCACACGCCATCACGGTACAGTTGGCCTACAAGAGCTGCGGTGGTTGTTACGGGCCGCGAATCGATGGCCAGTACCCTGTCCCCTCGCTTGATGCCGGCTTGATCCCCAGGACCGTGGGGCTCGACGCGATCCGCGACAATGTTCCCGCCGCGTTCAATCCACCACACCCCATCGTACGGGGCAATGAACTGGCGCTCTTTACGGAAGTTGATCCAGGCGAGCGTCACTGAGGCAACCGTGAGCAGAACCAGGAATCCGGCGATAAAACGAATTTGAAAATCCCGGTTCATTGGAAAATCGATTGGCTGCTCGGCTAAAGCCGTCCGATTAAACCGATGCACTTTGGCTGCCAACGTACTCGGATTGTTGGACGCGGTAAGTGCCATACAGTGAGCGCCTTACCAAATTATAGAATCAGGGCGAGACAGCGGTTATGTTTTTTGGAAGGAATATCTGAAAAACCGTAAGTCTCTGCCATGCCGGTGTTTACACCTTTTGTGGTAGTCGTTTTGTGGAGTAAAAAGAGGGGAGCCGAAACTCCCCTTTACAGAAGCGACAGAGGCGATATCTGCATAGATAGAATTCACAGACAGCGTGAAAAGTTGTCCCGGGTAGAGGTTTATTACGTCGAGGCGAGAGATAATCTTCTGTCCGAATCACACGAGATGGGCTTTGGACAGCAGTGCTGATTGATTCTCAACAATCGTTCGCGTTGAACGGACTGGAAGTCCGGTTCGAACGGCGGGGCAACGGTCCGGCGCTGGTGCTCGTGCATGGCCTCCTCGGGTATTCGTTCAGTTGGCGGCGTGTCCTTGAGCCTTTGTCGCAAGAACGCGAGGTTTTCGCGCTCGATATGCCGGGGTCTGGCTTCTCGCAGTGCCTAGCGAACACGGATGCCCACCTCTCGGCAGCGGCGGAAAGGCTCCTGACCTTCCTGGACGAGATAGGTATCGCTGCCTGCGACCTGGTCGGGAGCTCGTATGGCGGCACGACCGCGTTGTATCTGGCGGCCACGCATCCTGAGCGGATTCGAACCCTGACGCTTGTCTCCCCCGCGAATCCGTGGTCCAGAATTGGACGGAAGCGCATTGCGCTCCTGGGGTGGCCCCTAGCCGGATTGCTGTTCCCGTCCTTCGCTCGCTACATACCGGCGTTGCATCGTTTTTCGATTCGGCGGATGTATGGCGATCAGCAGCGTCTCAGTGCCGACACCTTGAAGGGCTATTCCCTGCCCTTAGCACGCAAGGGCGTTTTCGAGCATGCAGTCCAAATTGCCCGCAACTGGCATTCGGACATGACGGAGCTCAAACAAGTTCTACCAGGGGCGGCGGAGATTCCTACCCTGATTATCTGGGGCAGCAAGGACAGGCTGGTGGAGATATCTTCCGCTCAGGTATTGGCTAGTCACCTAAAAAAAAGCCGAGTCGCGGTTATGGAAGGCGCCGGACACCTACCCTACGAGGAATGTCCAGAGGAGTTTCTTTCGCTGCTCAATGGGTTCTTAGCCGAGTACTCGCCTGCTACGGGTACTCGACGGGAAGTAACCTGACACACTTCTTTATCGGTGCTAGGCTCGGAGGAGTTTGGACCAACCCGCGGCCAATTCGCCTTATTTCCGCAGAATGCGTGGGCTCGTTCTGTACATGAGCCACGGGTCTTCCGGCGCATGGCTGCGCTTTGTGGCGGCCGCTTTGGGACTGGCCCTGGCGTTTGCGGCAGCCATCTTCTCGACCGCCTCCCGCGATGCCGGCAATGTGCTGGCAACGGTGATTTTAGCCTCGGTGGCTCTGCTGTTAGCAACCGTAGTCGGGCTGGCGACTGTGCCATTTCTGGCGCGCCGCGTGGAAGCAAGACGAGTGCGCGACGCCCTCGACTTCGAAGTGACGCGTTCCGGGGCGCTTTACGTCGCGATCGTCCTGGTAATCGGAATCGCAGCGCTCAACACCGGCAACAACCTCCTTTACATCATCGTGGCGATTCTGCTGGCAGCGATGCTGATCTCCGGGATCGCCTCAACCGTTTGCCTTCGAGGGCTCGACCTGGAAATTAAAATCCCGGAGCACATCTTCGCGAATGTTGAGGTTTACGGGACTATTGGCGTTCGCAATCCGAGCAAATGGCGGCCGTCGCTTTCTATCAGCGCCATCCCAGCGGAGACCGTCAAGGAGAAGAAGAAATGGAGCTGGGTAGCAACGCGGTTTCCGGTGCCACCATGGCGGCCTCCTGAGCGGCAGTGGCTCCAGTTACCCGATCGGAAACTGCGCCGGGTGACAATCGATACTGGTTCCGGGGTCTTCCACCAGTCTGCATACTTTCCGCTCTTGCCACCCGGAACGCAGCTGCAGGCCGAAGTAAAGCTGCGGTTCCGTCGCCGAGGTCGATATCAGGAGCGCTTTAGCCTTTCCACGCGATTTCCCTTCGCGTTCCTGGCGAAAACCCGGCGCATGGCCCTGTCCAAAGAGGTGCTCATTTATCCCGAGCTCACCGAGTCCCAAGATGTGGTTGAACTTTTGCCGGTGCTAAGCGGAAAACGTGAGGCTTACCAGAAGGGACTGGGATCGGATCTTTATCGCATCCGTGAGTATTTGCCGGAAGACTCAGCCCGCCACGTGGACTGGAAGGCCACCGCGAAATCCGGCGGATTAAAAGTCCGGGAGTTTGCCCGCGAGGATGAACGGCGGCTGCGCATAGTGTTTGACAACCCCGAGCCGCGACAACTGTCCCCCGAAAAATACGAGCAGATGGTTTCCATGGCTGCTTCCGCTGCGTGGCGTCTGGCGGAACAGAGCGTCTTCTTGTCGTTCATTTCGCAGGAATACGAGGGCGCGGGCGACGTTTACGACTTCCTGGAATACCTGGCTACAATCCAGCCGAAAGTTAGCCCGTCGGTCATCGAAACGCTGCCCAGTTCGACCGACTACAGCCTCGTCCTCACCGCCCTAAAACGGGGAACCGTTCCGGCTGCCATGTGGGCCAGCGGGTATTTTCTTTTCATTGAATGAGAAGCCAAACAGAAGGTAATGCTTGAACTTGGGGGTAACCAAACTTTGGTTACCTTGGTTCATTGGCCTAAGTTGCTGAAGCTGGTACTTTCCTTCATAACAGGCGCGAAACCGGCGCCTAAAAGGGAAGACGATGTCCAGCCCCCAAATGATGTTGGAATTATGGATACTCCAAGCCATCACGCAGGCTGCAACCACGGTCATCCTCTACCATCGTAAACTACGCAAAGAATTCCCTGCCTTTTTTCTATACATGGTCGTGCAGCTAGTTACGTTCTGCGTTCAATTCCCAGTGTACAAATACGCAGACGGAGTAACGTATTACAAGGTTTATTGGATCGCCACTGCGGTGGACCTCTTCATATCGTTCAAAATTATCCACGAAATCTTTATGGAGGTCTTTAAGCCGTATCACGCCCTGAAAGACCTTGGCACGGCTTTGTTCAAATGGGCAGCGCTGGTCATGGTGCTGCTCTCCGCAGTCTTGATTTCAATCAATGCCTCCTGGCAAGACCCTCTTCTCACGAGCATTTTTACCGTCCAGCGCTGCGTACGCGTGGTACAGTGCGGCCTGGTTGTGTTCCTTTTCGCGTTCAGCCGGAGCCTGCAGGTCAGTTGGAGGCGACTAAGTTTCGGTATTGCGCTTGGTTTTGGCGTAGTTGCAGGGGGGGAGTTACTTTCAAACGCGCTGTTCTCTGGTCAGCGGCTGCAAACGCCACTCTGGCAAATTAGCACAATGGTGACCTACGAGCTCGGAATGTGTATTTGGTTGTTCTACTCGCTGACAAGCCGTCGCCGAGACATGGTTCCAGTCCTCGTCCCGCAGCGGTGGGATGAAGCGCTCATGGAGATTCAGCCGGGCGAAGCTGAAGGGGACTCCCTTATCCCTATGTTCGAACATATGGTCGACCAAGCACTCTCCAAAACCAACAGCGCACATTCTTAAGCCTGGTAGACCTCCTCAGCTGTTCCAGAAATGGAACACCGCCTCGTTTGTCACGTTACCCGCTTGACACTCAGGTTATAATTCCAGCCACATGGGTTCCCGCTCCCAGGGGACCCGCACGTAAGGAGAAAGTGTATGCAACGTGCGGTCAGGACTTTAGTCCTGGTGGTAGCAGTAGCTTGCTCTGTCCTCGCGACAGCAGCTCCAATTAGCACAACAGCAAGAATCGCAGGGATCCCGAGTTGTGGTCCCAACTGCAAATAGAAGCAGAGCGATTGTTCGAACGAAGTAGCGACGTTATTGGGCCTGATTATCAGGCCCTTTTGTTTGTGCCCGCGGTTACTCGGAAATCGTGTCTAACCTTCAGGCGGAGAAATCAATCGGTTCAATTCCTGCGAACTCAGCGCGGGTGGCAGGCAGGCTCCATTCGCACACACTACTGCGCAACTCTTCCCTTCCTTGATGGCCGGCAACTTCGGTATCGTCTCCGCCAGCATCGGCGGCAGGTTTTGAGCAGCCGCCTGGCTGAACGTAAGTTTGAGCACTGCCCTTCCGAATTTCGGGGTTCGCAGCGCGACTCGGTAGAGATCTGAAGCCGTCCGGTCTTCCCCGAGGACGACAATCTGCTCGTGCGGAGTCGCAAACATAACCGCCGCAATGCCATAGGTGGCCGCAAAAATCCCATACTGCCCTGCCACTCCGGCGAGCAGTTCCAGCGTCTTCTGCGCTTTTTCAAGATAATCAGCGTTTCCCGTGTAGGCCCGTAGTCGGATGAGCGCGATCACGGCCATGGGATTCCCCGCCGGCGTGGGTGAATCCTGAAACGCTTTGCGCGGTGTAGCGAGAACGCCGAGCGACACCTTGCCCGGCTCGGAGTCAAAGAAGCCGCCGCCCTCCTGGTCATAGAACCGCTGAACCATCTGCTGCGTAATTTCCTCGGCCCGGCGGAAGTAAGTCATGTCCGCGGTACTTTCGTATGCATCGAGGCAAGCGATCACGGTGAAGGCGTAGTCGTCGAGAAATCCCGTGTTTTCGCGGTGACTCGCCGCGGGATCAGAGTATGCAACGACGTGTTTCAGTCCGGACGCCGGACTCCAAGCTTCGCCGAGGATGCGATCCAACGAGCGCAAGGCGAAGTGCTTCGCATCATCGAGCTCCAGCGTTCGTGCTGCCTGCAGGTACGCCGAGATGCATAGCGCGTTCCAACTCACATAGATGGTCTTGTCGACATATGGCGTGGGCCGCTTTAGGCGTGCGGCGTACATCTTTGGCTTTGCAGTTTCCAGAATTTCTCGGATACGCTCCAGCGGCAGGCTCAGACGCTTGGAAATTTCCTCGAAGGAGGCTCGCTGGAAAAGAACGTTCTTTGCCGGATTGTGGTGCATCTCGCCGACTTCAGTGATGTCGTAATGCAGGCATGCAACCTGGGCCTCTTCTTCGCTCAAGACAGCTTTGGCTTCGTCGACTGTCCAGGTGAAATAGTCGCCGTCATCGTCGAGCGAAATGTCCGCGTCCTGAGAGGCGTAAAACCCGCCATGCTCGCGGTTGCTGAGCCACTCGTCCATCCAGCGGATAATGTC
>Ga0157372_10009026_pt1 | contig 10595 bp, 6 predicted proteins | sample C55metaG_FD_115307 | JGI IMG/M metagenome (GOLD analysis project Ga0157372, IMG submission 115307) | Corn rhizosphere microbial communities from Kellogg Biological Station, Michigan, USA - C5-5 metaG | ecosystem: Host-associated > Plants > Roots > Rhizosphere > Soil | place: USA: Michigan...
AGATCTTTCAGCTGTGCGCGATTCAGTCCTGCGGATCGTGAGGACTGATAACGGCTGTTGCCGGGATCGGCGCCCCAGCCGTTCCAAACTCCAGAAGTTGCGGGAAGACTGACATCGCGAGCGCAGTAGCCGGTAAACGCGACCACGGGAGAGTCGGGCGCGGCCAAGTAAGTTGCGATGGCGAGCTTCTGGGTCTTGGTCAGGCCTTTGGCTTCGAATTTCATGCGGCCCGAATTCAGGGCCGCAAGGATAAACCGCTGCGACATGAGGTGTAGGGCGGCGGGCTCGGGAGCGCGCATATCGTTACCGGGGGTGTGACAACTGGAGCACCTTTTCACAAAAAGGGCGGAACCATCGGGCGGCGGAGTATTCGGCTTTCGCGAACAGGATTGAAGGGAGAGGACCCCAAGGGCGGCTGCCAGGAGGATGGCGATACTGCGTCCATGCGTCCACTGTAGTGAAGAAACACTGGGACATACGACGCCGCAACGCAGTTTCGCACCCTGAACAAAAAGCTTCACAATTGGCCTAGCCGCAAGCATCCGGAGTTAGATGATCGATGGCGCCATAAGTACTGTCTGAGCTGCGTAGAGATAGGTAAAGATTCATTTACAAATTCATGTTGCATAAGGGCAATTCTGGCGAGAGTAGGGGTCCTGCTGTATAGACCGAAAGCCAAGCGCTGTACAGGGGGCAATGATGATACCAAAAGTGGATGCGTGAGGGCGCTGCTAAAATCTGTAGCTAAATGGCTCAGGCCGACCAACCCCTGTTTCGCCGCACGATCTTTCATGTGGATATGGACGCGTTTTTCGTTTCGGTAGAAGAGCTCCACGATCCATCTCTGAAGGGCAAAGCGGTGGTGGTGGGCGGACAGCGGAACGAGCGCGGGGTGGTATCCGCGGCTTCATACGAAGCGCGGAAATTCGGAGTGCACTCGGCGATGCCATTGCGCACTGCGGCCAAGCACTGCCCACATGCCATTTTCGTCGACGGACATCCTGAGCGGTATCGCGAGTGTTCCGAAAAAGTTTTTAAGGTGCTAACTGCGTTCAGTCCACAGGTGGAGATGGCGTCGATCGATGAGGCTTATCTCGACATGACGGGAACGGAACGGCTGCACGGGCCTCCGCTGAAGGCAGCAAACAATTTACACCAGCGGATGAAGACCGAGACTGGGCTGAATTGTTCGGTGGGAATTGGAAGTTCGCGTTTGGTTGCCAAGGTGTCCTCGGGGCGGGCGAAACCAAACGGGCTTCTGTGGATCGTCCCCGGAGAAGAAGCTAAATTCCTGGCGCCCCTGGACGTCCGCGAAATTCCGGGGGTGGGCAAGGTGATGGAAACTCATCTTCACTCTTTGGGTATCAAGAAGGTCGGAGACCTCGCGCGCCTGGAAGAATCGGAACTCGGCCAGCGTTTTGGGAAATGGGGTCTCGCTCTGGCCGGCAAAGCGCGTGGCGAAGATGCGGGCGGATGGTTCGATAGCGAAGTCGGCGCTGATATCGATGCGAAATCAATCAGCCACGAACACACTTACAACGAAGATACGGCCGATCCTGTTCGGCTTGAATCTACTTTAATGCGACTGTCGGAAATGGTCGGACGTCGTCTGCGGGAAGCCGACTTCCATGCCCGCACCGTGCAACTCAAGCTTCGCTATAAAGATTTCACGACCATTACCCGCGCTCACACTCTGGCCAGCGCCACCCAACTCGATACTGAAATTTTCGAGCAGATTCGGGGTTTGTTCAGAAGTAATTGGAAGAGAGGAAATGAGGTCCGGCTGCTCGGGGTGCAAGTGTCTTCATTCAGTACGCAAGCCGCGCAAATGGATCTGCTGGACGGGAACCGCCAGCAGCGCTGGAAGAACGCTCTCGCCGCGGCAGACAAGTTGCGAGACAAGTTCGGTGAGTCCAGTGTCGGACTTGCCTCTGGAATGCGCGGTAGTTTCCGCGAGCGTACTCATGAGAACCCGGCCGGGCTGCCGGGGAAAGGGAAGAGCTAATCGGCTCCGAAGAGGTGGAGGCGATTGACCTGCCCTTTGGCTCTCACCAGCCGGAAAAATTGGGCTATCCGGAACTTTGGGCTATGAAAGCGCCAAAGAATTGGTAGCGCAAGCGAATTCATGGTTAAAACGGTCTTCGCATAGGACGCCATGCTCCCCCTGCACGACTCCGACACAGTCTTCGTGGATTTGCGCGGAGGCGGGCTCAAGGGCTGGAAAGAGGCAAATGGTCCGGTGGAGAGTACCTAGCCATTAGCTCAGGACTGTGTAGGACAGGCGACCAATGATGCCCTTCTTGTTATGTTTGTATCCGCACTAAGCCAGCTTTCTTACCAGTAAGACGCACTCCTCGCCATCGCTGCACCAGATCGCGGTCGCCGCGTATTTCGTTGATCGTCCTTCCAATGGCAAGTGAGCTGCGCAGCATGTGTCCGACGCGAAGCGGTCCCGCAATCTTTACATCACGAATCCAATGCAGCGCACTGCTAATACTGCAGCCACACTGGGCGCAATCCGGATTGCCGCCGAAGACGCAGGGTTCGACATGGGTTTGTAGATCGGCGGAGTAATTCAGTGACATCTTTGAGAAGAGGCAATCGTCCGGGCGCTTCGGCGGAGTTACGAAGGCCCGCGCCATGCCCTGCGGCAACAGGAGCTTCGGATACTTCTTCGCGAGGCGTGGCAATTCCAATGCCACCCGCTCGCGGTGAGCGGGCATGAGCAGTTCCGGACTGTCTTCGCCCAATTGGGGGCTGTATAGGCTGACCCAAATGTGATCCACTTCCTTTTGCGCATTCCAGAATGCGACGTACTCTTCGAAATAGGATTGGCGCTCCAGCATGGGCCGTGTAATAACCCAGTGCACGTTAACCGAACGCCCGGAAATGTTCTTGAGAATGCGGGCATAGGTTGCAGGTTTGCGGCGCTCATCATGATGTTCGGGCAGTCCGTCGACGGAAACTGCAAGGCGAAAGCGAGGGATATCCATCCACTCCCGCGGAATCGCAATCACAGCACTGGTAACGACCATCGTGAACACGCCCATTTGGCTGAGGGCAGGGAGAATGCGGGATAGTTCCCGGGCGCGAATCATGGGTTCGCCGCCGACCAGAGACACATGCATGGGCTTGTGACGGCGCACGAGATTCAGCACGCCATCGACCAATGAATCTCCGCGCGAATCGCTCAATTCTCGCAACGTAGTTTCGCCGCCGAGATGGTTATCTCCATACGCGTAACAACCGGGACAGCTCAGCGGGCATTCGCGCGTGATCTCAATGGACAGCATGGGGACGTGTCCGTTGAGGACACGCCACCACGCTCGCGCCACATCGCGCGACGTAAGACTTGCACGTCTCGATCCTGACATTTGAATTTTGGATGCAGCGTCATGAGGTCAGGATGCATCGATCCGCCTTGACCTCTACAGCGGCGCAAACTAAGATTCCCCTTCTCTTTCCGCACCACTTTGGAGCCTCACAATATGCGCAAGCTGTTACTCCTGTGCCTAATCGTTTTTCTGGTCAGTGTGTGTATGTATGCGGCCGATTCGAATCCTCCGTTATTGATGCGTTTTCCGACGGTCAGTAAAACGAAAATTGTTTTCAACTATGGCGGCGACTTGTGGATTGTGAGCCGGGACGGCGGCGAGGCCAGCCAACTTACATCGGGAGTAGGAATCGAAGCGCTGCCGCATTTCTCTCCGGATGGATCCATGATTGCTTTTACGGGAGAGTATGACGGCAATCGAGACGTGTTCGTAGTGTCCGCGACAGGTGGCGTGCCGAGACGACTGACGTACCACCCGGCTGACGAATACGTTGCAGGATGGACGCCGGACGGCAAGAAGGTGATGTTTAATTCCTGGGGCAGCAGCTTCATCCATTTCGAAGATCAGCTGTACACGGTTCCGGTGGAAGGAGGGTTACCTGCGGCGTTGCCGTTGCCCATTGCGGAAGACGCCTCGTTTTCCCCAGATGGAACCCACCTTGCCTATGTTCCGCATCCGAAGTGGCAGCAAGCATGGAAACGTTATCGAGGTGGGCAGACCAGTCCGATCTGGATCGCTGATCTGAACGATTCCAGCACTATCAAAATCCCGCGGGACAACTCCGACGATCACCAGCCCATGTGGGTCGGCGACACCATTTACTTTCTCTCCGACCGCAACGGTCCTGTGAGCTTGTTTGCCTACGACACCAAAACGAAACAAATCGCAGAAGTTCTGCACAGCGATGGTCTGGATTTCAAGACTGCTTCCGCGGGACCGGACGCCATCATCATTGAGCAGTTTGGAGCGATCAAGCTTTACGATCTGCAAACGCGCCAGGCACACAACGTTAATATCCAGGTCCGCGGCGATGTGCAAGCCGTTCGCCCGCACTTCGCCAAGGTCGAACCCAAGAAGATTCAGAACTTCGGAATCTCACCTACGGGGGCGCGCGCTGTATTCGAGGCATGGGGAGAAATTTTCACCGTTCCCACAGATAAGGGCGATATTAGGAACCTGACGAAAAGTCCCGCTGTAGCGGATCGCGATCCCTCGTGGTCCCCTGATGGAAAATCGATCGCATATTTCTCCGACGATTCCGGGGAATACGAGCTGTGCATTCGCGATCAAAATGGATTGGGAACGGCGCGGCACATCAATCTCGGCAATCCTCCGTCATTCTTCTACACGCCAGCCTGGTCACCCGATAGCAAGAAGATCGCGTACACCGACAAGCGGCTGCAGTTGTGGTATCTGGACCTGGATAAGGCAATGCCGAACTTGGTGGACACCGACTACTACTGGACATTTGGGAACAATCCCATGAGTCCCAGTTTTTCACCGGACAACAAATGGATCTCCTATACCAAGCAGCTGGTGAGCGGACAACATGCTGTGTTCGTGTATTCGCTGGAGCAGGGCAAATCGTTCCAGATCACCGATGGAATGAGCGATGCCCTTTATCCAGTGTGGGATAAGAACGGTAAGTATCTATACTTCACGGCCTCAACCAATCTGGGACTTGCCACCGTCGCCCTCGACATGTCTGCTGATGAGCATCGAGTGACCCGCAGCGTGTACTTGGCCGTGCTCAGCAAGGACGAGAAGTCGCCGCTGGCTCCCGAAAGCGATGAGGAGAAAGCGAAGGAGGAAAAGAAGGCAGACCAAGACAAGAGCAAAGACCAACCCGCGGACAAGGGGGACTCAAAAGCAAAAGACAAGAAGAAAGTGGACGGCAACCCCGCGGAGGAGAAGAAATCCGACGACAAGGCCAGCGATAAGAAGGACGAGCCAGTGGTGGTGAAGATCGACGTGGATGGTATCGGGCAGCGCATCGTCTCACTGCCCATTCCTGGCAAGAACTATCTGAATATGCTGGCGGGAAAGAGCGGAACGCTGTTTCTCGCTGAAGGGCCGATGATCGTGACGGAGGACGATTTTCCCAACGTTCCGGAAACCATTCAAAAGTTCGACCTGGGTAAGCGGAAGGTCGACAAGGTTTTGGAGGATGTGAACGACTTTGCGGTGTCGTTTGATGGAGAAAAAATTCTCTACCGAAAGGGGGAATCCTGGGCGACAGCTTCTCCCGATGATTCTCCGGGAGGAGGAGGGGGAAGCGCTCCCAAGCCGGGTTTTGGGCCGCTGAAGCTGGATGACTGGCAAGTCTATGTTGAGCCGCGGCCGATGTGGAAGCAGATCTACAACGAGACCTGGCGGATTGAGCGGGATTTCTTCTACGACCCTCACTATCACGGCCTGGACCTGGACAAGGCGAAGAAGAAATACGCTCCTTATCTCGACGGCATCGCCTCGCGGGATGAGCTGACCTATCTCTTCCAGGAGTGCCTTGGCGAGATGACCGTGGGCCACATGTTTGTGGGCGGCGGAGAGACTTCGGAGCCCAAGAAGTTCAAAGGTGGATTGCTGGGCGCCGATTACAGCCTGGAGAAGGACCGCTATCGGGTCGCAAAAGTCTACAACGGGGAGAACTGGAATCCGGGCAACGAAGCGCCGCTGACGCAACCTGGGGTCAACGTAAAAGTCGGAGACTATATTCTCGCGGTGAACGGGCGCGAGCTCCACGGCTCGGACAATATCTACAGCTTTTTCGAGGAGACAGCAGGGAAGCAGGTGCGGTTGAAAGTTGCCTCCAATCCGGACGGCAAGGATTCGCGTGAAGTTACGGTCGTGCCGGTAGAGAGCGAAGAGCACCTGCGTCATCTGGAGTGGATCGAGAGAAATCGCCGCCGTGTGGATGAGGCCACCGGAGGAAAGATTGCGTACGTGCACGTGCCGAACACGGCTGGAGGGGGCTATACCAGCTTCAACCGCTACTTCTTCTCGCAGGTTGGGAAAGAGGGCGCTATTATCGATGAGCGTTTCAATGAAGGTGGACAGCTGGCCGACTACATCATTCAGTATCTAAACCGGCCGCTCATGAGCAAGGTGGTTACGCGTGACGGGCATGACTGGGTGAGTCCTTCGGAAGCGATCTACGGTCCGAAGGTCATGATCATCAACGAAATGTCTGGTTCCGGAGGAGATGCGCTGCCCTGGTACTTTCGAAAAGCGGGCATTGGTCCGCTGATCGGCAAACGAACGTGGGGAGGACTGGTGGGCATTGGGGGCTATCCCGAACTGATCGATGGCGGTCGAGTTACCGCTCCTCGCGCCGCAATCTATGGTTTGAAAGGGGAGTGGGAAGTGGAGAACCATGGCATTGCGCCCGATGTGGAAGTCGATCTCGACCCTGCGGCTTGGCGCCAGGGAAAGGATGCACAACTGGAGAAGGCGATCGGGGTCGTGATGCAGGAATTGAAAGACCATCCGCGGCCGGAGATCAAGCGTCCGCCTTATCCCAATTACCACGAGAACGACGACTTGGGGCAGCACTAAGGACAGCCAAAGGAGACTCTGATGCTACGACCGATGTTGCTGATGTTGCCTTTGATCCTGGGCGGTATCGTGCTGGCCGCCGGGAGGAGTTCCTCCCCACGTGGCGTGTTGCTGGTGGCGAACAAGGGCGATGCGACTCTGGGGATCATTGACGCGAAAGCCGGCAGGCAAGTGGCTACTGTTGCCGAGGGAGGAATCACGGGCCACGAGGTCGTCGCCTCGCCTGACGGGAAACTTGCCTATGTCCCGATCTACGGCAATTCCGGGGTCGGCAAACCCGGCACCGACGGTAGCAACATGATTGTCGTAGACATCGCCTCTCGAAAAGTGGTGGGCAATCTTGATTTTGGACGTGGGGTGCGTCCGCATTGCCCGTTGTTTGGACCGAAAGATGGACTGCTCTACGTCACCACCGAACTCGACAACGCGGTCACCGCCATTGACCCGCACAAGCTGAAGATTGTTGCGAAGATTCCGACGGGACATCCTGAGTCGCACATGCTGGCGATTACGCATGACGGACGTTATGCATACACGGCCAATGTGGGGTCCGGAACTGTATCTGTGCTCGATCTGGAGTCGCGAAAACTAATCGACACCATTGCAGTTGCGCCGCAGGTGCAGCGCATTTCATTATCGGTTGACGATCGTTCGGCCTTTACTTCCGATCAGACCAAACCTCAACTTGCCATCATTGATACGCGCAGCCGCAAGATCCGCAACTGGGTTGCTCTGCCTGCGACGGGATATGGAACAGCCGCGACGCCGGACGGAAAATGGCTAGTCATTGCGCTGCCCGCCGCAAAGAAAGTTGCCGTGGTCAATCTGAACACGCTGAAGATTGAGCACCTCATTGAGGTACCTGCCGCGCCGCAGGAGGTGTTGATTCGTCCGGATGGCGCGGTTGCGTATGTATCTTGTGACGCCAGCCACCAAGTGGCGGAGATTCAAACCTCGAACTGGAGGTCGCGCCTGATCGACGCGGGGCCTGGGGCAGATGGTCTGGCTTGGGCTCGTCAGTAACGCATTAGTGCCGAGCATGTCTTGGAAATAGTTCGGGAACTCTGCCAGTCTGATGCAAACATGATCGTCGTGCCTGCGTTCATTGACTTGCTAATTCGGCTGTCGTAACATTCCCGCGCAATTGGAAGCGGCTGCTTCCGCCGCCAGCCCTCATTAGAGGATCCGTCATGCAACTGCACCTGGAGAGCCGTCCGGTGGGCGAGGTTCTGGTAGTCCAATGCATAGGGCGGATGGTTGCGGGCAACGAAATCTTCACGCTGCACTCGCTGGTTGGCGACGCAATCGAGAAATACGGGGACGTGGTGCTGCAACTCGACCGGTTGGATTATGTGGATAGCAGCGGGCTGGGTGCACTGATACGGCTGATGCAGGCGGCTCGGGTCAAAGGAGGGGACCTGAAGCTCAGCGGAGTTCCTTCTCGCCTGCAAAAGATGCTGGACCTGACCCACCTCAGTTCGCAATTTGAAATCTACGAATCCATCGAGGAAGCGATTACAGCCGCATACCTGGGCTCACGCTACTCCCGAGGAAAGACAGGGGACACGAGGCCGCGCATCCTATGCCTGTACGCGTCTCTCGATATGTGCACCTTCTTGCGCGAGATTCTGTGTGCGGCGGGGTTCAACGCATTAACGACGACAGCCGTTGAGGACGCACCCATTCTGCTAAAGGCAACCAAGGCTCAGCTGGTGATTGTCTCTTCTCGTATTCAGATGTTGCGTGGTAAGCCGATTCGCACAGTGTTGCAGGAGATTGTTCCCGGAATCCGATTGCTTCCGCTGGACGATCAGTTCGCCGCGCTCGATCCCGGCGAGGCAGCTGAGAAACTCCTCACTGCTGTAAATTCTGTGCTCTCCCCTGCTCAGGCCTCATCCGGCTTGCAAGAGAAAGTTTGAATCGGACGCACCGATTCTGCCCGTCAAGTCCCCGCATTCTCACCTCAGATTGATGGTCTCTCATTCATCAGTTCAAACACCTCCGGTAAACCTCTGATTCTGCATACGCGATTCGCGCCAACTCAGGAATTGGAAGTGGCATCTGAATGTCGCACGCTTTTGGGGAAGGCAGTGCGACTACAGAGATGAAAACAAAATTGTTTCGCTGGGTTACCTGCGGGGTGATACCGGTCGCCTTACTAGCGCTTTCGGGCTGCAATGGGCTGAGCAATGGCAGTCCGCCGGACCTGGTATTTTCTGCCAGTTCAGGCGCGATTAATGCCGGTCAGACGGTCACGCTGAATTGGCAGTCGGCCGATGCGACCTCGGTCACGATCACAGCTACGGCAGGTTCATCGACCCGAACGTTGACCACCAGTTCACAGGCTTCTGGAAGCGTAACCGATTCACCCACCCAGACCACAACCTACACAGCGACTGCGAAGGGAGCCCACGGCACGAGTGCACCGCAGACCGTCACCGTACAAGTGGTTGGCTCGGCTCTACCGACGGTGACGCAGTTTACGGCGAAGCCGGCGTATGTGAGCGCCGGACAGAGCACGACGCTCACATGGGCGACCACGAATGCGACTTCGATCACAATCACCCCAGCCATACCCCAAACTGAAGATACAGGTCCGCTGCCCACCTCAGGATCTTTCGCCGGCATCCCGGTGAACGCTACGACCAAGTACACGCTGACAGCGACCGGCCCTGGTGGAACATCTGCTCCGGCAACTGTGACCGTTACCGTGCCGTTTACGTTGAACTTCACGGCCTCGCCGAGCACTATTACTGCCGGCGAATCGGCGACTCTGGCCTGGCAGATCGCGGGCGGGACTGCAACCTCGCTCTCGATAAGCGACGCTGCCGGTAATGCGGTCTGCAATCCTTGTGCCTTGCCCCAGGGTTCGGCGACGGTCACTCCCGGGGTTACTACCACCTACACCGCGACAGCCGGGGTAGATGCTACCAACTCGGTCCAACAATCTGCGGCTGTAACGGTCGCCGCCGCGAGTACGGGAGCGATCAAGCACATTTTCTTCATGCTGCAGGAGAATCGCTCCTTCGACAACTATTTCGGGCAACTGGCAGCCTATCGTGCGGTTCGGCTGCGACAGTTTGGAATCACTGATACCCAGACTGTCGACGGGTTCGATCCCTCGGTTGTGCTGACCAATCACAACACGGGAGCCAAGGCCAGTCCGTTCCATGAGCCCACGGTTTGCACCGAGAACCTAACTCCCTCGTGGGACGAAAGTCACCACGATGTCGCCCTCAATGGCGGTGACAATGCCTGGGCTACGACGACCACCTTCGCACCCGGCGATTTCCTGATGAACAATTTCATGGACACCGCGACCGAGCACGTGAACTACGATCCGAACGGCACACGGACTCTCGGTTACTACAATCAAAGCGACCTCCCGTATTACTACGATTTGGCGACATTCTTTGCGACCAGCGACGCCTGGCATTCGCCGATTCTGGCCAACACAGTGCCGAACCGGATGTACTTGATGGCTGCAACTTCGTTCGGGCACCAGTATCCAGACAGCGACTCGAATCATCCGAGATATTCGGCGCCGACTATCTTCCGGGCGATGAACACGGCGAACGTAAGCTGGATCTACTACTACAAGGATGGGATATTCGTGCAGAATTTCGCAGATTACGCGGATCCCAACATTGGGCCTAAAACGTATCCCGTCAGCGATCTCATGAACCGGCTGGCAGGAAACTGTAG
>Ga0157372_10009027_pt1 | contig 10595 bp, 8 predicted proteins | sample C55metaG_FD_115307 | JGI IMG/M metagenome (GOLD analysis project Ga0157372, IMG submission 115307) | Corn rhizosphere microbial communities from Kellogg Biological Station, Michigan, USA - C5-5 metaG | ecosystem: Host-associated > Plants > Roots > Rhizosphere > Soil | place: USA: Michigan...
CAGATTCGGAGGCAATGCGGCATATAAACCTGCCACCGCCAGCATTGCGACGCGATTAGGCCAGCGCGGTTCCGCATTTTTCGACACCATAAGCTGCATAGTCACTCAACTCGCCCTCGATCGTGGAATCCACCTGCCAACTCTGTAAGAGTACTTTTCATACGACTCGCCAAACTGTCGCCGAAGCGAAGGCTCTTCGTAAAAAACAACGAACAAATATGCCAGTACTATGAAGATTACAGCTTCAATAAGGATGACTTTTGAGTCAAACACGATGGCTTCGCCAATCAGAATCGTTACAACCGACACGTACATCGGATTGCGGACGTATTTATAGAGTCCTCGAACAACGAGCTCTGCACTGTGACTGTTCCCGGCAAAAGGAAAGTGAAAAACAAACTGCGAAGTAGAAGCATGACTCGTGGTGACTTATTGCTTGCGAACGTCCGGACTTAACCAACCGTTGCGGATCCGCAACTGCTGCGGCGTCGGGTTTGGTAGGCTGACCAACGTAAATGCCTTGAAGGCGTGCTTGCCGAACGTCATTGGGATCTCAATTTCCTTACCCTCACGAACCACGGTGAGCTTTACGGTCTTACCGCCCACCGAATCGATCGGATAGCCAATCGCTGACTGACCATCGACCTTTACTATCACATCCTTAGGACGCAACCCGGCAACCGATGCAGCTGAGTTTGGCTCAACAAACTGGACTGCAACACCAGTGGTTGTAAGGTTGACAGAAAAGGGAATGTCTACGTCCTGTTGCTCCTTCTTTTCAAGCCGATAACCCGCATAGCCAAATATCTGATCGTAGTTCGGAACCTCGGTTCCAAAAACGTACTTGCGATAGAAGTCGTGGTAGTCCTTTCGAGTGATTCGATTGATGATCTCGATCATATCCTCAGTGGTAAATCCGCGGCCGCGTTTGTAGAAGTCTGAAAATAGAGACCGCATTACATCGTCCAGGCTTCGCTTACCGTTCGTGTCGTTCAGGATTGAAAGGTCGAGCAACGCTCCAAGATTCTCTCCCTGTGTGTAATAGGAAATAGCGAACGCGACCGGCGTGTCGTATCCTACCCACGTTGAAACCGACGATTCGGCTGGAGAAATGTACGTTCGTGCTTCGTTGTTCTCAATGCTCGCCGCAACTTCCGCAGCGCGCGCCAAAAAATTCTCACGTGTCATTAATCCTGCCCGATATTGCGCGACTTCGCTGTAATAACTGGTGAAGCCTTCCGAAACCCAAAGCAGAGGAGTTTCATTTTCACGCGAATAGTCGTAAGGCCACATTTCGGCCGGGCGAATTCGTTTGACATTCCACAAATGAAAGTATTCATGCGCCGCAGCGCCAATTAATCCTTTGGGCGTCGCCGAATCCGGCTGTCGTACAAACGCGACAAATGAGTTCAGATGTTCCAGTGCGCCACCCGCATTCGATTCTGGAGCCGCAAAGAAAAAGAAGATGACATATTTTTCATAAGGCAATCCTCCAAAGATCGCGCTGTCGACCTTAACAATCTTCGTCACCATTTCGGTGAACTGGTGAGATTTTTCGGCATTGAATGAACCAGCTGGAGTCGCGACGAAATAATGTGGCTTGCCTTCGACGTCGAACTGCGTGACATCAAAATTCCCCATTTCCGTCGGAGCGTCAACAAGCATGTCATAATCCGTGGCAGTAAATGTCATCGGATCGTTTGTCTCTTTCAGTGCGGAGATGATTTTCCAACCTGACGGGATCCGAAAGTGAACAGTCGAAGGTTCCTTCCGATGACCTTCAACCTCCAGGAAAAGTTCGCTTCCAGTAAAAAATGCAAAGTCTTTTGTAATCTTCGCCTGGTTGAGTGCGAGGATGGTGGCACGATAGTCGTAGTCGATTTTTATTTCACTGATGCCTCGCGTTGGAACATTCCAAGTCTGTTTCTTCGACATCTTGTGAGGAAGAATATTGCCCGCCTGATCCGTAACGCGAAACTTCAGAACATTCCTGAAGTAGTTCTCAACCGTGTACCAGCCAGGGGTCCATGTCGGCAAGCTCAACGCGAGTGCCGGCTGATTGATATTCTTGATTACCGTAGTTACATGAAACTCTTGACTCTCGGGATCGGAAAGACTAACGGTGTAATCGACTCGAACTGCGCCTCTTTGCGCATAGCCGCCTTGCGCCAGGACGAAGAGGAGAACAAGGACCACGGGTGAATGGCGCCTAATCGTGTGCATCGACGCCATCATAGGTAAGCACAATCCTAGTCACAAGCTTTCTGAGGGGGCAGTAGCCCGACTGTCAAGGAGGGCTCGCCGTCGTGTTGGTCCCGATGATAGTCGGGCTACTGCCCCGGTCGACCAAATATCATGCGGCCTTCGGAAACTCGACTATCCACTTGGCGATTAACTTCGCATCGCGGCCAACACCACCGATTAGCGTTGAAGACATACTTTGCTGAAATGGAAGTCCCAAAAAGTACAATCCACGCGCCGAAAGTACGCGACCGCGGGTGTGAATTGGATACCCATCATCAGCAAAGATCGGTAGGTGGATCCAACTAAAGTCCAAACGAAAGCCAGTACACCAGATAACATTCGCCACCTCGAGACTTCGACCGTTATCGAGCAACGGCAGCCCGTCACGCGTTCCTACAACTCTGGGAATCCGCTCGATGCCAGTGTCGGTAAGTTCACTTGAACGAATGTGAACCAATGGACCTCCGTGACCGGCTCTTAACGACGAATGAATTCTTCGACCAATCGGGCTCGATTTAGTAAATACTCGAGTTGCAAGAAACCAGAACAGACCTCCGTTGCCGAGCCGCCGTAGCAATTGCGGAATCTGTCCGACGTCTCGACCAGACAGCCAAACCTGACGACCGGCTTTCGATAGCTCGAGGGCGATCTCAGCTCCCGTGTTTCCCGCACCTACCACAAGCACATCACCATCAGCCAACTGGCTCGGATTCCTGTATTCGCCGGCGTGGATTTGTGTGATCCGAGGGTCGAGATCTGCCGCCCACAACGGCACGCGCAGCTTTTGATATGGACCGGTCGCAACGATTGCTTGATCGCATTCATATCGTTCCGACCGGGTAGTTATTGAATAACGACTGCCCTCACGCTTGAGGCTTTCTACCCTCGCGTTTAGTTTCACAGACAGTTGCGCACGTTCCGCATACTCAACGAGATAATCGGCAACCTGGTCCTTAGTTGGAAAACCACGAGGATCACCGGGAAACGATAATCCCGGCAAACTTGAATGTTTGGCATTACTGAAGAGTCGCAGGGAATCCCAACGTTTTCGCCACGATTCACCGATGCGAGAAGCCGCTTCGAGGATCAGGAACTCCTTCTTTGCCTTGCTGAGTTCCCAACCCATTGCTAAACCTGCCTGTCCACCGCCGATGATGATTACCGGATAATAATTCTGCTTGTTACTCATACTCGACCTCCTAATTTTTCCTGAACCAGCGCTTGTAACTTTGGGCCAACTACTCCATGATCCGAATCATCGCGCCAGTAGGCAGATGGGTCTTTCAGGAACGCTGAAATTGTTTTGAAAGTTATGAAGGCTGTGAGAGCGGACGAGACGGGAGGTCGCGTATACGAATTCGGAAAGTTCCGAGTCCATCCAACACAACGCGTACTTCTTTGCGACGGCAAACCGGTAACACTCCCAGCTAAATCATTTGACTTACTATCTGTCCTGGTTCAAAACAGCGGTCGATTACTCACGAAAGAATTCCTCTTACGGACAGTCTGGCAAGATGTTGCGGTTGAGGAAAACAGCATCGCAAAAGCCATCTCCGAAATCCGCAGGGCTCTTGGTGAAGATCCGAAGGCGCCACGCTTCATTGCGACAATCGCAAAACATGGGTACCGATTCCTTCCCAGGGTAACCGTTCGCACTGGTCAATCGAGCCAATCAGGAACACCGTCAACTAGTGAGGTTCGACTAGCCGGCGAACGTCTCACATCGCTCGCTGTATTACCTTTTATTTGGCTTACATCTGATGCAAATGACAGTGTTCTGACGATCGGTGTGGCAGATGCCGTGATAACCAAACTGAGCGGCTTGCCTCAAATCGTAGTCAGGCCAACGGCTTCAATTCTTAAGTATGTAGCAGATCGCAGAGATCCCGTTTCAATTGCCAGCGAACTCAGCGTTGATTTTGTCGTTAGCGGAACGCTCCAACAGATTGCCGATCGTCTACGACTAACGGTCCAACTGGTTACTCCAGATCAGAAGCGTTGCATCTGGGCGGATTCGTTTGAGGAAACCTTCACTAATTTGTTCGCAGTTGAAGATTCGATCTCGTCACAAGTTGCCGCTGCGTTAGCACTGAAGTTAACACCTGGTCAGAAGCAGTCACTCACTCGACGAAATACTAACAACGCGGAGGCCTATCGAGCGTTTCTTCGCGGTCGCTATTTTTGGAGCGAGCAAACATTGATTTCGGCAATAACAGCCATCGACTGCTTTCGCGAATCCCTCGCCCTCGATCCTAACTACGCTTTGGCTTGGGCTGGAATGGCAGATGCCTATGTGCTCATCGGTTTATCGGGAGCTCTAACAGGAGGTTTGCCACCTGATGAAGTGTGGCCACAGGCAAGAAGTGCGTCGCTCCGAGCTATTGCACTACATGACGCCCTCGCCGAAGCTCATGCGGCTCTCGGCTTTATTAACTTCTTTTACGAAGGTAATGAACAACAAGCTCTCAGCGAATTCGACAGCTGCTCAAAGTTGCAACCGAATTATTCAACTGCGCAGCACGGCCGCTCGCTAGTTCACGGTTTCTCCTGTAGGCATGAAGAGTCTCTGGAAGCGATTGAGCGCGCGCTCGCAATTGAGCCATTGTCACCGATTCTGAAAGCAAACAAAGGCTATTTGCTTTATATCGCGCAGCGCAATGACGAAGCGATAACAGAGCTCCTGGATGCTCTTTCGCTCGACTCCACATTTGCCGCCACTCATTATCGGCTGAGTCTGGCACTAACCATGGAGAAGCGATACGCCGAAGCAATGGATCACCTCGACGCGGCCCTTCAACTCTCTAATAGCAGTCCCCATGTTCTAGGAGCGGTTGGTTATATCCTGGGTTCGAGCGGAGAACGTAGCGGCGCGATTTCGATGCTTGAACGTCTCACCGATCTTTCAACGTCTCGTTATGTCTCTCCCGCCACAGCGGCAGAGATACAAGTTGGGTTAGGTGATTACGATGGAGCGTTCGAATCACTTAAGCTGGCAATCAAACATCGAAGTCCCGCCGTCATAACGTTCCGAGTTGATCCGCGATTTGAGGAGATCAGATCCAACTCGAGACTTGCAAAGTTACTGCAATCCTATCCGCCAAACTTGGAAGCAGTCAGTACCACCTCGCGGTAGCGGGTGGGTACGCAGTCTCAAAATCAATCGACAAATCGACGGCGTACCCACCCGCTACCGCGAGGTGGTACTGACTGCTTCCGCTCTTCGCGTTGTGTAGTCCAAGGATGACTTCAACGCAAAGACTTCGTCATTGCCACGCTATTCGGCGGCGATGGAGACGCAGCATCGCGCACATAGCCAAATCGCTCATAGAAGCCGACCGACTCAACTGCAGCATTCGTTCGAACTCCAGTGCAATTCTTTTTCAAAGCAAAGTTCTCAGCCAATCGGAGCAATACTCGCCCGAGGCCCTGTCGTTGAAGATCTTCTCGGATTGCTACTCTCCGCAACCACGCCTCTGATTCACAGACATCGATTCGAACGACTCCGATGATGTCTCCTTGAAACAGCAAGACGAGAGGATAATTACCGGTCTTGGTATCGTCAGGATGATTCTCTATGTAGTCGATCTTGCCTCGATTTTCGAAAAGGACCTTACGACGAATGTCATGAAAAGCGCGCCATTCCTCGTCCGTTTCTGGTGCTCTTAATTCATATCCTGACTCAAGCATATGGCCACCAATTACGACGTTGACACAGATTGTACGCCAACCGAGGAGAGCTAGAATCTGCGTAATCTGTCGACGACTTTTGATTGCACTCTCGTCTAATCTGATCTATAGCTTTCTCTTAACTGCGTCTGCTCACCTGAAGACTCGACAAACCGGAAACAACTTTTTACTGAAGAGGTATGAGCAAATGTGGGACATTCTTAAACAAAATCTGAAGTTCAGCGCACGCGCACTCTTAAAACTCCCGGCTTCACCTTCACCGGATTGTTAACACTTGCGCTCGGAATCGGTGCAACCACCGCGATTTTCAGCGTCGTGTATGCCGTGTTCGAACCCATGCCTTATCCCAATCCGCTCAGCGCTCGAGAGTAATAGGTTTAGTTTTAAGAGAGGGAACGGTCCTGGCTGTTATCGGAGGATTAATCGGACTGATCGGAGCTTACCTCGTGCGGCGTGCGATGCAGATCACCTTGTTTGCTGTACCCGCTATTGATGTTCGTGCGTTCGGGATGATGTTCTTGTTGTTATTGATGTCCGCACTAATCGCCTGTTTGGTTCCTGCATTAAGAGCGAGCCGAGTCGAACCACTCGAGGCGCTGCGGAGTGAGTGAAACGAGCAGGAGCCAGTAGTGAGTAGTGAATAGGTCCTATAAGTCTTATAGGTCCTATTTCGTTACTTACACACTGTTTGGAGGCCACTGCGCAACTGCAATTCCTTTCCTATCCAGTCAACTCGATCACACCACGACTGCAGATCGTTGAATTCGTGACTTGTGTTGTATGTCTTCGAAACTTTCGGTTGTGAGGCCGCGCTTTCATATCTCTTCGCATTAGCCGCAGAGATGAACCGATCCCAACGCGCGAACTGGAAGAATAGGTGCGTCGGTGCGGAATGTCCCACAAACTTCTCCGGATCGATCGGACCAATCAATTGAACATATTTTGCAATCTGTTCCGGTTTGTATTGTTGCCGCACGTCTTTCGAATATTCATCGTCACCAGAGAAGTCAGTAATGTTGGGAAGCCCTCCCATAAGGACAACTGCTTTTACTCTCTTATCAACTCCGGCTAGTGCGCCACCCCACGTCGCGCCAAGGCTATGACCAACATAAGCGACTCGTTTCGGATCCACATCCGAGCGCGACAGCAACACATCCAAACCACGTCTGGCATCTATGACGAGCTGCGTATAGAGTTCAAAATCTTTTTGAGGATTGTCCATGAACGACGGCCCGGCCACCCATTCGGGACGGCGGTATGGAGCATCAATCATCAAAGAGACCACTCCCGCCTTCGCGTATAACAAAGCCTCGGACAGAAACTCGGTACGGTTGCCCTGGCCCCAATGAACAAACTCGATCGCCGCGAATGGTCCGCGCCCTTTTGGAATAACCAGGTATGCCGGAACTCTTCCACCCTTTGGACTCGCGTAAGAGACATCATGAACTGTTGCATCGGAAAGAGTCTCAACGCCGGCCTCGCGAAAATCAAGCGGCGCTTTCTCGTCGTACGAGAAGGGGCCTCCGCTTTGTGGTGGGTGTGATTGACTCCGGCCAATTCCTGACAGTGAAACTGTAAAGCCCATCAACAATACCAATGTGCCAAGCTGACGATTGAGCATATGTCTGGCCTCCAAGCCGGCTTCGAAGACCTCTGGGTTCTCTCCGTTCTGTGCGGTTTACACGTGGTCTGCAAAATTCCTACCGCAGAGACGCAGAGAACGCAGTGGAAGCGCAGAGATTTTTCTAAGATATTGCAGACTGCTAGAATCTGGGCAGCTTATCAAAACAGCAACCGAAACTGGCAATACTTTTTATTCATTCAATAATGAACAACGCTCAACGCAAGAAAGAATCGACCTTACATAACGGCACGTTTAGAGATCGGGTTGTCGTTGTTGCAGGTGCAACTCGTGGTGCCGGGCGAGGAATAGCAACAGCCTTTGGCGAAGCTGGCGCGACTGTAATTGGTACTGGTCGAAGTACCAGTGGAGAAGCACGGTCTTTTTCCGATCGGCCCTCCTAAGTCTGATTACAACCGGCCAGGGACCATCGAAGAGACTGCCGGGCTAGTTACCTCTGTTGGTGGTATGGGGGTGCCCTTTGCCATCGATCATTTCGATCAAGAGCAAGTGAAACAACTCGCTGAACACATAAGCGAAACGTGGGGACACATTGATGTTCTTGTGAACGACATCTGGGGCGCTGAGAAGCTCAAGGGTGGACCTCCCGATTGGAGCAGTCCACTCTGGCAGTTTAATCTCAACACCTCGAAGAGTATCACTAGTGGTATATCTCAAGAGCTTAGAACATTAACCTTGCGTTAACATCGGTACATGCCTTCACGAGTATTACTATTGTCGTTGGTGTTCCTATCGCTCAAGGCTCTCACTGTCGGCCAGCCAACTCGCGCTCAACAAATCGAACAAATTCGTAAGCAGTTTTCATCTATTAGATCCAAAGACAACACCCTGATCACCTACGAATGCGAAGGTAAGGGACCGACTCTCTTGGTCGTCCATGGCGGCACAGGAGACCATACACGTTGGACACCGTTGTTTCCCTTGTTCAGATCGCGGTTCACTGTGTGTGCCATGGACCGGCGTGGTCATGGGGAAAGCGAGCCCGGGTCAAACTATTCACTCCAAAAGGAAACCGAGGATGTGCTGGCGGTAGTGAATTCTCGGCCCGGTCCGGCCTTCGTGCTGGGCCATTCGATTGGAGGCGTGTTCGCGCTTGAAGCGGCGCTGGTAACGAATAAGATTTCCAAGCTCGTGCTTTACGAACCTCCATTACAGGACGGCGATCACACTCTAGTCGCAGATCAAATGGAAAAGATGATTAAGTCAGGTAAACGCGAGCTGGCATTAGAAACATTTCTTCGCGAGATCGTAAAAGTATCTCCTAAAGAAATCGACATAATGAAGACACGTCCAGGCTGGCAAAATCGGGTTGCGTCTGTCGACATCCAAATTCGTGAAATCCGAGCCCTCAGCAAATACAGTTTCGACGAGCAGCGATTTACGACTCTTAAGACGCAGGCACTTTTACTTGCTGGTAGCAACACTCGATCTCCTCAACTAAAGCAGGCAACTGAATTGTTGAAGAAGACGCTACCGAATTGGGTTTTGATCGAGTTCGAAGGCCAGGAACACAACGCGATGGATACAATTCCGCGAGAGTTTGCGGGCGTCGTAACGAAATTTCTATTGGTGCCATAGAGAAGATTACGCTTTGCCTGAGAAGTCCTAATCCAACCACCCACCACTGAAGCCCGCACGCTGCAAACCGTTACTTACATACGGACATTTTTTCATCAGCTCCCATAAGAAGCCCGTGAGATAATTTTCAATCATTATTACGACCGGTCCCTGATCGAGCCCGTAGTAGCCTTTGGAGATCCATCCTCTTCCATTTTCGTCTTCAGCTATGAATGTCGGATTGAAGCTGCACTTGAATCCATACTTGCTCGTCATCTCTGGATAGACGTTATTAAAACTCTGCAAGGTCGGCAAGACGATCTCAGGTGCGAATGGCAATGAGGCAACAGCCGCCCATGGCGCGATCGTGCCGTCATCCGGTCCGTAAGGTGCGCCTCGTGCTTCATAATCAAAAAAGCGCCGCTCGATTCCGTCAACCTTCAGCACTGCGGGGCCAGGGCCATCGGATGCTGTGATGCCCCATATGTTTTCGTTGTAGCCTCTGAAGCCGAGCGGATTTCTGACTGCGTATTCTTGCTGCGTGTAAGTCGCGCGACGACTATTCTCGAAATAATCAATTCCCTTCTCTCGCATGAACTCGTCTTGAATTCCATGGAAGTCGATCCAACAGTGAGAAAGTTGATGAATGAACAATGGTCCAGCATAGAGAAGTTCGCGACCGTAGATTTCCTTCCATTCGTAGGTCGAAGTGAAGGCTCGATAGCATTCTTCGGGTAGAGGAGATGTTGGAGAAGCGAGGCCCAGGACCTGAAGCAGTAGTGCTTCATTGTGCCCTTCCCAGGAAAAAGGGAGGAAGCCGGACTCAGGTTTCCACCCCATCGATACCTTTCCATTCTTATCGACTGCCCATTTCCAATCGATGCGACGATAGAGATCTTCAGCGAGCTTACGAATTTCGTATTCCTGTTCCGTGTCGCGATCGAAGTAAGTGGCACATGAAAGCGTGCCCGCAATCAGGATTGTCGTATCGATGGTTGAGAGTTCACACTCCCACGCGCGACGACCGGTATCCATATGAAGAAAGTGATAGTAGAAACCTTTGTAACCAGTTGCATCGGGTGACTTGCTTTGCTCGCTGGTCCAAAAGAAACGCAAGGTGGTCAGAACGCGCACGGCGGCTTCGCTGCGGTTGATAAAGTTGCGTTCGACGGCAATAGGATACGCTGCGAGTCCTAAACCGATTGCTGCGATGCTTGAGTGTGAACCTTTCCGCGTGTTGTCAGGGACCAGACCGTTTTGTAGATTGGTCTCGTGGATGAAGTAACTGAACGTGTCACGCTGGAGTTTGTCGAGATCAGCGTGGCTAAATGGTTGTGGCTTCATCCGGAATTGTCCTCAGACCAATGCATAGTGCACTGCGCGACTCGGCTTCTCACTTGGATGCAGTCAGTACCACCTCGCGGTAGCGGGTGGGTACGAAGCGTAGTTGCCCCAAGATCTGACG
>Ga0157372_10009028_pt1 | contig 10595 bp, 9 predicted proteins | sample C55metaG_FD_115307 | JGI IMG/M metagenome (GOLD analysis project Ga0157372, IMG submission 115307) | Corn rhizosphere microbial communities from Kellogg Biological Station, Michigan, USA - C5-5 metaG | ecosystem: Host-associated > Plants > Roots > Rhizosphere > Soil | place: USA: Michigan...
GCATGCCTTGCCCTCGGAGCGGGCGCATGCGCATCGGCTCTGGCGCTGCGCGTCAACGTGAACGCGTTTCCGCAAGCCAGCGAACATCCCCCTGCGCACCCAAACGCTCCTGTCGCAGTCTCGCCGAAGGTCATGGCTGGCCAGAAAATCAGCGGACCAATCCCTGTCTACCCGCCCGAGGCGAAGAAGGAAAGAATCCAGGGCACGGTTCTGATTGACGTTGTCATCAGCAAAGAAGGCAACGTATTGAGTCCGGAAGTGACCTCAGGGCCGAAGGAGCTGCGGGACTCGGCGGTCGACGCGGTCCGTCAATGGAAGTACAAGCCCTTCCTGCTGAATGGAGAGCCCATCGAAGTGAAGACAACGATCCATGTCGTCTACACGCTGAAGAAATAAGCCGATGACGGCGCCGGGCAGGAAGTGCCCGGCGCGGGTTCCCGCGTCCTGGGGTCATTGCGCCGCTCGCACCGCATCGGCGAGTGCGCGCAGCTGGCCTGGATCCACGTCGCTGATCGCTATCAGCTCCAGATCGCCGGTCGTGAATCCAATCACGTGGAACCCGGCCCGGGAAAGGTGTATCGCCTGGGCGGTACGTGTTCTCTGTTCAACAAAGACCGACGCGCGATGCCGCCCGATGCTGAACAACAGCTGCGCCACTGGGCGATCGCCCAAATACGCGAGATTCGCTCCGTCGAGGTGCATATCGGCGGGCAGTGTCTCCGGCAGATTGAAGCTGAAGGGCAGCTTGCCCTGGAACCATGGCTTGACGGTGTGCCGGTCCGAAGACACAACCTGAGGCTGGGCACTCGAAGCCAGCATCGCGATATGCAGATCGCCGGCCTCGGCAGCCAGAGCGGCATACTCGTTGCTTGCCACACGTTGCGCTCGAAACTGCATCAGTGTCCAGCTCAGCAGAACCAGAAACATTGCGGCCGCGGCGATCCATCCGGAATACCCAATCCACTTGCGTCGTGGACGCATTGAGGCATCGCCGGCCGTAGCGGTGTTGCGCGACTCGCCGCCAATAATCTTCTGCAGGCGCTCCTCGCAGGGCGCGGTCATGCAGTAGCGATGGGCCGATTTGCCAATGGACGACTTCAGCAGCCACGTATCCACCAGCGTCGAAGCGCACGGCAGGCATGTATCCACATGCTCCCGGGCGGCAGCCGCCTCTTCCGCCGGCAGTTCGCCGTCGGCAAATGCGCTGAGCGTCGCAGCTGTCAGATGATCCGTCATCGGCCCACCTCTCGCGTTGCTTTCCACTGCGCCTGAAGTTCCTTCCGCACGAAGGCGCGTGCCCGTGCGACGCGCGACATCACCGTGCCGATCGGGATCCCCACCACCATGGCAATCTCCCTGTACTTCATCTCTTCGACGTCGCACAACAGCAGCACCTCCAGCAGCGGAGGCGACAGTTTCTCCATCGCGGCATGCAGCGCATCCGCATCGCGCATCCGGATCACCTCGGCCTCAGGCGTACGCCGGTTCACGATGCTCTCCGGAACCGTGCTGTCTTCTTGCAGTTCTTCTTCCAGCGCGATGGTGCGCATCGCGGCCAGTCCGCTCCGCGACGTGAGATACGCGTTGCGAAGAATGCGAAAGATCCATGCCTTGAAATTCGTGCCCGTCTCGAAGCTCTCGAATCCGCGCAGAGCCTTCAGCAGCGACTCCTGCACCAAGTCCTCGGCGGCCGCCGCATCGCGCGTCAGCCAGCGAGCCACGTTGTAAAGCGAAGGCAGCAGGGGCAGCGCCAGATCGGCAAACGAGGGCGCTGCCGCCGCGGGCTCGCGATTCTTCTGCCGCCACCGTAGCAGCACCATGATCCTCCTGCTGAAGAGAACAGCCGCAGCCCCAAAATATTCCCCGCCCGTCGGGAATAGTTTCCCCGAATCTCCGTTTCCGACCGTGGAGGAAGAATTCGTGAAGCATACTCGCCCGCAGCACTCACCCGAAAGCCACACCCGCAGCGAATCCGCTCCCGCTCCTGAGAACCAGGACGGTATTGACCGTCGAGGCTTCCTCAGTTGCATGGCCTGGGCCGGAACCGGCCTGCTCTGGACGATGGTCGGCGGAGTCCCCGCCTCGAAGCTCTTCGCCGCCACCGGCTCCGCCGAGGACACGACAGCCCACGGCGGTTTCAGCTTCGTCCAGATCAGCGACAGCCACATCGGCTTTAACAAAGCTGCGAATCAGGATGTCACCGGTACGCTGAAGCTGGCCATCGACAAGATCAATCGTCTCCCCACCCCGCCGGACCTGCTGCTCCACACCGGCGACATCACGCAATCGTCGAAACCCGGTGAATTCGATACCGCCGTCCAGATCGTCCAGGGCGCCCGCGCCGGACACATCTTCTATGTTCCCGGCGAGCACGACACCGCACTCGATGACGGTGCTCTCTACCACGAGCGCTTCGGGCAGGGAACCAGGGGCAGAGGCTGGTACAGCTTTACCCATAAGGGTGTCCACTTCGTCGGCCTCAACAACGTGCTGCAGATTGACGCGATGGGCAAGCTCGGACCGGATCAGCTTGCCTGGCTCAAAGACGATCTGGCGGCGCATACGTCCTCCACACCCATCGTCGTCTTCGCGCACATCCCGCTCTGGATGGTCTATCCCGACTGGGGATGGGGCACAGAGGACGGAGCCGAGGCCCTCGGGTACCTCAAGCGCTTCGGCTCGATCACTGTGCTGAACGGCCACATTCACCAGGTCGCCCAGAAAGTGGAAGGCAATCTGACCTTTCATACCGCCGCATCCACGGCTTTTCCTCAGCCTGCACCCGGAACCGCCCCGCACTCCGGACCCATGGTCGTTCCCGCAGGAAAGCTGCAGAGCGTTCTGGGCATCACCAAAGTTGCGTACGTCGGCCGGCACAGCCATCTGGCTGTCGTTGATTCCTCATTGGCGGAGAAGGCATGAAGCGCCTGCCCCTGCTGCTCCTGTCTGCTGCGGCGCTGCTGGCCGGGTCGCTTCTGCTGGCCCAGGTTCACCCCTTCGGCGAGCCTCTGTCGGCGACTCCGGCCACAGCCCCGCAGACGGAGCAGATCCCGGCGGAAGTTCGCGTCATTCTCAGCGAGAAATGCGCCGACTGTCACGCCAGCCCGGCACATCTCCCGCTCTACGGCCACTTGGCGCCGGCATCTTGGCTGATCGAGCGCGACGTGGTACGCGCCCGCGCGGCCATGGACCTCTCCCGGTGGGGCACCTACTCGCCGGAAGAGCAGGAGACGCTGCGTTCCAAAATTGCGCAGGAGGCGAAGAAGAGGTCCATGCCGCCGCCGCAGTACCTGGCTCTGCATTGGAACGCGCGTCTCACCCAGAGCGACATTGAAATCCTCACGCGCTGGGCCGCCGCTCATCCTGTTTCCGTCGCCGTTCCTCAGAATGCTGTGCCCGGTGACCCCCAGCGCGGCAGACTCGTTTTCGAGAAGCGCTGCACCGGATGCCACGCGCTCGACCGTGATCGCGAGGGCCCGCATCTCGCCGGGGTCTATGGGCGTCCGCCAGGAACAGCGCACGGATTCGACTATTCCGACGCCCTGCGGCAAGCACACGTGCTATGGACCGACGCCACCCTGGACCGCTGGCTCACTGATCCCGATGCGTTCCTCCCCGGCAACAACATGGAATTCCACGTCGCGAACCCCCAGGAACGCGCAGACCTAATCCGCTTCCTGCGGGACCAGGCCAGCCGGTAGCGCGCAGTTGAACCTGTCTCTACTGCGTTGGTTCTTTGGGCCGAAACCGCCGCCCATTAGCCCCCCGGCACCCGGCCCAGCCGTACCCAATCTGCATCCGCAACCCGGCTCCCAACCCTTTCCCGTTGTGTGACATAAATCACCGCAAATCGTCCCCTCGGCTCTTATCCTTCCCAATATAGGAGCGAAATGGTCGCAATTGCGCTATCATCGTTTTTTGGAGCCGAGACAGAGGACGACTTCGACCTGTCCGGAACGTGGAAGTTGAGTCTCCTGAGCGAATTGCCCATTGGCACCACCGGCGTCGTCGAGTCCCTCGACCTGCCCGGCGAAATCCAGCATCAGTTGATGCACATGGGATTCGTTCCCGAGGCCAGAATCACCGTCGTGCGCCGCGCTCCGGCCGGCGACCCCACCGTCTACTCCATCGACGGATTTGAGGTTGCCCTCCGCCGCGATACCGCCCAGGCGATCCAGGTTCGGGAGTATCAGACGAAATGAGCAGTTGCTGCAACACGGAAACCGTCGATCTCCCGATCGAACCTCGCGTCCCGGGCCGGATCCGCACCGTCGCCCTGGTCGGGCCGCCGAACTCCGGCAAGTCCACCCTCTTCAACCGCCTCACCGGGCTACGCCAGAAGGTCGCGAACTACCCCGGCGTTACTGTCGAGCAGCGCGTCGGGAAGCTGAGCGGCATCGACCGCTCCGACCTGACGCTGATCGATCTGCCCGGCATTTACGGCCTGGACACATATTCTGAAGACGCCCGCGTCGCGGTGGACGTGCTCCGTGGCGAAATGCCCGGCACTCCCGTCCCGGACGCCATCCTGCTCGTCCTCGATTCGCTGCACCTCCGCCGCCAGCTCATGCTGGCCGCCCCGGTGCTCGCACTCGGCCTCCCGACCCTGATTCTGCTCAACATGAGCGACCTCATGGAAGCGCGCGGCGGCCATATCGACACCCTGGCCCTCGCCAAAGAGCTGGGCGTCCCCGTTGCGAAGATCAGTGCGACCCGCGGCACCGGCCTCGACTCCATTAACCATTTCCTGAACCGCAAGGCGGAGCCCGACACGCCGGCCGCCGCCAATACCATCGAGCTGCCTGTCCTCGGCAACGCACGCTCGTACCGCCAATGGGCTACGGGCATCAGTACGCGGACCAAGTACAAGGCACCCGTTTCGAATCAGACGACGAAGCGCATCGATCACGTCCTGCTGCACCGGGTCTGGGGACCGCTGATTTTCCTCGCCGTCGTCTTCGCTGTCTTTCAGGTCGTCTTCTCCATCGGCCAGCCGCTTTCCGACGCGTTCAGCGATGTCCTGAACACGCTTGGCGATCGCGTTGCTCCGCTTCTCGGTCACGGATGGCTCGAGTCCCTCGCCATCGACGGCGTCTGGCGCGGCGTCGCGTCCGTTCTGGTTTTCCTCCCCCAGATCCTCCTGCTCTTCCTGTTCATCGGGGTTCTCGAAGACTCCGGCTACCTGGCCCGCGCGGCTCTGATCGCCGATCGCGTCATGCGTTCCATCGGCCTCAACGGCAAGGCCTTCATTCCGCTCCTCTCGGCGTACGCCTGCGCTGTTCCGGCCATCATGGCGACGCGCACCATCGAGAACAAGCGTGACCGCTTCGCCACGATTCTGGTCACGCCATTCATGACCTGCTCGGCGCGGCTGCCCATCTACATGCTGATGATCGCGGCGTTCATTCCGAACAAGCCGCTGCTCGGCGATCTGCTCGGCATGCGCGCTGCCGTCATGATGTCGCTCTACGTCCTGGGATTTCTGGCCGCGCTGGGCACGGCGCGCCTGCTCAAGTCGTCGATCCTCAAGGCGTCTTCAGCTCCGTTCATCCTGGAGCTGCCGCAGTACCGCCTGCCCACCGTCCGCTCGCTGGGCCTGCGCCTGATGGATCGCGGCAAGGTCTTCATGCGCCAGGCCGGAACCGTCATTCTGGCCGTCACGCTGGTGCTCTGGATCCTCAGCCACGTGCCGTTCCACGCCACGCTGGACACGAGCTTCATCGGACGCCTTGGTCACTTCATCGAGCCCGCGATTCGCCCGCTCGGCTTCAACTGGAAGATCGGCATCGGCCTGCTGACGTCAGTCGCCGCGCGCGAGGTGATCGTCGGCACCCTGGGCACCCTCTACGGAGCCGATCCCGCCACGCAGTCTCTCGGCTTGCAGGCGGCGCTGCGTCACGATCTCACGCTCGGCGGAGCCATGGCGCTGGTCATCTTCTTCGCCTTCGCCCTGCAATGCACCTCGACGCTGGCCATCGTCCGCCGTGAGACCAACAGCTGGAAATGGCCGGCCCTGCAGTTCGTCTACATGGGCTGCCTCGCCTACGTCGCCTCCCTGGCAACGAACCAGATCATCCTGCACTTCATTCGCTAACGGACTAGAATTTTCTCTATGGCGCAGGACATCACAGAGATTCTGAAACAGGCGATGGCTCTGCCCGGCGAAGCCAGAGCGGCCCTCGCCGGTGCTCTACTGGACAGCCTGGACAACGAGACGAACGAATCCGCCGAAGCCGAGTGGGACATCGAGATCGCTCGCCGGGTTCAGGAACTGGATTCAGGCTCAGTACGGCCGATCAGCTGGGTCGAGGCGCGGCGGCAGATCGCGGACGCGCTGCATGGCCGATGATCTCGACATCCACCCGGATGCGCTTGGGGAGATCACGGCAGCAGTTGCATGGTATCGCGCGCGGTCACAAAGCGCTGCGTCGAATTTCGTTGGAGAAATCGATGACGCGATTTCGCTGATCGCGCAATCTCCAAATCGGTGGCCAACCGGGAAATACGGCACCAGAAGATTCATCCTCCACAGATTTCCATTTGCGCTCGTCTACCGAACCATCGGTGCGCGCGTTCAAATTTTGGCCGCCGCGCATGCACATCGGCGGCCCGGTTACTGGCGCGACCGCCTGTAATACTCCTCCTTAAGCCGCCTTCTCCGCCGCAAACTCCGCCGCGAACCGCCGCATGCGCTGAGCAATCTCCGATCCCGCCAGCGGATGTCCGTGTCCCGGCGCAACCAGAGTCGGCCCGTACTCGGCCAGCCGCCGGATCGACTGCGCCGCCATCCGCGGGTTCCACGTGAAATACGCGGGAGGCCCGTGCAGTTCGGGCTTCTGCGTGATCGCTGCGTCAAAGAATGACTCCGGCTTCGTTGTGCAGAACGCATCGCCCACCAGCAACAGCCGGTCCGAGGCGCGGAGAAACGACACATGCCCTGGCGTGTGGCCCGGCGTCGGGATCACGCGCCATCCCGGCATCGCCTCACTCAGCTCGCCTTCCGGCAGCGGCCGCAGTCGTTCTCCCAGATTCACCGGGTCGCGCGGATATAACGGCGAAAGCAAGGTCATCAGTCCGCCGCCCGCGTCCACATTCGGCTTCGGATACGACTCGACACCGGTCAGGTAAGGAAACTCCGCCGGATGCGCGTAGATCGGCACGCGCCATTCATCCGCCAGTTCCCGCGCCGCGCTCACGTGATCGAAGTGCCCGTGCGTCAGAACAATCGCCATCGGAGGCCCGCCGCACGACCGCTCCGCCCAGCGATGGATATAGGTTGCCGAGAAGGGAAGTCCCGCATCCACCATCGTCCAGCGTCCCTCGCCATGCCGCACGCCAAACACGTTGACAAAAGCGATCCGCAGGCCCGCAATCCCCGGTGCGATTTCGTCCATCGAAACGACATACTCCTTCGGAATCGGTTCAGTTGCCATGTCATACTCCTGCGTCTGCCGGACACTGCCGGCACAATTTTGGGGAAGAAAATTTGCTTTCATTCATGGGATGCGAGCAGGGTCAGCCGAAGCCCACCTCGGAGCGATGGGCACGGGCGCTCAGAAACATTGAGCCGAGCACAACTTCGGCCGCCCGTCAGCTTGTTGTTTTCCAGTCCTTCAGCCGTCCATATCCGAACACCGATCTCCGCATCCGGACAAATCGGCTCCGCTCACTGATTATGTTTTCAGCCGGTTGCAGAACACTGGCTGTGGAACGCGAATTGCGACTACACTGTCCGGCATCCCCGGAGCCCGTCATGATTGGCTGGTTGCAGGATCTGCACTACACGTTGCGGCGGTTGCGCAATTTCCCTGGCTTCGCTGTTACCGCGGTCCTGACGCTTGCCATGGCGATTGGCGCCAACGCTGTCGTCTTCAGCGTCATGAACGGGCTCATTCTGCGGCCCCTGCAGGTTCCTCAGCCCGAAAGCCTGTACACCATCGAGCGCGGAACGGAACATGCGATCAACCACTCCTACCCGGACTATCTCGATCTGCGCGACCGCAACCACACCTTCGATGGACTGGCCGCGTACAGCATTCCCCAGGTCGGCCTCGACACAGGCTCCGGACCCGTTCCCACCTGGGGTGTTGAGGCCAGCGGCAACTACTTCGACGTGCTGCGGATCCGTCCCTGGCTCGGTCGCTTCTTCCACTCCGCGGATGAACGCGGTCCCGGGAGCGCTCCCTACATTGTGCTCAGCTATGCCTACTGGCACGCGCAGTTTCACGACGACCCCACCATCGTCGGCCACATCGTCCGTGTCAACAGGCATCCGTTCACGATCATCGGCGTAGCCCCTCGCGGTTTCCGGGGAACGCTCGTCTTCGTCTCTCCGAATTTCTTCGTTCCTCTCGTCGAGAAGCAAATCGTCGAGGGATTCGACGACCTGAACGACCGCGGCAGCCGCAATCTGCTCGATGTGTTCGGCCACCTGAAGCCCGGAGTAACGCCCGCCGCCGCGGCCGCCGACCTGGATAGTGTCGGGGCGTGGCTTGAAAAAACGTACCCCAAAGACGAGCCTCGGATGACCTTCACCCTTGCGCGTCCGAGCCTGCTGGGAGATCAGTTCGAAACTCCGATTCGCGCCTTCCTCGCCGGCCTGACGCTCCTGGCGGCGCTCATCCTGCTGGCCGCCTGCGCGAACCTCGGCAGCCTCTTCGCCGCGCGCGCCGCAGACCGCTCCCGTGAAGTAGCTCTGCGGCTCGCGCTCGGTTCCAGCCGCCGCCGCATCGTGCGCGCTCTGTTCACCGAAGCAATCGTCCTCGCCGTTGCCGGCGGAGCGGTCGGCATCTGGGCCAGTGCCGGCCTGCTACACTGGCTGGCCGACTGGCAGCCCTTTGGCAATTTCCCCCTGCATACCCCGGTCACGCCCGATGCCGGCGTCTATGGGGTGGCGCTCCTCCTCACCCTGGCCAGCGGATTCCTCTTCGGCGCCGTTCCCGTGCGCCAGGTGCTGCGGGCCAATCCATGGGAGGTGGTCAAGTCGGGACTCACATCGCCGCTCCGCCGCCGCATCTCCGCGCGCGAATTCCTGGTCGCCGCGCAGATTGCGATCTGCGCTGTGCTGGTCACCTCGTCCATTGTGGCTGTGCGCGGGCTCACGCGCTCCCTGCACGACGACTTCGGCTTCAATCCCACCCACTCGATCCTGGTGGAAACCGACCTGACCATGGCGGGCTATACAGGCGACAGCATCGCGACCATGCAGAAGAACATGCTGGACGCCATCGGGGCGATTCCCGGGGTTCAGGCTGTCGGCCTCACCGATATCCTGCTGCTCAATGACACCAACGATGTGAATGTCTTCAGCGACAGAACGTCCGACCTGCGCGAGAAGAATTCCGCATCGAGCGCATTTCTGTACCACGTCTCGCCGCGGTATTTGCAGGCCGAAGGCACAGCGCTGCTGGCGGGAAGAGCATTCACCTCGCACGACGACCGCCAGGCGCCGCGTGTCGCCATCGTGAATCACGAGTTCGCTCGCAGGATCTTCGGTTCGGAGGCGTCGGCGATCGGCAGCTACTTCAAACTCGCCGGCGGGGCGAGAGTTCAGGTCGTTGGCGTGGTGCAGGACGGTAAATACGCAACGCTGACCGAGACGCCGCATGCGGCCGTATTCCTGCCGATCCTGCAGTGGCCCTCGAACTCATCATGGCTGGTTGTCCGTTCGAACCGCGACCCGCAGACCCTGGCCGCGGCTGTCCGCAACGCACTCCATAAGCTTGATCCCGGACTGCCGGTCGGCACCGAATCGCGTTACGGCGAAATGGCAACCGTGCTCTTCGGCCCGCGCATGGCCACCGTGGCCCTGGGCGTCCTCGGAGCCATGGGCGCTCTTCTTTCGATCACCGGCATCTTCGGCATGGCAGCCTACTCGGTCAGCAAGCGCCTTCGCGAACTGGGTATCCGTGTGGCCCTCGGAGCGCAGCGGAAGGAAGTTCTCCAGGCGGCTCTCGGTCGAGCCTTCCAGTTACTCGGCTTCGGTTCTGTCGCTGGATTGCTGATCGGCATCCTCGCCAGCCGCGTTCTCGCCACTTTGGTGTACCTGGCCACGCCGCGGGACCCGCTGGTCCTGCTCGGCGTCGCCGCCGCCATGGCTCTCATCGGCCTGGTCGCCTCGTGGATCCCGGCACAGCGTGCTCTTTCCATCGATCCGGCAATCCTGCTCCGCGAGGAATAGCTTCGCGCCACCGACCCCGCCGGCTCGGCCGGACAGCCGCGTTCGCAGCATTTTTCACCCTACGGTAGTGATCTGGCCCTCTGTGACTCGCATCACCGCAGCCTGAAACCGCCGGAGCTATCTTCTACCGCGGAATCGTGGGCCCGAAGTGCGCCTCCGCCCGGCCACCCTGCCGTCCCGGCCAGCATCGCCGGTTGCCCACGACGCGCCAAGGGAGCCACTCGATGCATCACCACAAAAAGATTGTCATCATCGGCGGCGGTATCGCCGGCCTCTCCGCCGCGGTCTACGCACTGCGCTGCGGTTATGAGGTCGAGGTTCTGGAGATGCACGACATCGCCGGCGGGCTCGCCATGAGCTGGCGCCGCGATCCCTACACCTTTGAAACCTGTCTCCACTGGCTGGTCGGCTCCAA
>Ga0157372_10009029_pt1 | contig 10595 bp, 9 predicted proteins | sample C55metaG_FD_115307 | JGI IMG/M metagenome (GOLD analysis project Ga0157372, IMG submission 115307) | Corn rhizosphere microbial communities from Kellogg Biological Station, Michigan, USA - C5-5 metaG | ecosystem: Host-associated > Plants > Roots > Rhizosphere > Soil | place: USA: Michigan...
AAACAGCAATTCAAAATACTGGATGAAGAAACGGCCGTCGCTATAGACAAGCTTGAGTTCCCCGGATTCCAATGCTTCGCCAAACCGGCGACCGAGAGTCGGCAGCAGGATTCTGCCGTGCAATCCGGGCGCAGACGAATTCCAATCCACATCGAAGTACGCGGCGAAGGCCGACTGCGAGCCGTTCTCCAGCAAATCCATCCACCACGGATTCTCCGCGCTCGCCGCCATGTGGTTGGGGACTATATCGAGAAGCAGTCCCATGCCGCGATTCTGCAGCTCCGTCTGCAGAAGCGTGAACTCCTCCTCACTGCCCAAATCAGGATCTACCCGGGTCGGATCGATCACGTCATATCCGTGATTACTGCCCTTGCGGCTCGCGAGCACGGGCGACAGATACAGATCTGTGATCCCGAGCTCGTAAAGGTAATCGAGAATGCGCAGCGCATCGCTGAAGCGGAAACCCTGGTTCAGTTGTATCCGGTACGTCGACGATGGCACGTGCGAGGCGAGCATTTCTCAGTCTTGCGGCAATAGTATATGCAGTTGAGAGGCCAGCCGTTTCAGTTCTTCATGACGCTGCAGGGCAGCGGGATCTGGATTCTGAGCGTGCCAGCCATTCTGCTGATAAGCGGTGACCAGCGGGCGGTAGCTGAGGTTCTGAGCCTCCCACAGCGTAACCGGAAACGGCAATGAGGGAAACAGCTCCATGAGCTTCATCATGCGGTCTGCCGCGGCCAGGTCCGATGGATCCGCGGCAAATGCAGCCGCATCCGCCTCCAGGCGCTTGCGAACTTTGTACTCCAGCGTGGTTGCGTCCAGCGTGATCTTCTCGCTGGCGGCCTCCCGCAGCAACCCACGGATAAGATCGAAATCGAGCTCCGGCCTGTCGAGAGCCTGCTGCAATTGATTGTTGAGGGCGATCTCCGCCGCCGATTTGAGGGCATTGGGCACCGGTATGTCGAGCCCATTCAAGAAACGGATCAGTGGCGCCTGGCTCTCGAAGAAGGTGCGATACACCGCGGCCGCCGAGTTCACGGAATCGGCGAGGATCAAATTTGCGATCTTGCGTTGCTCGTCCCGGAAAAGCTGCCGCAGCGAAAACATCTGCTTGCCATAGATTTGATCCAGCAGTCGGATGACTTCCGCGGTTTCTGCCTGGCTGAAAGCCTCGACCAGCTTTACTTGATCGTCTTCCGAAAACTGCTCCAGGGGCTGTACTCCGGCGCTCACATTGTGATCGCCCAGGTGCAGTACCGAAAACGCGAGTTTGGCGGATTCGCCGGTAATGGCCGACTTGAATTTCGCAGCGCCTGTGGCCAGCCGCATCTTGCCTTCGGCATCGACCGAATACCGCAGACGATCCGCCTCATAGCAGTAAATGCGGGTCTTGTCGCCGTAGCTCTCAAACAGCGAACTGATGGCATAGTGCCCAGCCACGCGGGGAATATCGACCACCGCAGGCTTGACCCATTTTTCATAAATGCGCGCACCATCTCCGTGCTCCGGCAGATTGCTCTTCGCCGCCGCGAGATGCTGCACAAATTCCGCCTCGATCGATTCTCCCGAGCATTCCTCCGCCAGCCGCAGTGCGCGTCCTGCGTAATGAATCACCTGAACGGTCTCCAGGCCTGAGAGTTCGTCAAAGAACCAGCCGCAACTGGTGTACATGAGCATGGCATGACGCTGCATCTCAAGCAGCTTCAAAGCGTCGGTCTGTTCTTCCGCGTTGAGTGGCCGTCCGGCGTGTTCAGCAAAAAATGCGGCCCGCGATGCTTCCGAACGATCGAGGATCAGGCGAATGTAGCCGTCGCGCGCAGCCCACGGATCGCGAACATAGCGGCTCAGGCGAGATTCGAAGATGGGAGCGAGACGATCCCGTAACCAATCCAGGGCGGCACGCAACGGTCCGCGCCACTGTTGATTCCAGGGATGCCCGCCGGAGTTGCAGCCGCAATCGCTCCGCCAGCGCTCCACGCCATGCACACAGCTCCAGGAGCTGTTCTCCACGATTTCTACGAGATCTTCATTGGGATACTTCTCCAGGTACTCGCCGTAGTTGGTCAGCTGCGCGGCATCGTTATTCTGGATTTCTTCCAGGGCGTAGGTCAGAGCCATCTCGCCGAAGCGGTGGTGGTGCCCATAGCTTTCCCCATCGGTAGCGATGTGCACCAGTTGGGGGAATTGACGAGTCGCGGAAAATCCGCTCATCAGCCGGTCGGCAAATCGTTTGCCGTCGCTCAACAATCCTTCGAACGCCACAGCCTGCGAGATTGGCCCATCGTAGAAAAAAATGCTCAGCCGTTTCTTCGAGGGCAGCTTGGCAACATAGGGATGCGCGGGATCAATGCGGGACCCGGTCACGTCATGGTACCGCCCGCTCCGTTTGCTGCGCACGCGTTTGGCTTGGCGCGGGGCAAGAATGGTGAACAAGATTCCGTGTTCGGCCAGCACGTCCAAAGTCTCGGTATCCGCCGCTGTTTCCGGCAGCCACATGCCTTCCGGCTTGCGCCCGAAGCGGCTCTCGAAATCGGCGATTCCCCACTTCACCTGCGTGACCTTATCCCGCCGGTTCGCCAGCGGAAAGATCATGTGGTTGTAGCCTTGCGCAATGGCCGATCCATGGCCGGAGAATCGCTGACGGCTATCTTCATCCGCTTCAACGATCGCCGCATGCACATTCGGAACCAGTTCCTTCATCCAGGACAGCAGTGTCGGACCAAAGTTAAAACTTATATGGGCATAGTTGTTGACCAGCTTCACGATGCGGTTCTCGGCATCGACGATGCGTGACGCCGCATTGGGCGCGTAGCACTCCGCCGTGATGCGCTCGTTCCAGTCGTGGTAGGGATAGGCCGAGTCCTGCAATTCGATCGCTTCCAGGTAGGGATTCTCGCGCGGGGGCTGATAGAAGTGCCCATGAATGCAAACGTAGTTCACTGAACCTCCTGGGAGGCACGATTTGCGAAAACCACGAACGAGTATGGACCCAGCCGCAATTCCCGTTGCGGCAGCGACATGGGCGCGGAATCATCGCCCAACCCGCTCCATGAACCTTCTGCTGAATACAGTAGCGACGCCCAGTTCCCGTCCAGTTCCGGGACGTTCAGGCTGACGGGGAATTCGGCAAAATTCATGACTACGGCTAGATCTCGCGCACTTGTCTTGTAGGTCAACAATGCCTGGCAATCGCCGACTTCCCTGACCTGATGCGAACTCGCCGACGCGACCCCGAGCTCGCCCCGCAACCGAATCAGTGTCTGGTAAAAGCGAAGAAGGGTTTTATGCGGCTCTTGTTCTTCGAGAGAATGGTCCAGGTGAGAACCAAGGAAGGTCTGCTCGTCCTGTGGATCGGGCACAGCTTCCTGCCACCCGAAGGCGGCGAACTCTTCGCGGCGCCCACGGCGCACCGCTTCGACCAGCGCCGGATCTCCATGGCTCGTGAAGTACTGAAACGGTGCTGTCTCTCCGTATTCTTCACCCATGAAAATCAGCGGCGTGAAGGGCGACAGCAGAGTAACTCCGGCTGCGAGTTTGAGAGCTTCGAACGGCACCAAACTTGATAGCCGATCCCCTGCCGCTCGATTTCCCACCTGGTCATGATTCTGGTTGTAAACGACGAACCTTGAGGGTGCAATTTCCGGAGGCTGATTGCCATGGCTGCGCTGCCGGTGCGGCGAATATTGCCCGCGATAGTGCCACCCGTCCTGGAGAGTCGAGACCAGCGGCTGGATTCCGCCGAAATCCTCGTAGTAGCCCCGCCTTTCGTTCGTCAGCAGCGTATGCACCGAATGATGGAAGTCATCGCTCCACTGCGCGTCCAGTCCGTAACCGCCGTGAGCCCGATCGCGGAGCAGTCGAGAGTCGTTAAGATCGCTTTCCGCAATGAGATGAAGTGGCCGCCCCAGTTTTTGCGACAGTTCGTCCGCCGCTCCCTTGAGTTCTGCCAGAAAATGTTGTGCGCTGAAATCGAAGATGCCGTGGACAGCATCTAGCCGCAAGGCATCAAAATGGTAGTCTTGGAACCAATACAACGCGTTTTCCCGGAAAAATCTTCTCACGTCGTTGCTGCCGGGCCCGTCGAAATTTAGAGCCTGCCCCCACGGGGTTCGATAACGGTCGGTGAAATAAGGAGCGAACGCATTAAGGTAGTTGCCTTCCGGCCCGAGATGGTTGTAAACCACATCCAGGATGGCGGCCAAGCCGTGCGCGTGAATGGCATCGACCAGCCGTTGCAGTCCTTCCGGTCCGCCATAAGAATTTTGCGGCGCATACTCGTAGACTCCATCGTATCCCCAATTGCGTGCTCCCGGAAATTGAGCAACCGGCATGATTTCGATGCTGGTGACGCCAAGTTCCACCAAACGCGCCAGCTGGGGGATCAGGCCGTCAAACGTGCCTTCTCGCGTGTATGTTCCAATGTGAACTTCGTACAGAATGCTTCCCTCCAGCTTCCGGCCCTTCCAGTTGTGGTCGGTCCAACGGAACGCTCCCGTATCCACCAATTGCGACGGCCCATGGACACCCTTCGGCTGGAATCGAGAGGCGGGATCCGGGAGTTCGCGCCCATCCTCCAGCCTATAGAAGTAGCGCGTTCCCACTGAGAGATCGCCGACAATGGCCTCATGGTAGCCGCCCTGCAGCGGGTCCATAGGGATCGTGCGCCCGTTCTCAACCAGCATGATGGATACAGATCTGGAATGCGGAGCCCACAGCAGAAACTGCCAGCTTCCATCCGGCAGCCGGTTGGCACCTATTCGATTGCTTTTGAGCACAGCGCTACGGGGCATCGTTCCTGTTGTATGAATTAGACATCGAAAATGCGATAAGCCGATGCAGGCGTCCGTCCCTGCAGCAAGGTAATCGCGACGTTATAAACAGGAGCTCCGCCAGTGGTCTTGCCTTCCAGCTGCCCGTGATGCGCGTGCCCGTGAACTACCAGGTCAGCCCCGTGTCGGTCCACGACCTCGGCCAGGCGCGACGTACCCAGAAACGGAAAAATCTCGGCCGCTTCCCCTTGCACCGTAGCCGCAATCGGCGAATAGTGCAGCACAACCACTCTCTTCGGGGTGCGGAGCTGCGCCATGGCGCGTTCCAGCTTGATAGCCTCATCGATCGAAACCTGTACGAAAGTCTTCAGTTCCGCCTCCCCGAAAGCCGTTAGCATCCCGCGCCCGAAGCCTCCGACAAAGCCCTTGGTGCCGGCGAATCCAACTCCATCCCGCTCATACGCCGTACCGTCGAGAACCTTAATCCCAGCTGCCGTCATCATCTTCATCAACTCTGCCTGGCGGTTGCTTTCGTAGTCGTGATTGCCGAGCACAGCGATGGTCGGAATCCGCGAGCGAAGTACCACGTTGAGCAGCGGCTCCATTTCATCTGGCTGGCCATAGTTAGTCAGGTCTCCGGCCAGAAGAAGAACGTCGGCTTCGTCGCGCACGTGGCTTAACTGATCATGCAACGCACTTTGCCGCGATGGAGAGAAATGCAAATCGGCGGTGGCTGCAATCCTCATATCGCTTTGCCGTTGGGCTTTAGATTACGCAGGCGGCGTTCGCGATGCTCCTGCATCAGGTTGGCCATTCCCCACTCGTTAACATCAATTGCGAACATTTTGTCATCAATCAGGCTGCCGCGGAACCTGGCGCCGGGGTCCGAATGGGCGACGGTGTCCCGATAACGATCAATCAACTCCTGCCACAACTCCTTAGGCACGTAGCCGGTCTGGGCCGGATACGCATAACGGAAGAGCACGAGCGCCCAGAACAGCATCTCCCAATTTTCCCCGATCAACTGCAGCACTCGCTGCCAGTCCAGTTTGCCTTGAGTGCCATAGATGACGTGTGCGATATCGGCGCCATCGAAGCGCTCGCGCCGGGTAACAAACAGCTTGGACGCAATCAACTCCTCGCCTGCCAGCACCCGCGTGCTCACGTCGTAAATCACGGCGGGCTTGGCGCGCTCCATCCACGAGTCTTCCACAACGATCACGGCATTGCTCATCCCGGTAATCAGATCCACAAAGAATTCGCCGCGGTGAGCTTTGAAAAGCCATACGGGATCGCAAACTTCACACTCGAAGCCTTCCTGTTCCAGAAGCTTCAAAGCTTTGATGGCGTTCTTCGAGGTCAGAAACAGATCCAGATCTTTCGTGTCGCGAGAGATTCCAGTGTGCTGGCGCAGCGCGAACGCACCCGCAACTGCGTACGGCATCTTCTTCTGTTCCAGCAGCTCAAGAATCTCGCGGAAGAGGAACAGTTGCTGCTCCGGGATCACGGAAGGCTGCGACGAGGTTTCGGGCACGATACCTGCCTGGCGCTCGGCCATAGGGCTCCTTGGATGTGAAAGAAAGATCGGCGGTTGTCGCTTCAGGCAATGACCAGTCGGTTACTGCCTTTGCGTCGGCTGGTCAGCATACTTAGCGACCTCGCTCACGAACCCGCCCCTCGTACTCGCAGCTTGCGTCTTGCCCGCAGGAATGTCTCGAGATGGCACCTTCGAACCGTACAGAGTGCGGGCTTCATCTTCGTCTTCGGTGATCGCGGAACCATCCAGGTTCGTCCCGGCGAATAGCCCACGGGTTCGCGAGTAGCTGAGGATGTCGGCGCTGGTGGTCACGGTGGATGCATGCTCGCCCACGGGTCCGAGCAGAAAGCCGACAAATATCGCCAGCCCACTGCGCCCACCAGCTCTAACTGCAAACCCTTTGTTTTCAATCATCGCAGCCTCATTTCCGCGCGCACCGGGACGACAACACAATGCAGCACTGACGCTAGCCGCCCCTGCGTTTAGGAGTCCATCCGGTGTTGGCTGTAAGTTCGTACGGAATTAGCAGATAGGCCTAATAGGCCCAGAAAGGTCCCGTTCCCGCCGGGGTGCTGCGCGCCTCGATCGCCGTAAAGACGCTGCGCCCGAAGAAGAACGGCAGCCCCCAATCGAATGTGCCCGGATTGGGCCCACCTAGATTTTCAAATACAAAGTCCCCACGATTCGAGAACAGCGAATCCGCATTGGCAATGCTGAAATTAATCGTCTGACTGGGGCTGCCCGATGAGGTCACGGCCGACAGATTCTGCGTAGAACTCGGGCAATAAAAGCCGGAACTATTGCTGCACGTGGACAGCCCAGTGGTGTTGGTGTTCAGGAAAAACAACGCATTGGAGCCGCTGTCGACGAAGGCCGGATAGGTCTGGCCTTTGAACGTGGTGGTGAACTCCCCACTGGAATTCACCGGGAACACCTTAGCTTTGCCCAACGAATTGTTGGATTGCGTGCCGATGCCAAATATCATCGATCCGCTCAAGCTCCCCGCTGAAGCCGTGAGCGCCGGCAACTGGATAATGACCCCATTGTTGTCGCCGGGAAAAAGAGCAACAGGGTTTTGAACCTGCTGGGTGACCGGCTCCGCCGCGATCTGGCAAGAGCTGCCGGCGCATTCATAATACATTCCCGGATTCGACGACCCCGTCTGATCGCATGCTTCACCGCAATCAGCTGCAAACGGGCCTATTCCAAGAATGCCGTTGGCGCCCAGCGTCTGCAAGCTGTCGTTCTCGGGAACTCCAGCACTTTTGCAGGCCGAGGGCACAGCGGCAAAAGTGGGATCAATCACTTGCACCGGAACATTGCTGGCTTGCTCCCCGGCAATCATCACGTCGGCCGTATTCACTGAGCCCCAGGTATACCCGCTTACAAACAGGGTGCACTCGCCCACAGTGCCGTTCGACGCCTTCTGCTGGGGTAGCGATAGGGTGAGGGCGCCGCCGCCCGCAGACGATAGGATCCTTAATCCGAATGAGCCGGTGTCCACCAGAATGCCGTCAATGGTCTGACAGTTCGAACTCGCCGGCACGCAGACGGTCACACTCGTAAATAACCCGTTCGCGTAGTTCCCCGCGGGCCCGGAGTTCACGACGATCGGCTGAATGTTGCTTGCCGACACGGCGATTGGAAGCATGCTGTTCTTATGTGAACTGCCGCCTCCGCAAGCCAGAGAGACTGTAGTCAGGCCTAATGCCATCATTGCCGAAAATTTCACCGGATCTCCTGGTTGCTAACCTCGGATGGCATTTGGTCCGAAAGGTAGGCTCGTCCCACGAACGATCGCATGTGTCCGCCCAGCTCCACGACAAATCCGGGGTGCTGGATAATCAGCGGGCTGTGACCACCCGGTCGATTCTGCGACTGCGCGGCCTTCTGGAACTCTTCAAAGTACGATCCCAACAGCTGCTTCATATCCGGAAGCGTGGGTCCCTGCCAGGAAACTGCGAAGATCTTCCCTGACGCCGACGCATATTCCCGGACTACCACGCCCGTAGCAGAGCGCAGCTCGTGAATCGTATAATTCTGCGCTGTGGTAACCCGCATGCTGGCGTTGCTATGGACTCGGTCGGCCTGCACCGAGGACACATCCTCTCCCAGCACCGCGAACGCAGGGAGGCTGCACGCCGCCGCCGCCAATACGGCGAATACAAACACTTTTCCGGTTATGCGTATTCTGCAGATCGTTTGTGGGCTCCAAGCTGATAGGACGTTGGAAACTTAGAAGATGAATCCATTACGCAGGTTGCCACCTGTCCGTTATGCGACTTGGAAAACGTTTGTACCTACCGCTTCCGTAGGAAGTACCAGATTCCCCGTACTGACACACTTGCGTTCCCAGATTAGCCTCGACGTGGAGTTGTAGGCCCAGTTGGCGGCGCATAACAGAGAGAGAGAGGATGATCACGATGAAACTCAACAGTGTTGTGAAATCGATTTTGAAGACGGCTGTCTACCTCATGGACCAGACTGCCGACACAGTGGATCGCGCCTCCAGCCGCGCTTCCGAGATGGCCGAGGGCGCGCGCGACGCTATTTATCCGCGACAAGATCACACCCTGAGAAACTTCCTGGCGTTCGCCGCCGGCGTCGGAGTGGGCATTGGAGCCGGAATGTTGTTGGCCCCATCCAGTGGAGAGGAACTCCGCAACAACATCACCGACAAAGTGCAGGAGATCACTAATCGAGTCAGCAGCCGCGCTGATGATTATTCCACCGGAACCGAGGGCGGCATCTAGCCACTTGGCGTTCTCATTACGGCAACTCACAACACGGAAGTTACACCGCTCAGCGACGAGGAATTTCGATGCGACTGGGAAAGCAACTAGCAGGCCTAGCTTTGGCAATGGCGTTGGCAAATGTGGGTTACGCCCGCGTTCCGCAGGACAGCCCCAAGCAAGATATGAAGGACGCCGGTCACTCCACCAAAAACGCTGCGAAAGATACGGCGCGAGCCACGAACAACACGGCTAGAAGAGCCGGCCACAAGACAAAAACTACCACCAAAAAGGCTGCCCACAAGAGCGCGCGTAAAACGCGTCGTGGTGCAGCCAAGGTCGAACAGAAGACTCAACCGTAGCGACTTCCTGACTCTCGGGGCAGGAGCGCCAGGCTCCCTGCCCTGAATACCTCTGAAACACCTCGGCTCTACGACCGCGAAAATTGCACCGTAGGGATAGCCGCCATTGCCTTCCCCGCAGGGCGAAGTTGGACGATCAGCTTGCGCAAGGGAATGCCTCACCTTGAAGCTAGCGACGCGCCAGCGCGATGCCGCGGCTCACGGTCGCCCATAACCTTACCGCCAGAAAAGCGGTATCAGAGAGGGAGTTAAACCGATTTAACGTCGCGATGTATGTTGCTGAGTGTTAACGAGATACAAGCAATTATTTACACATGACTTTATGGTCGCAACCCTCTTCCGAATGAACAGATTACACCTACTCTGCAACGCTTCTGGTGCACACCATAGCCGATCGAGGTCTTGACTTTTGCTGCTTGAGGAGACACTCCCTTTGCTCGTGGCGATCCCCTTCGTGGGGCCGGACAGCCAAGGGGGAGGCTGTCCCCCTAGAAAACCTTAACTGCGGTGCCCTCCACGGAATGGATCGGCAGCCTGGCAACAACATGCGTGCCCGAAGAACCGGACGCGATATCCAGCGTTCCGCCGAATCGATGTACGCGTTCCCTCATGCCCAGAATGCCGACCCCGGGCCGGGAGGTTCGGCCTTCCACCTCCGAGTCGAAGGAGAATCCCTTCCCCTCATCGCTAACATCCACCAGGACCTCGTTATCATTGCTCACGATGCGGATGGAGCCGGTTTTACTTTCGGAATGGCGATGAATGTTGGTAAGGGATTCCTGAACCAGGCGAAAGATCGTGGTTTCCAAAGCTTGAGGAAGCCGTTGCATGTGGCCGGGCACGTCCAGCGTGACTTTCAGGCTGCTGCGGCTGGCGAATCCGTCCACGTACCAGCGCAGCGCAGAAACCAGGCCTGCTTCGTCGAGAAGAGGCGGATGCAGCAAGTAAGACATGGTTCGAAGCTGGCGGCTCATTTCTTCCACCACGGCTTCCGTGTCCTGGAGAATGCGCTGCCCCTCTGGATTCTGATTTGCGAATTCAGATTTCAACTGGTTCACATTCAGCTTCAAAGCCACTAGCAGCTGACCCGTACTGTCGTGCAATTCGCGGGAGATTCGCCGTCGCTCTTCATCCTGTGCCTGCAGCAAGAAGCTGGAAAGCTTTTGCACTTCCGAAATGTGCCGTTGCAGTTCCG
>Ga0157372_10009030_pt1 | contig 10594 bp, 6 predicted proteins | sample C55metaG_FD_115307 | JGI IMG/M metagenome (GOLD analysis project Ga0157372, IMG submission 115307) | Corn rhizosphere microbial communities from Kellogg Biological Station, Michigan, USA - C5-5 metaG | ecosystem: Host-associated > Plants > Roots > Rhizosphere > Soil | place: USA: Michigan...
ATCGGCTTCATCTTCCAGGCGTTCAACCTGATCGGCGATCTCACGGTCTACGAGAACGTCGAGCTTCCGCTCACCTATCGCGGCATGTCCGCGGCCGAGCGCAAGCAGCGTGTCACCGACGCGCTCGAGCGCGTCGGTATGAGCCACCGCATGAAGCACTATCCCGCGCAGCTCTCCGGCGGTCAGCAGCAGCGCGTCGCCGTCGCCCGCGCGGTCGCCGGCGATCCGCTGATCCTTCTCGCCGACGAGCCGACGGGTAACCTCGACTCGACGAACGGCGAAGCGGTGATGGAGCTTCTCCGCGAGCTGCATCGCGGTGGCGCCACGATCTGCATGGTCACGCACGATCCGCGGTACGCCGCGCACGCCGACCGGTCCATTCATCTCTTCGACGGACGCGTCGTCGAAGAGCGCCGCGGCGAGAACGTCGGGATCTAATGGCTGCTCGGCGACTCGGCGTCTCGGCTTCGTCCACCACAAGCCGAGCCGCCGAGTAGCCGAGAGGCCGAGCCACTCTCTTCAAACCGACAGTAAATAAAGGGGCCATCAGGTCGACCCCGAGCCAGAGGCTTGCCATGGACGCACTGGTGTCGGATGTCCGATTCGCCCTTCGCAGTCTGGCCAAGTCGCGAACGTTTACCGTCGTCGCGCTGTTGTCGCTCGCGCTCGGAATTGGCGCGAACGTCACCGTCTTCAGCCTCGTCAACGCCCTCGCGTTCAAGTCCCTCCCCTTCCCCGAAGCGAGTCGGCTCGTCGATCTGCACGAGGCCAGCGCCACCAAGCTGTGCTCGGGATGCGCCGTTGGAACCTCATATCCGGGATTTGTCGATTGGCGCGCCAATACGCGCTCGTTCACACAGATCGGCGCGTACATTGAACGGCCGTTCAATGTTTCAGGCGTGGAGAACGCCGAGCGCGTCGGTGGGGCGCTCGTCTCGGCGGAAACCTTCCCGCTGTTGGGTGTTCAGCCCGCGCTCGGACGCTCGTTCACTCGCGACGACGACCGCGTCGGCGCCGCGCCGGTCGTGATCCTCGGCGACGCCCTCTTCGCGCGCCGCTACGGGAGCGATCGTCGCATCATCGGACAGACGATTCGGGTGAACGGGGTGCCGCACACCGTCATCGGCGTGATGCCGGCGCGCTTCCGCTTTCCCGAGTTCGCCGACCTTTGGGTGCCGTTCGAGCCGAATGCGGTCGGCGGAACGCGCGATCAGCGCGACTTCAGCGTCGTGGCCCGGCTCAAGCCCGATGTTTCGCTGGCGATGGCGAATCAGGAAATGCGCGTCATCGCCAAGTCGCTCGAGGAGCGCTATCCGGAACAGAAAGAATGGACCGCGGAAGCGGCGCGCTTCAGAATTTCCGAATCGATGCCCGGATCGATGTTTGCCGCGCTGCTCGGAGCCGTGGGCTTCGTCCTGTTGATCGTCTGCGCCAACCTCGCGGGGCTGTTGCTGGCGCGCGGCGCGGGACGCCAACGCGAGATCGCCATTCGGCTGGCGCTGGGTGCGACGCGGCGGCGAATCGTCGGCCATCTGCTTACCGAATGCGTCATCCTCTCGGCCGCGGGAGGAGCGCTCGGACTGCTGCTGACGTCGTGGGCGATCGACATCATCAGCTCCATCGCGGCCGATCGTCTTCCGTACTACGTCGTGCTCGCGGTCGACAAGACGACGCTGGCTTTTGCTCTCGCGGTGTCACTCCTCACCGGCCTTCTGTTCGGGTTGCTCCCGGCGTTGCGCGCATCGGCGCCCGACGTGCACACGACGCTCAAGGAATCGAGCATCACGATCAAGAAGAGCATGGCGCGGGGAATGCTCGTCATCGGCGAGCTCGCGCTCGCGATGATTCTTCTCGCCGGAGCAGGTGTGTTGACGCGCAGCGTCGTGCGTATCGCGACCCCGGAAAGCGGCCGTGAAGAGCTCGATCTCCTGACGGGCGATCTGGAATTCCTCGACGCACGGTACGCCGACAGCACGGCCGTTCTCACCGCGGTGACGTCCATCCTCGATCGGTTGCAGAGCGCGCCAGGTGTGGTCAGCGCCTCGGTCCACACCTTCCAGTTCGTCGCCGGCTTCGGTCCGTCGGATCGAAGCATTCGCGCCGAGGGCGCCGACAGCACGCTGGCGCGAAGCGTGTCACCGCGCTTCGCGTTCGTGGTCACGCCGGCCTACTTCGCGACGGAAAAGCTTCCTATTCGAGGTGGCCGGGCATTCAACGCCCAGGACCGCGTCGGATCACAGCCGGTCGTGATGATCAATCAGCGAATGGCCGACGTGCTCTGGCATGGGCAGTCGGCGTTGGGACGGAAGATCAAGCTTGGAGCGAGCGACTCGCTTCCCTGGCTCACCGTGGTGGGAATCGTCGGCGACATCACGTCGCGGGACACCGTAGCTCACTACGCATACTTGCCTTTCGCGCAGACCGGTCAGGACCAACGCGTGACGTTGCTCGTTCGCAGCAGCGTCGATCCGTTGGCGCTGGCGCCGACCGTTCGATCCGTGATTCGCTCGGTCGATCAAGATTTGCCGATTCTCCGGCTCCAGACCGTTCGCCAGCAGCGCCGGTCGGATTACTCACCGTATCAACTCTATGCGGCGACGATGGGCTCGTTCGCCGCATTCGCAATCCTTCTCGCCGCCATCGGGCTCTACGGCGTCGTGGCCTACAATGCGTCGCAGCGCACCCGGGAGATCGGCCTTCGCATTGCGCTCGGCGCCGAAGCCAAGCACGTGATCGCCATGATCGCCGGTCAGGGCGGGCGGCTCGTGGTACTCGGTATCGTGCTCGGAACGGCCGGATCGATGTTGCTGTTGCGTGTGCTGCGGGCGATGTTGTTCGGAGCGAGCCCGATCGACCTTCCCGTGTTCGCGGCGGTCGCCGCGTTGCTGGCGCTGACCGCGGCGCTGGCAATCTGGTTGCCGGCCCGGCGCGCCTCGCGCATCGACCCATTGGAAGCGCTCCGCGCCGAGTAGCCGGAACGGGAAGCGCGGACCGCGCGTCACGTTAGCTTAGGAGTCACTATGGCATTCTTCACGAAACCGGCAACTGTCAGCCGCGACGCACCGCCGGCGCCGATCGTGGGCCCGCTGATCTCGCTGCGAAATATCGAGAAAGTGTTCGAAACCGCGGCCGGGCGGACGTACGTCCTCCGCCGCATCACGGGCGAGATTCAGCCCGGCGAGTTCGTTTCGATCATGGGCCCGTCCGGCGCCGGGAAGTCGACGCTGCTCGCGATCCTCGGCATGCTCGACAGCGCATGGACCGGGGAATTCTTCTTCGTCGGCCACCCGGTTCACGCGATGAGCCATAAGCAGCGTGTGGCGCTGAACAAGGAACACATTGGCTTCGTGTTTCAGCAGTACCATCTGATCGACGATTTGACCGTCGCCGAGAATCTCGACATCCCCCTCTCCTACCGGAACGTCAAGCGGTCGGAGCGTGAATCGATCGTCGCCGACACGCTCGACAAATTCGGTATGGTGGGAAAGAAAGATTTGTATCCGCGACAACTTTCGGGCGGACAGCAGCAGTTAGTCGGCGTGGCGCGCGCGGTGATCGCGCGACCGAAGCTGATTCTGGCCGACGAACCAACCGGCAACCTGCACTCGAGCCAGGGCCGTGAAATAATGGAATTGTTCAAGAAATTGAACGGCGAGGGCACGACGATCATCCAGGTGACGCACTCGGAGGAGAACGCGAAGTTCGGACACCGGATCATCGAGCTCAAAGACGGGTGGATCACCGGTTCTGAAGGACCGGTCGGCTGAGAGGGACTCACGCGGCGCCAGAGATGGCGCCGCGTTTCGTTTCCGGACGAATCGTCCCACATTCGCGCACCCGCGAGGAGACCGCGAGATCACCGCCGCGAGCTAACTGATTCTATCGCGGGCGCTTACGTCGCCGTGGACCTGGCATGGGCCTTCCTAACAGGTTGATCCAATAACCGCCCTCCTCCACGGCCCATGGAAACTCTCCTCCAAGATCTGAAATATGCGACGCGGCAGCTCCTTCGATCACCCGCGTTCGCGGTCGTCGGGAGTCTGACCCTCGCTATCGGGATTGGCGCGAACACCGCGCTCTTCTCGCTAGCCACCGCGATCCTCGCCCGACCGCTGCCCGAGATCATGTCGCCGGAAGGGCTGGTGTGGATCACTCCGGTCGACTCGCGCGGTGGTCATCCGCTGATGCTGTCCTACCCCGATTTTCTGGACTATCGCGATTCCACACAGGCATTCGCGCAAGCCTCGGCGATTGCGCACGCCGACTTCGCGATTTCCACGGGCGGCGACCCGGCTCGTGTCCACGGCACCCTGGTCAGCGGCGACTATTTCCGCATGCTTGGCGTACGATTCGCCCTCGGCCGTGGATTTCTTCCCGAGGAAGACGTCGTCGGCGCCGCGAACAGCGCGGCCGTCATCAGCTATCGACTTTGGCAGGAGCGACTCGGCGGCGACGCAAAGGTGATAGGCCGGCGGATGTCGATCGACGGACAGCCCTTCACCATCGTCGGTGTCGCGCCCGAACGGTTCAACGGCACGGAGCACTCCGAGCCGCGCGACGTTTGGGTGCCGATCTCGTTGGCGGGAACGCGACTCCCTGGGTTTCGAAACTTCCTCGGGAACCGCGGCACATGGTGGCTTACTGCCGTCGGCCGACTCGCGCCCAGCGTGTCGATCGATCGCGCGAACGCCGCGCTGGCCACCGTCGCGGCGCGCATCGCGAAGAGCGACAGTGTGGAGCACGCGTTCGTGACCGCGCGGGCGTTTCCCGTTCGCGGTGGACTCGGTCCGACCGATGGCAACGACGTCGCGCCGGTCGCGACGCTTGCCTTCGCCGTCACCCTGCTCGTGTTGCTGATCGCCTGCGCCAATGTGAGCAATCTTCTCCTCGGACGAGCGGTGCGGCGACGGCGGGAGATTGCCGTCCGGCTTTCCATCGGCGCGGCGCGCCGGCGCGTCATCCGCCAACTGTTGACGGAAAGCGTATTGCTGGCGCTCTGCGGCACGACGATTGGATTCATCCTCGCCAGCTGGGCGACCGACATCGTCGCGTCGATCATTCCGGCGCCGATCGATGTTTCGCCCAACGCAAGTGTCTTGTGGTTCACGATCGGAATCGCGTTTCTGACGGGTGTCGGATTCGGCGTCTTACCGGCGCTGAGCGCGACGCGCGCCGACATCACCAGCGTGTTGAAGGAAGCCGCGATCGGCTTCGACCGGTCGCGCGCCCGACTCCAGCGCGGCTTTGTCGTCGCGCAAGTTTCGCTGAGTCTGGTCCTATTGGTGACCGCCGGGATGTTCCTGGGCGCTCTATACAAATCGACCCGGACGGACGTCCACTTCGACGCCAGCGATCGGGTGCTCGCCGCATCGTTCAGTCTCGAGCTCAATGGATTCACTCCGGAGCGCGGCACCGCTTTTCTCGACGAGCTTCATGCGCGCGTGATGTCGATGCCGGGTGTTCAGTCGGCGACGTTCACGAACCAGGTGCCGATGGGAGAGCGACACATCGGCGCGGACGTGAAGATTCAGGGCGATCCAGTCGCGACGCGCCGCTTCGGCGAGTCGGGCGGTCTCGAGGCCTACGAGAGCACGATCCGGCCCGACTATTTCAGGACCATTGGCATTCCCCTGGCTCGCGGGCGCGACTTCACGCCCGACGATCGCATTGGCACCGAGCCGGTGGCAATGGTGAGCGAGGATTTCGCGCGGGCTGCGTGGCCGAACGATGACGCCATCGGCAAACGGGTCAGCGTCAACGGCGACAAGGGCCCGTTTCTGACAGTCGTCGGCGTGGCGCGCGAGGCGCAGACGTACGGACTCAGCGAACGCCGCCGACCAATTATTTATCTCGCGCAAGCGCAACATCCCAGCGCACTGGATTTGACGCTCCTCGTACGGCGTCCGGGGGGCGCGGTACAGCTCGCGCCGGCGCTCCGGCGGATGCTGCGCGAGATGGACCGTAATCTCCCGGTGTACGACGTTCAGACGCTGGCGCAGTATCGCTACGACCGCGGCGCGGAATCGCGCCTCGGCTCGACGCTACTCGCCATCTTTGGCGGGTTGGCGCTGTTGCTCGCCACGATCGGGGTGTACGCGGTCATGGCCTTCTCCGTCAACGAGCGCACACGCGAGATCGGCGTGCGTGTCGCGCTCGGCGCCGCGCGCGCCCAGATCGTGGCCATGTTTCTCCGCGAAGGGTGGAGGCTTGCGCTCGTCGGCATCGTCATCGGCGTCGCGTTGTCGGCGGGGGTCGCGAAGTTGCTGGCGTCGATGTTCCTCGGCCTCAGGATGAGCGATGCGATCGTCTTCGCCCTCGGCTCCTGTCTCCTTTCGTTCGCGGTGCTCGTGGCCTGCTGGATCCCGGCTCGTCGCGCGGCCGGCGTGGACCCGATGATCGCGCTGCGCAGTGAATAGCCGCACGCTCAGCCCCGCCGTAACTTTCCGCTCGATGAGTACCGACAACGGTCGTCCGCACATCCTCGTCGCCGACGATCAAAACGACGTCCTCGAGGCGCTACGCCTGCTCCTCAAGGGCAATGGCTTCGACGTCGATACCACGACGTCGCCGAGCGCGGCGCTGGCGGCGCTCGAGCGGCGCGATTACGACGCGATGCTGCTCGACATGAACTACACGCGCGACACGACGTCGGGGAAAGAAGGCCTCGACATGTTGTCGACGCTGCAGACGCTCGAGCCGGACATGCCGGTCGTCGTCATGACGGCATGGGGAAGCATCGACAACGCCGTCGAGGCGATGCGCCGCGGCGCGCGCGACTACGTCGAGAAGCCGTGGGACAACGCGCGGCTCGTCTCGATCCTCACGACGCAAGTGGAGCTGGGGCGCGCGCTCCGTCGCGCCCAGCGCTTGGAATCGGAAAACCGCCTGCTGCGGCGCGACAACCTGCCGCGGATGATCGCCGAGTCGCCGAGGATGAAGCCGATCTTGCAGCTGCTCGAGCGGATCGGACCGTCCGACGCCAACGTGTTGATCACCGGCGAGCACGGAACGGGCAAGGAGCTCGTCGCGCAATGGCTGCACGCGTCGTCGTCGCGCAACCCACGCTCGTTCATCGCGGTGAACATGGGCGGTCTCTCCGAGGGTGTGTTCGAGAGTGAGTTGTTCGGCCACGTGAAGGGCGCCTTCACCGACGCGAAGACCGACCGCGTCGGCCGCTTCGAGCTCGCGGACGGCGGGACGATCTTTCTCGACGAGATCGGCACGGTGTCGCTATCGCTCCAGTCCAAGCTGCTGCGGGTATTGCAGACGGGCGACGTGGAGCGCGTGGGATCGTCCAAGTCGCGGCACGTCGATGTGCGCGTCGTGTCGGCGACGAACGCCAATCTGCAAGCCGACGTCGCCGAGGGTCGGTTTCGCGAGGATCTGCTGTTCCGGTTGAATACGATCGAAGTCCATCTCCCGCCGCTACGCGACCGCCGCGAGGATATCCCCGCGCTGGCGATGCACTTTCTGCGGCGCCACGCGGCGCGGTATCGCAAGCCGCTCACGGGGTTCGACGCCGGCGGCATGCAGGCCCTGCTCGGGCATTCGTGGCCGGGCAACATCCGCGAGCTCGACCACGCGATCGAGCGCGCCGTGCTGCTTGCCCACGGCGATCAGATTCGCGCCGGCGATCTCGGATTGCGAGCGACGACGAGCGCCGCGCCGCGCCTCGAGGATTTGCCGCTCGAGGACGTTGAGAAAATGCTCATTCAAAAAGCATTGTCTCGGTACGAAGGGAATGTGAGCCGCGCCGCGCAGGCGTTGGGGCTGTCGCGAAGCGCGTTGTATCGGCGCATCGCGAGCTATGGCCTCTGAACGACCGGCGCGACGCCGGAGCGGCGATCACGCGGCTGTTTCCGCGCCGCGCGACAACCCCGATCACGAACGTCTCGTCTTGCGGCTCGCCTTGTTCACGGGGCTGCCGGGAGTCATCGGCACGGCGATCCTCCTCTGGCGCGGCGGGTACAGCGCCAAGGTGCAGTGGACGTTCGATCTCCTCGTCGGCGGCGCCTGGCTCATTGCGGCCTTCGTGTTGCGGGAGCGCGTCGTGCGACCGCTGCAGACGCTATCGAACATGCTCGCCGCGCTGCGAGAGGGTGACTACTCCATTCGCGCCCGCGGCGCCGATCGCGACGACGCGCTCGGACTCGCCTTCCTCGAATCGAATCTGTTGGGAGAGACGCTGCGGACGCAGCGTCTCGGGGCCATGGAGGCGACGGCGCTCCTCCGCACGGTCATGGCGGAGATCGACGTGGCGGTTTTCGCCTTCGACGATGCCAATCGCGTGCGCCTGGCGAACCGCGCCGCGGAGTCGCTGCTCGCGCAGCCGGCGGAACGGCTGCTCGGCCGCACGGCTGATCAGGTCGGCCTGGCCGACATGCTGGAGGGCGCGTCGCCCCGCACGATGGATGTAACCTTTCCTGGCGGCGGCGGACGCTGGGAGGTTCGGCGCGGCGAGTTCCGCCAGGACGGCCGGCCGCACACCCTGCTGGTACTCGCCGACGTCAGCAAGGCGCTCCGCGAGGAACAGCTACAGGCGTGGCAGCGCCTCGTGCGCGTGTTGAGCCACGAGATCAACAATTCACTCGCACCGATCAAGTCGATCGCGGGGAGTCTGCTCGCCCTCGTCGACAGTCCGCATCCGCCGAGCGACGCTGGCGCCGACCTACGCCGGGGGCTGAACGTGATCAGCGGGCGTTCGGAAGCGCTCGTGCGCTTCATGTCGGCCTATGCCCGGCTGGCCAAACTGCCGCCGCCCAACAAGGCGTCACTCGATATCGCGGCGTGGGTCCGACGCGTCGCCGCGCTCGAGACACGCCTCCCCGTGAACGTCCTCGAGGGCCCCCCGACGACGATGAATGCCGACGGCGACCAACTCGACCAGCTCCTGATCAATCTGCTGCGCAACGCCGTGGACGCGTCGCTCGAGACCAACGGTGGGGTGGAGGTGCGCTGGACGCGCCAGAACGGCACGTTGTCGCTCATTGTCGAGGACGAAGGTCCGGGTCTGGCCAATGCAGCCAACCTGTTCGTTCCGTTCTTCACGACCAAGCCGGCAGGGTCCGGGATCGGCCTCGTCCTCTCCCGGCAAATTGCCGAAGCGCACGGCGGCACCTTGACGTTGGAGAACCGCGGTGATGGGCGTGGCTGCGTCGCCACAGTCCGTTTTGGTCTCGACGAGGACTAAGGTCCAAGAACCCCGACGATCTCTCCGCGGGGGAGACTTGTCCCGGCACGTTGTATGCTTGAGCACGTTCACGGTGCCGCGACGTTGTTCGGTCGTTCGGGGGACGTATCTCTCCGCCCGGTTGTCGTCCGCGGGGGCAAGTCGAGGACGGACACGGAGAAGGACAAACCACTATGCGAATTTCCGCGAAGTCTCTGGCGGGCGCCGTTGGGATTCTTACGCTCGGTGCCTCGGTCGTTCTGGCGCAGGACAGCACTCGGACACGTCCGACCTCGTCGCGCCGCATCCCGATCTCGAAGGAAGGCGGCGAAGTCGCGCGACGCGTGGACACGGTCACGGTGTATCGCACCGACACGCTGCGCGTGAGCGTTGCCTCACCGCCGATCACGGTCCATGACACGGTGATGCGCACGGTGACGCGCGTCGATACCGTGACGAACACGTATTACCCGCCGGTTCGTCTCCCGAACGGCTTTTACCTCGGGTTGAGCGGCGGCGTCATGGCCCCGAACGGCGCGATCTTCACGCCGAACAGCGCCGGCCCAAGCGCGCAGCTCCAACTTGGCTGGCAGGGCGCGAAGCAGGTGCTCGGCATCCGCGGCGACGTGAACTGGGCCAAGCCGGGTGAGGATTCGCGCTTCTCGAACCTCCAGGCCGATCCTGACATCTTGAACTTCAGCGTGGATGCGAAGCTGCAGCTGCCGTGGCTCACGCACACCTTCGGCGCGACGCATCGCTTCTCGCTCTACGGTATCGGTGGCTACACGCACACCATGTTCAAGAACCTGCCGATGCGCGTCGATCCGACGAACGGGGCGTCGTTCCAGTTCGTGCCGGGCAATCCTGACTGGACGCACGAGAATGGTTGGAACGCTGGCGGCGGCGCTTCATTGATGTGGGGTCGTTCGGAGTTGTTCGTCGAGACGCGTGTGCTCGCTTTCACCCCCGACAATGCCCCGCAGTCGCGCCAGATGCCGTTCATGTTCGGCATGAACTGGTACGGCAGCCGTTGATCGGAATGATCACAAAACTTCGATGATGCATTTGGAAGCGGCCCGGGTGTCAGCCCGGGCCGCTTCGTTTTTGGCCGTCGAGCTCGCGTCGAGCGGCAGGGCCACAGACTCACCCCGGTACGCTCGTAGGAAGGCGGAGATTGCGGCATGGAGCCTGCTTTCCTCATGCGCCAGTGCCGCGACGAAGTACGTCGACCGGGGATGTCGGTTGTAATGCAGTTGGTGTAGCGCAGTCACGCTGTGCGCAGTGCCTATGCAGAACGCTGAAATCCTCGCCCGGTAGCCGTCCGCGGGGGCAAGACGAGGACGGTGCAGAGGGAGGAGACCCATGTTGAATCGTAATGCCTTGTTACTCGTAGCCGGCGCGGCGTTCTTCGCTCTCGACGCATCG
>Ga0157372_10009034_pt1 | contig 10592 bp, 12 predicted proteins | sample C55metaG_FD_115307 | JGI IMG/M metagenome (GOLD analysis project Ga0157372, IMG submission 115307) | Corn rhizosphere microbial communities from Kellogg Biological Station, Michigan, USA - C5-5 metaG | ecosystem: Host-associated > Plants > Roots > Rhizosphere > Soil | place: USA: Michigan...
CTGGTTTGCTGAAAACGGCAAATTAGCTGCTAAGATTATTAGCTCATTAATATTGAGCGGGTTATGACTGTCATGCCGTCGGGACGCTATTCTCTGCGGCATGATATATCCGTGGAGGGAATGATGCTTTTACAGGGTGTAACCGGGCAGGTTGATCATCATGAGGTTAATATCAGCGGCTTATCCAACATTGCTTTAGACAAAATCCATGATGCGATTTATTTGATAGACAGCCAGCTGCGTATCAAATATGTCAACGAAAAAGCCTGCCAGTTGACGGGATATTCCCGCGAGGCATTTTCGCAACTCAGCTTCGATATTATTGATAAAGAACTGCGCGACAGTGATGTGTTTGCCCTGTGGTGGAAACTCAGTACCCGTCCTGAAGGGATAACATTTACGTCGCAGCATACCGGGCGTAATAATGTTTTTCCCGTCGAGGCGAGCTGTAGCGGATATAACCAGGAGGGTGAGCTACATATATTATGTATTGTTCGCGATATGCATGAAATTCGCCGGCAAAAAGAGCAGCAGCTGCTGCGGGAAAAACAGCTGCACCGGGTGGTGGAAAATTCTCCTGACCTCATTTTACGTTTTGATTTGCAGACCCGCTGTGTTTACGCCAACCTGGCGGTTCGTAACTGGTTCAACCTGAGCGAAAACGATATCAGCCGCGTGCCGCTGACTGAAAGCGTGCCGCGCGGGGGCGTCGGGCTGAGCCTGTTTAAGCTGGTTTCGCGCACTATGGTGGATGAAAACAGTGCCGAAGATGAACTGGTGGTAAAGCGTAACGGCGAGAAACGCATCCTCCATGTGCGCTGCGTCCCGGAATATGATCTGCGCGGCGAGATAATGAGCGTGCTGGCGGTGGGGCGAGATATTACCGCTATCCGTAAGACCGAAGAGGAGTTGCGGCAGCTGACGCATAATCTGGAGCGGGCGCGGGAAGCGGAAAAAAAACAGCTGGCGCGTGATATTCATGATGAGCTGGGCCAGCATTTAACCGCGTTGCGTACCGGGTTGTCGCTGCTGGCGATGCGGAAAGATCAGTCTGCCGACGTGCAGCAGGCGGAGATCGGGCAGTTAATGGGGCGTCTGGACAGCACCATTCAGGTGGTTCGGGATGTCTCAACCCGTTTGCGGCCCAACGTGCTCAATCTCGGATTGATTCCGGCGCTGGAGTGGTTGCGCGATCAGTTTATAAAAAACAACGGTATCCGCTGCATTTTGCTGGCGCCCGACGAGCATACCGTGGTGCTGGATGATGCGACGCTGACGGCGGCATTTCGCGTGGTTCAGGAGTCCCTTACCAATGTCGCCCGCCATGCCAGCGCCAGCAATGTCTATATCTTTGTCAAACTCCAGCCGGACGCGCTGCTTATCGAAGTGGTCGATAACGGCAAAGGCTTTCATCTGCAACGTGTGAAGAAAGGAACCTGCGGGCTGCACGGGATCGAGGAGCGTGGACGCATGCTAAACGGCGAGGCGACCATCAATAGCACACCCGGTAAAGGAACACGGGTTAAACTGAAGTTCCCCCTCTCTGTGAGCGTTAAATCAGCACCATCCTGTTCGAAAACCAGGAGGATAGATCGATGAGTGAACGCATACGTCTGATGATTGCCGACGATCATGCCATCATGCGCGAGGGCCTGAAGCAAATTTTTGCACTCGATGACACTATCGAGGTGGTGTGTGAAGCGCCGGATAGCGGCCAGGTGCTGGAGCGTTTGCGCCAGCACGACGTCGATCTGCTGCTGCTGGATATTTCAATGCCGGGCATGAGCGGGGAAGATCTTATTACCCGCCTGATACCGCTCTACCCCCAACTGCGCATTCTGGTATTGAGTATGTTTAACGAACCGCAAATTGCCCGGCGGGTGTTAAATAATGGCGCGCTGGGCTATATCACTAAAGACAAGTCGCCGGAGATTTTACTCAAAGCGATCCGCACCGTGGCGCAGGGATCACGCTATATCGATCACGATCTGGCGCAGGAGATTATCTTTTCCGACTACCAGAGTAATAATCGTGCGCCGCATGAGAGCCTGACAATGCGCGAACGGCAAATAATGATCATGCTGGCCCACGGCGAGTCGATTAATGCGATAGCCGATGCGCTCTCAATCAGTAATAAAACCGTCAGCACCTATAAATCACGCATGATGAAGCGGATGAAATTCACCAATAATGCCCATATCGTCAAATATTCCCTGCGGCATAACCTGGTGCAATAAGATCTTTCGCCACTGCCTGATGGACGGATGATCATATCGATGCATGCGCGAACTCATTTTTTAGCGGCGCTGTAGTGAGATTGAATATAGGGTATGAAAACAAAAATCCACGCAGTTACGTGGATTTTATCGTTTTTGCGATGCGTATGAGATTCAGCAAAACCTCATAAGACAACATAATCGTCAAGAGTTATCGTTTTTTAAATTTCCCTTTTTGTCCTGAGATAATTTCTCAAGCGTTAATAATTCCTGGCTTTTGACTTTGCGGCAAAGAGAAACCTATAGTAGTGCACCGCCTTCTATGAATAGACGGCCATTTAATCGCTGGAAGAAAGAATATTGGAAAGCTGAGTGCTGGACTTTTAGGTGTCTAAATGATTGATATTTATAAAGAAATTGATGATTTAATTAGTGCAAGTGGTGAGGAGGCGCAAGGAAGTGGTCCCGCCACTGAGGATGTAATTGAGCTTTATGAGAAAGAGCTCAAGGTTAAATTCCCTTCTACATATAAGATTTTTTTAGAGAAATATGGGACGCTTTCATTTAATGGAGAGTCATTTTATGGCATCTCAAAGTTAGGCTTGGCCGCACAATCTGCACCTGATGTCAGGTATACAACCCTTAAGGCCAGGGAACTTGGCGATATTGATAACAATATGATTTTGATAAAATCCTCTGGTTATGGCCCACTATTTTCTATTGACGTATCTGTTCAAAGTGGTGGCGAGGCAGCAGTAGTGGAAACAGACTTATCATTCAAGAGAGATGGCAGTAAAAAAATCATGGCTAAGACTTTTGCGGATTTTTTGGTTTGTGAAATTAAAAAGTCTTTGGAAGATTTATAATATCTTTGAAGAGCTTACATGCGCACCGTGTTAACCAGGCTGTAAGGTATAGTATCCAGAGCAGGATTCAGTATGACGCTCTCGGTGGCATGAGTGTCCCAGGAATTCCAGGTAAAATAAATCAGATGAAATTATGAATATAAACCAGGCATCGATCGAAAAGTTATTAAGAATCAATTGGCTTTCAAACGCAGGAAAAGATAGCTCTATTCCTGACACTATACACGTTAAAAATATAAATGCTTTTCAAATTAATCTGGAAAGTGAAGAGTGGGAAAATGTTACTTTAGAAGCCCGAAATAATATCACAGGTTGGTTGGCGAAAAAACATGTCAACGCTTTTCTTGAATGGAACAAGCTCGCAGATGCTGCTGCTGTTATCATTGAAAGTAAAATTGTTCCACAAATCCCTCCTATAGGAGGGAATCAAAAGGCTTTGCTTAGTAATATAAAGTGGGATTTATTAAATTATCTATTAGAGGATGCTTATAGTCCCTTTTTAAATAATTCACTTTTTTTTATGAATCTTATTTCTATTTATGAGCAAGGTCATATGCCCTGTGGCTGGGCCGGTCAGTGGCCCCAGGGCGAGCTAATAATTTACTAGCCCTACTGGCGGAATGCGCCGCGAACTGGTTTTCGAGCGCCGCTACCGCTGGGACCGCACCGATCAGAGAGTCCAGCAGATACACACCGACGCGACGCCCGCCATGCCGGGCGAGAAGTACAGCCAGTACCTGTGGTCTACGACGCGGCGGGGCAGGTGACAAAGGCCCTCGAACCGCAGAAAAAAGAGCGCTTCTTCTGGGAACCTGCAGGCAACCGCACCGAAGAACACCGTAACCCGGTGTGGCACAACCTGCTGCTGCGCCTGGGCGGGCTGAAGCTCGATTACGACGGGTTCTGGAGGCTCACGCGCCGTCAGGATAAAATAGCGTGGTGCAGCATTTTGCGTATGACGATGAGCAGCAGGTGAAGGAAATCACCTTCATCGGTCATGCCGAATTCAGAAAGGTGGAATACCGCTACGACCCGGTCGCCGGGCGTTACACCCAGATGGACCCGATAGGGTTAGCGGGCGGGATTAATACCTACAGCTATGTGGGTGACCCGCTGGTGTGGGTGGATCCGTTGGGGTTGAGTTGTGGAAAGATAAAAGAGTTTGATATTGTTCCTTATCGACCTGGTAATTCTCCAACGATTGCTTTATCTGTAGAGAATAATGCTGCGACAAAAGTAGTCTTTCGTGATTGGTTAAAACAAAGAACAGATAAACCAGTCGGTGGGAAGGTTGACTGGACAAGAGTTAACAATAGAGAAATGAAAGATCTTTCAGAAAAAATGTTTGATGCCGCACATGTTCCTGTGGCAAATAGAGATGCATATTATCGAGCAGTAAAGCAATATTTACATGATGGGTCTTTTGAGTCTGTGATATTTCAAGGTGAAGAGTATGGATAAAATAGATAAATTACTTGATTTGATTAAGAAAGATAAAAGGTGTGAGGTGAATCCACCCAAAGGGGATTTGCCATCACTCCCTAATAATAAATTGAAATGCCCCGAAGATGTAATTTACTTTTATCAAAAATGCAATGGAGTTAAACTTTTTTGCAACGATAACTCTCTAATCACATTTACCATTCTGCCTAATGATGAAGTTTTAAATTCAAACATGAAGATTGTAGGTGAATTATGTGAATATGATATATCTTCCACATGGTATCTCATAGCAAAAACGGATAACAATGATTATTTATCTATAGATTTATCTCTTGAGAGAAATGGCCGTTGTTATGATAGTAATTACGAGGTTCATGGGGTAGTCGGAAGCAGTACAGTTATAGCACTTAGTTTCTCTGAGTTATTGTCGGAGTTGTATAACACAGGTGGTAAAGATATTTACTGGAAAAAGAAAAACTATGGAGATGCGTATGATTAAATGAGGTTTTATAAAGACAAAATATTATGAGATATCGAGTTTAAGGAAGCGCAGTGTATTATCACATTTGCTCGTGATTACTTGCCATTAAATTCTTTATTTTTAGAGTTGATGGGCTCTTTCTTTAATTTATTTGAGAGAGATTTTTTCATTATTAATCTATGCGCCAATTGCGTGAGTTTATTATTTCTTGATAAACAAAAAGTTTATATTAAATAATTTAATTTCTTAGGCAGTCGCTGGGAATACGGTTACGACGAGCACGGCAACCTGACGGAAGTGCGCGACCCGCTCGGCAATAGCACGTTCACCACCTGGCACCCGGTTTTCACGTTCCCGCTGAAGGAAGTGCTGCCGGACGGTGCCACCTGGCAGTATGAGTACAACGCGCGCGGCGATATGGTCTTATTGGTACAATTCAATCTAAAACCAGGTACGCGAGCACAGTTAGAAGGTATTGGCATTAGAGATAAGTCTGATCTGACTGCTGTAACCCATCCTGATATACCAAGCCCAGTAAAATCAAAAGATTGGGGATTGAAAATGCTTGATTTAAAGGCGATGATGACCAGATAAATATTGGTCCTGGAAGGGAAGGGGGCGCTGCTTTAAAAAATCTTTAACGATGGTATCGATTCTTTTAATGTATTGAGGCAATAATGAATTCAGAGCAAAAGAACTTAGTGCTTTCCGTGGTTAATAATAAGCCACTTAGAGCTGGAAAAATAACAGATGAAGAATTTCTAAAACTTTTTCCATGTAATCAGGGAAATGTTGAGGATTTTATAGATGACATTTTAAAAAATGCGCATTTTTCTAAAGACCTGAAAGAAGTTGAATACGCTTTATATATTGGCTTTCATTTTGGATTTAAAAGCAAGCATGAAGATATCTTGATACATCTTTTGGGTGATGATTTTCATTATAAACATGATGATGTTGTCCGGGCTTTAGTTGAAACAAAGGCTAAAAGCGATGATGCAGTAAATGCCCTGTATAACTGTGCTTTGTCTGAATATGATTATTTGGCTGATGACAGAGAGGATGATAATTACATGTTGACATGGAATTGTATATACGCGTTAGCGAAAATAGGTTCTAAATACGCTGTTGAGAAATTAAAAGCATTGTCAAGAAATCCCATTCCTGAAATAAATAGTAAAGCAGTACAGGTTGGAAAGTCTTACGGTGTTTTAGATTAGAAAATAAATTTTTATTTAAGCCGGTTTCCGGCTTGAATTTTATAAGGCCGTTCTTGAGGGAGAAGCGAAATTGCTAAATGTATGTCCCCAGCATCTATGCACCCTTTTATCTTTTCGACAAGGCTGGTTACATCTGAAATGTTGGTAATCCATTTTTTGCAATAATCTTCAACGGCTTGATTACGTAATCCTATTTGTATGGTGCGATAGTTTAGTCTATTTAGATATAAGTCCCTTTCTGGATCCCATTGTATTATTACATCTGATTTTTTTATATCGGTGCGCCAGCTGTCTAAGCTATTATGAAGAGACTCACCATGACTGCTAAGTACTCCGCTTTTTAGTATTTCACGGAATCCTGTGTGGCTTATATCTATTGCCAGAATTCTTTTTTGTCTTGAGTCTTTTTTTGCCCATCCTGAACGGTACATCATCCATAAAAAAGAAGGCTTAATCCATGTCATTCTGCTCATACTGAACGGTGGAGATACGAAGGTTTTGTTCTCAAGAGCGCTTTCTGCTATTTCATCGGAAAACGCCTGATAAAGTCGAATAAAATCATCCGTATAATATGCTCTAATTTCATTTGTTGAAGTTAAAGAGGTGGTTATTTTATCCATTGTTTTTCAATTATAGATTGTAGATATCATTATTTATGATAAGCAATATCCAGGGATAATACCATGTCCCATATTGATACTTCGGGCTGTATTCTGGTAAAAATCAACAGTAAACCAGACTCTTAAATATTTTGCTGACGGCAGCAGCTGGTAATACGGCTACGACGATGTCGGGGGATGATCTTTCTGATAGGGAGCTTACCGATTAAAACAAAAATCCACGCAGTTGCGTGGATTTTATCGTCTTTGCGATGCGTATGAGATTCAGCGAAACCCCATAAGACAACACATTATATTTAGACGTTAAACAGGAAGTTCATCACATCGCCATCTTTTACGATGTACTCTTTCCCTTCTGAACGCATCTTGCCGGCTTCCTTCGCGCCTTGCTCGCCTTTATAAGCGATGAAATCTTCATAGGCGATGGTCTGGGCGCGGATAAAGCCTTTCTCGAAGTCGGTGTGGATTTTACCGGCCGCCTGCGGAGCGGTTGCGCCGACAGGAATGGTCCATGCGCGTACCTCTTTCACGCCAGCGGTGAAGTAGGTTTGCAGGTTCAGCAGTTCATAACCGGCACGGATGACGCGGTTCAGGCCCGGCTCTTCCAGACCCAGCTCAGCCATAAACTCGTCGCGGTCGGCATCGTCCAGCTCGGCGATGTCGGACTCAACGGCGGCGCAAACGGCAACCACCACGGAACCCTCTTTCGCGGCGATGTCGCGCACGGTGTCGAGGTACGGGTTGTTCTCGAAGCCATCTTCATTGACGTTGGCAATGTACATGGTCGGTTTCAGGGTCAGGAAGCTCAGGTAGCGAATAGCCGCTTTCTCTTCAGCAGAGAGATCCAGCGAGCGCAGCATACCGGCGTTTTCCAGCTGCGGCAGGCATTTTTCCAGTGCAGACAGCTCAGCTTTCGCATCTTTATCGCCGCCTTTGGCTTTCTTCTGCACGCGGTGGATTGCGCGTTCGCAGGTATCCAGGTCCGCCAGCGCCAGCTCGGTATTGATAACGTCAATATCGTCAGCCGGATCGACCTTGTTGTTAACGTGAATGATGTTGTCATTCTCGAAGCAGCGCACCACGTGGCCGATGGCTTCGGTTTCACGGATGTTGGTCAGGAACTGGTTGCCCAGGCCTTCACCTTTGGACGCGCCTTTTACCAGACCGGCGATATCAACGAACTCCATGGTGGTCGGCAGGACGCGCTGCGGTTTAACAATTTCCGCCAGCTTATCGAGACGCGGATCGGGCATCGGTACGACACCGGTGTTCGGCTCAATGGTACAGAAGGGGAAGTTCGCCGCTTCAATACCCGCTTTGGTGAGCGCGTTGAACAGGGTGGATTTACCTACGTTAGGCAGACCAACGATACCGCATTTGAATCCCATGATGTAATTACCTTAATCTCTTGATAATCAACCCGTTATTAAAAACGGATTGTCGAAAAGTGAAAAACTGCGCCTAGTATACACATAACCAATGTTATGCGCGGCAAAAAAGGCGCTGGGCGCGCTTACTGCGCTTTAAAAGCGTGCAGGCGATTGGTGGCTTTGATCAGCCCCTCTTTCAGCCACACTTCGGTACAACGCGCCGCTTCGTCTACCGCATCGTCGATTAGCGTCTGTTCTGACACCGGCGGTTTACCCAGCACAAAACCGACAACTTTGTTTTTATCGCCCGGATGGCCAATTCCGATGCGTAAGCGGTGAAAATTGGGGTTATTGCCCAGTTTGCTGATGATATCTTTCAGGCCGTTATGGCCGCCGTGACCGCCGCCAAGCTTAAATTTTGCCACCCCTGGCGGCAAATCGAGTTCATCGTGCGCCACGAGGATCTCGTCGGGATTGATACGGTAAAAGGTCGCCATCGCCGCCACGGCTTTACCGCTCAGGTTCATAAATGTCGTGGGCACCAGCAGGCGGACATCTTCGCCCGCCAGCTGAATGCGCGAGGTGAAACCAAAGAACTTCGGCTCGTCGCGTAACGGCGCGCGGGCGCGCTCCGCCAGTAAATCCACATACCATGCGCCAGCGTTATGGCGTGTCGCGGCATACTCCGCGCCGGGGTTTGCCAGCCCGACAATCAGTTTAATCGTCACTTTCTCTTCCTGACCAGGTCAATGTCCGGCGCGTAGTTTACGTCGAGCGGCGCGCGATGACAAAATTCTCACAACTAATGAGCCGTTAAGGGGAAATGATTGCTCACCTCAATCATTCGAATTTCAACTAGTTCATGGGGTTATGTGTAAATTTATGTTAGGCGGATATGTGTAATTGTGATCCTGCCCGCAACCGCTAAAAAGTGCGCTGTCTATACTTTGCACACAAGGATTGGGGATATCCCATCCAACCCACTGTTCGGAGGTGACACATGAAACGTAGAAACGCGTCGTTACTCGGCAATGCGCTCATGGGGTTGGGGTTAATCGTGATGGTTGTCGGCGTCGGTTATTCGGTTCTCAACCAGCTTCCGCAGATTAACCTGCCACAGTTTTTCGCCCATGGCGCGGTGCTCAGCATCTTCCTTGGCGCGGTGCTTTGGCTGGCAGGCGCGCGCGTCAGCGGCCATGAAGAGGTGTGCGACAAATACTGGTGGGTGCGTCACTATGACAAACGCTGCCGTCGCGACCGGCAAAACCACGGCTAAACAGCACTGATTTCGATAACGGCTCCTGCGGGAGCCGTTTTTTTTGGTCTTTTACTTGACCCTCACGTAACGTGAGGCACGAAAGTGGCGTCTGTGGAGCACGAAAGGAGCAGTTATGTTAATTCAGGTAGGTGAGCTGGCGCGGCGCGCGGGCATTAGCGTTCGCACCCTTCATCATTATGAGCACATTGGCCTGCTGCTGCCTTCTGCCCGAAGCGCCGCCGGTTACCGGCTCTATAACCTCGCGGATGTGAAGCGCCTGCAGATGATCCAGGCGCTGGCAAAATCGGGGATGGAACTGGCGGCAATTGGTGACTACCTGGCGCGGGAAACGCGCCCGCTGGCTGAATTGTTAAATGACCAGATTACCCGGCTCGACAGGCAGGTGCGCGATATCGTGACCCTGCGCGATCGCCTTGTCGATCTCCGGGATGGTCTTGCCCGCGGCGCGGAGCCCGACCTTGAGTCCTGGCTACAGACACTGGAGTTGATGAAAATGTACGATCGTTGGTTTACGCCGCAAGAGTTAGACGAGTTACCCTTTGCCGCCCGGGATGAAGCGCGTGACCGCGTCTGGGCGACGCTGGTGGCTGAAGCAGAAACGCTGATGGCAAACAGCGTGGCGCCGGATGATGCGCAGGCGATGGATCTGGCAACCCGCTGGATGACGCGCCTTGAGCAGGATACCGCCAACAAGCCGGAGTTTTTAACGCGGCTTAATGAGATGCACAGCGCTGAACCGCAGATGCGCGAGCAGACTGGCATTACGCCGGCGATGACCGAGTACATCACCCGCAGTTTCGCCGAGAGTAAGCTGGCTATCTGGCAGCGCTACTTAACGCCGCAGGAGATGGCCTTTACCCGCGCGCACTACTTCGACCGCATGATGGAGTGGCCTGCGCTGGTGGCAAAACTGCACGATGCCAGCCGCCGCGAGCTTGATCCACACAGCGATGAGGCGCAGGCGCTGGCGGAAAACTGGCTGGAGCTATTTCAGTCTTATGCCGGGCGCGATCCGCAGACGCAGCAGAAGTTTCGCACGGCGATGGAGCAGGAGCCGCACCTGATGAAGGGGACGTGGATGACGCCCGCAGTGCTGC
>Ga0157372_10009035_pt1 | contig 10592 bp, 8 predicted proteins | sample C55metaG_FD_115307 | JGI IMG/M metagenome (GOLD analysis project Ga0157372, IMG submission 115307) | Corn rhizosphere microbial communities from Kellogg Biological Station, Michigan, USA - C5-5 metaG | ecosystem: Host-associated > Plants > Roots > Rhizosphere > Soil | place: USA: Michigan...
AGCTTCGCCAGCACTTCGTAAGCGAGTGTTTGGAGTGCATCGCCTGCCAGAATTGCCGTGGCCTCCCCGAACGCCTTGTGGCAGGTGGGCCGTCCACGTCGCAGGTCGTCGTTGTCGAGCGCGGGCAGATCGTCGTGAATGAGCGAATAGGTGTGGAGCATTTCGATGGCGGCACCGAGGCGTTCGATGCCGCGCGGGACTGATCCGGCGATGGTGGAGGCAGCCTGCATGGCCAGGACGGGGCGAAGGCGCTTGCCGCCGGCAAAGACGCTGTGTCGCATCGCGCCGTGAATGGAGGCCGGTACCGTGCTGGCTGAGGGAATGAGGGCCTCAAGCGCGCGATCGGTAAGGTCGGCGCCCTCCTGAATCAGGGATTTCACATCCATGGGCATGCTTCTTACATGATAACTGAGTTACGGATTACTAAGGCTGTGACGAGCGCATCGGAGGCGTGTGCGGTAAGGCCCGGCGTTCGGCGAAGTAGAGGGCGGCCACGAGGATAAGCGAGAGCGCGCTGAGCCAGCGTCCGATGATTGCGTCGCGGGTGGTGGCCCAGTCGATTGCGAGTTCGACATGACCCGGCGGGACTGGTACAGCCATCAGGCCGTCGTCGCGATGCGGCAAGGGAGTGAGGATTGGATCTGCGCCAAACGCGAGGAGTCGGCCGTTGACGCGGACCTGCCAGGCGGCGTACTCGCGAAGGTGCAGTATGAGAAAGCCGGCGTGGGGGACGTCGGCGGTGAGACGGCGGTGTTCGGGAGGGAACTGGCCGCTGCGGCGAGTCCACGAATACGTTGCGACGCAGTGGCCGTTGGCCGGGTCCCACTCCGGGATGGTGCCATCGGACGATGCGGCGGCGAGAACGGTGGCGGCATTGGCGGAGAGGCAGGCATCGGGAAGCCCGACGGCGACGAGTGTGTTGTCGGCGCGGGGAGGCGCGTATTCATCGACGCCTTCGAATCCCTGGCCGGTGCGATAGGCCTTCAGCATGCCGGAGACACGATCGTCGACGTCGCAGAATTGGTGAAACATGATGAGCGAGGCGGCTGTTGTTCCGAGAAAGAGGGCAGTGCAGGAGGCGACGACGATGTTGCGAACCCAACGACGCGTCGGCCAGACAGCGGCAGCGAAGAATATGCCCATGGGAGCCTCAAGCACGACGAGCCATCGCCAGGGAAATTGCAGGAAGCGGAGCTTGGGAAGCGCATTCCAAATGGGCAGAGAGATTGGGAACTGGAGGAAGAGAATCGCCAGGGGGATGAGAGCGAGCGGGATCCAGAGCGCGCGGTCTTTCGGCAGTTTGCCGCGACGCCACGCGACGAAGAGCGCGAGGAACACGATGGCGAGCATGATGACGGCGACGATGGAGACGCGCAGGAGTTCGAGGTCGTGGAGTTCGAGATTGGGGTCGGCGTGACGGGCGAACAGGAAGCTGTTCTCGATGGCAAGGCCGGGATCGTCGACGGCCTGGCGGATCTGGACCCAGCGCTGCTCGATGGCCGCAGGAACTAGATAGATGGCGGAAAGCCCGAGGCCAAGTGCCACCGCGATGGTGGCGCGCAGAATTGGCGCCCATGAGCGGCGAAGGATCGCGACCACAAGCGCGATGGCAGCGAGCAAGTAGCTGGCCATTACGCCGAGCGGCGCGTTGGAGAGCCATGCGCCGGCTATGACGAGCGAGAGGAGGACCGCGGAGCCGTCGAATGTTCGACAGGATGCTGAGGCCTGTGGATTGCGATCACGCAGGACGAGGAGGAGAAGCAGCGGAATCCAGAAACCGCCGGCGAGTTCTCCGAAGGCTGAGCGCTCGTACGCGGTGAACATCGAATAGCCGGAGAAGAGAGCGGCGCATCCAGCGAGCGTGGCGGGTCCGTCTCTCATGCCGAGGTATCGCGCGAGTGACCGCGTTGCGAGCCCGGTGAGCGCGAGGAAAGAACAGAGGATGGCGAGCTGCACACCCTTCCACGGGAGGATGGTGCCGAATGCCGCGCCGAGCATCCAGGTGAGCGGAGGATAGAAGACGAATCGCGGTTCACCGGCGCCCCAGTTGGGGCTGGACGCCCAATGCGGATAGAAGAGGCCGTGGCGCCATGCTGCCTGGGCGTCGATCCAGGAGGCGAGGTGGAAGTCGAAGTCGTGGCCGCAGGAGTTGCCCCAGATGAGGTCGGGTGTGGTGGCGATGAAGGCGGCGAAGCAGATGATCAACGGACCGAGTAGTTTCCCACGTCCCCAAAAGAAGGGGACATGGGGCACCCGGCCTTCCTTGATGGGTTCTGATCCCTGTTCTTTCATGGCAGAAGGCGGAGGGTGTGTTGGGTGTTTGCGTCGACGGCGGCGGGGGAGAATGGGAGCGCGAAGGTGCGGCCGTTGTAGTAATCACTCCACTGGTCGCGGTAGTAGGGGCTGTAGGGATTGCCGCTTTCGCCGAGGACTATGTTTTCTGTTGAGCCGTCGATGTTGCTCCAGTCCATGGTGAAGCGCTGCGATGGACCGAAGGTTTCGCCAACCTGTTTCACGGTGATGGTGTCGCCGCTGAGTGGCTGCTTGCCGGTTCCGGCCATGCGGCTGATGACCGGCAGAAAGCTGGAGAGCGGGTGTTCGATTTCCACGAAATGCCAGCTGCCGTAAGTCCACTTGCTGATGTCCGCGGGGGCATCGCCCTCTTTGACTGCGCGTCGTACGGCGTCGGTGAGGAATGCGTCCCAGTCTTTGTAGGCGGGTGGGAGCCAGTCGGAGCCGGCGTGCATCACAATCTCTTCTTCAGCAAAGTTGGACTCGGACCACTGGTAATGCTCGGCGAGGTCTTTGCCGAGCTTGGGCTCGAGGAGCATCGAGCGTAGCGTGTAGCGGGTGTTGACTTCGATGGATGCGGCGGCGGAGTCGGTGGTGAGGCGGCCGTCCCAGCCGCGCATCAGGTCCGCGGCTTTGCGGAGTTGGTCCTCGGCATTTGCGGAGTGATCGATGGCGTAGGCGAGGCGGTGCGCCATCTCCTGGTCCATCTCACTGTAGATGTCGGTCTGGACTGCAAGCAGATCGGCGGGGGTGAGGTGATCGCGGCCCTGGAGGAGCTTGTAGATACGCTCGGCGCGGTAGGGATCGGCCCATTCGTTTGTCAGCGGATACTTCGATATCGCTGAAGTGACGCGGGAGTTGGCGGTGGCCAGAAAGCCGGCGGGAGGATCGAAGGCGTTGGGGAGATCTTCAAAAGGGATGTAGCTCGAACATCCACCCCTGCAAACTTCGTAGCCCCAAATTGAATCACTCGCCCTTTCGTGCGGAACAGGAACATCAAATATGTGCTCCACATGAGCGTCGCGCATCCCGAACGGCCCATTGCGAATGGGTACTTTGCCCACTGCGTGATAACCGATATGTCCCTGGTCGTCGGAGTAGACGACATTCTGCGTGGGCCAACACCACTGCTTGAGAGCTGCGGAGAATTCAGTCCAGTTCGAAGCGGTGTTGAGGGCGTAGAGCGGAATGGAGTTGAGTGTGGTGTCGTAGAGGGTCCATTTCAGCGCGATCGCACGCTGGTCTCTCGTGAAGATGGGATCGAACAGCGGGCCGTGATCGGTGAGGCGCACGTCGTAGTTGACGTCTTTGCGGCCGCGCACGTGAATGATTTCGTGATCGATGGTGAGCGGCTGCCAGGTTGTGTCTCCACGTTCGTAGTTATTGTCCTGCACCTTCTCGATGTAGAGGTCCTGCACGTCGGCGTAGAGGGCGGTGAATCCCCAGGCGACGTGTTCGTTGTGCCCAGCGACGATGAAAGGCATACCGGGCAGTGTGACTCCGGCGGCGTGGAAACCGGGCGCGCGCAGGTCGGCCATGTACCAGATGTTTGGCTCGTTGAGGCCGAGGTGCATGTCGTTGGAGAGGAGGGGTTTTCCACTGGCGGTGTGCGCGCCGGAGATGACCCAACTGTTGGAGCCGGGGGTGCAGTCGCGACATGGATGATCGTTGAAATTCAGAGAGGATACATCAGGCTTCGTCGTATCCCACCCTTGCGGCAAAAGCAGCCGCAAGAATGGGGCACCCAGCTTGAAGGGGCCACGCACTATGGTGGACGGGGTGTCGAGGCTTGTGACGGTGCGCTCATCGTCATCGCCGTCCGTGGTGGTTGGCTGGGGATGCGGCTGGCTGAGATCCAGAAGGTCGCCGGTGGGCGGATGGTCTCGCCATGAGCCGATGGGATAGAGGTCGGACTCGAGCTTTGGGTTGTTGAGCTTTGCGGAGATGTGTTCGCGCGAGAGCTTCGCATACCAGTGGGTGTCGAGCATATCGACCATCATCATGCCGATGCTGATGGAGTCAACGCCTGTCCACTGTTGGGGCTTGTAGTGGAGGAGCCGGAATTCAGGCGGGAGTGATTCCTGGTGCTGCGCGATGTAGAGGTTCACGCCGCGTGCATAGGCTTCGAAGCGGGCGCGATCTTCAGTCGAGAGATTTGCGTAGATGCGGCGTGCGACGCTACGGAACTGCAGCATGCGCTGCATCTTGTCGTGGCGGAGGAGCGAGGGGCCCATCACTTCGGCGAGTTCGCCATTGGCGCTGCGGCGGTAGGCGTCCATCTGCCACAGGCGGTCCTGCGCGGTGACGTAGCCTTGCGCGAGGAACATGTCTTGCTGGGATGCGGCGTCGATGTGGGGAACGCCGTGCTGATCTCGGCGGACGGTGACGGGAGCGGAGAGCGCTTGAACTCCCCGCGTCGAGATATGAACATCGCCGTCAAGCTGGGGCAGTGCGTTCTTTGCCGCGCTGCGAAGCCAGAGGATGAAGATGCCGGTGAGCAGAACGAGCGCAGTCAGAACCCACAGGCCGCTCGAAAACAGCAATCTCGGCCAACGGCGAGGACGGCCGGTACGGGAACCGGTGATGTTGGCAGCTTCAGTGTCCGGTGGCGAGTCCTGCATCTCTGGTTAACAGCATAACTCCAGTTCATCTCGTTCATTTGGTGCTGGCTGAGATCGCCTGACCGGCTAGTTATCACCGGTCGTTGAGTTGGCAATCGGGAGCTTGTGCGGATCATGTGACAGTTCGAAGTTGTGGTGAGCTGTTTTTCAGCGCAGGTGAACGGTGGGATGATGCCGGATGAGATTTGGGCTCAGCCGAACGCCGAGGCCATATGGCCTGAAGACCGGCGGGTAAGGCGGAGGGGCATCGGGGTGAGGCAGAAATGCCAGCGGCGCGCCGATGAGGCCGACGGCAGCCGCGCCGATCAGGCCGTCTCGCGCAGCCCGGTCGGCATCTGTGTCCTGCGAGGCGACGATGCCGACGATGAGGCCGCCGGCGATCATGCTGGAGATCCAAGCGGGGTGATAGTTGCGCTCAGTGCGGCGAGTCTGTGACAGGGAGGCGCCGGTCCGGTCGTAATCGACGCTGAGAACTTCTGCGCGATCGAATCGATAGCCGACACCCTCAGGATTTCCGGGTGGGTTGCAGAACAGATAGGTGTCAGACACGCTGCCGAAGAGGCAATGGACGGAGCGGTTGTCGGTCGTGGTGACGACGAGGGGTTGGCCAATCGCTAGAGAGCGAAGGCGATTCCACGAGGGATCGGGAGGTGTGGTGGGCGCTTCGGGCAGGATCTGCGCGTGTGTTCCGTGCGCCAGCAGCAACAGAGTGATGAATGCAATCGCGAGGCGTTTCATGACTCGCGATGTTAGGGTGTTTCGTCGCGACTGAGGCGAAGGATGAGGACAGAATCGGAAGTGTGCTATTCAGGGGAGGACGAGGTCATCAGCACCTCCTCGCGCTTGCGAAGCTCGGCGATGGCGGGTTCGCTGAGAAGGCGGAAGACGATGGCGTGAGATCCGGCGGGTAGTTCTTGCTCGATCGCGGCATCACAGACGACGGCTATGGCAGTGTCGAGTCCGCGCTTCCAGCCGGGCTTTGTGGCGTCGCAAAGGAGAAGACACTCGGGGGCAAATCCGGCGGCGATCATCATGGTTTGCGCAATGCGCTGAAAGTCGGCCCAGCGGGAGGCGATGCCGACGAGATCGCTGGAGTGCGCGGGCATGTAGCGCAGCAGGTACGATTGCAGCTCCGGCGAGACGGGATGAATCTGGAGCGTGATGAGTTCCTTTCCGGCAGGCAGCAGCTTGCGCACCGTTGCGACTTTGCTGGGAAGGACGGCCGGCATTGAACCTTCAAGGAAACCGGCGAGCACGGCCGGTGTGGCGCACTCATCGAATCCGCATCCCACGACGGGGAGCGAGAGAGCGTGCTCCATCTCGCAGATGACGATGCTTCGGAGCTCCGGGTCTGGTTCGATGACGAGCCAGCGGGCGGGCGGCTCGAGCGCAAGCCAGCGGCGGAGGCGTGCCTTGAGCAGGGAATCGGACGCGCCGAGCTTGCGGGCTTTCGCGGCCAGGTCACCGATCATCTGGTCGATGGCCATCTCGGGGCTCAGCGGCGCTTCCGGGCGCGTGGAGCGGACAAAGACGCCGCTGCCGTGGCGCATCTCTACCCAGCCTTCGTCTTCAAGCTGACGATAGGCGGCGCTGGCGGTGTTGGCGTGAATGCCGAAGCGGCGGGAGAGGTCTCGCGTGCTGGGCAGGCGCTGGCCTGGAACAAGCTCGTGACAGAGGATACCGAGGATCACCTGGGTGATGAGCTGCTCACGTAGGGAAATTTCGCCGGTTCGATTGAGCCAGAGGCGCATGGATTTCTCAGCTCGCCAATCGTTCCGTGGCGGGTGCGGCTGTAATCTCTCTCGGCTTTGGACGGCGGTAGAAGATGAGCAGCCAGGCCAGGATGAGCAGCACGACGGGAATGATGAGCAGACTGCCTTCTGGTCCGACCGTGCCGCCACTCCACAGCGGATTTCCGGACGGAGAGGTGGTGAGCAGGTGGCCGGGCGCGACGAACCCGCTGTCGGCGGTGCCGTAGAAGTAGGTTTCAGCCCAGTCCCATGCGGCGTGGCAGCCGATAGCCCACCAGGCTGAACCGGTGACCCAGACGCTGACGCAGAAAACAAACCCGATGAAGGCCGCGGCGAAGATGCCGATCCAGTGTTCGCCGTTGTTGCCGGTGTGGCCCGCTCCAAAAATAACGGAGGTGAGCCATGCCGCCTGCCAGAACCCACTCTGAGGGGATTTACTCCAATGCAGCCAAAAGCAGGGGAAGAGACCGAGAAGAGCAATGATGTAAACACCCCACGCGCCGTCGCCCCTGGTGCGCCATACCAGCAGACCGCAAAGGGCGGCGATGGTTCCCGTGGCCCACCAGAAGTTCATGCCGCGGGTGAGCGTGTACTGGAGGTAGCAGCGCATCGTGCCCTCTTCGAAACAGCCCACCATCAGGAAGACGGCGCCCCAGATCACCGCGTATTTAAGAATGGCCGATCCGGAGAGGGCGACGGGGCCGAAGTGAAGCCAGTGACCGGCAGCCAGTCCGCCAACCAGCGCAGAGAGGGCGAGGAAGCCGATGACGAATCCGCTGAAGAAGTGGAGGACACGTCGGGAGCCACGCAGGTTGTAGTCAAGGATGGTTCGGCGTTCGATCGCGGCGACGATAGCTGCGGCCGCAACGAGCGCGAGGACCTGGAAGAGCTCGCTGAAGATCGCATTTTTGGGTGTGAATGCGCCCCTGGAGACGAGGTGCAGGCGCACAAACAGGGCGCTGAGGGCGATCATGAATCCGATGAGCAGCGCAAGGAAGATCAGAACGGACCAGCCGGAGCGCAGCCCCTCGGAGCCGATGAAGATCCATTTGAGGCCACGATACGGGTCTTCCGGCTGTTCGGGCGGCACTGTAGCGGGCGCCAGCGGCGTGATTTCGAGGGAGGCGGGGGCCGGCGCCTGCGGGTCGATCTCTGGCTCCATAGGGGCTCCTTGCGGCGGGAGATGCTCTCGTCGAATTGCATTTTACTGAAATGTGGCACAGGGCGAGCAGCAAGCGCCGGAGATAACTGAAGCATCTGGATTTTCAGGCCGTCGCTCCTTGACACAATCGGCCGCTCGTATGATTCTTACTCTTCCGGCTTTACAGGAATCGACAGCAAGGAGTTGGCGCGGTTGCGGGTTAGAGTCTTCTATCACGATAAGTGTTTCGACGGAGCCTGTTCCGCTTCGCTGTTTACGCGATTTCATCGCGAGTGCATTGCCCGGGACGCCTCCTACGAGTATCACGGGCTGGTGCATCGGGCTGGCGCCTTGTTTGACGAGAGCGAGTTTACGGGTGACGAGAACGCGATTGTCGACTTCAAGTACTCGGCGTCACCAAAGATTACGTGGTGGTTCGATCACCATCTTTCCGCGTTTCTCACTCCTCAGGATCACGAACACTTTCTTGCTTGCCAGCGCGATCCGGTTTGCGGTTCTCGAAAATTCTTTGATCCGACTTACACCTCGTGTACCAGTTTTTTGGCCTACATCGGGTCGACGAAGTTCGGATTCAACACGGAACCGGTGGCGGAACTGATTCACTGGGCCAACATCGTGGATGGCGCGCTGTATGAGAGCCCTGAGTCTGCGGTGGAGATGGCGGCTCCGGCGATGAAGCTGACGCTGATCATCGAATCGACGCAGGATCCGGAATTCATTCCGAAGCTGATTCCCCTGCTGACGGAGATGCCGCTGGGCGAAGTTCTTGCGCAGCCCTTCGTCGCGGACCTGCTGCCGCCGCTGCTGGAGCGGCATCGAGAAGGCATTGAACTGATTCGGAATCGAAGCGAAGAGGTGGACGGCACGATCTTCTTCGACATTACGGACCGGCCCGTGGAGGGATACAACAAGTTCATCCCTTACTATCTGCATCCGGACGCGACGTACTCGATCGGGTTGTCGAAGTCGAGCTTCCGGACGAAAGTGTCGGTGGGCTCAAATCCCTGGACCAAGGCCGATTCCGCGAAGATGGTGAATCTCGCGCAGGTGTGCGAGCGTTATGGTGGCGGCGGACACGCGCGGGTTGGAGCGATCAGCTTTCCGCCGGACAGGAGCGATCAGGCGAGGCAGGCTGCGGCGGAGATTGTGGCGGAGCTGAGGGCGAAGAATCCAATGAAATGAGGAGCCGCTCGCACTCACCACGTCAGACGCGATGAGTGCGGCACAGAGCTCTCTCTTTCTCCTGCATTGAGGCTCAGTCGGATAGAGACTCGTTCACTCTTGAAGTGGTTTATTGCGGGTTGCGAGCGCCGTCTTTCACGCCTTCAGCTCCACCTTTGACTGCATTCTTGGTTCTATGCGCAGCGTTCTTGGTGTGGCGCTTGGTGGAGTGATAGGCCTTTTTCGTGCCGTGCTTCACAGCGCGGCCTGTGTCCTTGGCCGAATCTTTTGCCTCATGTCCGGCACGCTTCGCGTCCTGCTTGGCGGTGTGGTCTTCGCCGGGGTAAGGCTGCTGGCTGAATGCCATCATCGGTGTCACAGCTAATGCGGTTCCGAGCAGCAATGTAGATATGTGTAGTGGGTTCTTCATACATAGAGAGATTCAGAATCCGGGGTTGGAGTTGGTCGGAGCGAGTCTGGATGGAAGATTAAAGTCCCAGCTCGCCGGCGCGTTTCTTCATAGCTTCAAGGCAAAACGAAATGTGAGCATCGAGATCCACGCCTAACTCTGCGGCGCCCTGGATGACGTCGTCCCGGTTGACGCCTCGCGCGAATGCCTTGTCTTTCATCTTCTTTCGGACGCTGGGAGCTTCGACTTCGGCGATCTTTTTCGATGGTTTGACGAGGGTGCAGGCTGTGAGAAATCCGGCGAGCTCGTCACAGGCGAAGAGAACCTTGTCCAGATGGGTGACGCGCGGAACGCCTGAGTACTGCGCGTGTCCGAGGATGGCGGTACGCAGTTCCTGCGGCCAGCCGAGGCGCTCGAGTTCGCGGACGCCTACGAATGGGTGCTCCTCGGCGCTGGGGTGGCGCTCGTAGTCGAAGTCGTGAAGCAGGGCGGTGGTCGAGTAGAGCTCGAGGAATTTAGCGCGTTCTTCGCCCGTAAGGCGGAGGCGGTCTGCTTCGGCTTCGCCGTACGCGGTGACGCAGATTTCCACAGCGAGCGCGTGTTTACGGAGGTTTTCACTTTGGGTCCACTCGCAGAGAAGCTTCCAAGCCTGCTCGCGGCCGAACTTCTTGTCGGGATGCTCAGCGACAGTCATGTTGTGGATTGTACGTGTTGCACTGTGTGGTTCGCGTTTTGCCGGGTTTCTTCGGGTCTGAAAGGGCTTTCTTCGGTTTGAGCCTAAATTTGTACTTGACAATTATGGTTCACTCACCGAAAGTAGCACTTATCGCGGTGCAACTGATCGCGGGAGTACCTCGCTCTGGCACTCCGCAACTTAAACGATGGCTACCACTCTTGCATGCGTGGAGACACGCGAAGTCGTGCGTTGCGATTTTTGCAGCTTAGTGCAGTACAGGACGTCGAACTCACTTTGCAGAAAATGTCGCAGGCCTCTTGATATTGAGGAGCCGGCACCCCTAGCCCCCCAATTAGTGACACCGTCACCAGCAGCTGCCTCAGCAGAGGCGGGTTTGCAGGTGGCCGCGCAGGTTCGCGAGATTCGCAGGGCGCGTCACCTGAGCCAGCGTCAGCTTGCCAGCCGGATGCAGGTGCCCCGCACCTACATCTCGAAGATCGAAAACGGCAAGGCGATTCCG
>Ga0157372_10009038_pt1 | contig 10588 bp, 7 predicted proteins | sample C55metaG_FD_115307 | JGI IMG/M metagenome (GOLD analysis project Ga0157372, IMG submission 115307) | Corn rhizosphere microbial communities from Kellogg Biological Station, Michigan, USA - C5-5 metaG | ecosystem: Host-associated > Plants > Roots > Rhizosphere > Soil | place: USA: Michigan...
AACCAACACGTCGCCGGGTTGCATCTGCCCGAAATCTTGCGACCCGCCGAGTACTCGAGCTGGTGCGGTGATGGTTACGGCGCTTCCCGCGATGCCTTTGATCACGTCGCCGGTCTGATCCTCAGATGCGGCTGGCGTCCACTTACTCCACATGTCGCCCCAACCGCCCTTAGGCAACAGTTGTGGCGGCGTGGCGCGCCGTTGCCCCCGCCATAGCTCCTTACGTTGCGCCACTTGATCAGCGAGGCTGCCCAGACCTTCGTTGATTTCCGAGCGTTGCAACCAGAAGACATCGTCGGGTTCGTTGATCACACCGGCTCGCTGGAGTCGCCGCCCGACCTCGGCCAGCATGCGGCGCAGCTCAGGCCACGCCAGTCCGACATCGGCCAGCGCATCCTCCCTCATGGGTGCCACGCGTTGCGCCCACCGTACGAGCCGGCGGAATACTTTGGCGCGTGCCGGATCCAGTCGGGCCAGAACAGTGGCTGTGGCCTCGTCGCGGCGGCGCGCGAGGCGCCGCTGCCGCTCGTAGGGATCAGCACCCTTGCCGCTGACGAAGAACCGCATCGTCTCCAGCAGCGGCGCCGGCTGATCGGCTGGTACCGGATTCATGAAGTCGAGGTTGTAGACGGTGTGCCCGTACGCCGCGAGGTGGGCCTCGAATCTGGTGTGCCACTCATGCCAGACCGGATCGTCCGATGTAGCAGCTTGGTTCAGGAATTGCTGCGACGGCAGGGCGAGCAGCGACGCTGCCAGCCCTTGATGACTCCGAGTCCAGGTCGCGAGCTCGTAAAGGGACTTCTCGGCCCTGATCGGTTCGCTGTCCGATCCCAGCAAGAACACCTGAGCGGGCGGATCATCTTTGCCGCGAACGACCGCGTCATAGAACCGGGTGAACAGCACCTCGCTGCTGGCCGCTACAGGGATGATCGTCTGCACCGCTGTGTAGTACTCCGTGGCCGCTGCTACCAACGCCTCCACGCCGCCCATCAGCTGTTCGACGCTCATCGCGCTGAGATTGCGTGCGGTCCAGTCGCTGACGATCCGGCGATACTTCGGATGAGCGTTGTTGCGCCAGCGATCAGTCATGATTCCGCGGGTGAACAGCATCCGAAAGGCCCGCGGGCTCTTCCACATCAGCCGGCCCATCCCGGAACGGCTGTAGCGGTAGTAGGCGTACCCGTTGATGGTTGGCAGTCCGACATCGCTGTCCCTGATGACGTCCTCATCCAGAAACTCTCGGAACAGGCTCTGAAGTGAGCGGGTGACCGCAGGGTCGATCATGTCGGCGAAGAGCGGCGAGAGCGGGTCGGGCAATTGCTCGACGATGCTGGCCCGGGCGTACATGGCGGTGGGCTCGGGAACGGTCCAATCCGTCGGCGGTGGCGCCTCAATTTCCGGCAATGCGGTGATCGGGCGAGCCTGCACGATGTAGAACTGGCCGTTTGCGCGCGCCCATTCAATGTCCTGTGGTGCGCCGTAGTGGTTTTCGATGCGGCTCCCGTACGTAGCTAGTACCGCGGCATCAGACTCACTGAGCACCGGCTGGCTGCGCTGCGCGTCAGGTACCGGGCGCTCCTCCGTACGGTGCTCGGCCGGGACGATCATCACAGCTTTGTCGGCCGTTTCGCTGGACAGGACGGAGCCATCTGCTTCCCGGACGACGATGTTGTCCGTGTTGACTGATCCGCTTACGACGGACTCGCCGAGGCCCCACGCGGCGCTGATGACCGTCTCGTCACGATGCCCATTGCTCGGGTTGGCGGTGAACATCACGCCTGCGGACTCGGCGTCGATCATCTGCTGAACCACGACGGCGAGGCTGACGCCGGCCGGATCGATGGCCTGGCGCGCCCGGTACGCCATAGCGCGGGCGGTCCACAGCGAGGCCCAGCAATCGCGGACCGCGGCCAGCAGGTCTGCCAGGCCGCGGACGTTGAGATAGGTGTCCTGCTGACCAGCAAAGCTTGCTTCCGGAAGATCCTCAGCCGTTGCCGAGGATCGGACGGCGACCGGGAGGTCGTCACCCAGAGCCGCGTACGCGTCGGCGATCTCGGCTCGGAGGGTCTCGGAGACCTCATCGGCGAACAGGGCGCGAATCTGTTCGGACGCATCGTCGTATTCAGCCCGGTCCTCGCTCGTCGTCGCCAGCTCAGCGATCTTTCCTCCGAGGTGGTGGTCGGAGACAAAGTTGCGATAGGCATCGGTGACGATCACGAAGCCTGGCGGTACCGGGAGGCCGGCGCGGGTCAGCTCACCGAGGTTCGCACCCTTGCCGCCCGCCTGATCGATATCGTCCCGGCCCAGCTCGTCAAACTGCTTGATGAAGATCATCGGCATGCTTAGAGAATGTCATGCGCACTTCGACAAGTTCAGCGCGCATTCCCTCTGTGCCCTGAGCCTGTCGAAGGGACTAGCCGCGACCCACGAACGGCATCTTGGTCGCCATCACTGTGATGGTTGCGACATTGCTGTCCAACGGGAGACTCGCCATGTACACCACAGCGCGCGCCACATCCTCAGCACGCATTCGTGGTTCGGCCCGAATGCTTCCGTCGGCCTGGGCGACGCCTTGTGCAGTCTCGGCGGTCAGGTCTGTGGCGGCGTTGCCAATGTCGATCTGGCTACACGCGATGTCGTAAGGACGGCCGTCCAGCGCGGTCGACTTGGTCAGGCCGGTGATGGCGTGCTTGGTAGCGGTGTAGGCGATGGATCGAGGGCGCGGCGAATGCGCCGAGATCGAGCCATTGTTGATGATGCGGCCGCCTTGCGGCTGCTGCTGCCGCATGACGCGAAATGCCTCTCGAGTGCAGAGAAAGGCGCCGGTCAGATTGACATTGACGACCGCCTGCCATTCCTCGAGCGGTATCTCGTCGAGCTCTCGAGGCGGCGCTCCCATGCCGGCATTATTGAAAAGCAAATCCACCCGACCGTGGCGCGTTGTCGTGACATCGAAAAGGCTCCTCACCGACTCCTCGTCGGTCACGTCTGTTGGGACAGGATCAAGCGAGAGGTCGGGGTGGGCGCTCGCCAGCTCCTCCAAGCGCGTACGCCGCCGGCCAGCGAGCACCACGGTCCAGCCGTCGCCGCCGAGCGCCGTTGCCACCGCGGCGCCGATTCCGCTCCCTGCTCCGGTAACCACTGCGATCTTGTCACCCATCGCTGCCCCAATTCCTTCGACTTGTCAGACTCTCAAAGGGCTGTAGCCCGCTCAGAGTCTGACAAGTCGGAAATGATGTGTGTCATGCAGATTGCCATCTTGGGGACAAGCGCCGTTGGACCCGCACTGGGTAAGGCATTTCGCGCGGCGGGCCACGATGTCACGATCGGTACGCGTGATCCCGAGCAGACCAGGTCGCGGGAGCAGTGGACCAGAGTCGACCTGCCGCTTGCGGCGTATCAGGATCTTGACGCAGATGTCGTCATCAATGCGACAAGCGGCAGCGGTTCGCTTGCCGCACTCCAGACGGTTGGGAACGCACTCAACGGCAAAGTCGTGATCGACACTTCGAATCCGCTCGACTTCTCGCAAGGATTCCCACCCTCACTCTCTGTCAGCAACACCGATTCACTTGCCGAACAATTGCAGCGCGAGTTGCCGGCTGCTCGGTTGGTGAAGATGTTCAACACCATGTCCAACGAGGTCATGGTCAATCCGCGCGGGCTTGGCGAAGACTCGACGATCTTCGTTGCCGGCAACGACGCCGCCGCGCGACAGACCGCCGCCGCGCTGGCCGGTGATCTTGGCTGGACCGACGTATTCGATCTAGGCGACCTGACCGCCGCACGCGGGCTGGAGATGTTCATCCCGCTGTGGGTACGGATGTACGGTCAGCTCGGCCACCCCAACTTCAACATCAAAGTCGTCCGCTGAGTTGTCAGAATCTCAGCACCCTATTTGGTGCTGAGATTCTGACAACTCGGCGTTAGTGGGTGGTGGCGGGTTGATCGGAAGCCGATTGCTCGCTGCCGTCGGTCGCGTACTCCATCGACTGCTCATCCATCGGCGGCTTGCTGTTGCGGATGAAGAAAGCCAAGATCACCGCGGCGATGCTGATCAGGGCCGCGACGCTGAAAGCGGTCTCGATGCCGCCGTTCAGGGCAGGAATTGGTGGCAGACCGGCTTGGCTCAGGGTGGCCGTTCTGGTGGCCATGATCGCGACCAGCAATGCGGTTCCAGCCGCACCTGCCACCTGCTGCAGAGTGCCCAAGATCGCGCTGCCGTGCGAGTACAGATAGGGCGGCAGCGGGTTCAGTGCCGCTGTGAAGGCAGGCGTGAACAGACATGCGAGTCCGAGCATGAGGAGCATGTGCAGGCCGACCAGCATCCAGATTGGGGTCGCCGCATCCGCTGCGCTGAATCGCCACAGCGTGAAGGTAAGCAGCAGGGCACCGGGAACGGTCAGCACTCGCGGCCCGAACCTGTCAAAGATCCTGCCGGCGTAAGGCCCAGCCAGCCCCATCAACAGGCCACCGGGCAACAGCATCAACCCGGTAGCGAGCGACCCGATGCCACGGACCGTCTGAAGGTACAGCGGCAGCAAGATCACCATGCCGAACAGGGCCAGCATCGCCAGGCACAGCAAAGCAACGCTCACGCTGAACATCGGGAAACGGAAGGCGCGCAGATCCAGCAGTGGACTGCCACTGCGGATGAGTCGAAGCTGCCGCCAGCCGAAGAGCAGCATGCAGATCAGGCCGAAGCCGATGAAGCCCAGCGCAAGCTGCGATCCGGAAACTCCTCTGCCCAATTGGCTGAGCCCGTAGACGAGGCTGCCGAAAGCGAAAGCAGAGAGCAGCACCGAGCGCACGTCGAGCTTTTGGTGGCCCGGCTGACCGATGTTCACCAGCCGGCGTGAGCCGTAGATGAGCGAGGCTAGCGCGATGGGCAGCACCAGCACGAACATGAAACGCCACGACAGGAACTGCAGCACCAGCCCTGACAACGTCGGGCCGATGGCCGGCGCGACGGAGATCGCAATACTCAGGTTGCCCATCACCACGCCGCGCCGCTCGGCGGGGACAAGCGTGAGCACGGTGGTCATCAGCAGCGGGATCATCACCGCAGTGCCTGAGGCCTGCACGACCCGGGCAGGCAGCAGCATCCAGAACCCCGGCGAGATCGCAGCGAGCAAGGTGCCTGTAGAGAACAATCCCATCGCCAGAATGAAGACCGTCCTGGTGGAGATCCGCTGCAGCAGGAAACCCGTCATCGGAATGACCACCGCCATGGTCAGCATGAATGCCGTCGTCAGCCACTGCACCGTACGCGCGTTGATATCAAGATCGAGCATCAAGCGCGGCAGCGCCACGCTCATGATCGTTTCGTTGAGGATCACGACGAACGTGGCGACCAGCAAAATGCCAATGATCTGCCGGTCTCGCGTTGGCAGCCGCGTCTGGGAGGCCGCCAGCTGTTGGCTGGTTGTGGTTGACACCAATCCATCCTTACGTCGTCGACTTCGGCGTACGGCATCACCGTGGTGCCATCTGGCACGTGCCGTACACAAGGTCTGACCCACGGTCGCGGCCAAACTCATCGCTGCACCAATCAGACCCGACAACGCTATGACCCGCCACTGACATTCCCCAACCGGATTTTCTTGGTCGCATGGATCGGATCGGCACTACTGTCGGCGCATGCCGAAGAAGCACAAAAAGCAGCCCAAGATCTCCAACGAGGTGTACGAAGCCGAGATCTTCCGGTTGCAGACCGAGCTGGTCAAGCTTCAAGAATGGACGCGCGACACCGGAGCTCGCATCCTGGTGATCTTCGAGGGCCGGGACGCAGCGGGCAAGGGCGGTGCGATAAAGCGGATAACGGAGTATCTGAGCCCGAGAGTCGCCCGGGTCGTGGCACTCCCCACACCCACCGAGCGAGAGCGCGGCCAGTGGTATTACCAGCGCTACATCGCCCATCTGCCGAGCAAGGGCGAAATCAGGCTCTTCGATCGGTCCTGGTACAACCGTGCCGGCGTGGAGAAAGTGATGGGCTTCTGTACGCCTGAGGAGTACTCCCGCTTCATGCGGCAGACCCCCATTTTTGAGCAGATGCTCATCGACGACGGCATCCTGCTCCGTAAATACTGGTTCTCGGTCTCCGACAGCGAGCAATTGCGCCGCTTCAAGTCCCGGGATCGTGATCCGCTACGCCGCTGGAAGCTCAGCCCAATGGACCTCGAGTCGATCAACCGATGGGAGGACTATTCCCGCGCCAAGGACGAGATGATGGTTCACACTGACACCCCGAGCAGCCCGTGGTTTGTGGTGGAGTCCGACATCAAGAAGCACGCCCGGCTCAACATGATCGCGCATCTGCTGTCGAGCGTTCCCTACACCGAGGTACCCCCGCCTGACGTTGAGCTTCCCAAGCGGCTCACCGCGAACTCGGACTACGAGAGACCGCCTCGGGAGAACTACAGCTACGTACCCGATCACTCCGCCACCCTGTTGGGAGATCAAGAAAGCTAGCGGCTCGCCCAGCCGGGTCACATTGCCGTCTCCGAATGGCGCCGGGAGGGGTCGTTTCCCAGCACAGCCGTCACAACGATCGGCCAACCCGCAGAGCGGGGGTCGTTTCGCACCACGGCCGTCATAACGACCGGCCGAACGACCCCGCCGATCGACTTGTCAGAATGAATGACACCCAAGGGGAGGCGGCAGCGTGACAGTAATCCGGGCGGCGATCACCCAAATGACCTGGACCGGCGACAAGCAATCGATGCTTGACAAGCACGAGCAGTTCGCACGCGAAGCCAAGGCCCAACAAGCCGAGGTGATCTGCTTCCAGGAGCTGTTCTACGGGCCCTACTTCGGCATCACAGAAGACGCGAAGTATTACGACTACGCCGAACAGGCCGACGGGCCGATCGTGCAGCGCTTCGCTGCGCTAGCCGCGGAGCTGTCGATGGTCATGGTGCTGCCGATCTATGAGGAGGAGCAGCCCGGTGTCTACTACAACACCGCGGTAGTGGTCGATGCCGACGGCAGCATTCTCGGAAAGTACCGCAAGAACCACATCCCCAACCTCGACAAGTTCTGGGAGAAGTTCTACTTCCGTCCAGGCAATCTGGGCTACCCGGTGTTTCAGACTGCCGTCGGTCCTATCGGGGTCTACATCTGCTACGACCGGCACTTTCCTGAAGGTTGGCGTGAGCTCGGCCTGAACGGCGCGCAGATCGTTTTCAATCCCAACGCCACCAAGCCGGGCCTCTCCAATCGGCTGTGGGAAATCGAGCAGCCGGCGGCCGCGGCGGCCAACGGCTACTTCATTGCCGCGCCCAACCGGGTCGGTCGCGAGGACAATGAGTACGGCGAACTTGCTGTCACGTTCTACGGCTCCAGTCAGTTCTGCGATCCGCAGGGCAACGTGGTCGGCGCGATGGGCAGCGATGAGTATGAAGACGTCGTGGTACGCGATCTTGATCTGGGCATGATCAGAGACGTACGCAACGCCTGGCAGTTCTATCGTGATCGGCGGCCCGACTCGTACGCAGCGATCACCAAGCCATGATCACGTCAGCGGCTGGTTCGCTCGGCTGGCTCACTCCCTTGCGAAACCGGTCGGATACAACCGGTTTCGCAAGGTCGGCCGGGTTGCCCGCGACCGGTTTCGGAAGGAGTTGAGCATGAGCACAGTCCTCATCAAAGGTGGCATGGTGATCAATGCCACCGGCACCGGATACGCGGACGTGCTGGTCGACGGCGAGACCATCGCCGCCGTACTCAAACCCGGATCAGCCCTCCTCGGAGTTGATCTTGAGACTAACGTCGACGAGGTCGTGGATGCTGCCGGCAAGTACGTGATCCCAGGCGGCATCGATCCGCACACCCACATGGAACTGCCCTTTGGTGGCACCCAGGCCTCGGACACCTTCGAGACCGGCACCCGGGCTGCCGCCTGGGGCGGTACGACGACGATCATCGACTTCGCCGTACAGCGGTACGGGGAGCGGGTCGAGGACGGTCTAGCGACTTGGCACGCCAAAGCCGCCGGCAACGCCTGCATCGACTACGGCTTTCATCAGATCATCGGCGGCGTCGACGAGTTCTCCCTCAAGGCGATGGACTCTTTCATCGACGAGGGCGTGACGAGCTTCAAGCTCTTCATGGCCTACCCCGGCGTCTTCTACTCCGATGACGCACAGATCCTCAGAGCGATGCAGAAGTCGGCCGAGACCGGGTTGCTGACCATGATGCACGCCGAAAATGGCCCCGCGATCGATGTGCTTGCCGAGCAGTTGTACTCCGCCGGTAAGGCCTCGCCCTACTATCACGGCATTGCCCGGGCCTGGCAGATGGAAGAAGAGGCCACGCATCGTGCGATCATGATCGCGAACCTGACCGGCGCGCCACTGTATGTCGTGCACGTGAGCGCCAAACAGGCGGTTGCGCAGTTGGCCGCGGCTCGTGACGTGGGCCAGAACGTCTTCGGCGAAACCTGTCCGCAATACCTCTATCTGTCCCTCGAAGATCAACTCGGCGCGCCCGGCTTCGAGGGTGCGAAGTGGGTCTGTTCGACACCGCTGCGGGCACGAGCCGAGGGCCATCAGGACGCCATGTGGCAGGCGCTGCGCAGCAACGATCTGCAGATCGTGTCCACTGATCACTGCCCGTTCTGCATGAAGGAACAAAAAGAGCTCGGGCTCAATGATTTCCGCGCCATTCCCAATGGCATCGGCGGCATCGAGCACCGCATGGACTTGATGTATCAAGGAGTTGTCACGGCCCGGATCTCGCTGCAGCGTTGGGTCGAGCTGACCTCGACAACTCCAGCGCTGATGTTCGGGCTGTACGGCAAGAAGGGCGTCATCCAGCCGGGCGCCGATGCCGATCTGGTGATCTACGACCCGGCCGGACACACCTCGATCGGCTACGAGAAGACCCACCACATGAACATGGATTACTCGGCTTGGGAGGGTTTTGAGATCGATGGTCACGTGGACTGGGTGATGTCCCGAGGCGCTGTGCTGATCAACGATTCAGGCTTCGTCGGTACGAAGGGCCACGGCCAGTACCTCAAGCGTGACCTGAGCCAGTATCTGAGCTAAGGGAGTTGATCAGAAAATATGGACTTTGGTGTGGTGTTGCAGACCAACCCGCCGGCCTGGCGTACGGTCCAGCTCGCTGAGCTGTCGGAGGCACATGGCTTCGACTACGTATGGACCTTCGACTCGCACCTGCTGTGGCAGGAGCCGTACGTGATCTTCAGCCAGATCCTGGCGCGTACCAATCGGGTGATGGTCGGTCCAATGGTCACCAACCCGGCAACTCGGGATTGGACGGTGACCGCATCGCTGTTTGCGACCCTCAACGAGATGTACGGCAATCGAACCATCTGTGGCATCGGCCGTGGCGATTCCGCCGTACGCGTCACCAACGGCAAGCCAACGACTATCCGCGAGCTGCGGGACGCGACCCACGTGATTCGCGAGCTGGCCAACTGCCGGCCGGTGGAGTACAAGGGCTCGACATTGCAGTTCCCGTGGGCGCATACCTCGGCGCTGGAGGTCTGGGTGGCGGCGTACGGGCCAATGGCCCTGAAGGCGGCCGGGGAGATCGGCGACGGCTACATCCTGCAGCTGGCCGATGTCGACATTGCGGCATGGATGATCAACTCTGTGCGTACCGCGGCCTCCGACGCTGGTCGTGACCCTGAGGCGATCACGTTCTGCGTCGCCGCGCCGATGTACGTCGGAGACGACTGGGCGCATATGCGCGATCAGTGCCGCTGGTTCGGCGGCATGGTCGGCAACCATGTGGCCGACATCGTCGCCAAGTACGGCGATACGGGCGAGGTCCCGCAAGCGCTGACCAATTACATCAAGGGTCGGGAAGGCTATGACTACAACGAGCACGGCCAGGTCGGCAACGTCCACACCGCGTTCGTACCGGATGAAATCGTGGATCGCTTCTGCGTGCTGGGCACGGCTGATGATCACATCGCCAAGCTCAAGCAGCTCAAGGACATCGGCGTAGACCAGTTTGCCGGCTACCTGCAGCATGACAACAAGGAGGAAACCCTCAGGGTCTATGGCGAGTCGGTGATGCCGATACTGCGAACACATGTGACAGCGAAGAGCTGATCACCACAGGGCGAGTCCATCGGCGGTCTATGAAGTGACCGGCCTGACGTCCCACCCTCTCTGTGACGCGGCACCTTTCATTTGACGCGCCACCTTCTTGCAGCCCGCTCCACCTATTTACGGGGCGTCGAAGGGGACGGTGGAGCGTCAGGCAGCGCAGGCGTTCGGAGCCACCCCGGCATCGGGAAATGTGGCTTCTGGAACCTCTTGATCCAGCCATGTCGCGACTTACCGTGGAGTTAGCGAGCAACCTCGGACCGGTCTGATGTAAGGACTTCCCCTACGGCTCCGGGCGTTGACCGTTGGAGGTAGCAATGCTGTTTGAGTTATTGGCAGTCGCGGGCGGAGTTGCCCTCGCAGCGGCTGCAATCAGTCTCCGCGTAGTGAAGCAATACGAGCGAGCCCTCGTCTTCAGGTTTGGTCGGGTTCTTGATCAGGTACGCGGGCCTGGACTGGCAATGATCGTGCCGATCGCGGATCGCCTGCACAAAGTCAATATGCAG
>Ga0157372_10009040_pt1 | contig 10588 bp, 9 predicted proteins | sample C55metaG_FD_115307 | JGI IMG/M metagenome (GOLD analysis project Ga0157372, IMG submission 115307) | Corn rhizosphere microbial communities from Kellogg Biological Station, Michigan, USA - C5-5 metaG | ecosystem: Host-associated > Plants > Roots > Rhizosphere > Soil | place: USA: Michigan...
GTTGGCCCGGGAAAAGTTCTCAGCGGTCTGAGTAAGCAAATTCTGGCAAAGGATGCTTCGCAACGCATTTCGAACGTCGATAACCTGGCTTCGCTCGAAGCCACGCTCGCAACTCTGTAGACGCGAGACACACGCACGCGCGCTGCAGACCGGTCCGGTGATAGACTGATCGTTGGAGAGCACAATGCAACCTGGCGACCTTGTCGAAGATTTCACGCTCCAGAATCAGGACGGCAAGACCGTCCACCTGCGGGACTACAGGGATCATCCCGTCGTTTTGTTTTTCTATCCCCGTGCCGATACGCCGGGTTGCACGCTCGAGTCCTGCGGGTTCCGCGACATCTTCGAGAAGTTTCAGAAGGCCGGCATCGTAGTTCTCGGAATATCACGGGACACGGCGAAGGATCAGAAGAAGTTCAAAGACAAGTATCAGCTTCCGTACGACCTGCTTGCAGATCCCGAGATGGTGTTGATCAAGCGCTACGACCTGCTCCGCGATAAGACGATGTATGGCAAGCCCGTGACGGGTGTGGAGCGCACCACCTATCTGATCGGTCCTGACACTGGCGAAGGTCAACGCCTGCTGCACGTCTTTCCCAAGGTCACTCCGGCCGGACATGCCGAGGAAGTCTTTGGGCTGCTGCAGGAAAAGTATCCCGGAGGCAAGCACTAACGTGCGATGGTTCGTTGCCGCCGGTGCTGCCGCAGCTCTCGGGCTGGCGGGCGGCGGATTAGCCTACGCTTCCCTGTGGCCGACGTCCCAGTTCTTCGGCCGTACGTTGATCGCCGGCCGCGATCCCGATGAGCTTGCGCTGACCTTCGACGATGGTCCCAACGATGCCGCCACACCGCCACTGCTAGATGTGCTCGCGCGACATCAGGTGCGCGCGACCTTTTTCATGATGGGCTCCTTCGCGCGTCAGCGGCCTGAGATCGTGCGCCGCGTCGCCGGCGAGGGTCACCTGATCGGGAACCACACAATGGATCATCCCAAACTCGCTTTCGAGCCGGCACAAAGGGTGCGGCAGGAACTCGCGGACTGCAGCGCAGTGCTGGAGGACCTGACCGGCAATTCAGTCCGGTTCTTCCGGCCGCCGTTCGGCTCACGACGCCCCACGGTGCTGCAGCTTGCGCGTGAGCTTGGGCTGGTTCCGGTTACCTGGAACGTGACCTGCAACGACTGGGAGCCGATCGGGAGTGACGGTATTCTCCGGCGACTGCAGGCCGGCGTGACCCGCAACCGGATGAACGGACGTGGCTCAAACATCCTGCTGCATGATGGCGGGCATCGCGCCATGGGTACTCGCCGGATAGACACAGTGCACGCTGTCGACCGGCTGCTAACCGCAGCGTCACGGGAAAGCCGCTGGGTTACGGTCGACGCGTGGCACTCGGGCTAGCTGTTTTCTTCAACCGACGCGGCTGCCGAATCGCTTGCCTCCGCATTCAGCAATCGCCGCTTTCTCTCCAGTCCCCAGCGATAGCCGGTGAGCGACCCGTTTCTGCCGACTACGCGGTGGCAGGGGATCGCCAACGCGACGGGATTGGAGCCGATCGCCGCAGCGACTGCGCGGACTGCCGATGGGCGTCCCAGCTCTCGCGCCACATCGGAGTAGCTGCGAGTCTGGCCTCGCGGAATCTGCTGCAGCGCCTTCCACACGCGCTGCTGAAATGCGGTGGCGCGGACATCCAGCGGAAATGTTGCCGCCATTGGATGCTCGGTCGTCTGGCTGAGCGTGTACTGGACTGCCTGTTTGAGCCATCCGTTGGGTGTAGCGTCGTGCGTGAGCTGCGCATTCGGGAAGCGCCGGCGAAGATCTGCGATCGCTTCATCGTCGGTGCTTCCAAAGGCAATGCTGCAGATTCCGATATCGCTTGCGGCAACGAGAACACGCCCGAGCGGCGAGGCTACTGTGGCATAGCGGATACCGACGCACGCGCCACCACGGCGAAGCCGTTTCAGGGTCATACCGAGCGTGTCAGTACTTCTTTCATACAGACGGCTAGACGACCCAAACCCTGCCTCATAGATGGCGTCCGTGATGCGCTTGCCAGAGGATCGGGGCAGACGTGTGGAGACCTCCGGCTGCTTGCCGTTCGGATCTTTCACGCCGGGACGCAGCGTGTTTTGGAAGCGCTGGATCCGCTGTGCCCGGGCAAACTCGTGCGGACTGACGCCGAGCACGCGACGAAAGGCGCGCATTACCGTCAGGCGGCTGGCACCGGTCACACGGGCCAGCTCGTCGAGGCGGACTGTCTCAGCGGGCCGACTTTGCAGGTGCCGGACAGCAGCCGCAATCAGCGGCGCCTGCGGATCAAGGTGCGGCGTGGGTCGATTCGGCTCGCATCGCTTGCACGGACGAAAACCGGCCTGCTCCGCCGCAATGGATGTAGGAAAGAATGCCACGTTGCCGCGCGCGGGGCGGCGGCTGGGGCAGCCCGGACGGCAGTAGATGCGCGTTGTCTTCACGCCATAGAAGAACTGCCCATCGGCGCTCCTGTCGCGCGTCAGCACCTGTTGCCAGCGTCTGGCGGAGCCGCTTTCTGGCAAGTTCGCCCGACCGCTCAGGGGTGAATCTGCTGCATTGCTAGGTTGCGAGGCTCTCATCATCGAAACTGTTCTCCTGCCAGTATCGTCTGCTCAACGCGGTTCGAAGACACTCCGCAGATTTCACCAAATTGGAGCTCAAAAGCACTCAGGCGACTGCATCTCCAGGCGGCTGGCCGAAAGCATCGATCTACCTGGTTGTGAACGCGTGCTTGTGTTCCGCGATTTCCACGTCGTATTCGAAGTGCGTTTTGAAACGGAGGAAGCGCACCTCGAAAAAGTCGTAGCTGAGTTTGGCGACGAGGAATGTCAGTACAAAATTCGTCGTCAGGGAGATCGTTCCTGCTATGGGCAAAGAATGTGTCTTTCCGAAGACGAAGACCAAAAACCGAATCCACGCCCAGCCGTAGAGCACATGGAATATATAGAAGCCATAACTGTATTTGCCCAGTTGCCGTATTGGCTTCAAATAAAAGAGCCGGAACGCAGGCGACCCCGGCCGGAGCGTGGCTCCGATGAGTCCCGCACTGGCTGCGGCGGTCAGTGTGAGGCCGACTGTTAGCAGCCAGGGAGAATCGCCGGCAGGAGACAGGACAAAGATTGCTGTGACTGCAGCGCCGGCGCCGAGGAAGACCCACTTGCAACGGCGCTGGTAGAGATCAGCCGCGGGACCTCGTAGTAGGAGCGCCAGAATCGCTCCACAGAGTAAGGAATCCATTCGGAATGGCAGCGTCCGCACGATCCACCGCTCGGCGATCTCCGGGCTGAATTCCAGGAACATCAGCGCGCGAAGTACCAGCGATAGCAGAGATACGCCTGCCGCGGTCCACAACAGCTTTGTCCTGTCGCGAATCAGCCAGACTGCGGGCGGCCACAGAAGATAGAACTGCTCCTCCACACACAAGGACCAGAGGTGCCCAAGGAATACCTTAGCCGTGGGATGAACAGCACTGGGCAGTTCATAGAGGCTGAAGTCGTGATTGCCGAAGAAATTGCCCATGTACACCAGAAACGCAAGTTGCGGCCATCGCCACTGGTACTGGAAGAGTGGGGTGAGCAGGAGCAACACTGCGACGACGAGATAGAACACGGGAAAGATCCTCAGGCTTCTTCTTGCAAAGAAACGCCTAAAGAATTTGGAATCGTTGCGCGTGTCAAACAGAATTCCCGTGATCAGGAATCCTGAGAGGACGAAAAAGAGATCGACGCCGGCCCAGCCCCGCTCTCGCACTTGGTTGACCGCCCGTAGAATCGGGCCGCCGTGTGCACCGCCTCCGAAGTGGTTGATGAAGACCATGCCGACTGCAAGCCCACGAATTCCGTCCAATGCGGGGAATCGGGTCTTGAAGTCGATGGGTCGAAATTCGCTTGATTTTTGTGTCATACGTGCAGGTATTCGTAAGCCGGTGGCGTTTTGGCAGGGTACGGTACGAGTCTACTTGGCGCAGCCAACCGCGATGGGTTCGCGAACCGGAGGAACATCGAGAATCAGGGAGATGCGCACACATGTACCCAGCAGAGCTGTATCCCGAGGCTGGAACGACCGTGGCGGCAGGGTCAGGGCTGGGTATTCAGAGCTCGCGGAGCGCGAATTGGATTAGGGGGCGAGGTGAACGGCGTATCGTCTGTCTTCTGGGGGCCCAGGGCAAGGACGGCGAAGTAAGGAGCCACCCATGCGGCGAAGTAGGCACAGAAGACGATGATCTCAAGACCGAAGCTAACGAGATAGATGGTGCCATTGAGCGCGCCCTCTGGAGCCTGGTGGCTCAAGAGCGCCAGAGCCAGGAGGCCCCACGGGGTGGAGCGCAGGTCGCCTAGCACAAAGTCATAGACCAGGAAGACCATAAACCACAGCAGCGGAGCGACAGTGAACAGTGATACCCATCCACCGAGGTGGTACGCCTCTGCGGTGGGGCTGAACGAGATACCGGTCCCAGTATCTTCTGGGTTCATTTTTCCGATTTCGTGGGCGTAAGTATTCCCGATGTTAATGCCTGGCTTGCCTGGCCAGATGACGTGAGGAATGGTATTGATCGCAGCCAGCGCGAGCGGGGAATAGCCGAACTTCTTGCCCTGGTCGGTAATGTCCACCAGCGGATCGTCGGCTGAGATGAACTGGAGGCGGTCCCAGAAGCCCTGTGCCCGGTTGTAATAGCCGGGAAGCCCGGGATCCTGCTCGTAGTTGCGGCGCAGTTCTGCGGGATCTTTCAGAAGCTCGATGCTGATCGCGACCCTGTCTCCGAGGCCCTGCCCCGGGGCGAGAAATCGTCGTCCGTATTGCGCGTAGGGCACAAGGAAGTAGAAGGTCAGCACGACTCCAGCGCAGAGGGACAGCACCTGGCCTAAGCTCAGCCGATATCGCAGAGCGCAGACGGGCAGCAGCCAGCAGAGCACTGGGAGGAACATAGCTTGCTTGGAGAAGTTCGCGAGGCCGTAGAGGATGAAGATGAGGGCCCCGCCGAGAAATATCGGTAGGTTGATGCTTCTCTTTCCGCCGCTCTCCTGGATTTCGTACGTAACGCCCAGGATGATGCCGAGCGGGACAAGGAAGTTGAGTTGGGTAAAGGCTGAGATGAGTCGTGCGCCTGCTTCTCCCAGCAGCGCGATGACGACTCCTCCCATGGAACCAAATACGATACAGCCGACAGAGGCGCGATACATCGCCCGGTGAGTCAGTACATTCTTTAGGAGCGGCGCCCGGCGCGACAGCTTTCGGCTGAGGAAGGCGGCGGCGCTCATGCCGCTGATCCCACCTACGTAGACCAGGATGTCGGTTTTGGGGACGATCAGGTTCGACTCGCCGGGCTCACCAAGATACGCCTTGTACGTGACGCCCACGATGAACACCAGAATCGAATAGAAGAAGATGTACGCTCCCGCGGTACGGGTAAGACCTCCCGCGAGGTTGAATCCGAAGGCAGCGATCATGATGAAGGCGACGCAGCCGACGCTGAAGTAGAGCGCTGTCCCTTCGAGTTGCTGCACGAGGAAGAGTCCGGCCGCGAAGATGGCGACACCCGAGAGGGGAACTCGCTCTGGGAATGGAATTCGCACGGGGCGTGGTATGAGTTTAGCAGTCAAAGCCAGGTGAATCCGCTTCGATGCGCCGTGAACGAGGCTGGTTCACATTGCGTTTGTGGCGGCAAAATCCTTTGATCTGCAGCACTTTATCCCTTATGGTATGAGCCAGTGACGGCCTGGCACAGACATGGCGCATAACGGAGAAGCAGCACTTGGCAACGAGCTGAGGAAGGCGCGCGAACAGCGCGGTCTTGCTATAGAAAGCATCAGCGAGGCGACCAAAGTGCCCGCCAAACACATCCGCGCACTGGAAGCGGGCAACCTCGCCGAGATCCCGGGTGGAGTATTCCGTCGCGGGTTTGTGCGCAGCTATGTCCGGGCGCTTGGGCTCGAAGAGATTCGCTGGATGAAGCGTTTTGACGAGGTGTGCCGCGAGAGTGGCCTGGCCGGCGGCTCCGAATCTGACTGGACCAAGTTCGCCGAAAACGTAAAAAACAACCGGCCGCCGAGTCCGTCGGGCCGTGCGGCACGCGGAGCCGGCTTCGCTCTACTGCTGATCGCACTTGCGCTGATCGGCTGGTTCGGCTGGAGGTTGTTGAAACACAGGAAGTTGCTCCCGACGCCGTTGACAGCGATCTACGGGCACGCCAGCTCGGGACACAGATAGCAGTTGCCATTCAGGAGCCCCTCTCCCTGCTGTTGAATGCACGGATTGACCTTTCAAGTACGTTTCCGGCGTTCGGGCGGAGTTGCTTTGCCGCTCGCTGAGCCCAAAAGGTAAGATTGTAGAGTTGCCGATTAGGGCAAGATGCAGTGGAGGGTAGTTTGTCGAAACGCGACCGCTTCTTATTTACAAGTGAATCGGTGACCGAGGGTCACCCTGACAAGATTGCAGACCAGATCTCCGACGCCATTCTGGATGCCTGCCTGGCCGAGGATCCCTTTAGCCGCGTCGCCTGCGAGACACTGACTTGCACGGGATTGGTGGTCATTGCCGGTGAGATCACGACCAAGGCGTATGTGGATTTCCAGAGCATCGTTCGTGGGACCGTCGGCTCGATTGGCTACAACAACGCCCTTTACGGTTTTGACTCGAACACCTGCGCCGTCATCTCTACGATCAATAAGCAGTCAGGCGATATCGCGATGGGTGTGGATACGGGTGGCGCCGGCGATCAGGGCATGATGTTCGGCTACGCGACCAACGAGACGCCGGAGCTGATGCCCACGCCGATCTCTCTCGCGCAAAAGCTGACGCACCGCCTTTCGGAAGTGCGCAAGTCCGGACTTATGGCTTATCTTCGTCCGGATGGCAAGAGCCAGGTCACGGTTGAGTACAACGCTGAAAATAAGCCCGTTCGTGTCGACGCAGTGGTGATCTCCACCCAGCATGCCGAGACGGTCACCAATGACGAGTTGCGAGCCGACATTCTGAAGCACGTCATTCAGGCAGTCATTCCGGCGAATCTGCTTGACGAGAATACGAAGTATCACATCAACCCGACTGGCCGCTTCGTCATCGGGGGGCCAATGGGCGACACCGGTCTGACCGGCCGAAAAATCATCGTGGATACCTACGGTGGCATGGGCCGTCACGGCGGCGGCGCGTTCAGCGGTAAGGATCCGACAAAGGTGGACCGTTCGGCGGCATATATGGCGCGCTATGTGGCCAAGAACATTGTGGCCGCCGGTTTGGCTGACCGCTGTGAGGTGCAGCTTGCGTACGCGATCGGCGTGGCTGAGCCTGTGAGCGTACTGGTTGATACGTTCGGCACGGGCACCATCGCCGAGGACAAGTTGGAGGCCCTGGTGCGCGCGAACTTCTCGCTCACACCGAAGGGGATTATCGATAGCCTCAAGCTTCGTCGTCCCATCTACAAGCAGACGGCGGCCTATGGCCACTTCGGCCGCGACGGCGCCGACTTCAGCTGGGAGGCGACCGACAAGGCTGCGGCGCTCAAGGCGGGCGCGGAGCAGACGGTGTCAGCGTAAACACCAACGGCTTCTGAATCAAAAGGGCGGATCCTATGTGGTCCGCCCTTTTTGTGAATCGCGCCCGGATAGGGAGAGTTCAGATGCGGCGGCAACTACCACCATGGGCCATGGGCCTTGCGATTGCGCCGCTTGGGTTCTATTACGGCTTCATCTCGGCAGCCATGCCGATTCTGCTTTCCGCCCATAACGTAAGCGTGGAAGACATTTCTCGCGTTTCGTTTCTCGCATTCTCTCCCACCTACTGGGCCTTTCTGCTCTGCCCAATTCTCGACGTGCGTTTTACCAAGCGCACTTACGCGGTGCTGTTTGCAGTGATCGCCGCCATTTGCCTTGGGGTATCGACGCTGCTCACGTCCAACCTCACCGCGTTCACCGCGGTTCTTACGCTTGGCTGCACTTCGGCCGTGCTATTCGGCAATGCTCACCAGGGCTGGATGCCAGACGTCGTGTCTGACCGTCACTACTCGCAAGTAGGCGCCACAACGAACATCGCGAACCTCGGGGCCGCCGGGCTTTTTACAACGATCGCGGTAGTCCTGGTGCGTAATCTGCACCCAGTCTCCGCCGCTGTGCTGTTGGCGCTGACAGTTGCAGCCCCAACTGTGCTTCTATTTTTCATCCCGCTTCCCGCGAAACGAACGCGCGGAGTGGTCGAGACGTTCCGTACGTTCTTCAGGGACTTGCGCCGTGCGCTTGGGCGCCCCGGGTGCATCATTGCGGTCATCTGTTTTCTGTCTCCCACGGCCTGTTTCGCCCTCACAAATCTGTTCTCCGCCCTCGGCGCGGACTTCCATACGCCGGAGAGCCGCGTCACGGCCGTGTCCGGTATTGGAGTGGCCATCGCCTGTTCACTCGGATGCCTGGCCGGCATCTGGTTCACGGAGCGATTCCTCCGACGGAATGTGTATCTGTTGACTGGATTCGGGGGAGCGGCGGCGGCTCTTGCGCTCACGCGTGTTCCGCACACCTTTGTGTACTTCGCTGCCGGCGTGCTCACGTACGTGTTCTTTCAAGGCATCAACTACACAGCGTTTTCGTCGCTTTGTTTTGAGGTCGTCGGGCCCGGAAATGCTCTGGCCTCGACCCAAATGGCGCTCCTGAGTGCCGCCGCGAACGTGCCGATCACATACATGACTCGCGTCGACGGACACTTCCATACCTTGTACGGGGTCACGGGGATGCTGCTTGTCGATGCCTGTTGCAGCATTGTTGTTGGCACGGTCCTGCTGCTGGTGTTGGCGAAATTTTGGACGCCTCCCTTCTCCGCCCGGCTCGAAACGAGCTCCGATAGTCGGTAGATAGTCCGCTGAGGAGTCCGGTTTCAGCATCTAACAGAGACGCCTCTCCTGCGGGTTATCTCAATGCTGATCCAGTCTGCTTTCGACATTCATTTTGAGCTGGCGTCTACGACGCCCATGATCGCGATGCTTCACTTGTACCCCTCCCTGCGCGACGCGATCCGGACGGGTGATGAGCTGCGCATAGAGAGTGAAGTGGCTGGAACGTCCGCGGGGTTCGGCACCTGTATCAATCCGGATGAATTCTCAGATTCGTTCGGCAACCGGTGCTCGCGGTTCACCGCGCCGGCGGGGAAGGTGCGGCTGAGCGGTATGAACATCGTGGAACTCAACGATGCACTCGATCCTGACCCAGAGGGTGCGCAACAATCGCCTATCGAGGAGTTGCCGCATGGCGTGCTGCAGTTCCTGCTGGCGAGCCGCTACTGCGAGGTGGATCGCTTCGTCTCGGTGGCAGCCGATCTCTTCGACAAAATCGCTCCTGGTTGGGCGCGAGCCGCGGCCATTCGCGACTGGGTACACGAAAAGGTGAGCTTCAACTACATGACCGCGCGCCCGACGAAGACAGCGATGGACGTATACACGGAGCGCATCGGTGTATGCAGGGACTTCCAACATCTGGCGGTGACCCTCTCCCGATGTGTAAACATTCCAGCCCGCTATGTGACCGGATATCTGGGTGACGTCCGTCATCCATACTCCGGTGCCGGAGACTTCAGCGCGTGGTATGAGGTTTGGCTGGACGGCCGCTGGTGGACGATGGACGCCCGTCACAATGAACCCCGTTACGGACGTGTTCTGATGGCGACGGGCCGCGACGCAGCGGATGTCGCGATAACCACTTCCTTCGGCAATGCGGAGCTGAAGCACTTTTGGGTGGAGAGCAATGAAGTGAACAGCCTCGCGAGAGGCGCCACCATCCGCTGTGCGGAAGTTGCCAGCTAGCGAGAACTTCTGTCGGGTACCGGGCGCAGTCTGAATACAGCGACGCCAGCGGCATCCCTGTCTGGCTTCCGATTGTCGTATTAGGCTTGTCAAGATGGCTTATTTTCGTCTCAAAGGCCTCTACGCAGCATGACGAGCGGATCCATCGCGGAAGCTTCGGTCGCGCCGCGCTCGGGTGCGCTCGCGGAAGTTCGCTCGCGCGCCGCCAGCGTGTGGTATTGGGCCGAGCAGGTGATCCTCGGATTGGCCGCGATCCTGTATGCGCTGCATTTCCTTCATCTGCGAGCAGACTTCCCGAACCATTCCCCCTGGATGGACTGGGCCAAGTACACAGACGAAGGCTGGTACGGCGGGGCCGCCATTCGCCACTATCAGTGGGGACATTGGAATGTCCCGGGCGACTTCAACCCGGCAGCAGCGCTTCCGGTCCAGCCATTGCTGGAGGGGCTTCTTTTCCGGTTCACTGGAGTAAGTCTGGTAGCGGTCCGGGTGATGACGGTCTGCGTCTTCGGCCTGATTCTGCTGGCGAGCTATTTCCTGCTACGGCGCTGGGCTGCGGCGCGAGCGACGCACAACTCCAAGCGGTCGCTGGCGCCAGCCATTGCCGTTTTACTGCTGGCCTCGAATCCCTTCTGCTTTGCGTTTACCCGGATGGGGATTTTGGAGCCACTCATGGTGCTGCTCACGCTGTCCGCGATTCTGCTGGCGCAGCGAGCTCGCGAGGGGGAGTCAGACCTGCAATCCGGAGCCACCCTTGGGCGCTTTCGTTCGGTAGCCAGCA
>Ga0157372_10009041_pt1 | contig 10588 bp, 5 predicted proteins | sample C55metaG_FD_115307 | JGI IMG/M metagenome (GOLD analysis project Ga0157372, IMG submission 115307) | Corn rhizosphere microbial communities from Kellogg Biological Station, Michigan, USA - C5-5 metaG | ecosystem: Host-associated > Plants > Roots > Rhizosphere > Soil | place: USA: Michigan...
TCCCGCCGAATGGAACGCTGGGCGGCAAAATCCAAAGGTCGTAACGGCCCCACAGGTATGGACCATACAGGCGTTCGGTGGCGACGACCATTTTCTCTGTGTCGCTGAGTTCACGCGCGGCGCCTTCAATCACTTGCGGCTCGGCGTACACACCGGTGCGCGGCCCGACACTGTGGAAACGCAGATCGCCAACAGCGAGTGCAATCAGGTATGAAGGAATCGGCTGGCGCATGCGGAAGCTATAGTCACCGTCGCGCGGTGTGTTCGGATCGTTCTCGGCGCTCATCACGGCAAGAAGATTTCCCGGTGTGCGTACGCGCGCGTTGTAAGTCACCCGAACAGCAGGTGTGTCCTGTAGAGGAATCCAACTGCGTGCGTGAATAGCCTGCGATTGAGTGAACATGAACGGGTCTTTTTTGCCGGCAGTCTGCGGCGGCGCGAGCCATTGCAAGCCGGAAGCGCCCGGGGAGGTCGAGTAATGAATGCGAACGTGTGTGGCTCTGGCGGGTAAGGGAATTGTCAGCGGCGCGCCGAGAATCTTATCGCTGGTTCCGACGGTGAAAGTTGCGGGCGTGTACTTTAGTCCGTCTACAGACGTTTCGACGGTATCGATTTTCAAATCCCGGGTGTCGAGAATTAAAGGTTCAGTCTGCGAAATTCGTTCGATGGTGAGCGTCGCGGTGCCTTTGAGAATTTTCTGATCGAAAAGGACATCCCAGTCGAGATCGACGTGCCGGACATGAACCGCCGAGGGATTTGCGTAAGAATGATAATCCTGCGCCGCGACATTTATGGAGAACATAAGGAGACTGAAGAAGTAGTAAACCAACCGTTTCATATCTCTCGGATGCCCTCGCGAGCAGCAGGGAAGCCCATTCTCAGATTCGCATCCCTTCCATTCCGCTTTTATTCGGAAAAATCGCCGGTCTGGAGAAATATTATTGGTGTTCTAGCCATTAATAAATGGATGTCGCGTAGTAAGAACCCAGCCGCGAACAATACCTTGCGCCAGCATCTGCGAAGGTGTATAAGTCTGCCATTCGGTCGCAGGAGTTCTCACGCCGTGAAATCCGCTGGTGGTCTAAAGCAATTCCCAGTCTACTTAAACCCTGAAACCGCGATGCAGTCAATCTACGTTTCCTTCAGGCCCGACTGCTCGGAACAGGTGGGAAGTAGCCACGCCAAGGAAGACTGTAGCCCCACTTTCATAAGAGTTTTGCGATAAGAAACTGCGGCTACAACATGGTTGTAACCTTCGGACGCTCACTTATCGATTCCGTCACCCTGGATGGAATCTTCACTGGAGGTATTATGAGCAAACTAACCTTTTACTCTTTGGGTCTCCTGCTAATGGCTTTAGTCGCCCTGCCCCAATCCTCGATGTCGCAGCGCCCGAAGGGCGGAGCCGCCATGTCGGAAAATTCCGAGAGGCTGCGGGTTGATAACCTGCGTAAGAGTATATTCGCCGAACCTTTCAACGAGGAGAAGTTGCAAGCTTACCTGGCGGTACTTCCCAAGGATGATGACTTGTACGTGCTCGAAGGCGACTTGCTGATGACAGAACAACAGGTACGCGCCTACGTCGTAGGCAAATCACAAGCTCAGGCTCCGGCAATCTCGAGCGGGGAACTCCTGGTGAATATTCACAATGGAACCCAGGATTTCTACAAGGATATGACGAAACGTAACCTGACGTACGCTGTCGATAAGAGTTCTTTTGCCAATCCAAGCGAATACGCAAAGGTAGTTAACAACATGCGGCTCGCTGGACAAAGGTGGCAGAACCTTTGTGCGACTTGTGGCGTCCGCTTCACTTATCTGAGTCAACACGATGCCAGTCCCACGCACGACAAAGTGAATTTCATCGTTCGTTTTCACAACGTGAACGGAGCATACATAGCCGCGGCGTTTTTCCCGAATTATGCTCCGACGCGTCGCTACGTCAATATCGACCCGTCCTACTTTACGACCAGCTTCGATAAGGTGGGTGTTCTGCGTCATGAGCTGGGCCATACGCTAGGCTACAGACATGAACACATCCAGGACATACCGGGATGCTTCCGTGAGGATAATAACTGGATGCCTCTTACCCCTTACGATCCAAAATCCGTGATGCACTACTTTTGCGGAGGGGCGGGCAGTCTCACGCTCGATATAACTCAATTGGACCGCGCCGGACACCGGCGTCTCTACAAACGTCCGTAAGAATTCAAACGGCTGAAAAGACCTGGAAAGGGGGCTGCGATGAAGCGCGTCGCGTTTTGTATTGCGTTTTTCCTTGGTTTTGTAATCTACGTCACGGGTCAACAAATGACCGTAAATTCCAAGGCTCGCGGGCTCAGAACTCTTCAGGAAGCCTTTGCGAACCCTTTTGACGAGGATAAGTTTCAGGCCCTGAAGGTGAATTTGCCACGGGATCAGAATCTCTATGTTGTTGAGGGCGATCTACTTCTGACAGAACAGGAACTGCGCGCGTATATCGTCGGCAAGTCGCAATCGGAAAGGCCGATCGATACTTCTGCGGAACTCGTAGTTAACGTTCATAAGGGCCGGCGTGATTACTATGAAGATCCCGGTAGTCGTATTCTCAGCTACGCAGTTGATCGAAGATCGTTTCCCGAAGAAGAGATGTACAAATACATCCTGGAGAATATGCAAATTGCCGTGAAAGACTGGGAGAGTGCATGTCCGGAGTGCAAGATTCAGTTCAAATTCAATTCCGGTCCCGCACCTTCGACTGAATCGGTAAACTTTGTGGTTCGTTACCGTGACGTTAAAGGCAGCTATATAGCTGCTGCGTTTTTTCCTCATGATGGCCCGGACAGACGTTACCTGAATATCGATCCGTCGTACTTCAAAACAAGTGTCGACAAGGTAGGAGTGCTGCGCCATGAGTTAGGACACGTGCTCGGATACCGGCATGAACAGACGCGTGGCGTTCTCGGCTGTTACTACGAAGACGACAGATGGCAACCACTTACTGAATACGATCCAAAATCTGTGATGCACTATTTTTGTGGCGGTGGCGGCGACCTCCGTTTGAGCCTTTCCGACCTGGATAAGGCTGGCCATCGCAAGCTCTACACACTCAGCAACGCAAACAATCCGGTGGATTCAAAACGTTATGTGCGCGTCAGATTTGAGGGTTCGGAAATCTTAAAAACAATGCCTCAGGTTCTCCAGCGTCTTACCGATCTCGGTCTTATCCAGACCAGGCCTTACGTGGTGACCCGCGATGGCGAAACTCTGAAGTCGATTTACGAACAAAACTTTGGTTTGTGGCTGATCTCGGGCGGCATGCTTGATTACGCCGCCCAGATAAACAAAGACCTGGCTGGACAAAAGCTGCTGAAAATAAACGATGAGGTCCGTTATCCGAACGTCCAGTTTAAGCCGCGTTCCAAATTGGTGGTCCTCGATAAGAACAGCGAAAGCGATCAACAGATCTACAAAAGGCTCACCTCGATCTGGCCGGTGCAACTTGTCAGCGAGGTCAGGAAAGACGAAAACACAATTGCGTTATCGCTAACGTCCTATGAACTAAACCTCGAATTCGATTCTGAGAACGAGGAAACGCGAGCGCGCGCGGAACTAACGCGCTACAAGCACGAGTTGAAAGCAAGATATCTCGTGCTCGGGTCGTCGAGTATTAGCTCGCAAAGCCCGGCCATCTACTCCTTTGGTCAATCCGTCAATGCGCATTCGCCGTCGCGATTCGCCGACACAATGCGGCCGCTCTTTGGGTCGAGACAAACTCCACGACAGTTCATGGATGAGGTCAACAGCAAGGGTGGCAAAATAGATGCGGGCATTGAAGCCGATTTGTCCCTTTACCTCGGTGAGACGCCGCCGCCACCATCGCCATCGCCCTGTGACGCGCGTACGCCGCCAAACTGTCCAGAGATCATCCTGGTCGACAAAGCCGTCACCAAGCATCCCGACATTCCGGACGGCATCACGCAAGGGGTGAGCCCTGCTCGACCGATCGATTCCTCGACGACTCCCAATCAACAGGTAATTCGAATTGGTAATCAGGGAATTCTCGATTCGCAGCACGGCACTTACATGGCGGGCATCATTGCCAGCCAGGAAAACGATTTCGGTTTGATTGGCGTTTATCCAACGGTCAAAATCACGCCATATGATTGGGATGGAATTTTAAATCCTTCGGACCCTGAAAGACGGGACGAACTGATACGCGGTTTCGCTGAATTCATCCATAATCGTCAGGCCAGATATCACAACGATCCCTCATCGTCGTCAATGCCAGTCTTTGTTTTCGCCACGGAGTGGAAATTTGAGGCGGAACCGAACAAGGAAAGAAAGGAAAGCGACAGATTCGATAGCAGCCAGCAGGAGAACCCCGACCCCTGGCGAGAGGTCGCGGCTGCCATTTTCCAAGCGCGCCCATTGCTGGTGGTGGCGGCGGGACAACCTACATCCAGTGTTCCCGAGCGTCAGAGAATCAGCACTCTTTCTCTCGAAGGGCCACGAAATCTCGGCGATCTGGAAAATGTAATTGTCGTTACCGCGATGGCTGATGATCCTGTGACCGGACGTCCCACTCTCTGGTCCGATGCCAACTTCATCGCAGAAGACGATCAGCAAAAGCTGATCCATGTCGCTGCGCCGGGATTGCAAATCCTTAGCACTGTTCCGGGCACCGGCCCGGATCTGGCGGCATTTTACGCTGTCGCGAGCGGGACGTCGCAAGCAACAGCCTTTGTGGCCGCCGTGGTCGCAAGGATGATTGCCGCCTATCCGGATCAATATAAGGATCCGCATGTTGTAAAGACTCGGTTGCAGGTAACTTCAAATCCTTTTCTCAAGAGACCGGATGCTGGAAAACTGGCGGCAGGCATAATCGACTTCAGTCTTGCCATGCACGATCCGAGAAAGGATTGGTTCAAGAAAAAAGGGGAAAGCGGTTTTGTCGACGTCTCCAATTTGAGATGGCTGGTCGAAAATATCAATCTCGAAGTGGTTGATAGGAACAACCATCCTCAGACAGTCCAAATTACTACGAATAAGATCTATCGCATCATGTTTCGCGATGACGTCTGTTACGTTTATACCAACGACCGAAAAAACGGCCAGATCAAGAAATATGGACCAGGTAGGCTAAAAGCGAGCAATGTCAATAATCTAAAACTCTTTGAACTCAAAGCAGGGACCGGAGGTCTCGCCCAATATGCGTTAGGCCAGATTGAGGATCTGGTCTTGTCCGTTCCTTTTGTCATCCGCTGAGGGACTGGGAGATTCGTAATGAAATCAAAGCGAATAATTCCTATTACGTCGCTGTTGACGATTGTATTGGCGACGCTTATTCAGTTTGACTCGACGAGCGCTCAGCAAACTTGTGCGGGTTTACAAAATCCCGTCACCGATATTGGTGAACGCATCTTCAGCACAGTGAAGTTTAGCGCTGCCGCAGCCGATAAGCAGCAGGAGATCGTTCACCCGGGCGCACGTTACTTGCGCGCCAGGATTGAAGTTTCCAATCTGGGCACTTGCGACAACTGGTGGCTGACCATCAGAGATGCTGACTTTCACGTCATCCAAACGTTCAACCGGACCGACTTTGCAGCCGCACCCCACCGGTGGACCAATCGCGTGCCTGCGGTCGAGCGTAAGAGTGGCAACAGTTCGACGTTAGTCAGCAAAATAATTTTCACTCTTGATGCGTGTAAGAACGGCACTGGTCCGGAAATAGCGTTTCCGGAATATGTGATGATGTCTGCCAAATCAAAGACCCCGTTCTATTCTTCACAAGTTCGAGGGAAAGAAACCTTTCGGCCACTTTACAGTTTGAAGGATGCAGATAATGCCAGTACCAACAAACCACTCGGCGATAACGTAGGGTTTTTAATGGCCAGTTGGGATCGGCAATCCTGGACCTGTTCAGGTGTCTTTCTCAATGAAAAATGGTTTATAACAAACTGGCACTGTGGGGGACGAGCGGAGTTTCCCGCGGGAGGTTTCTGGAATGCTCAGATTGTGAAAGACACCATCATCGACGTCTCGTTCGACGACGATGGTTTGAGTCAGGAGTATGTCGGCAAAAGCATCTTGGCCCAGAACGCCGATCTCGATTTTGCCATCCTTGAGGTTTCAGCGATTGATGCCGTGCGGCGGATCCGTCCCCTATCCATAAACGTGACGGCTGCGGGCCTGGCTGGAGCACTGAAGATCATTCATCATCCTGAGGCGGACCGGAAGATGATCACCTTGGCCGCGTGTAGCGTGGTGGACACTAACTTTTCAAGTTGGCAGGATCGCGTTGCAGGAGTCGACTTCACACACAAGTGCGACACCGAAAAGGGTAGTTCGGGTGCTCCGGTCTTCAACTCCAGCAATGAACTCGTCGGACTACACCATCGAGGGTTCGACGTCAATCCTGTTACTTGCAAGGATGTGGAACCTCGCGTTAACAAAGCTGTAAAGATGAGCAAAATCTATGCTTATCTACAGACGTGCTATCCCCAAATCGCATCCGGACTAATGGTGGTTGGCACACCCGAAACGCCGGGAACGCCGGTTCCTTGTCCAGCCAATCCTTGAGTGCAACGCCAAAGATCTGAGTTCTGCAAAATCTAATCCGGGAGCCACCAGAATGCCAAAAGACAACTGGGACAGAGCCGGCATTATTGGACAACTAGTAAACCTCGTTCTCCTTGGAACAATCGGACTCTTAATTAAAACTGGAGCCGATAATATTTCAGCCTCGTACAAGAAGGGTGAACTGGTCCAAAGCCTGATCTCAGATCTTGCAGCTGAAGATCCTAAAAACATCAGGCAGGACGTGGCACTGATTGCTCTAAACCATTCCCTGGGAGACCAGGAAAAGCAACTCATCATAGACATCGCCCAGCAAATTGTGCAGGAAAATAGCTACGACAAAGTAGCGGGAAGTGTCGCCTATCGGATTCTCGAACAGCGAGCTCCAACGATCGCGCAGAACATTCGTGATCGTGCACTGCTGCTTGCTGCTAGTCCTACGGTGACGATGGAGATACGTTCGAACGCGAATCCTGCTGCGCTGACAGGGCCGCCGCCTTCGCCTGAGGCGGCGATCGCGGAGAAACAGTTTATGGCCAAGGTGCTTCCCAATCTCATCCTGGTGCAGTTTAGAAATGAACAGAGTAGGGCGGTTTTTGAAGAGTTACGGCAGGTCCTCAATAGCAAGGGGCTGATTGTGCCGGGTCCGGACCGCGTTGACGCGAGCTTTACTAGCTCGGTCCGGTTCTTTCATGAGGAGGATCGCCCGCTCGCTGAAAGAGTCTTCGATGAGACAAAAAAATTTTTTCAATCCAGGCAGATATCGGTAAATCCCACGATCCAAAACCTTTCAAAATCCAATTTCAAAGCTTTATCCGGACAGATCGAGATCTGGATTGATTTATAACCACGGACTGGTGAGCCCATCACATTAACTGCTCCTTCAATCGCAGGAGCAACTCTTTTGCTTCGTCGGCGCTCAACGAGTCAGAAGTGGCTCGAATCTCTTCAATCACTTTCTGATTAGCGAGATCGAACAGCGACGCCTGGGCCGCGGCCTTTCTGCGCCCGGCGCGTGTCGCGGCTTTGTCGAGCGCGCTGTTGGCTGCGGCGCTAAATGCCATCGGCTGTTCAATCCGATTCACATCTTCTTCTGCAAACACATCCAACTCATATCGCTCGAGCCGCGCCAGCACCTCCCGCGCGTTCGAAAGCACCGCCGGTGGTAACCCCGCGAGCCGCGCGACTTCGATCCCGTATGACTTCGAAGCACGCCCGCGTTCCAGACGGTGCAGAAAAACTACTTCGCCTTCGCGTTCGGTGGCAGTGATCTGATAATTCTGCGCGCCCGGCAGTCGCTCGGCGAGCTCCGTGAGCTCGTGATAGTGCGTCGCAAACAGCGTCTTCGCCGCGTGGTCCGGTGAATTGTGCAGATACTCAGCAACGGCCCAGGCGATCGACAAGCCGTCGAACGTCGCGGTGCCGCGTCCGATTTCATCAAGCAGCACGAGCGATCGCGGCGTTGCGCTGTGCAGGATCGCGGCGGTCTCCGTCATCTCCACCATGAACGTCGAACGTCCGCGCGTCAGATCGTCAGACGCGCCAACCCTGGTCCAGATCCGATCCAGTAACGGCAAGCGCGCGCGTTCGGCAGGAACGAAGCATCCGGTCTGCGCGAGTATGCAGATGATGGCAGTCTGGCGCAGCACGGTGCTTTTACCACCCATGTTCGGCCCGGTGATGATCAGAAGCCGATCAGTCGAGTTATTGAGATAGATGCTGTTTGGTACGAACGGCTCGTCGATGAAGGCTTCGATCACGGGGTGCCGGCCTTGCACGATCTCCAGCTCGTCGCCGTCATGGAGCGCAGGCCTGCTGTAACGACGTCGCGCCGACGTTTCCGCCGAGGATGCGAGCACATCGAGCGCCGCCAAAGCGCGTGCAGTCATTTGAATTCGCTTCGTTTCGGCAGCGATTTGACGACAGACGTCTGTGAAAAGCTCGGTCTCCAACTGAACGATGCGTTCTTCAGCACCGAGGACTTTCTTCTCCCAGTCGCGCAGCTCCGGTGTCGTGAAGCGTTCGGCATTCGCAAGCGTTTGGCGACGCTCGTATTCCAACGGGACGCGCGCCGCATTTGCTTTTGACACCTCGATGAAGTATCCGAAGACGCCGTTGAAACGAATGCGCAGATTGCTTATGCCACTGCGACTCCGTTCAGTGGCCTCGAGCGCTGCGATAATCTGTTTCGCATTGCGGCTCGTCGAACGCAGCTCGTCGAGTTCTGCTGAGTAACCTTGACGAATGGTGTCGCCGTCGGTGAGTTTGATCGGAGGATCGTCGTTGATTGCACGCGCGATCAGGTCACGGACGTCCGGGAGCTCGTCAGTGTTCTCGACCAGCACTTCGAGCAACGAAGCATCCAAGCCGCGCAAGCCTTCGCGAATCGCAGGCACTTGATTGAGAGAGCGTAGCATTGCAACGAGATCTCGTGGTGTGGCAGAACCCAGGCTAATACGCCCAATCACGCGTTCGACGTCAGAGACCTCCTTCAGCAGAGATCGCAGCTTGTCGCGTCGAACGTGCGATGCGAACAGATCATGGACAGCAGCCAATCGCGCTTCGACCTCGCCTCGTTTCACACAAGGGCGCAGCAACCATGAGCGCAGCAGTCGTCCACCCATGCCCGTGACAGTCTCGTCGATCACTTGCAACAACGAGCGACCACTTCCACCCGCAAGCGATTCGATCAGTTCGAGATTGCGCACGGTCACACTGTCAAGCACGAGATGATCCTGCGGTTCGAAATAGACGAGATCTGTGACGTGCGCGGCCGCAGCACGTTGAGTATCTCGCGCGTAACGCAAACAGGCGCCTGCCGAACGAATTGCTTCGTCTTTGCGGCTGAGTCCGTACCCATCGAGAGTCCGTACCTTGAAGTGATCGAGGAGCAGGGTGGCGCAGTCATCCTTTTGCCATTGCCAATCTTCCAACGGCGTCAAAGTAGCGTCGAACCCAAACTCCTCCCTGGAGTGCGACTCTGATTCACCGTTACTCTGTAACGGCAGCGGCGCCGTCTGCACTTTGCCCGAGAGACTGCTTTTGATCAGCGCGCCCAGCGACGCGGGAAAGAGCAGTTCACGCGGCGCGTACGACTCGAGCGCCGCGCGAATCCGTGTCCACGAATCGCGCCCGGTTTCCTGTGTAACACGAGACTCACCGGTCGAGATGTCGAGAAACGCCGCCCCGATCGTCTCTCCCGCACTGCAAATCGCGGCGAGATAGATCGGTTCACGCGCTTCGAGCAACTGCGGATCGATCGGCGTTCCAGGAGTCACGATACGCACGACCTCACGACGCACCAGCTTCTTCGTCTTTCCAGCCTCTTCAGTCTGTTCGCAGATCGCAACGCGATAGCCTTTGCGCACCAGCTTCGCAATGTAGTTCGCCGCAGAATGATGTGGCACACCACACATCGGAACGGGATTCCCGCTCTCCTTGTGACGCGCAGTGAGTGTTATTTGCAGTTCGCGCGAGCCGGTGATGGCGTCGTCAAAGAAGAGCTCGTAAAAGTCACCCAGACGAAAAAACAGAAGGGTCCCGGGATGTTGCTGCTTCAGTTCCTGGTACTGCCGCAGCATTGGCGTTGGATTTGAACTGTTCATATGTGAGTAATGGCGGTGCATCATACACCTTTTGAAATTTTTATGTTAATTTCCACACGTGGGATCACTGTCCAATTCGCTTCAAGAACATCTCGAAACAATCCAAAAAGTAATCGACTCCAAATTGTCTGACATCGAGCGATCCGGAGAGATGATCTGTGAAGCACTGACCGCCGGAAAGAAGATTCTGCTTTGCGGCAACGGAGGCAGCGCTGCTGATGCTCAACACATCGCGGCGGAGCTTGTCGGCTGTTACGAAAAGCAGAGACGCTCGTGGCCGGCGATCGCACTCACGACAGACACGTCTGCATTGACCGCCGTCAGCAACGATCTCGGTTACGAACAGGTGTTTGCCCGCCAGGTTTTAGGCTTGGCGCAACCGGGCGACGTGCTGGTCGCGATTAGTACCAGTGGAAAGTCGAAAA